>Ga0207022_10247_pt1 | contig 13789 bp, 15 predicted proteins | sample Alteio_BWMinCont_46_FD_153307 | JGI IMG/M metagenome (GOLD analysis project Ga0207022, IMG submission 153307) | Enriched cells from forest soil in Barre Woods Harvard Forest LTER site, Petersham, Massachusetts, United States -... | ecosystem: Environmental > Terrestrial > Soil > Temperate forest >... | reverse complement strand
CGGGTACAAGCCCGAAGAAATGGGACTGGGCCCGGTCTTCGCGATCCCCAAAGCGCTGAAGATGGCTGGGCTCAAGCTGTCGGACATCGACGTCATCGAATTGAATGAAGCCTTCGCGGCGCAATCGTTGGCAGTAATAAAAGAAGCAGGTCTCGATCCCGAGCGCGTGAATCCCAATGGCGGCGCGGTTGCGCTGGGCCATCCGCTGGGCTGCACCGGAGCAAAGCTCACGGCCACGATCATTCGCGAAATGAAGCGGCGCAACGCGAAGTACGGTCTAGTGACCATGTGCGTGGGCGGCGGCATGGGAGCGGCCGGGATTTTCGAGAACCTGGCTTAGTGCCGGTAAGCACCAAAGGACAGCGCTTTCGATTCACCACAGATACGAACAGGCACAGAGATTTATTGATTCCCAAGCTATAGAATCAGAGGTGTTCCCTGTGACTCTGTGACTCTGTGACTCTGTGGTGACATCTGCTAGTTGGGGGATTTGATTAACTATGGCAACGACGGCAGTTCCGCAAACCAGAATCTCTGGCGGCAGCTTTCTTCTTGAAGAGCGCAAGCCCGACGACGTCTTCACGCCTGAAGATTTCACCGAGCAGCATCTTCTCATCGCGCAGACGGCGGAGGAATTCGCCGTCAACGAGATCGTTCCCAACATCGAGAAGATGGAACATAAAGATTTTTCCATCACCCGAGACTTGCTGAAAAAAGCTGGCGAACTCGGGCTCAGTTCAGCCGAGATCCCCGAAGCCTACGGCGGCCTGGAGATGGACAAAGTCACGGCCGCGGTAATCGCCGACCACATCGCAAAATATGCCGGCTTTGCGACGACCTGGGGCGGACACACCGGAATCGGCACCCTTCCCATCGTCTATTTCGGAACTGAGGAGCAAAAGCAAAAATACCTCCCGCGTCTGGCTGCTGGAGAAATCGTCGGTGCTTATGCGCTGTCGGAGGCTTCTTCCGGCTCTGACGCGCTGAATTGCCGTACCCGCGCTGAGCTTTCGAAAGACGGAAAGCATTACGTTCTCAACGGCGAGAAGATGTGGATCACCAACGCCGGGTTCGCGGACTTGTTCACCGTCTTCGCCAAGATTGACGGCGAAAAGTTCACGGCGTTTCTGGTCGAGAAATCTTTTCCTGGATTTTCCGTCGGCGCGGAAGAGCACAAGATGGGCATCCGCGGATCGTCCACTTGCCCCATCATTTTGAACGACTGCAAAGTTCCAGCGGAGAACATGCTCGGCGAAATTGGCAAGGGGCACGTTATCGCATTCAATATCCTGAACGTCGGCCGCTTCAAGCTCGGCGCCATGTGCGTCGGCGGCGCGCGCCTGTCGCTTGAAAACGCCATCGGCTATGCCAAGCAGCGCAAGGCGTTCGGCAAAGCGATTGCAGACTTCGGCCTAGTTCGCGAAAAGCTGGCCAACATGGCGGTGGGCATTTACACCGGGGAGGCTCTGGTCTACCGCACCGTCGGCATGATGGACGCTGCGCTCTCCGAAGTCGACAAGTCCGGAGCCGATGCCGCGAAAGAAACTCGCAAAGCTATCGAAGAGTATGCCGTCGAGTGCTCCATCATTAAAGTGTGGGGCTCGGAAATGGTGGACTTCGTCGTCGACGAAACGGTGCAGATCTACGGCGGCTACGGATTCGTCGAAGAATATCCCGCCGAACGCGCCTACCGAGATGCACGTATCAACCGCATCTTCGAAGGCACGAACGAAATCAACCGGCTCATCATCACCGGGTTCCTGCTGAAGCGCGCCATGTCAGGCCAGTTGCCGCTCATGCCCGCAATCAAGAAACTGATGGATGAAGTTCTGTCCGGGCCGTCCATTAGCGAAGATCTCGAAGGTCCATTGGCCGACGAACGTAAGCTGGTGGCTTCAGCCAAAAAGCTTGGCTTGTTCGTCGCAGGAGCGGCTACACAGAAATACATGCAGGCAATTCAAGATCAGCAGGAAGTCATGGGAGCAATTGCTGACATCGTGATCGAAACCTACGCCATGGAATCGGCGGTATTGCGGGCGCAGAAGATTGCCGATCACAAGGGAGAGAATGCCGCATCCCTGCCCATAGCTATGACTCGCGTTTATCTATCGCAGGCGATGGAGAAAATCGAAGCCGCGGCCAGGAAAGTGATCGCCGCCGTAGCCGACGGTGACATGCTACGGACGCAATTGGCAATTCTGCGCCGCCTGGCAAAGCATGAGCCATTCAACACGATCGAGCTACGCCAGCAGATCGCCCAGAAGATAATTGACCGCGGGAAGTACACGCTGGCATAGAAACGCTTTTGTTATTGCCGGGTCTCGTTATGATTGTCATCCCGACCGGAGCTTCTCATTCCCGAAGGGAATGAGAAGCGGAGTGGAGGGACCTGCCGTTTTGACCAAGTAGCAACCCTGAGAATGCTTTAGCAATATGCCTCGACGCACATACGCAGCGATCGTCCACAAAGAAGCCGACCTCTACGTCGCCGAATGTCCTGAAGTAGGCACGGTGAGCCAGGGCAAAAACATCGAAGGAGCGGTGGTCAACCTTCAAGAGGCCAGCCAGCTGTACCTCGAAGAATTTTGTCCCGCACCTCACGGCTGATCGATCACGCCGTCTTCAACTTCTCCATCACACTCTGAATCAATTCCTTCGCGTCGGTGAGATGTTTCATCACCATCTGAATATCCATAACCGGCTTGCCCGGCCAGCGCTGGCTCTGGCAATAAACACCGTGCTGCCCAACCAGAGCCATAGCGTCCGTGATCATATCCATCGTAACAGCCAGCCGCCCCCTCGGAATGCCCATCATGGTTTCGTAGTGTTGCAGTTCTTCCTGCTTTTCATCGAATACCGGCATGCTGAGATTGTAACGGCTGTGTAGCGTAGCGCATAATGTGAGGCTTGCTGTCCAAATCGTGTATCTGTACGTCAAAGCTTCTAACAGGTTTTCAACGTTACTGTGACCCGTTACGAATTGTCATCCCGACCGGAGCTTCTGATTCCCGAAGGGGATCAGAAGCGTAGTGGAGGGACCTGCTGTTTCGTGCAGGGCTACAGCAATCCCAAAAATGTTCCAGCAACTGCTAAAAACTCAAAGGAGATCCTCATGCATAAACAAATCATTTTTTTCATTTCACTGTTACTCGCTTTTACAGTAGTGGCCGCATGCCAGCAGGACAAGAGCAAGCGTCCCAGTCCGCCCGCCCAGGCGCAATGCAGTTTTGCCGACGGTAAAACCATAACCGTCGACTACTCCAGTCCGCGCATGAAGGGACGCAAGATTTACGGCGGCCTCGTGCCTTATGACAAAGTGGACCGCACCGGCGCCAACGAAGCCACCACATTCGTGCCCACAGCCGATGTAACCGTCGGCGGCAAAAGTGTTCCCGCCGGAAACTACACCATCTTTACCATTCCGAACGCCGACAAGTGGACGCTGATCATCAACAAGAAAACCGGCGAGTGGGGCATTCCGTACAAATATGAAGGAGACGAACTGGCACGGGTAGACATGAAAGTTTCGCAGACGCCGTCACCGGTTGAGAATTTCACCATCGCGTTTGATCAGAAGGGAAATAGCTGCACGCTGAATATCAGGTGGGAAAACACTCAGGCTTCGGTGGACATTAACGAGAAGAAGTAAGACCGCCATCAACCACAATATAATTGTCATCCCGAGCGAAGCGAGGGATCTGGGTTCTTGCCTGCAGCGGCTGTAACGCTGTGCAGGCAAGAACCCAGATCCCTCGCTTCGCTTGGGATGACGATTATGTTCTGGTTCGGTGTGGTTTGAGATCGCCGCCGCTATTGAACTGGCTTCCACCGCAGCACGGGTTTCCTCGCCGCAGCGGTTTCATCCAGCCGCGAGACGCGAGTGGTGTGCGGAGCAGCGAGCACCATCTGCGGATCTTCGTTGACCTCTTCTGCAATTGACTTCATAGCCTCGATGAACAAATCCAGTTCTTCTTTGGGCTCGCTCTCGGTCGGCTCGATCATGAGAGCTCCCGGCACGATCAGGGGAAACGCCGTTGTGTAGGGATGGAAGCCGTAATCGATCAGCCGCTTGGCGATGTCCATAGTCTTCACGCCCTTTTTCGCCTGCACTTTGTCGCTGAATACCACTTCGTGCATCGTAGGCGTGGAATACGGCAAATCGTAAACGCCTTCGAGACCTTTGCGAATGTAGTTGGCGTTCAAGACTGCGTCCTCGGTGGTCTGACGCAAACCGTCCGGCCCGTTGGCCAGGGTGTACGCGAGCGCGCGAACAAACATTCCGAAGTTGCCGTAGAAAGCGCGCACTCTGCCCACCGATTGGGGACGGTTGTATTCGAAACCCAGGGTGCCGTCGGACTTAGTGATGACCACAGGCGTCGGTAAAAACGGCTCAAGAATTTTTTTAACCGCCACCGGACCCGAACCAGGTCCGCCGCCACCGTGCGGCGTCGAAAATGTTTTGTGTAAGTTTAAGTGCATCAAATCTACGCCGAAGTCGCCAGGCCGCACTTTGCCGACCAGCGCATTCATGTTGGCGCCGTCCATATAGAGTAGGCCGCCCTTAGCATGCATAATGTCGGCGATCTTGTGAATCTCTTGCTCGAAAACGCCCAGCGTGTTGGGATTGGTTAACATGAGCGCGGCCACGTCTTCGTTCATCTGCGACGCAAGCGCTGCCACATCTACCATTCCTTGTGCGTTCGACTTCAGATTTTCCACCGCATAGCCAACCATGGCAGCGGTTGCCGGGTTCGTGCCATGCGCAGAATCAGGAATCAGAATTTTCTTGCGCGGAACGCCTTTCGAGTGATGGTAAGCACGCACCAGAAGCAGACCGGTCAACTCGCCATGCGCGCCGGCCGCGGGCTGCAATGTGATCGCGTCCATGCCAGTGATCTCAATCAGGCACTCGCTCAAGGTCTTGAGAATCTGCAGCGCGCCCTGCGAAACCTTCTCCGGCTGATACGGATGCCCGTTAGCCAACCCGTCCAAACGAGAAACAACTTCATTCACCCGCGGGTTGTACTTCATCGTGCAGGATCCGAGCGGATACATCCCCAGATCGATGGCATAGTTCCAGGTCGAAAGCCGTGTGAAGTGACGGATGATTTCGATCTCGCTCACCTCGGGCATATTGCCCAGGTCTTTTCTTTCGCTAGACCCTAGAAGTTGCGCGGTATCCACTTCCGGCACATCGAGCGGAGCCAGTTTCCACGCCGCTTTCCCTGCCGAAGATTTCTCGAAGATCAAACCTTCATTCTGATTGGTGTGGGTGGTGGCCTTGCGAGGTGTGTGCTTCATCGCACCACCTCCTGAACGTCAGCTTGTTCTTTGGATGATCTTACCGAGCGCTCTCCTTTCGCCACCGACTTAACCACAGCATCAATCGCGCCGCGGGTGGTCATCTCGGTGCAACACCACAAGGCCGCGTTGCCAAGCTCCGGATAAAACTTCTTCAGCGGAAACCCACCGATGATTTTCTGACCCAGCAGCCGGTCATTGATTGCATACGGATCTTCGCTGGTCTGGATTACAAACTCATTGAAACGAGGTGCGCCATCAAACAGTACCCTTGCATGTTTACTGAATTGCCGAGACGCGTAAGCCGCCTTCGCGAGGTTCTGTTTCGCCAATTCCCTCAATCCGACTTTTCCGTAAATAGTCATGAAGATGTTGGCCATTAAAGCAATCAAGGCCTGGTTGGTACAGATATTGGAGGTCGCTTTTTCCCGCCGGATATGTTGTTCTCGCGTCGCCAGTGTAAGCACGAAGCCCCGCTTGCCGTTTCTGTCGATGGTCTGGCCCACAAGTCGGCCCGGCATCTGACGCACATATTGCTCGCGGGTAGCAATCACGCCACAATAGGGTCCGCCAAAACCGAGAGGTACACCAAACGATTGCGCTTCCATGGCAATAATGTCGGCTTGCCGGGGCGGTTCGACAATGCCAAGCGAAATTGCCTCGCCGATAGAAACTACCAGCATTGCGCCGTGTTTGTGCGCGATGTCAGCGATAGCACCGACATCCTCAATAGTTCCAAAAAAGTTTGGCGATTGAATCAGAACGCACGCCGTATCGGCAGTGATCGATTTCTCAAGCTCGCCAAGATTCAGCCTCGCGTTGTCCGTAAACGACACGGTCGACAGCGGCATGCCCTGGTGGTGAGCATAAGTGGCCAACACTTCGCGATATTCAGGATGAACACTGCGCGCGATGGCCACTGAGTGCCGTCCAGTGAGCCGCGCTGCCATCATCACACCTTCAGCCGCCGCCGTCGACCCGTCATACATGCTTGCGTTGGCTACTTCCATTCCGGTTAACTCGGAGATCATGGTTTGGAATTCGAAGATGGATTGCAGCGTGCCTTGGGAGATTTCAGCTTGATAGGGTGTGTAGGCGGTGAGGAATTCTCCGCGTGAAATTAGCGAATCGATAATCACGGGACGATAGTGATAGTAGGCTCCCGCGCCTAGAAAATTCGTGAAGCCGTCGCCGTTCTCGCGTGAGCGCTCGCGAAACCAGTCAACGATTTCGGATTCGGCCATCTGGCGTGGAACTTTCAGGTCTCGATTGAGCCGGTACTCAGCGGGGATAGGGGCAAACAAGTCATCGATGGAACGCGCGCCTATGGCTTTCAGCATGGCTTCGCGGTCGGCGGGAGATTTCGGCAGATATCGCATAGGAATTAAATTAGATGTAATTAGCGGTCAATTCGATTGACGATTGCCGTCTTTGCACCACAGAGACACAGCGAAAGAAAAGCCAACGAAGTTCTCTGTGACTCTGTGTCTCTGTGGTGATTCTACCCGCCTTCTTCCGCGACGAACTTCTCGTAGTCGGCGGCGGAGAGCAAACCGTTCAGTTCATTCGGATCTTTGAGGGTGATTTTGAGCATCCACGAGCCGTGCGCATCTTTGTTGATCTTCTCCGGGGCCGTTGCCAATTCTCCGTTCACGTCCGTAACAGTTCCAGAGGCGGGAGCGTAGAGGTCAGAGACTGCCTTGACTGACTCGACCGAGCCAAACGTTTTGCCTTTGGTGATTTCGGTGCCGGGCTTGGGCAATTCGACGAAAACGATGTCGCCGAGCGCCTCTTGCGCGTGGTTGGTGATGCCGACGGTTGCGGTCTTGCCGTCGGGTTTGATCCACTCGTGTTCTTTCGTGTATTTGAAATCGGTTGGATAGGGCATAAAAAGCTTTTAGCTCCTAGCTTTTAGCTGCTGGCTACTTCAAAAATGTTGTCATTCCGAGCGCCGGGTTTGGGCGCGAGGAATCTGCAGTTTCTTGTCTTCGAAAGAAATGCAGATCCCTCGCTATGCTCGGGATGACAATCCCAAAAGAATATCCCTTAACCCGCCTCTTAATTCTTTTTCGGGCGCTTGTAGAACGGCGTTGGCACGACTTGCGCCTTCACGCCCTGGCTGCGGATCTCCACCTTCACAGTCGATCCCACGTTCCCGAATTCTGGTGGCACATAGGCCAGCGCGATATTCTTTTTCAGAAATGGTGCGTAGGATCCGCTGGTCACGTAGCCGATTTCGCGTCCGGCTTCGTCTTGAACTTTGTAATCATCGCGGGCTATGCCTCGCTCGACCATTTCCAATCCAATCAATGTACGCTTCAGGCCTCCGGCCTTGGCTTTTTCCAGCGCGGCGCGCCCGATGAAGTCTGGCTTCTCCATTTTGCAGAAACGATCCAGCTTCGCTTCCCAGACATTGATCGTATCTGAAATCTCGTGTCCGTAGAGCGACAGCGCGCCTTCGAGGCGTAGCGTGTTGCGGGCCCCCAACCCGCATGGCACCACTCCAAATTCCCTTCCCGCCTCCAGCACCTTGTTCCAGACCATGGCGCTGGTGGATTCGTCGGTAGGCACGTAGATTTCAAATCCATCTTCGGCGGTATAGCCAGTGCGCGCGATCAGAATATTCTTAAGCCCGCACACCGTGCCCCGTGTGACCCAGTAAAACTTCACTGCGGAAAGATCGGCGTCGGTCAGTTTCTGCAGCAAGTTCACGCCCTTGGGGCCCTGAATCGCGATCTGGGTAAAGTCGTCAGATAGATTTTCGACCTTGCATTTAAACTGCCGCGTGTTGTCGCGCACCCAGTTGAAATCTTTTTCCCGGGTTCCCGCGTTGATCACCAGCAGGTATTCGTCCTCGCCCAGACGATGCACGATCACGTCGTCCACAAACGTCCCCTGCGGATACAGCAGCGCCGAATACTGCGCCTGGCCGATGGCGAGCCGCGAAGCATCATTCATGGAAATGTGCTGAACCGCAGCCAGCGCCTCAGGCCCTTGCAGGCGAATGTCGCCCATGTGCGAGACGTCGAAGATGCCCACGCCGGTGCGAACCGCGTTGTGCTCGGCAATGATGCCGCCGGCCGACGGATATTCGACCGGCATATCCCAGCCGTTGAAGTCGACCATCTTCGCGCCCATCTGGCGATGGACGGCGTTGAGCGCGGTCTTGCGAATGGTCGGCGTGGTCGATTGAACAGCGGACAATGGTCCCTCAATCGGAGCAGTGGCTACTGGGATGGTGAAACTCACTACCCTAACATGCGGATGGCAAGGGCATCAACCGGGGCTTGTGTCTTACTAAGGACCTCGCGGAATAGCGACGTTGAGTCTCTTCTGTCATTCCGAGCGGAGTTCCGTCATCCGTTTTCTGGATGACGGAACGGAGTCGAGGAATCTGCTGCTTTGCCGACGCGAGCGTACATCCGATATGGCACCGAGCGGACACAGGTTAAGGTCCACGTCGCCGAGAATCTCCGGGTTATTGCCTAGGGCTTCGCAATGGCGGATTGCCCTCCCAGGTTAGCGGCCAGAGAACCGGCGCTAACCTGGAACACCGGGCAGGGTATAGTCCTAACGGAACCTCTTATTACTGTACGGACACCAATTCTGGCTCCGACTCTGGAACCGTGCCCCCGAAGCGGGCGATTTCCTCCGGAGAAATTTCGTACTGCTCGTCACTTCTTCCAGTCTCGATGAGCTTGATGGCCGCTTCCACTTCGGAGTTGAGTTGTGCCACCGTAACATTTCTTAAGATTGGCTCAGGTTGGCCAGTCAGTTCTCTAACTAACTTCGCCAATACCAAGAGCCGAACCGTTCGATCTGTTGGGTCCCCGTGTTTATTCTGGTTTTCCCAACGAGAAACCACGGTTTTGTTAGATCCCATGATTTCTGCAAACTCATTGACCGAATAGCCGCAGAGTTTTCTTAGGAACCGGAGTTCACTGCCGGTGAGCAGCGTTTTCTTGCAAAGAAGTTTCATCGCAATTACGCGATGAAGAACTCCCGCAGCTGGAATCTCGGGAACTATCGCATTACATTTGGTGCAATGGAACACAAGAATGTCCTTGAGCACGACAGAGTTCAGACCACTCTCGATGTACCTGTACTCTCCTTTCCGACCCTCCATCGTTCCGCCACACCCCTCTTGGTAGCATCTCGCGGTCGCAATTATATTTCTCATACGCATGGTGCTGTCCTTTCCTTTGTGCAACATCTCCCCCTTGGTTTAATAACGACTTCTGCGCTTGCCCGTCTCCGTTTTCCAACAGCCAGTAATCAGGATCATCAACGGCGACTTTATAAGATCGCGCTCTATCGATAGAGCAAATACAGCGTCAAACTCGACGCCATCAATGTCACAGCGAAACACGAACTTGTGATCCTTGTACTCGTCAGAGTATTCGCCAGGTCCGACACACCTGCCGTTACGAATCGCGTATTCCATGTCGAAAACGTCGAAGTCGCGCTCTGACATTCGGAGGCTAAAGTGGATGCCGGGACGATAACTGCCTCGGTATCCGCCCAGAATGCTGAGTGCAACCGTTTGCGCTAATGCGGGAGAAGGGGCTGCCGGTCTCTGCTTCAATGGCTGCGCGGCATTATCATCGTCATGCCGTCCCAAATAAACACATTCGTGGTTCACTTCTTTGCCATCTTTTGTCACCGCAGACTCCAAATCATCTGAGATGATCGATAGTAAACTGTTGACTCTCGGTTGTCAAGAACTAAGATGCAACTCAGTCAACCTAGAGTTGGCCGTCGATTAACCCTTATTCCATAGATACTTAGCCGGATGCCCCGCTCCTTGCGCTTTTTGCAAGGGGCGGGAGGGTCGAGAGTCGCATCTTCGGTTTGGGTTTTCTCTCTACACATGCGCCCGACCCTTGCACAAAACGCAATGAGCGGGGCACCCATAATCTTTTGTTCTCCCCGGACACAATCTGGGCCCGGTAGAAAACAGCAGGTCCCTCCACTCCGCTTCTCATCCCCGTCGGGGATGAGAAGCTGCGGTCGGGATGACAATTTTTTCGGGGATTGGCTCACCCGTTGACACCGTAGACTCTCCCTCCTACACTCACAAGCATGGAAGTGCATTTCACCCCCGAGCAGGAAGCGCAGCTATCGCAAATCGCCAGCCGTGCCGGTACGGATACCGAGCGACTGGTAAAGGATGCGGTCTTGCGCCTGCTTGAACAGGACGCGCGGTTTCGTGCTGCGGTGCGAGAAGGCATCGCGCAGGCCGATCGCGGGGAATTTATCGAAGAGGAAGAGATGGACGCGCGCATCGAGCGGATGCTCAACTCCTGATGCGTATCCGCTGGACGCCAGCCGCCGCAGCGGACTTACAGGGCATCTACGATTACCTCAAGGAACACGAGCCTCATTTAGCGCGGCCCACTGTCATCGAAATCCGTAAATCCGCCAGCTCTCTCAAGAAATTTCCCCTGCGTGGTCGCGAGGGACGCGAGCAGGGCACCCGAGAACTGCTTCACTGGCGCTTGCCGCATATCATCGCCTACCGCGTGAAACAGGACGCGGTCGAAATCCTGCATGTCTGGCATCCGGCGCAAGACAGGTAAAAACCGCCCGGCCGGCTTCGATTGTATTCAGTAAAATATTGCTCGGCGCCGGGTGCCTCCCTCCTTGCGCTTTTTGCAACGGGTGGGAGGGTCAACGGTCGCATCTTCGGCTTGGTTTTCTCTCTCCACATGCACCCGCCCCTTGCACAGGACGCAAGGAGCGGGGCACCCATAATCTTTTGTTCTCTCCGGACAAATTCTGGGCACCCGGCAGAAAACGGCAGGTCTGCGGTCGGGATGACAGGGCACCACAACGCAGTCGACTTCTTCTTCTACTGCGGCGTTAAGAGAAAGGCATGGAGGTTCGTACCGTTGCGCGTGCCATAGCCGACAATCTCTCCGGCATCGTTGATGCCATTGGCCACGTCAAGCTCCCATCCCGAGTTCGGGGGAATGAGCTTGTTCAAGTCCAGCATCTTCCGGCCGTTGTACACGAAGGCGTGATAGAGGCCGTTCTGCGCAGTGCTCTGGCCGACTACGATCCCGGAGTCATTAATGGCGAAACCCCAACTGGCCGAACCGGAGATTACACCCAGATCCTTGAGTTTTCCTCCGGTGGTGATGAACGCGTGCAGAGCACCGTCGGTGGTGTAAGCTGCGCCGGTGATCTGGCCGTTGTTGTTAAGGGCGTAGGCCTGGCTGAAGGCTCCTCCCAACGTTCCGAGCTGTTTCATCTTGCCGTTCTTCCAGACGAACCCAAAGAAACCATTGGGGGCCCAAGAAGTTCCTACTACGACCCCGGCGTTATTGACTCCGTTGGCGCTGTTCCACCCTTGTCCGCCGAGTGTTCCTAAGCTGATCATTTTGCCTTTGCTGTAGAGAAAAGGAACGACGCCTTGATCGCTAGTGTATGAGGCGCCCACAACCTGACCGGAATCATTCACACCATACCCAACCGATGAGCCTCCACCGAGATCGCCGATGTCGACGAGTTTCCCATCGACCGTCACAAATGCCCGATATGTGCCTGCCGAATTGGTAGAATATCCGGCGATCTGGGCGGACTTATTTATGCCGTTTCCGATGGCTTTGCCGCCGCCGAGGCTACCCAGGTCGGTCTTTTTGCCCTTCGAGTAAAGGACGACCACACCGTTGCTCTTGGAATCTCCCGCCATGCCGGTGATCTGTCCGCTAGCGTTGATCGCCTGAGCTTGACTGAAATTCCCGCCGGGAAGGTCACCGAGGTCGGTAACTTTGTAGCTTTGAGCGGCACACAATGAAGCCACCGCAGGGAGAAGCAGAACCACAAAGATTCGGAACCGCTGGAGAGACGCGTTCATTTCATCTCCTTTATAGAAGCGGCCACATTCTGCCGGATGTTCAAGCGGGGATTGTCAACAGGATGTCATTTTTTTGTTTTTTTGAGCTTGTGCTTTTCCGGCAGGCACTTCCATCGCAGGAGGTTTAGGAGACGGACCACCTCCGGTCACCAACGACACTTTCCCGCTTCCCGCAGGCTGGCCCACCCTTACGTTTTTTGCAAAGGTCGGAACGGCGAGGTCCGTCGGTCACATGTCTTCTTTGCCGGACTCAGCGCCCGGCCCGGGCGGCGCGGGACTTCGACGGCTTTGCCCGCAGAAGATCCCATGCCTCCCGGTACTGCCGGTATTTCGCGGTCCTCAAATTGGGCGAGAGATGGATGTACCATCGGCCGCAGAATGCGCGCACCGGAATGATGTACCAGATGTCCAGCGGAATCACATACGCCGCTACGAAGTCGATCTGGCTCATTTTATAAGGCTTGCGGCTGGTGATCACATTGCAAACGTAGTGGTCTTTCCGCTTGCGCTTGGTCGATTTCACCTGCACACGCAAGAAATGCCCCTGATGCTCGATAATAAAGTCGAACTGCGCCGAATCCCCATAAGGCTTGGTGACGCACAATCCGTGCGCCGCGGCTAGCGACATAAAACACATCTCTGCCCACTCGCCCCGCTGCTTGGGGTTCTTGATGTCGATTCCTCGATTTGTCATGAAAGTGATTTCCTGGGAAATGCTGATGGAAAGCGGCCAATAAAAAACGCGACCCGGGTGGGTCGCGTGTGAGCTAATTAATATATTTACATTATATCATACAGAAACAGGTAAACCCGCCAAATTTTGGAATTTATATTTCCAATGGAGACACAGGGTTGGGCGCAATCGTGTGGTTTTTGCCTATTGACAAGATTTCGGCGGGGGCACGGTGCGGTTCAGGCTAGGCAGTTTCAGGATTGCTGTAGCGCAGACCTAACACAACAGGTCCCTCCATTCCGGTCTCATCCCCTTCGGGTATGAAAAGCTGCGGTCGGGATGACTGGCCTGGTGCCGCAGGTTCACGTCCGCTCTCTGGACGCGAACCTGGGGCACCGCTGTATCGTGTCACTATTGGTGACTAAGCTGACATGGCTCGCCGCTGGGTACGGTTCTCACGGACCGAGGCGACGCCTCGGCGGATGTTCAGCCAGCCGTTTTCCTGAAGAATGCGGAAAAGGTCATAGCTATAGGGAACCTCGCCGGTGATGATCTCTTCCTTTCCTTGATCGTCGGTCACGGCGAAGGCAACCTGCACTGGATCGTCGGGTGAGTTTTGCTTGGTGAAGTGCACGAGTTTCACGTTGAGGGATGACTGCTCTTGAACTGGTTGTAATTGCATGTTTTTCTCCTTTGTCCCTTGTTGGGTAGTTACAACTAGAGAAAGATCGAAGCCGCCAGTAATGCGCATATTTTTGTAAAGGTTTGTCCTCGTTCGATGAACACAGGCTCGCGTATGAGCTAATCAATCGGAAACGCGGAAAGGGCACAGAGGAGCGGAGCCAAACTAAGAACAGCCGATCGCTTGCTTACTAAAGTCTAACGCATGACTCTGCGGTTACTAACGACACTTTCCCGTTTGCCGTGGGCTGCGCTAGAGTTCGCCCATGGCCACC
>Ga0207022_10246_pt1 | contig 13820 bp, 12 predicted proteins | sample Alteio_BWMinCont_46_FD_153307 | JGI IMG/M metagenome (GOLD analysis project Ga0207022, IMG submission 153307) | Enriched cells from forest soil in Barre Woods Harvard Forest LTER site, Petersham, Massachusetts, United States -... | ecosystem: Environmental > Terrestrial > Soil > Temperate forest >... | reverse complement strand
CCTCAGACACAAGTGTCTTGCTTCCATTTAAGTTTTCCACAGTACCCTCACGAATGCTGATTCAAATCTGTTGCATTCTTTGAAAAAGATAACAGAATATGTCCAATGTCGGACAAACTGCGATGGAAACTTTAGTCTCGCGAGCGGACGGAATATAAAACGAGCATGAGCAGAACAATGAGAGCGAACCACCAGAAATTACCGACGAAATCAGACGATCCCATGACCACTCGGGTAGGAAGCGGCAAGTCGATACCGAGTCCACGGAATCTGTCTGGAAACAAACGAAAAGCAACGATCAAGATGGAAACAATGAAAAATGGCATACCCAATATCGTGATCAACACTGTAATTATGGCATTGCGCGTTTGTTTCATGGTTCTTGAAGGGTCGAACAGAATGATTATGCTCTTTTCAATGTTGTATGCAACCCAAAAGATATGATTTTTCTCCGCGTCTCCGCGCCTCCGTGGTGAAAATGCATTACCCTAGAACCATGCGAGCACTGGTCACAGGCGGCGCCGGGTTCCTCGGCTCACATCTCTGCGATGCGCTTCTCGGCGAAGGCCACAGCGTGGTCTGCGTTGACAACCTCATCACCGGACGCGAGCACAACTTCACGCACCTGAAGAACGAGCCGCGCTTCACCTTCGAGAAAGCCGATATCTGCTTCCCCTTCGAATTCGGCAAAATTGATTACGTCTACAACTTCGCCTCGCCCGCCAGCCCCATCGATTACGCCATGTACGGCATCGAGACCCTGAAGGTCGGCAGTTACGGCACCATCAACTCGCTGGAGCTTGCGAAGAAATACGGCGCAAAATTTTTCCACGCCTCTACGAGCGAATGTTATGGCGATCCGCTGGTGCATCCCCAGTCAGAGAGTTATTGGGGTAACGTGAACCCCATCGGCCCGCGCTCGGTCTATGACGAGGCCAAGCGTTTCAGCGAGGCGGTGGTCACGGCCTACCACCGTTATCACAAGGTGGATACGCACATGGTCCGCATCTTCAATACCTACGGCCCGCGCATGCAACTGAATGACGGACGCGTCGTACCCAACTTCATGAAGCAGGCTCTGCGCGGCGAAGACCTCACCATCTATGGCGATGGCAAACAGACGCGCAGCTTCTGTTATGTTGCTGATGAGGTCGAAGGCATTATGCGCCTGGCCAAGAGCGACGAGCACGGGCCGGTGAACATCGGCAACCCGGTGGAGTTCAACATGCTCGAATGCGCCGAAGTTGTTCTGCGCGTGACCGGCTCGAAGAGCAAGATCAAACACGAACCGCTGCCGGTGGATGACCCGAAACAACGCTGCCCTGACATCACCAAGGCGAAATTGCTATTGGGATGGGAGCCGAAGGTGAAACTCGAAGAGGGATTGAAGTTGTCACTGGAGTATTTTCAGGAGGCGGTGAAGAAATAATTGCTAAAAGATTATGTCGATGTGCGGAAAACGTACCAATTCCATCAATGATTAAAGTAACGTGAAAGCCGCATATCCACTGCTTCTAACCTTCATTCCATGATATTCTTGATAAGTAGGCTGAATTCCCGCCCCGCGTGATTCGTCCCTCAGAAAACTTCAAACCATGCTCTCAGTCGTCAACATTTCCATGCGCTACGGCGCCAAGATCCTCTTTGAGGACGTCACCACCGCGTTCACGCCTGGCAAGCGCTACGGCCTGACCGGGCCGAACGGCGCGGGCAAATCCACGTTCATGAAGCTGCTTTCGGGCGAGCTTGAACCGCAAAAAGGCAATGTGGTGAAGCCGAAGAAGCTCGGCGTGCTCAGCCAAGACCAGTTCGCTTTCGACGCCTTCCGCGTGATCGACACCGTGATCATGGGCAACAAACGCCTGTGGAAGGCGATGGAAGAGCGCAACCACATCTACGAGAAACCTGAGATGACGAACGAAGACGGCATGCGTCTCGGCGAGCTCGAAGGCATCGTGGGCGAAGAAGATGGATACACCGCCGAAAGTGATGCCGCCATTCTGCTGCAAGGGCTCGACATTGCGGATGAGATCCACGAGCGCAAGATGGGTGAGATCCCGGTCGGTTCAAAGGTCCGCGTGCTGCTCGCGCAGGCTCTGTTCGGGCATCCTCAAGCGCTGCTGCTCGATGAGCCCACCAACCATCTCGATCTTGACTCCATCCATTGGTTGCAGGAATTTCTGAACCGCTACGATGGCGTGCTCATTGTGATCTCGCACGACCGCCACTTCCTCAACAGCATCTGCACGCACATTGCTGACATCGATTACGAGACCATCATCACCTACACCGGTGGATACGACGAGATGGTCATGGCGAAAACGCAGATCCGCTCGCAGATCGAATCTTCGAACCAGCAGCGCGAGAAGAAGATCAACCAGCTCAACGAGTTCATCGCGCGTTTCGCAGCCGGCACACGTTCAAGTCAAGTACAGTCGCGGCGCAAAGAAGTCGAGCGCCTGCAACTCACGGAGCTGGCGAAGTCGAACATCCAGCGCCCCTTCCTCAAATTTGAAATGAAGCGCCCGTCAGGCAAACACATTCTTGAGCTCGAAGGTGTGGCGAAATCTTACGGCGATGTGGAAGTCATCAAGCCGTTCACCGCTGGCGTGATCCGCGGCGAAAGGATCGCGCTCATTGGACGCAACGGCGCCGGCAAGACCACGCTGCTCAACGCGCTGCTGGCGAATTCGCCGACCACTCCGGAAGCTGAACTGCGCCTGACCAGTGGATACGACGGCAAGTTCATCGACGCCGGCAAAGTCGTCTGGGGTCACGAAGCCTCGGTCGGCTACTTCCCGCAGGACCATCGCAGCTTGATCGAGAAGGGCAAGACCATCTTCGACTGGCTCTACCAGTGGGACCCCTCCGTTTCGAATGAAGAGATCCGCGGCCTGCTCGGCCAAATGCTCTTCTCGCGCGACGAGGCCATGAAGAAGACGGACGTGCTCAGCGGCGGCGAAGCCGCCCGCATCCTCTTCTGCAAGCTGATGCTGCAGAAACCGAATGTGCTCATCTTCGATGAACCCACCAACCACTTGGACCTCGAATCCATCAACGCGCTGAACATCGCGCTGCAGAAATTCCAGGGCACGGTGCTGCTCGTTACCCACGACCACGACCTCATCGACGAAGTGGCCACGCGCATCTGGCACTTCGACCACCACGTGATCGAGGACTTCAAAGGTGTGTATGAGGAATATCAGACAGTGCACGCGTAAGAATTGATTTCTATCCAGTAATTAATCGTATTCATCTACCGTAATTCCGCCCGGAACCCGCATCCTTCCGGGTGGTAGAATCATCGTTCAATCAGCCCTTTCTCATATGGATTAAGAATGTCAGCAGCCGCAGGCTGCCTGTCTCTGATTTGGAGCCGGATATGTCTCTCAAACATCATCGTCGCGACGTCTCGCAACGGCAAGACCGCGCACTCGACCGCGCCGGAGTTTCGCACGAACTCACGCAGCACGCCCCCGCAAGCGCAGCCATTGCCACGCTCAACGGGCGCGCGCTCACTGCGCCGCAGCGCATTCCGCTCAACCTTGATTGGGTGGACGAGATCCAGTGCAACACCAGCGCCGTTGACCGCCGCGCGGCGACAATTTCGACCCGCAGAACTGTCAAGAAAGAGTGGCAGGCCGCATGGCTCCTCCGCGCCATCGCCTGCATGGACCTTACCACGCTCGCCAGCGATGACACCGACGACCGCGTGCGTCGCCTCTGCGCCAAGGCGCGCAATCCTATCCGTCAAGATCTTGTCGAGAAACTCGGCATCGAAGAACTCAACCTTCACACAGGAGCCGTCTGCGTCTATCACGCCTTCGTCGAGACCGCGGTGAAAGCTCTCGAGGGTAGCGGCATTCCTGTCGCCGCAGTTTCCACCGGATTCCCCGCCGGTCTCTCGCCTCTTCCCGAGCGCATCGCCGAAGTCCGCCGCTCGGTCGAAGCCGGAGCGCACGAGATCGACATCGTCATCACCCGCGCCCACGTTTTCGGCGGAGACTGGAACGCACTCTACGACGAAGTCGCCGCGTTCAAAGACGCCTGCGGGGCAGCTCATATGAAGGCGATTCTCGGCACCGGCGATCTCACGACTCTGAGAAATGTCGCGCGCGCCAGCGTCGTCGCCATGATGGCGGGCGCAGATTTCATCAAGACCTCCACCGGCAAAGAGACCGTCAACGCAACTCTTCCCGTTGGACTCGTCATGGTCCGCGCCATCCGCACCTACGCCGAGCGCACCGGCATGGCCGTTGGATTCAAGCCCGCAGGCGGCATCCGCACGGCGAAGCAGTCGCTCGATTGGCTGAGCATGATGAAAGAAGAATTAGGACGCAGCTGGCTTGAGCCGCACATGTTCCGCTTCGGCGCCAGCGGCATGCTCGCCGATATCGAACGCCAGCTCGAACACTTTGTCACGGGCAGGTACTCGGCGAGTTTCCGTCATCCCATCGCATAGAGCGGTTTTAGGTCGTACGCTTAAGGCAGTAGGCTAAAGAAAAATCAGTCTGAAAAAGTTTTGCACTTCAAGCTAGAGAGCACTATTTGATCTAACTCTTGGATTGCAACGAAGTATTTCTCGTAGCAGTCTAAGTTGATTAGTCCCCCGAAGGGGACGGCCAGATATTAGCCCAGCATGAAGGTCGCCGCAGGCGACCGGAATGCTGGGTAAGCTGCAAAAACAATTAGAGTCCCGTAGGGACGACACAGTACCATGAGTGATTTAGGGTCATGGGTTCAGGATTGGCGATTTTGCTTTGCCTATAGCCTTCCGCCTATCGCCTGCTGCAACAGTACGAATGAGGAACGAACCGAATGAGCAGCTTGGTAGAGAAATTTCAATCGATGTCCTACGGCCCAGCGCCCGAGTCCCCCGTCGAGGCCAACGCATGGCTTGACCGTCATTCGCGCAAGTTCGGCCACTATATAAATGGTGCGTGGACGAAGCCGACCGCGAACGAATATTTCGCGACTGAGAATCCCGCCACCGGCGAAAAACTTGCCGACATCGCACAAGGCAGCGCCGCTGATGTGGATTCCGCCGTACGCGCCGCACGCGCCGCGCTTCCCGCATGGCAAGCGCTCAGCGGACACGAACGTGCTCGCTATCTCTATGCCATCGCGCGTCAGATCCAAAAACATTCGCGCCTGCTCGCCGTGCTCGAAACGATGGATAACGGTAAGACCATCCGCGAGACGCGCGACATCGATGTGCCACTCGTCGCCCGCCACTTCTACCACCACGCCGGATGGGCGCAGCTGCTCGACAAAGAATTCCCCAACTACACCGCATGCGGCGTCGTCGGCCAGATCATCCCGTGGAATTTCCCGTTGCTGATGCTGGCGTGGAAGATCGCGCCCGCACTCGCGGCAGGGAACACGCTTGTTTTGAAGCCTGCTGAGTTCACTCCGGTCAGCGCGCTGATGTTCGCCGAGATCTGTCAGGAAGTCGGCCTGCCCGCTGGCGTGGTCAACATCATCAACGGCGACGGACGTACCGGCGAAGCCCTCGTCATGCACACCGAGATCGATAAGATCGCTTTCACTGGCTCGACCGAGGTCGGGCGCATCATCCGCAAGGCCACGGCGAAGTCGCACAAGAAACTTTCGCTCGAGCTCGGTGGCAAATCGCCGTTCATCGTTTTTGATGACGCCGATCTCGATAGCGCCGTCGAAGGTCTCGTCGATGGCATCTGGTTCAATCAGGGCCAGGTCTGTTGCGCGGGCTCGCGCCTTCTCGTGCAGGAGCGCGTGGCCGATGTGATGATCGCAAAACTGCGCGCGCGCATGGAGACATTGCGCATCGGCGACCCGCTCGATAAAGCCATGGATATCGGCGCCATCGTGGCACGTGTGCAACTCGAGAGGATCCAGGGATTGGTCGCGCAGGGCGTGAAAGAAGGTGCAACCTGCTATCAGCCGCAGACCGCGCTTCCGGCGAAGGGATTGTTCTTCCCGCCCACGATGCTCACCAACGTCCACCCGACATCGACCGTCGCGCAGCAAGAGATTTTTGGACCTGTGTTGAGCGTGATGACGTTCCGGACATTACATGAATCCGTCGAACTCGCGAACAATACGGTTTATGGACTCGCCTCGAGCGTGTGGAGCGAGAACATCAACGTGGCGCTCGATGTGGCTTCGCGCATCAAAGCCGGCGTGGTGTGGATCAACGGCACCAACATGTTCGACGCCGCCTGCGGCTTCGGTGGATACCGCGAGTCCGGCTACGGACGCGAAGGCGGCAAAGAGGGCATGTACGAATACCTCGAACCCGTGTGGTTCAAGAACGCGCCCAAACTTCCGGCTCAATATCCTTCGCCACAGAACTCTTTAGTAGATTCCTCCTTGACTACTCCTTTGACCACTCCGGCAGCATCAAGTGATTCGACAACCTCTAGGGTTTCCTCGGCGTCCTCTGTGTCCTCTGTGTTAAAAAATAATTTGGAAGTGCCGATCGACCGTACCGTCAAACAGTACATCGGTGGTAAGCAGGCGCGCCCTGATTCCGGATACAGCTTCCCTGTGCACGCCGCTGATGGCACGCTCATCGGCGAGGCGCCGCTCGGCAACCGCAAAGACATCCGCAACGCCGTGGAGGCCGCGCGCAAGGCTGAAGGCTGGGCCAAAGCCGCCGCCCACACCCGCGCGCAGGTGCTCTATTACATCGGCGAGAATCTGATCCAGCGCAGGGATGAGGTCGCCGCACGATTGGCACGTTTCCATTCTGTTACGGCTGCTGTTTTGAAAACTCCGGAAGCATCTCGTGATTCGACAACTCCAAAGGTTTCTCCGTCTCTCAGTTTCTCAGTGGTAAATAAAGAAGTGGATCTGTCGATAGAGAGGATCTTCACCTACGCCGCCTGGGCTGATAAATTCGACGGCCTCGTCCACAACCCTCCCGGCCGCTACGTGAGCACGGCGATGAACGAGCCGGTCGGCACCATCGGAATCGTCTGTCCCAGCCAAGCGCCGTTGCTCGGCTTCCTCTCGCTCGTTCTGCCCGCCATCGCCATGGGCAACACGGTGGTCGCTGTGCCGAGCGAGGTCGATCCGCTCATCGCGGCCGACCTCTATCAGGTCTTCGATACGTCCGATCTTCCCGGCGGGGTCGTGAACATCGTCTGCGGACGCGCGGCCGAGCTGACCAAGACGCTCGCCGAGCATGATGATCTGGATGCCATCTGGTTCTTCGGTGATGAAACCGGCTGTGCCTCGGTGAAAGCGGCATCCATCGGCAACCTCAAGCAAGTTTGGACCAACGAAGGCCGCGCCATCGATTGGACGAATCGCGACCACGCCGAAGGCAGATTGTTCCTTCACCATGCCTGCCAGGTCAAGAACATTTGGGTGCCGTACGGGGAGTGAAGACATCAATACATTCAATTTCATCAGTCAGTTGCAAGCTTTTTCCATTCTTCAGGAACTTGAACGCCAGTCGCTATAGCATCACGCATCATCTGTTTTTCTTGTCCAACAAGCTGCGTTTCAGATTCTTTGATGGACATAATCTTTGTTTTGTACAACTCTTGTTGATTAATTAGAGATAGTCCGCGTAATTCTTTGGCTAATTCAACCTCTTTGCGTACTAACTTTGCATTTTCGACATCAATATCAAATATTCTCTTATAAACATCAGTCATTTTTCTAACCTTTTGCCATTTTTCACCCGATCCAAGGTTATCCGCTATATCTTGTTCTAGTTTGGACATCTCTATCAACATTTGTTCGTATTCATTTAATACAACTTCAACATGTTCACATCTAATCACATACTTACTCATCGTAGAACTATCTTCTTGCACAGCATTAACAAAGCGTTGTTTTATTGAAATTCCTAACATCTGTTTCTTGTTAATTTCGCTTAAGACCAAAGCTAATCTCTGATCCCTCTGCGAGTCTTTAAAGGCTAAGAAGCCAATATATCCAAAGAAGCTAAGTAGAGATAATAAGATTGACAACACAGCAATGCATCTTAAGCGATTAATCTTAAATTCTTCTCTAAATGCATTGACCGAAACTTTTCTATGACCCCATATTGCCCACAAGATCGCCAGGACGCCAATTATTATTTTGCCAAATTGAAAAACCCTTCTTGTGCCTCTTTTGGAAGATCAGTCATAAATAGCCTTTCAAGTGTTCTTTTGCTGAAGAATCATAGTGAGCATACAACAATATTTCAAGCTAAGTAATTCATCTTTTGGCTTATAAAATCACGTGTACAACAGACCCAGGCGCCAACGGCAACGTTTTACCCGCCTGTTGCTTGTTTGTGGACAGATAGAAGTTGTTTGGCTAAAAGTCCGGATAGGTATTCTTCGAGCTGGCTTAGATTCATCTTACCTTCTTTAAGTGCTTGGTCAGATGCTTCAAGCGCATCGTAATATGGGTTCTTATCTCTTGCTATCTGGTCAGGAATGGTTTGTGGCCCGGGCAGCCTGTATCCCAATTTCACGCAAAGAACGAAATAACTCAAAGCCCTCGACGTTCTGCCATTCCCATCAGTGAATGGGTGTATCCAATTCAGCATCCACAACGCATAGGCGGCAAAATGTATAGGAGATTTCACTTTCCAATTCTCATTCACGTAATCACAAAGCTCTTCGATCTTCTCCGGTACAAGATGAGCCCCTACAGGTCGATGTTTGCTTCCTTTGATTTCCACATCAGCCGGCCTGAAATTCCCGGCGTAGGAACTGATGCCTCGCAAGGCAGCGCGGTGAAGTTGCAGGATATGGGATGGCCGCAGTTTGAATGGACGCTCAGGGTGAAGGAAGTACTCGATCATTTCGATTACAGCGTCGAACTGCTGCAATCCGTTCCGAGTTTCCAGTTTGGCAATTTCTATCGGGTCTTTTGTCGATTCCGCTTCGAAAGCCTGGCTGTGCCTTTCTTCTTGCGGCTTATCTTTCGGAGGGTCAGAGCTCATTTGATTGTGGTTTTCAATGCGTCAGCTTCCTCATCGATCATTTCGCGGGTGATGAGAGGGTTCTCGATCTTTGTGTTGCCATAGGCGAAGCTTCTCCGTTGTTCTTCAAGTTGCTGTGGAGTGGATTTGACAGATTTTGCGGCTGCAATGAGTTCATCGAGTTGTTTCATAGGTTTTGGTCCCTGCATTTTTGGTTTCTTCCTAAACTGTAACCCAACTTTGTAGCTATGTATATCCCATTTGGTATCGAACCTGAAATGCCAATGGTGCCGATAAATAATTGTCAAACCTGTGATGATCAAGCCTGCAATAAACTCTCACTGTTTCTTGGTCTCTTCATACTTCCGGATCTCTTCCATTGGCTTGTCCCAGTTGTCATGGGTGTAGGGTTTCCATTTCGAGTCATTCAGGCTTTTACATAATTCGGCAGGGAAGGCGGTGGGGCGCCATCCGGTGAAGTACCAGTCATTGTTCTCTTGTACGGCGTGGATCTCGACGATGCCATCGTACTTCCATCCGTACTTCATGATCTTGCCGCAGCCGTAGATGTCATACTCGCCCGGCTTGGTCGCGACCGCGTGATGGAACTTGAACTCGAGCAAGTCTTGCAGCTCGCCGTACTCTTTGCCGTGCATGCGTTTCATCGCGGTCTCGAAGACTTCACGCGACGCATCACCTTTGCCGGTCTTGGAAACGAGGTCATAGAGTTTCGCCCAGTCGCTCTTGCGGAAATCTTCTGTGTACTCGTGGATGCGCGAATTCAGCGCTTTCAATTGCGCATCGTCCAACGAAGGTTGAGATTGACTGACTGTGAACAATCCTACGGTCAGCGAAACAAAAAGAAAGATGGTCGATCGATTCAACAAATCCATGAAAGGATGCCAATTCCCAAACGGTTTTGATCTTCAATCACAAATCGCATATCACAAATCATAAATGCATTATTTCCGGCTGTCCCACCAAACGCGCCAGAAGTAGCAGAGTCCTGCGGCGCAGATCATTGAGCCGAGCAGCCCGGGGCCGCGTTGCTCATCCGTATGGTGATGCATCATGAAAAAGCCGAATAGAACTGCCCAGAATGAGAAGAACGCCATCAACCGGTCAACGATCTCGCGCATGTTCCACCTCGCTCGTGAAGATGATACACCTTGATTCGAACGCGCCAAAACAACTCAAGCGATGTGTTTCGCCAGCCGCAGCCATGTATCGACAACCGTGTCAGGATTCAACGAGATCGATTGGATCTTCTCATCCATCAGCCACTCGGCGAAATCGAGGTGATCGCTCGGGCCCTGTCCACAGATGCCGATGTACTTGCCCGCTTGATTGCACGCCACGATCGCCATGTGCAGCAACGCTTTTACGGCGCCATTGCGTTCATCGAATGCGCTTGCGACAAGGCCGGAATCGCGGTCGAGTCCGAGCGTGAGCTGGGTCATGTCATTCGAGCCGATGGAGAAGCCATCGAAGTATTCGAGGAACGCATCGGCGAGCAGTGCATTCGACGGGATCTCGCACATCATGATGAGGCGCAATCCGTTCTCGCCACGTTTGAGCCCGTGTTCGGCCAACAGCGCGACCACATCTTTGGCTTCTTCCACGGTGCGCACGAACGGCACCATCAACTCAACATTCGTCAGACCAAGTTCGTCGCGGACCTTACGAAGAGCTCGGCACTCGATCTCGAAGCAATCGCGGAATGAATGAGCAATGTAGCGCGAGGCGCCACGGAAGCCGAGCATCGGGTTCTCTTCTTCCGGCTCGTAGAGGTCACCACCGAGCAGCTTGCGGTACTCATTGGATTTGAAGTCGCTCAGCCGCACGATGACCGGTTGCGGCCAGAACGCGGCGCCGATGGTGGCCACGCCTTCTACAAGTTTTTCGATGAAAAAGGCTTTGGCGCTGATGTATCCGCGTGCACGGCGTTTGATCTCATCGCGGCGGTGCGCGGGCAGCTGGTCGAGCTCGAGCACAGCCTTGGGGTGCACGCCGATCATGTTGTTGATGATGAACTCGATGCGCGCCAGTCCTACGCCGGCGTTCGGAGTACCGGCGAACTGGAACGCGAGCTCGGGGTTGCCCACGTTCATCATGATCTTGAGCGGCAGCTTGGGCAGATGTGCAACGTCCTGCGTGACCACATCGAACTTCAGAGCGCCACGATAGACGTATCCGGTCTCGCCTTCGGCGCATGAGATGGTCACAGGATCGCCTTCTTGCAGAACTTCCATCGCGTTGCCGCAGCCGACGATGGCAGGCACGCCGAGCTCACGCGCGATGATGGCGGCGTGGCACGTGCGTCCGCCGCGGTTGGTCACGATGGCCGATGCGCGCTTCATCACCGGTTCCCAGTTGGGATCGGTCATCTCGGCCACGAGCACGTCGCCTTGCTTCACGCGGTCCATCTCACCGGCGTTTTGCACGATGCGCACGTTGCCCGCGCTGATCTTCTGCCCGATGGCGCGTCCGCTCGTCAGGACTTTGCCGTGCTGTTGCAGCGTGTACTTCTCAATGACATTCTGCGCTGTATGCGAGTGCGCGGTCTCTGGGCGCGCTTGCAGAATGTAGAGCTTGCCATCGATGCCGTCACGCCCCCACTCGATGTCCATCGCGCGGCCGTAGTGTTTTTCGATGATCACGGCATAACGCGCGAGTTCGAGCACTTCTTTATCTGTGAGAGAGAACTGATTCCGGTCGGCTTCGGGAACGTCAACGGTCTGCGTGGTGTGGCCTGTGGTTTTGACCTCGGTAAAGATCATTTTGTTGAGCTTTGAGCCGAGGTTCCGGCGCACTATTGCCGGTTTGCCCTGCGCGAGCATCGGTTTGTGCACATAGAATTCATCCGGATTCACCGCGCCCTGCACCACTGTTTCACCGAGGCCGTAGGCAGCGGTGATGAACACCACGTCTTTGAATCCGCTTTCGGTGTCGAGTGTGAACATCACGCCAGATGCGCCAATGTCGCTGCGCACCATCTGTTGGATTCCGGCTGAGAGAGCAACATCCTCATGCTTGAAATTCTTGTGAACTCGGTAAGCGATGGCGCGGTCGTTGTAGAGCGAAGCGAAGACTTCTTTCACTGCGTCCATGATCTGATCAAGGCCTTGGATGTTGAGGAATGTCTCCTGCTGTCCGGCGAAGGATGCATCGGGCAGATCTTCTGCCGTAGCGGAAGAGCGCACCGCGAAGCTCATGCCTTTCGATGACTTCGCGACTAGCGCTTCGTAATGTTGCTTGCTCTCGGCTTCGAGTTTCCGCGGAAACGGCGTGTTCAAAATCCATTCACGCACCTGTGCGCCGGCTTTGGCCAGCGCGACCACGTCATCCACATTGAGGTCGTTGAGAGTTTGCTTGATCTTGGCTGCCAGCCCTTGATGCGAGAGGAATTCGCGATAGGCATCGGCAGTAGTGGCGAATCCGCCGGGGACGCGCACCTCGGCATGCGCAAGCTTGCTGATCATTTCGCCGAGAGACGCGTTCTTGCCGCCCACCTGGCCGACATCCGCCATCGATGTATCCGCAAAGTCGATCACGTACCGGGTCACAGCGGCCTCCCCCTGTTGCATCATTGAATCGGTTGAATTGGCTGGCCTAAGACACTAATATGCGTCATGCCCCCGCGAGTGCGCAAGTGACAGCTATCACTATGAAATGAACAATTCACATGGCAAACGATAACGCCAAAACGCGCACCGTGTTCTTCATCTCTGACGGCACAGGCATCACTGCGGAAACCTTGGGCCACACGTTACTGACCCAATTCGAAGGGCCGAAGTTCCATCAGGTGCGCATCCCGTTCGTCAGCGGCGTGGATAAAGCCGCCGAGTGCGTCTATGAGATCAATGAGGTGCAAAAGCGTGACGGATTGCGCCCCATTGTGATCACCACGCTGGTGAACCCGGAGATCGGCGCCATCGTGGGCAAAGCCAACGGGCTGTTCATCGATTTTTTCGAGACGTTCGTGGCGCCGCTGGAGAAAGAGCTGGGCGTGAAGGCCACGCACATCGTAGGTCGTTCACACAGCCTCTTCGATCCGCAGGAGTATTTCAACCGCATGGAGACCATCAACTATGCCATGGCGCATGATGATGGCTACTCTTCGCAAGATTTGGATAAGGCGGACGTCATCCTCGTAGGCGTTTCGCGTAGCGGCAAAACACCCACCAGCCTCTACCTCGCGCTGCAATTCGGAGTGATGGCGGCGAATTACCCGCTCATCCCAGAGGATTTCAGCCGCATGCGCCTGCCCAAAGTGTTGACCGAACATAAGCGCAAGCTCTACGGACTCACCATTTCGCCGGAGCGATTGCACCAGATTCGCACTGCACGCAGGCCGAACAGCACCTATGCGGCGATCGACAATTGCAGATATGAGATCGAGATGGCGGTGAAATTGATGCGACAGGAGGGGATCGGTTGGATCGACTCCACCAGCCGTTCCATCGAGGAGATCGCCGCCACCATCATGGCGGAAGCTAAACTCAACCGAAAGGCATATTGAATTATTGTTAATTATTCACTCAAAGCAAGTAATACTATTATTAGCTGGGATTACCACTACATATGACAGTCGAATGGTACAAACAAATTGCACTTGTATTAGGAGTCGCTCTTTTCAGATTACTTTATATAAGCAGACGCATTGGCACGTTATTTGTCCCGTGGAAAGAAAAGTTTCCAGCCTCATATAAGATTGCTCGGCTAATTCTGCTCATCGTTATGATTGTATGGATAGTAATACTTGAAATTGAGTGGTGGAATGATTGATAAGCCCGGACTATACGTCAGTTCATTTTCCCTTGAACAAAAATACCAACTCGATCACCAGGATGACCACCACCATCAATTCCAATACGAACGTGCGTGTCTGGTGGAACTGCTCCACCAT
>Ga0207022_10245_pt1 | contig 13844 bp, 10 predicted proteins | sample Alteio_BWMinCont_46_FD_153307 | JGI IMG/M metagenome (GOLD analysis project Ga0207022, IMG submission 153307) | Enriched cells from forest soil in Barre Woods Harvard Forest LTER site, Petersham, Massachusetts, United States -... | ecosystem: Environmental > Terrestrial > Soil > Temperate forest >... | reverse complement strand
ATTCACAGGAGATCCGCACATGAGAATGCCCCGCCTGGTTGCGCCGTTCCTGGCCGCGATGGGCGCGTTCGTGTTCGTGATCGCAGCGGTGGACAGATTTCAGCTTCATTTCGGCTATCACTGGCCGCTGCTGACGGCGGCCGCATTGGCGTTCGGCCTGGCCAGCGGCATCTTGTGGGAGCGGCGGATCACGGTCGGACTGGCCGCCGAAATCGCAGAGCTAAAACGGCAGGCCGGACGGCAGCACGAAGAATTGGCAGACGCCCGGAAGCTGTCCAGCACTTTGCAGAATGAGTCGGCGCTGGCGCTGCGCGATTCGGAGGCGTTGTACCATTCGCTCGTCGACCATCTGCCGCTGTCGGTCTTGAGAAAAAACGCCGAGGGCACGTACACCTTCGTCAATCGGCGCTACCTCGAGTTTTCGGGCAAGGACGCGGGCGCCATTCTGGGCACGACCGACTTCGATATTTTTCCCCATGAGCTGGCGACCAGATACCGTCAGGGAGACGAACGCGTGCTGTCGACCGGCGCGCTGTTCGAAGACGTCGAAACTTACCAGAAACCCGACGGCGAGAAGCGCTATATCCAGGTGCTCAAGACTCCCGTCCGCGACGCCCAGCAGCAGATCATCGGCACGCAGGTCATGTTCTGGGACGTGACCGACCGCCACCGGGCCGAAGAGGCGCTCGAACGTTCGACTCGAGAAGTCGAGCAGCGAAACGCCGCACTGCGGGAATCGGAACAAAGCCTGCAGAAGCAGACCGGCATTCTGACGTCGATCCTCAACAGCATCGCCGCCGGCGTGGTCGTCGCCGATCAACGGGGGCGGTTCCTGGTCTGGAACCCGGCGGCAGACCGCATCGTGGGAATGGGGCCGGTGGACCAGCCGGCCGAGAGCTGGACCGAGGCCTATGGTCTGTTTAAATCCGACCGGACGACTCCCTTCCCCGCCGACGAGCTGCCCCTCAGGCGGGCAATTCGGGGCGAAACCGTCGCCGACGTCGAGCTGTTTCTGCGCAACAAATCGCGGCCGCAGGGGGCTTTTCTGAGCATCAACGGCACCCCGCTGCTCGATGCCCAGGGCCAGATTCAGGGAGGCGTCGTCGTGTTTCGCGACGTCACAGAGGAAAAGGCGGCGGCAGAGGCACTCAGGCACAGCGAAGAGAATGCGCGGCGGATCATCGAAACGGCGTTCGACCCCTTTATCTCGATCGACGCCGCCGGCACAGTGACCGATTGGAATTCACAGGCGGAAAAAACGTTCGGCTGGGGTCGCGACGAAGCACTGGGAAAAGTGCTGGCCGAGCTGATCGTTCCCGAGCAGCATCGCGAAGCCCATGTCCAGGGGATCCTCAGGTATCTCGATACGGGCCTGGGGCCGGTGCTCAATTCGCGAATCGAGATTTCGGCATTGCATCGCGACGGGCACGAGTTTCCCGTGGAGCTGACAATCTGGCCGATGCGATCGGCTGCGGATTTCAGTTTTCACGCGTTCGTCCACGACATTACCCGGCGCAAGAAGAACGAGGAAGAAATCCGATCGAAGAACCAGGACCTCGAAACGCTGCTGTACGTGACGTCGCACGATCTGCGCGAGCCGCTGCGCGCCATCGAAAATTTTTCGCGAATCGTCAGCGAGCGGTATGCCGACAAGCTGGATGCCAAGGGGCAGGATTTTCTCGATCGCGTGGTCCGCGGCGCGCAGCGGCTCGACCGCTTGATCGAAGACGTGCTGATGCTGTCTCGCGTGCAGCGCCAGGTTCAACCCGCCGAAGACGTGCCTGCGGGCGAAATCGTGGCCGACGTGCTGCACCATCTCGAATCGCGGATTCGCGAGACGCAGGCCGTCGTGCAGGTCGAGGACGGCCTGCCGAGCCTTCGCGCCGACCGCCGCTGGGCCACTCAGGCCGTGCAGAACCTGGTCTCGAACGCCCTCAAATACTCGGTCGAGGGACAGCCTCCGGTCGTGCAGATTGGAACGTTTCAAGGGCCCGAAGGGATTGGGCTGGTTGTGCGAGATCGGGGGATGGGAGTTCCGCCAGATTGCGCCGAAAGGATTTTTCAACTGTTTCAACGGGCCGTAAGCCGTAATATAGAAGGAACAGGAGCGGGTCTGGCGATCGTCAAGCGCGTCGCCGAACGCCATGGGGGGAAAGCCTGGGTCCGCCCTCGCGAAGGCGGAGGTTCGGAGTTCATTATCACGTTCGGATCGAGCAACTCGGCATGACTCAAGAAACGGGGCCGCCGCCGCCGCTGGAGATTCTCGTCGTCGACGACAACGAAGACGACGTGCTCCTCCTGCAAGAGTCGCTGCGCGGCCTGCCCACTGTCAACCTGCTGCACGCGGTGCACGACGGCGAAGAAGCCCTGACATTTCTCCGACGCGAGGGACAATACGCCGGCGCGCCCCGGCCCGGGCTGGTGCTGCTGGACATCAACATGCCCAAGAAGAATGGGTTCGAGGTGCTGGCTGAAATGAAAAACGACCCACTGCTGCGGATCATCCCCGTCGTCATGCTGACTACGAGCAATCGCGACGCCGACGTGGTCACGGCCTACGGCGGCGGGGCCTGTTCGTTCGTGACCAAGCCGGTCAATTTCGACCGGCTCAAGCTGATTGCGGAACACTTCGTCTGTTACTGGACAACAGTCGTCCAGATTCCCCGCGTGGCGCCTGCCGTCGCGACCGAGCAGGCCCCGCGCCCTCCTCTTTCAACGAGCTAAGGTCATGGCCGATGAACTGAACCCGCAAGCGATTGAAATTCTGCTGGTCGACGACAACGACGACGACGTCGTGCTGCTCGAAGAATCGTTCCAGGATTCGCGGTTCCTGAACCTGCTGCAAGTGGTGCACGACGGCCACGAGGCGCTGGCCTACTTGCGGCGCGAGGGAAAATATAAATCGGCCAAGACCCCCGGTCTGGTCCTGCTCGACATTAACATGCCCAAGATGAACGGGTTCGAGGTCTTGCAGGTCATGAAATCCGACCCGCTCTTGCGAACGATTCCCGTGGTGATGCTGACCACCAGCACCCGCGACGAAGATGTCGCCCGCTCGTACGACGGAGGCGCCTGCTCGTTTGTGTCCAAACCGGTCAATCTCGAAAAGCTCAAGGAAGTCATCAAGCAGTTCGCCTTGTACTGGACGCTGGTTTCGGCCGTGCCGCTGCCGCGCACGACCGACACCGCCTGAGGGAACGTCGAATGACGAACGCCGAATGTCGAAAGAAGCCTGCATGACGAAACGCGAAACGTCGCCCGTCGAGCGTTCGTCATTCGGACTTCGCGGGTTCCCAGGCTCTGCCTGGGAACCCACTGCAGCGAGGCTCTGCCTCGCGAATCTTTTCGGAGATGTATCCAACTGGCAAACGAGGCAGAGCCTCGAGGGCCTTGCGTTCCCAGGCAGAGCCTGGGAACGCGAAAACAGAGGTTGGAAATGCGGATAATAATGGTATGCTACGTTTTTATGCTCACGTTGCGTGAGCTGCTGCCGGAGTTTGCCTGATGTATTCTGCTCGTCCGATTCGACGCCATATCCCACCGGCGCTAGTCGTCTGTCTGGCAGGAGTTTGCTTGGCCCTTTCCGCCCGCCTGGCGTTTCCGGGCGAAGTCCGCCTGAAAAACGGGACGGCGTTGCGCGGGGTCTCGACCCCGCTCGAAACCCTGATCGTGGGTCCGAAGAAGCCGAACGTCGGCCCGATCCCCATTTACCCGATGGTTATGGTCTACGCGCCGCTCAAGCGGTATTTCGTTCCTCTGCGCCAGGTTGAGGTCGATAACAAAGAGATTGACTTGTCGCGACATGTGGGGTTCAAGCTGCATCAGCAAAAAACGAAGGGCAGCGGCAAGATTCTGGCGGCGATTCAAGGGTTCGTGGATAAACCCGAGCCCTTTGACGAGTACGGCCGCCGCACGGTGACGTTGAACTCCGCGAACGGCCCGCTCGATGTGATTCAAGGCGTGACGGTCATCACGCCCGAATATCTGAAGATCATGGCCCTCAATTTCAACTGGGAATCGGCGTTCGCGACGAGCTCGGTGCCGGTCGAACAGCTCGACCGCATGCTGCGAAAAGTCACGCGGCCCAACAACCCCGACGATCGGCTCAAGATCGCCTCGTTTTACATCCAGGCGGCCCTTTACGGACCGGCCGAGCGCGAGCTGGCCAGCATTGCAGCAGAGTTTCCAGAGCTCGTCCAACGAGTCGCCGATGCGCAGGTCAGTCTGGCGGTGGCCCAGGCCCAGGAGCTTTTGAGCGAGCTGAAGCTCAGGCAGTCGGCCGGGCAGCACAAGTTTGTTTATGACTGGTCGAAGAAATTTCCGACAAAGAATATCGACGCGCCGACGCTGCGTGAGGTTCGCGAGATCACCGCCCGCTATGAGGCGGCCCTTGCACGCAGTGAACAGGCGAAAGCTCGACTGGGGGAGTTGCAAGCACAACTTGCGAGCGACCCGCGCGTCAGAGAGATCGGCCCGCTGCGCGCCGCGTTGTGCGAAAGGCTCAATTATTCGAACCTGGACCGGCTCGATGCGTTCCTCAAACTGGTTGCCGATCCGCTGCTGAAGCCCGAAGAGAAGCTGGCCCTGGCATTTTCGGGCTGGGTCGTGGGCAGCGCCAACGCGGTGACCGACATCGACCAGGCGCTCAGGTTCTGGCAGGCCCGCTCTCTGGTGTTGGATTACCTGCGCTCGGCGCCCGATGCCGCCGCTGAGCGCACGGCCGTCTTCGCGAAACTTGAAGCCCTCGAGGGGGTGGGACCCGAGCGAATTGCCCAGATGCTGCCGCTGTTGCCCCCTCCGCGCGATCCCGCCGGGGCGGCGCCAGGAAAAACGGTGCGAATTGAGGTCTCTGCCGCCAAAGACAGCCCGGCGACGGCGTACTGGCTGTCGCTCCCTGATGAATACCACACCGACCATTCGTATCCATTGATCGTTGCCCTGCACGGCGAACAGGGCACCCCCGAGCAGGAATTGCAGGGGTTCTGGGGGGCCCAGTCGAAACGCCACGGATATATCGTGATCGCGCCCGAGTACGTTCCGCAGACTGCCAGGAACAAGGGCTACGATTTCAGCGCCGAGTCGCACCAGATCGTAATCGACTCTCTTCGCGACGCATTGCTGCGATTCAGCGTCGATGCCAACCGCGTGTTTTTGTCGGGACACGGCATGGGGGGGGATGCCGCCTGGGACATGGGGCTGTCGCATCCGCATCTGTTCGCCGGCGTCATGCCGATTAACGGAGCCATCGATCATTACGCGCCGCTGTACTGGGAGAACGGCAAGACACTCCCCATGTTTACGATCAGCGGAGAGCTGGATCGCGATCTGATGGATCGCAATGTCGGCACGCTGATGAAGTTCATGCAGTACAATTTCGACGTGATCTACGCCGAGTACAACGGCGCAGGCCCTGAGGCGTTCTATTCGGAAATCCACGCCCTGTTCGACTGGATGTCGCGACTGCGCCGCGGTCCGCCCCCGAAGGAAATCAAAGTTCGCACGCTGCGCGAGAGCGACACCAGTTTCTGGTGGTTCGAATTCTCCGGAATTCCAGAACACATGAAGGGCATTAACTGGGCGAACGCTCGACAGCAACCGGTCCACGCGCTGACCGTCACGGCTAAGATCACACCCGCAAACACGATCAGCATTCATTCGAAGGCGGCCAACCACACCGTCTGGCTGGCGCGCGGCGAAGGACTCGTCGATTTCGACAGACGACTCAAGGTCGAGATCAACGGGAAGCAGCGCTGGAACGACTTTGTCAAACCCGATCTGGTGGCCATGCTCGATCATGTTCGCATTCACGGCGACCGCCAGCTCTTGTATTGGGGCGTGCTCGAATTCGGGAAATAAGACTAACGCAACCAAAGATCGAAGAAACCAGGAATGAATCGAGCCACGGATGGAACACGGACTAAACACGGATGCATACCGGCGTTCATAAAATCCGTGTTTAATCCGTGTTTCATCCGTGGCTCCTTACCTCGTTCCCAAGCTCCGCTTGGGAACGCCGCGTTTCGAAGCTCCGCTTCGCGAATCGGCAATGGCACCTTGTGAGTATCAATCGTTATGAGCTTCACCCGAAGTAACTTGCTGCGGCCGGATCCAATCGAAGCAGAGCTTCGACAGGCTGCGTTCCCAAGCGGAGCCTGGGAACGAGGGAAAACAATCTTCAGTCGTGATGCCCGATGCGTAACAAACGTCATTCGGAATATCTCCGTATTTTTCTTCGCCGCGACTTTACTCGTTTCCGGCTCGCCGGCCCGTGCCGGCGACGAATTTCCGCCTGAGCTGGTTCGGTTTCAGGCCAGCGAGAAGAACCCCGTATTTCGCGGTCTGGGGAATCAGGCCTGGGATGCGAAGATACGTGAACGCGGCTGGATCGTCCGCGACGGCAACGCCTGGCGGATGTGGTACACAGGGTACGACGGTTCCGAGAAACCACAGATGATGCTGGGGTATGCCACCTCGCCAGACGGTCTGTCGTGGACGCGCTCTGCCGCCAATCCCATCTATCGCGAGCACTGGGTCGAAGACATGATGATCGTCAAGCAGGGCGACACCTATTACATGTTCGCCGAGGGACTTGACGACCAGGCCCAACTGCTCACTTCACGCGACGGCCTGTCGTGGAAGCGCGAAGGCCCGCTCGACGTGCGGTACGTCAATGGCCAGCCGCTCACGCCGGGCCCGTACGGCACTCCGACGGCCTGGTTCGAAAACGGCGTCTGGAATCTGTTCTACGAGCGCAGCGATCTGGGCATCTGGCTGGCCCGCTCGATCGATCTCAAAGTATGGACCAACGTGCAGGACGAGCCGGTTCTGGCACTGGGACCAGGCAATTACGACAAGCTGATGATCGCATTGAACCAGATCATCAAACACGACGACCGGTACTACGCCTATTACCACGGCAGCGGCACCGCGCAAAAGCCGCGGTTGTGGACGACCAACGTCGCCGTCTCGACCGACCTGGTGCACTGGAAAAAATTCGCCGGCAACCCGCTCTTGCCCGAGCGCGAAAATAAGTCGAGCGGCATCGTCGTCCACGACGGCAAGCAGTTTCGACTGTACACGATGCACCCGGAAGTGAATGTACATTTCGCGAAGCCGGATTAATCTAACAAAGGGAGGTCGCCGGTCCATTTGACCTGGCGAGCGGCGTGGCGTCAGCTCGCCGGTGGCACCGCGCGTCCCTGAATCTCGAGTTGCCATTTTTCGTCCCATACTATACATTTGAATCCTACAGGAGCTCGACGACACAACGGAACCCCATCCCATGACCCACGGCTCGATGATCGATCCGCCGAATCGCTTCGAGAAAGTCCATGCCGAGGCCGACTTCGAGCACCTGGAATGGGACCAGGAATATCTGGCCGGGCTCGATAAACGGCCGATCGAATATCTCGCCGATGCCTCGAAAAGCATCGTTACGCAGAATTCGTCGCCCGACGTGCCGTTCCGGTTCAGCGTCAACCCGTATCGCGGCTGCGCTCACGGCTGCTCTTATTGCTACGCCCGAAACAGTCACGAATATCTGGGCTTCAACGCGGGCCTTGATTTCGAAACGAAGATTGTCGTAAAGCATGATGCGCCCGAGCTTTTTCGTGAGTTCCTGGCCGGGGAATCGTGGATACCCGAACCCATCACATTCTCGGGCGTAACCGATTGTTACCAACCGGCAGAGCGCGATTTTCGGCTAACCCGGCAATGCCTGGCTGTGGCGCTCGAATGCCGGCAGCCAATCAGCATCATTACGAAAAATGCCCTCGTGCTGCGCGATTTGGATCTGCTGCAACCGCTGGCAGCCTCGGGCCTGGTCCATGTGTTCCTCTCGATCACGACGCTCGATGCCGGGCTCGCGCGGGTCATGGAGCCGCGCACGAGCATTCCCGATGCGCGTCTTCGAGCAGTGCGGATGCTGGCCGGGGCCGGCATACCAGTGGGCGTGATGACGGCGCCGGTCATCCCTGGGCTCAACGATTCGGAAATTCCGTCCGTGCTCCAGGCCGCTCACGAGGCGGGAGCAAAATCTGCCGGCTATGTTCTGTTGCGGCTGCCAAACACCGTCGAGCCGGTCTTTCGCGAGTGGCTCCAGCGCACGCAGCCGCTCAAGGCCGAGCGGGTCGAGCAGCGCATTCGGCACAGCCGGAATGGCCATCTCAACAATTCGACGTGGGGCGAGCGGATGAAGGGGCAAGGAGAGATCGCCGACCAGATCGGAAAAATGTTCCGGCTGTTTTCCCAGCGACTCGGGTTCGGCCGCCTGCCGCCGCTCGACGCCAGCCAGTTTCGCCCGCCCGCGCCCCGGTCGGGGCAATTGCGGCTGTTCTGATTCGTTTCGATGCGAAGGGTGGCGGGGTCAGAGCGAGCGCCATCAGCACGCTTTCATAGCCAGCAAAACGCAACGGCAGTTTCGACACTGCCGGCGGAGAAGTCGAGCGATGGCCCCGGCGGATTACGGCCGGCAGTCGATGAGCAAACGGCGCGTCGTCCGCAGGGCCATCGCTGATCACGAGTGCATTTCACCGGTCAGGCCAACACGGTGCGTTTTTGGGAAAGCAGCCCAAACTGTGACTTGTGTCGCTCTGACCCTGCCACCCCACTCCAGAGCGCCCACGCGGCGCACTTGCGTCGCCGCCCCGTGGCGACTAGCCTGTCGATGCGGGCGATGTTTCCTGCTTCGAATTTATTCAGGGCATCCGCGGGAATATGCACGAACATCTGACCATCATCAGCGGGCGCGCTCATCCGAAGCTCGCGGCCGAAATTGCCGCCTACCTGGGAATCGACCTGGGACGGGTCGACATCTGGAATTTTCCGGATGGAGAGATCGGCATCAAGCTCGAAGAGAACATCCGCGGTCGCGACGTGTTCATCGTTCAACCGACGTGCCCGCCCGTCAACGAGAACTTGATGGAATTGTTGATTCTGATCGACGCCTGCCAGCGGGCCAGCGCCGACCGGATCACGACGGTGATTCCCTACTTCGGCTACGCCCGGCAGGACCGCAAAGACGCCGGGCGCGTGCCGATCACCGCCAAACTGGTGGCCAACCTGATCGTCGAAGCAGGGGCCGACCGGGTCCTGGCGATGGACTTGCACGCGGCTCAGATCCAGGGCTTTTTCGATGTGCCGGTGGATCACCTGTATGCGGCCCCGATCCTGGACGAGTACTTTGCCAGTCTCAATCTCCCGCGCGACGAGATTGTGATCGTGAGCCCCGATGAAGGCAGCATCAAGCGCTCGTTGCATCATCAAGAGCGGCTGGGGGGGACGCTGTGCATCGTTGACAAGCGGCGTTCCAGCGCGACCGAAACGAAACAGGCGAATCTCATCGGCGGCCCGATCAAAGGCAAGATCGCACTTTTATTCGATGACATGATCACCACGGCCGGCTCGATCGTGGGGGCCGCGCACGTCGTCCACAGCCACCAGACCAGCCGGATCTACATCGGGGCCACGCACTCGGTGTTTTGCGGCAAGGCCACGGCCCTGTTGCGCGAAGCCCCGGTGCACGAGGTCGTCGTGACCAACAGCATTCCGCTGTCGGAAAAACAGGTCTTTCCGAATCTGCACATTGTCAGCGTCGCACCACTGCTAGGCGAGGCGATCAAACGCATTCACCGCAACGAATCGGTGAGTTATTTGTTTGATTGAACGTTTCGACGCGAGGCGCATAACGCAACCCCGTTTAGCCGCAAGGCGCAGCCGAGTGCTGTGCACGAGCGACGTCAAACGGGAGCTGCACTCGGCTGCGCCTCGCGGCTAAACGGCACAAAAAGTCTTGATACACCCGACACGTTTCAGCCCTTGCCCGGCTTGGCCGCGGGTTTCGCGGCAGGCTTGGCAGCGGGCTTGGCCGCAGCCGCGGCACCGGCCGCGGGGGCGGGAGCGGCGGCGGCCCCTTCTTCGGCCTTCTCGTCCTTGGCTTTCTTCTTCTTTTTGGCGGCGATCTTGACGACGCGAGTCTTGGGAAGGCCCAGCGGGCTTCGTCCGTTGATCCAGGTTTCTTCGCGCTTCATCTGGTCGATGCGCTCTTCGCGCGTCATCACGTTCCGGGAACGCACCAGTCGCCCCTTCCGCCGCAAACTCTTGTCGATCGCCACGCCGAATCTCCTGCTTAAGCTCTTCACGCCGAATTACTTCATGCCCAGTCGGATCGTTCCGCCAGGCGAACGAGCAGTTTAGGGAAATCAGTCCAGCAAATCAACCTCGTAGTGTGGACTTTAGTCCACGCGGGTGCACGACATGGTTTGGTCGGCACGGTGTTTTTCGTAGCGGAATTCGTGAGAATTCCGACTCGCCTCGACGTTTGACCGGAATTCTCATGAATTCCGCTACAGAAATTCGGTTGGCGGCCCGCGACGTCGGCAAATCCGACGGTCTCGACTGCCAGGACCTGGTCTTTGTTCGCCACGAGCAGCACGGCGCCAGCCAACGTATGGCTGTCGACGAACGGCTGCAGCGCCTTTGCGTTGCCGGCGTCCCTTTCGGCGGCCCATGTACCTTGCTGCATTCGCAACGGGGAAAGGAGCAGTAGCGCGGCGAATAATAATATGCGAAGTTGACGTGAAACTCTCGGGATGTCGTTCATCGGATGTGGTGCTCTTGGAAATCGGATGGTTGTTGGATCAATCGCGTTCGGATGCAGTGACGGTTTTCTTCTCTTCCCGACACGGCTTCCCCAACTTGTAAAGTTGGAGACGGGAATTGAACGCAGCCTTGTCGCATTCGGGCGCCAACTCGGTCGCCTTGGTCTGTGCATCGACGGCCTTTTCGAATTCATTCGATTCAGCGTACGCCGCGGCAAGCGTGTCGATCATGTCCGCAACTTTCCATTTTGTCAGGTCGCAGGCCTTTGTCGCCGAGGCCACGGCCTGCTTTCCGTCACGAAACACTTCGTCGTTCGCCGTCGCCAGGATTCGGGCACGGCGCGCGTACGCAGTCGCGCACATTCGGTCCAGCCGGACGGCCGCGTCGAAGTCGTCGACGGCCTCAGCGATTTCTCCGGTACCTTCCCGCAATTCACCACGCCGGCTGTGCAACTCCGCGAGCCGTCGATCGTGTGGGGAAACCGGTGATTCGAACAGTTCGGTCAACAATTCGCCATCTTGGATGGCATCGTCGCTCTCGCCGAGCCACTCGTCAGAATCGTCAAGCTTGCCGATCGGCTTGTCAAGTCCCGCGAAGACCGACGACAAATCAGCGTCCTGTTCGTCAGGATTCGTTTGGAAAACATTGGACAGCCAGTCAATGCCCGCATTTTTATCCCGTTTACTCGGTTTCTGCAGCTTCGGCCGCGTTTCAAAATTGCCGAAAGCGGAATATTTTGATGGAAATTTAAGAAGTTCCGGCTGCTCGAGACTTACCTCTTCTGCCGAAACGATTCGGATCAAAGCAGTCAGATCGTCGATCGCTTTTTGCAGCTCTCCCGTCTCGCTCAGGATTCTGGACCGATTTTCGAGCGCATAGGCGTTTTCGGGTTCGAGCGCGATGGCAGCGGAGTAATCCTGTAACGCCAGACTCAGTCGTTTCTCGGTGTGTCGGATGAATGCCCGCATCACATAGATTTCTGCCCTCGACTGGTCGATTTGCAGTGCGTTGTCGAGGTCCGCGAGTGCTTTCTGACGGCTTGCGGCACGAGCTGACGCGTGTGATCCGTCCGCAAGTACGTCCTCGAGCAGATCGTCCATTTCCGATCGCCGATGCCATAGGAGAGCTCGGCAGTAAAGTGACTGGGCCGACTTGGGATCAAGCCGGATGGCCGCATCAAAGTCCAGCATGGCTTCGTCATCCGCATTCTCTCTATAGCGCAACTCGCCACGCTCGGCGAAGACATCGGCGTCCTTCAGTCCCATTCGAATCGCTTCGCTGTAGTCGTCGTCCGCCATGTCATATCTTTTCAAGCACTGCCAGGCGTATCCGCGGTGACGGTATAGATTCGCATCATGCGGTTTGAGCCGAATGGCTGCCGTGAGGTCAGTCACGGCCTTCTGATATTCCTTTTTGTGACACCAGATTTGGCCGCGAGCGCTCAGAGTGTTTGCATCGCGGGGGTCAAGGCGAATGGATTCGTTGAGGTCCAAGACGGCCTTGTCGTAGTCGCCTTGCGAGCACAGAAACTCGGCTCGACAGCGGAACACATAACTGCTTACGGGGACCAGTCTGAAGGCCTCCTCGAAGTCCTGACGGGCCTTGTCAGGTTCGTTGCGGCCGGCCAAGATGCATGCGCGACAGGCATAGGTGTTGCCGCAATTCGGATCGAGATTGATGGCCACATTGAAGTTGGCGAGCGCCTGGTCCAGGTCCCCTTTATCTCGCAAGACGCAGCCGCGATTGTTATATGCGTTAGCGTCTTTTGGTCTCGCCCGAATGAATGCGTTGTAGTCTTCCAGGGCGATGTCGAGCTCCCCTTTCTTGTAGTAACAATATCCACGATCGCGAATGGCGGCCACATACGCTGGCTCGACCGCGATGGCCGCATTGAGGTCGTCGATGGCCATGTCGAAGTGACCATTGGCCGCGTGAATCATGGCCCGCGCGTGCAACGCAAAAGTCATCTTGGGGTCAATCCGGAGCCCCTCGTTGAAGTCCAGAAGCGCCTTTTCATAATCGCCTTTTTCGTGCCAAATGCGGCCGCGACTGACAAGTGCATAAGCGTTGTTCTGGTCGAGATTCAGGGCAAGCGTCAGCTCGGTGATCGCGCGATCGTATTCCTTCTTTAAGCCCCACATCGAACCACGGCCGATATAGGCGCGCACGTTCTTGGGGTCGAGCCGTATCGCATCATCGAGGTCGGCAATTGCGCTGTCGATGGCCCCTTTCATCGTCCAGGCCTTGGCGCGAGCCAGATAGGCCATTGCAGACCCCGGATTCAGCCGCACTGCCTCGTCGGCGGCCTGCCACTGTTTCTCGACATCGTCCGCGGCGTCGCCATCCCCAGCCGACGCTGGCGAAACGACACATAAGAAACACAGATTCAGCCAAACGATCGGCAATAGTCCCATTCGTCGAATCATCGGAATCGCTCCCTTATCCGCGACGGATACCAACGTCGGAAACTTGATCTGCGCGAGAAGGCTACCCCGGCGGCCCATCGGGATCAATCCCAAATCGGCGTAAGCAATGCGGGCTGGCGCGACGCTTGGCCGTTTCGCCGCCGGCCCATGGCTGTGACAAGCAACAGTCGATGGTCTGTTCGGCACATCGGCCGATTGAGTTCGCGGTCTTGGCGTCTGCTGAGGTCGTTAGATAGAATCGAACAAGTGCCTAACCCGACGTGACTTGTCGCAGCGTTCCGGCGCGCTGTCCGGAACGCATTCCGAAAGGATTCTGCTTATCATGTGCCGCTGGCTGGCGTATACCGGGTCGTCGATTCCGCTCGAAACGCTGCTGTTCAATGCCCATCATTCGCTGATCGATCAGAGCATGAGCTCGGGTTCGTCGGACTCACCGACGAACGGCGACGGATTTGGCGTCGGCTGGTACGGCCGCCGCGGTAATCCGGGGTTATTCCGCAGTGTTCGGCCGGCGTGGAACGACTCTAACTTGCGCGACCTGGCCGCCCACATCGAGGCGCCTCTGTTTCTGGCGCATGTTCGGGCCGCCTCGCTGGCCTCGGTGCAGGAGTCGAATTGTCACCCGTTTCGCCATGGAAAATGGCTGTTCGTGCACAACGGCGAGATTGCCGAGGTCGAGCATTTTCGCCGCGACCTGTTGCTGGCCGTCGCTCCCGACCTGTTCAATTCCATCCAGGGAACGACCGACTCGGAATTGGTGTTTTATCTGGCGCTCACGTTCGGGCTGGATAAAGACCCGGTCGGCGCGATCGAGCGCGC
>Ga0207022_10244_pt1 | contig 13871 bp, 13 predicted proteins | sample Alteio_BWMinCont_46_FD_153307 | JGI IMG/M metagenome (GOLD analysis project Ga0207022, IMG submission 153307) | Enriched cells from forest soil in Barre Woods Harvard Forest LTER site, Petersham, Massachusetts, United States -... | ecosystem: Environmental > Terrestrial > Soil > Temperate forest >... | reverse complement strand
TTGTGAGTAGACGACGCGGTGAATACGGCTATCGTTGGCTCGAATGGGGTGCTCAACCGCGTTTCCGAGGACGGCATTCTGCCGGACTGGTTCCGGCGGCCGCACCGCCGCTTTGGGACTTCTCACCGCATACTGAATTTGGTTGTCGGACTGCAGCTCCTGACGATCATCCTGAGCGGCGGAAACATATTCATCTTGGGCGAGGCGTATGCATTTGGAGTGATGTGGAGCTTCGCCATGAAGGGCCTGGCCGTATTAGTTCTTCGTTATAAGGAGCCGGGCCAGCGCGAATTCCGCGTTCCTTTGAACTTTAAAATCGCCGGTGTGGAGATTCCTGTAGGCCTGGGTCTCATCACCTTGGTGCTCATAGCGCTCTGCGTGGTCAATCTTTTCACCAAGCAGGTCGCCACAATTTCCGGCGTCGCCTTTACGATCGCCTTTTTTGCCGTATTCGAGCTGTCGGAAAAGATCACGAAAAAACGCGGCGCAGCCCACGCGGACCTGGATCAATTCAACCTCGAACCAGGCGGCGATCTAACGCCGGAGGCGGTCGGCGTCCGGCCCGGGAACGTATTGGTGATGGTTCGCAATTACAACACGCTCTACCATCTCGGTGCGATCCTGCGAAGAACGAATACGCAGAAACAGGACATCGCCGTCCTGCATTTGCGGCTGCTCGAACGCGCCGCTTCGGGCGAGCACGAACTGGAAGCTGAGCAACTCTTCAGCCGCGAAGAGCAGGAGTTGTTTACTCGTTGCCTGAATCTAGCAGAAAAGATGGGTAAAACGGTTCGATTGGCAGTCGCTCCGGCCACGGAAAAATGGGACGGCATTCTTCGGGCCGCGCAGGGCCTGAAATCGTCGGCCGTCATTCTAGGGCTCTCGCCCAAGCGATCTATCGCGGAAGAGGCGCGAATAGCGGGTTTGGCGTGGGAAGCGCTCCCGCCGCCGCGACCGCAATTAACGCTCGAAATCTATTCTCCGAACAGTCAAGAGCACGTCTTTTACCTGGGGCCGCATGCGCCGCATCTTACCCCCAAGGAAATCGACCTTCTGCATTGCCTTTGGCTGGAATTCAGCAATGACGTTGCCCCGGAGGAATTGCACCATCGCGACGTGGTGCACTTCGCCTTAAACGAGCTAGTGCGAGAGGCACATAACTCGGGCAGGGAAGAGGTGCTCGAACGGCTTCGCGACCATCTCCGAGAGATTCGGGATCAAAGGGCTAGCGTGCCCAAATGTGACTGAGCCTTTGCCTTTCGCATAGTCCTACTTCCTTCCTCTACGGTTAGGAAATTCCTCAAAATACAGGGTTTCGAATTATCAGAGACACGTTGCGCAGTATTTCGTTTTGAAGACAATGGCCGCAGCATATGGATGGTGTGTCACCAGCGGAACGCTGAGGAGAATGAGGAGAAGCAGATGGCTAAAAAGCACGATACTGTACTGACCGATGTTGCCGGAAAGATCGGTTCTACGCTCGGCATTATTGCGGCCGAAGCAGCTAAGGTTGTGCGACCTCTGAGAGCGAAGCGAGCAAGGCGGTCACAAGCTCATGCTCCGGCCCTCAAGAGACGAGCGACAGCCTCCGGCCGTTCGACGCGGCGGCACACAAACGCGCGCAGGCGGGCGAAGCGGAGTAGCTAGGCCTGATCTTTTTGAATCGAGGCTGAAGCGAGGCGATCATGAAATCAGCAACCGTTGCAGGCATTGTTCTGATCATTTTGGGAATTTTCGCGTTTGCATATCAGGGAATCACGTTCACAACGCAGAAGAAGGTGGTGGATATCGGTCCGATCCATGCCGTCAAGGATGAGAAACACACGGTTCCGCTTACGCCAGTGCTTGGAGGTTTGCTGTTGGTTGGCGGCGTCGTACTCGTTTTGTCTGGATCTCGATCCCTCCATTCCTAAAGATCGGCTCGCATGCTGCGGTGCCCGGGGTATTCAGGCCTGTACAGTTTCTGGGGCCGAGGCAGCTGGGCATAGCACGGAATGCAGACTGACCAGCGTGAGCCCGCCGGAAATCACCGGCTGCTGCACGATCAGTTTTGCCACGAGCGGCATTGTCTGAAGGACCTCGGGCGAAACAAATAGTCCGCCCAGGCCCACGAGAACCGCGAGCCCCGCCGCCGCGTACTGGCGGTCGTCCCAATCTACTTTCGAGAGCATTTGTACTCCGTGCATAAACACGACCCCGAAGAGAAGTGTGGCTGCCGCGGAGACGACCGGTTGCGGCACGAGGACTAACACCATGTCGAATTTGATACAGGCGCCCAGTGCGATCAAGATTAGTCCGGCCGAGAGTGTGGCATAGCGCGAGCCTACGCGCGTTGTCCGCAGCATGCCCATATTGTCTGGATAGACGATTGTGCTGAACGCACCCACAATTCCCGCGAGCACGGATCCAATAGCAACTGCGAAAATTCCCTGAGACATTCGCTCGGCATTCAGCTTCTCGTTCCCCCAGCCTCCGACCATTTCATACATAGCCATCGAGCCCATGCCTGCCGGAATCAACACCAGCAAGAAGACAATCACCAGTTCGGGCCGCACAGAAAATCCAAAAGGAAACCATTGGGGAGCCACAAGCAGTGGCGCGCTCACGACCGAACGGAACGATATTGGCCGCAAGATCGCGTAGCACAGTGTGCCGCCGGCAAGACCGATCAGTATCGCCCCGCGCCGAAGATATTTTCCGCCCCAGAGCGTAGTGCCAACCAGAACAGCGACGGCAATCGCACCGCTGAAGATATTTACGAGCGGGAAGCCCAGACTCGACGGCACGCCGATCCAGTTGGGCAATGCTACGTTCGCTACCTGGATAATCGTCAGCATTACGATGATTCCGGAGATCAGCGGCGCCCGCAAAAAACGCGCGAACAAGCCGATGAAGCTCAGCCGTCGAATGGGCACGCTCAAAAGGCACCAGATCAGTGAAGCGACGAAGAACGATCCATAGGCGGCGCCGAGGCCTCCGCTTTGCATATGACCGACTGCAAGCAGCGCAGCAAAATTGCCGGCATAAGTTCCCTGCACCACGGGGAGCCGGAGCAGCCACACGGATTGCAAAACGGTGATGAAGCCACAGACGACGAAGGTCATGCCGTAGAGATAAGCGATGCGGTCCGCCGGCAGGTTGAAGGACCGGCCGAGCAGGCCGGGGAACACAAACATTCCCGTCATTCCAAAGACATGCTGGAGCCCGAGGATCAGAGCCTGTCCAAAGGGCAGCCGGTCATTGATACCGACGTCGAACGCACCAGTGCTCGCTGTTACGGGCATAGACATTTACGGATATTTCAAATCGCAACCGGGAAGGGGATTATGGCAGAAATCGACTCGGGGATAATTGAGATCGTTGCCAAAAATGTGGCAATCGAGAAAGCTAGCCCGTTCCAGCGGGCGGGTTGCGCTGCGCTTTGTTCTGAACCAAGTGATCTTTCAGGCGCTGGGCGACGTCCTGTTCCTTGCCTTCCATTAATTCCTGTTTGACCTCATTGAGGGCAAAGTGCACCACGTCGTGGTGATGCAATTCCTCGGGCCTGACGAGATCGCCCATCCGCAACCAGAGCTGGTGGACAAGATTTACTTCATTCCTCGTCAGATTGGGAGCGTGCGGGCCCAGAAGGAAGAATTCGTGCTCACCCTGAGGAGTAAAGATTTCAAGATTGAACGGAGGCCGCGGATCGGGCAGCGCTTCCCAGGCGAGGCCGAATTGACGGGCCTGTTCGGCGAGGCTCATCTTCGTTGAACGTCCGAGAACAATGGTTGACGACTGCAGATTTACCGCGGCTCTGAGGATGCCGTCCCATAAGTCGTTCGCGGCTACCACCGCAAGGCGAACAGGCTTGCCGCGCTGTTCGGCCATCGAAAGGGCTTTCGTGAAGAGATATTGTTCAATGCTGCCAAACAGCTGGTCGGTCTCAAATTCCACTTCGCTCGAGCCGCTGCGCTGCAAGACCTGGACGTGCAAGACGACGATGTCGCGGCGTTCAGTCTTAACGCGATCCAGCACGGCCCCGAGATGATAAAGGGCGTGGTAGTTGCTTATGGGAACCAATACATTCGAAGGGCGAACGCCCAGCGTCGCGGTGCTCAGCTCGGTACGCGAGGCGACATTGAACTGATCGAGTTCCGCTCCGGTGGTATCGCGTCTCTTGGTGATTCCTTCCGCAATGGTGAAGGTGGCGAAGAAAGCTGCGGTAAAGATAATGCCGGAGATGGTGGCGATTTGCTTGGTGAAAAGATTGATCGTACACAAGCCGAGCAGGGTGATGGTAATGAGCACGAGACCTACGGGGATTTCCACGCCTCCGATTTGCAGATTCAACGGGACGCGAAATTCGCGAAATCCTGGCCGCTTATACCGGAGCGCCAAGACAGCGGCGCTATTCATGGCGAAGCTCCACATCACGCCGAATGCGTAAGCTTCGCCGAGGAGGAAGATATTTCCGCGGCTCAGGATGATGGTGGCGATCTGCAAGCCGACAACGAGGTTGATGATGCGATAGGAGGTGCCAAAGCGCCTATGCGGTTGCCGGAACCACTGCGGGAGAATCCCGTCTTCGGAAACGCGGTTGAGCACGCCATTCGACCCGACAATCGCGGTGTTCACGGCTCCGGCAAGCATCAGCACGCCGACCAGCACGACGAATGCCTGGAAGACCAGGCGCAGGGTGTAGGGCCCCGCGAAATTCATCGCCAACCCGCTGATCAGGTTTCCAAAATATTGAGAACGGGTTGAATCCGGAATGATCATCACCGCAAAGAAAGAGACGCCGGCGGTGAACACGAGGCTGTAAGCGAAAATGATGAATCCGACTTTTTTCAGGTTGGGAATTTTGGGATGTTCGAGTTCCCGGTAGACCTGCGCCAAAGTCTCCTCGCCACTCATGGCGAGCACCGAGTGTCCGAGCCCGATGAAAATGCCGATTAGACCGACGGTATAGGCCCAGTTTGTGTGTCGCAGCCAGCCGAGAGCCTGATCGGAGAAGTGCATGTTACTGGGTTCGGGCCACGGCGGCAGATGGGCGCCTCGCGCCCAGAGCGTGTAGCCGCACCAGGCGAGCATCAGCACGACCATTACAGTGGTGACGTACATGATGCGCAGGGCTTTTCCGCTTGATTCGGGAATGCCTTTGACGTTTTCCCACCAAAAGTAGAGAGTCACGGCGATGGCAAAAAGCGCGGCCGTCAAATTTCCCGGCAAGGCAATGTTCAGATGGGCGTAACGGAAGAAGTCGTTCAAAAATCCGGTAAGGTACTGGCCAGCGGAGACCCCGCTGATGGGCCCGGTCAAAATATAGTCGAACATCAAGGCGGACACAGAGATTTTGGCGAGCCTGCTGCCCATGGCTTCCTTGACGACGCGGTAAACGCCGCCGCGCACGAACATGCTGCAACTCTCCATGTACAGCGCACGCACCGCGTAGGCGAAGAGCATGATGGCGAGGATGAACCAAGGGGCGGTCTTGCCGAACGCTTCCTCGGCGATGGCGCCGGCGTAGAAGGCAGAGGAGCCCATATCGTTGAGTACGATTGCAGCGGCCCGCCAGAAGGAGATAAAGCTGAGCATGGCGGTGGTGGCCACCAGAACCCTGGCAACAGGGCGAACGGCACCGGGCGTTTTCGTCAGAAGGGGATTTGTGGTCATGTGGCTGTGGGCAGGAGAGTGATCACGCATCTTGTGATATAGCGAGTCGATCTGAGCTTAGACATGGTTCGACACCAAGACAGGGCTCGTCGCCGTGCCCGGCTCCCACCAAACGACAGAAGTAAGTTCCCTTACGCTTTCAAATTGCCCACACTGGAGCTCAACCAACACGCAGAAGTCCCTGCGCTTGCCGAAGCTATCGAAGCGTTTGTGCAGTTCCTTCCAGTTCCGGGTCAGATAGTGGACGGCGGCGAGACTGCCCCATTCGGTGAGACCGGCACAAATGACATGAGGACGATTGGAATCCTGCCGATTAGTCAACCGCAAAACAATGGCTTTGTCGTAGATCACCCCGCAGCGGTCCTCCATGGAATGAAGTTGTCCGGCCAGCCTGAATGCGCGACGTCCGTCCGATGTGAACAAGAATTGGCACAAGCTGCTTCCCGACCATGCCTCTATGTCAAAGCTTTTGAAGTTCATGTCGGGAGTGCCATAACAGATCAAGATCGCATCTCGCTTGAGGCTTGGCTCTGTGTCCGTTGCAATCCGGAGCACTTTCCCGGAATGCCGCAGGAATAGTGCCGTGAGCATCGCGGCTGCCTGCGGGCAGAAACTGCCACGAATGAGTTCAGTGCCCAGGAACGCTTCCGGTTTTTCCGGCGGCTCGGCATTCCTGAAGTTATTGCGGAGCCTTACATTTTCGTAGCTGTCCATTACGAAATAGGCGTCGGTCGAGAGGATTGCGTCTCCCCAAAAGTGCCGAAAGCTGAAGCGGTCCCATGTTTCCGGAATGATGTTCGCTGCCTGCGTGGCAAGATCTGACAGCACCAGAAAAGAAGGCATTAGCAGGGCTTTGATGGACCTCGCCAGAGTTGCGCTTGGCATCAGCATTTTTGAGGAAAGCTCCGTCAAATCCGCACGGCAGGGATGGCGGCGAGTTTCGGCCGCGGTCGCCCGTCGAATAAAAAGCAGACAGCACCGCCTAAGTCAGCAAGTCAGGGCTGACGTAGTCAGCTCATCGTCGAGCCTAGTAAGTAATGAGTTTGGACACAGCGTCGTGTCCGAGATAACACAGCGGACAAAACACAAACAGAGCCCTCGTTTCGACGTCGAAAGAGGGAAGCAGAGCGACCTGACAACCGGCCGGTCTAGCGGGAAGTTTGCAGATTTTCGCGGGAAGAGTCAACGTGAAACTCGGCGAAATCAGATCCATCGGTTGACTGCCGGGTCGGTAGTGGTCGTCACGCCGAACCTCGTTTCAGTTCATCATTCAGAATGATCGATTCCGCGATTTCCTTCATGGACTTCCGCCTTTGCTGGCTCTCGCGTTGCAGCGTTCGGTAGGCTTCTTCCTCATTGATTTTGAGCTCGCGCTGCAGGATGCCTTTGGCGCGCTCGACGATTTTCCGGCTTTCCAGCTGACTCGAAAGGACAGATTTCTCGCTCTCCAGGAGGAGCCTCTGGCGTTCCTTTTCCTGGAGTTCGGCAATCGACTTCTGGAGTTCGGAGGTTCGTTCGACCACGCGGAGTTCGAGGTCGTTGCGGGCTTGTCTGAGGGCCTCCTCAGACTGTTTTTTGGAAGCGCTCACCCAGCTCGCTGCGACGGCGCAGAGGATGAACGCGACAAAGTACGCGACGTCGGTCGGTTCAACTGTGAACGTATAGTAGGGGGGCAGAAAGAAATAATCGACGAGAAGCGTTGAAACCAGGACAGCTAAAAACCCTGCCGCGGTTCCGCCAAACCAGGCACTGGCCATCACCGCCGCAAAAAACAAAAATAAAAAGGGGTACGGGGAAAACCGCTGCAACAAGAGGGTTGAAACAAAAGCGGCCGCCACGAACGATAGAGCTATCCCGTAGCGGCGAATCAAGTGTCGTCTCCAGCCCGGGTGCTATCAGCCAAATCTACGGGCCACGTCGAGCTCCCTGGAGCAGGGCGCCTATTTGCGAGCGCCACACCCTAGCAAGACCGAAACTACAGTGTCAATTCTTCACCGGCTTTTGCAGAGCATCGATTTTGCTTCGACCATCTCAGACCCGACCCGTCGTAAGGTTCGGAAATGTCCTAGGTTACTTCGCCTTATCAATGCCAGTAGTGGGTCCGGTTTGGCCGCCGAAATACTTATTCCAATGCTCCTGATCGGATGGCGAACACTCCATTTCCTGAATCTCCAGATGGGGAGATTGCAACCTCAGGGGCAATTTGTCGAGGGCGACCCAAGGCTTCGTATACATCTTCGGATCCGTAATCTTGATGGATAGCTCCAGGTGTTCGGCGTCCACGCGATGGTATGTTTCTTCCACCTGCATCGCGTCGCTTTGCGGAAGGCCGGCATTATCGAGCCAGGTCCTGTCGTCGTAGAATCCATTCGTCTCAACCACAAACGTGTAGTCATCGACCCATTTGCCGACCGAGTATCCCCACCACCGCGACTCGGGAGGAAGGGCATCGGCGCTATTCCCCCACGCCGGGTTCTCGGGATCCTTTGGCAGTTCTCGCCCATCGGTCCAGATTTGCCGCCAGCGGTGCTGGAATTTGTACAAGATCACCATGTGGGTCGGAGTCTGCAAGATCTCGCTTGTTCTGAAATTATGCAGATCGATGCGCGGGAAGCCACCTGGATCGCACTTTAGAATGGGATCATTCGTTAAGGAATCGGGAACCATACGATAGCCCTCAACTGGAATATGGGCTTTGACCGCCTCACGCCCCAAGGCGGTGTAAGGTGGCTCGATATCCGGTTTCAAGCAATCGGGGGTTGCATAACCGGTGTCGGTGACGGGAGCGCTTGGATCGACAGAGTATTTGCCGCCGGGTTTGTCGCGCTTACATGATTCCATCGCCGCGGCGCCCTTGCCCTGGATTCCACCCGCCGGTCCCCTCGCGGGTTCCCAGATACCCGAAATATCCTGCTTCGGAGCCGGCCCTGGTTTCTCGCCCTTTTTATCGAAATCGTATACGGCGCCCGGCAGCCGAGCCTGAGCGTGCGTCACGGGCGAAGGAAGCAATGTCGCAATCAAGGCGAACAGCGGAACCACCAAACGCCTTTGCATTGAGAGGTTCCCTCCTCATTCAAGTTAATTCAATTTTGCCGTTTGGTTTCGCTCTCGAAAGGCCCACCATAATCGAGGATTTCGGTTCGCTGTAACCCCGCTCTACTTCGGCTCTTCGGGTCCACGCGATGCGCCTGCAACGTCTTCCAAGGCGCCCAGCCTCTTGCCATTTGGGAGCACGACCGACAGCAGACGTCCGAGAGGTTTGCCATTCCTTACTGGCGTCAAAGTGACGGTCACTTCATCTCCAGGTTTGAAAGTCTGCTTGGTATAGCCGAGCGGAAGTATGTTCGGCCCACTCTGCGTTTCGACGACCCACTCTATCGCTTGGCCATTTTCATCTTTGACGCTGAACCTCAAAAAACAATGCGGATTGGCCCAAAACCATTCCACCACTGTACCCTTCACGGTGAGTTTCTTAGTTGTGTCGAAGGAGGCGGCGCCGTGATGCGCGAAGAGCGAAGGAGAAACGACCAGAAGGCCTGCAGCAAGTACGAAAATCGCGACGAGCCGAGTCTTCATGGATTGCCTCCAATCGAACAATATTTTCTGCAATAAAGACTGCCCTATTTCTGTTCTATTTGGTGCTCGTTGGCCCTTCGAGTATTTCTGGCGGCTTCTAGAGTAACCTAATCCGCTTCCAGTTACATAACCGCCGACAGGGCTCACGCGAGAATGCTGCGGGTTATTGAACAACCTCAGCAGTTACCAATGCGCTTTAAGTCTCAGAACTGATCTCGTTGAGTCAATGAGCCATTCGCATCCGCTGATTTTGCGCCGAAGGTTCGGAGGAGAATAGTGCGCCAAGCCCCTCGACAAGCGTCGGGTGAGTCAGGACGGCATCGCGAAATGCGGTATAGGGCAGACCTGCGATCATGGCAATTTGGACGGAAGACATGATCTCCCCTCCATCGACGGCGACGGCAGTGAAGCCAAGAATTCGATCGCCGTCAGTCTCTACGAGGGCCTTTAGAAATCCTCGTGTTTCCGAAAGCGTACGCGCGCGGAGTACTCCTTCCATTGGGATTTTGAACAAGCGATATGCAACGCCTTGCGCTTTAGCCTCCTTCTCACTTAGGCCGATGCGGGCGAATTCCGGATCCGTGAAAACGCAGAATGGAACTTGCCTGCCAGTCGTCACATGGTTGCCGCCAGCGAGGTTGTCGCGGACCACTCGGAAATCGTCAATGCTAATGTGAGTAAACTGTGGGCTGCCTGCTACCTCGCCGATCGCCCAAATACCGGGCGACGTCGTCTCGAGCCGCTCATTGACCTTCACGTATCCACGATTTGTCAGTTCGACTCCAGCCAAGTCCAATCCTAGCCCCTCTGTATTCGGAGTGCGGCCCGCTGCAACCAGCACATGACTGCCCTCGAGCGTTTTCTCCACACCATTTTGCTCTAGCACGATTTTTACTGACTGGCCCGATTTCCCCGATATCCGCTTGATCTGTGCATTCAGAAGAATGTCGATGCCCTCGTCCTCGAAGAGGCGGCGAAGAGCTTCGGTAACGTCGTCGTCTTCCCGATGCAACAAACTGTCATTCCGATCGATCACTGACACCTTGCTGCCGAATCGACGCATGGCCTGCGATAGTTCTATACCGACGTAGCCTCCCCCAATCACAAGGAGACATTCGGGGACGCCGTCCAGTTCGAGCGCTTCGACATGCGTGAGTGGCTGAGCGTCAGCAAGGCCAGGGATCGCTTCTAACGCAGCGCGCGTACCTGTACTGATGATCACGTTGGCCCCGCGGAGTCGACGGCTTGTTCCATCAGGGAGTGTGGCCTCCAAAGTCCGGGTACCAATGAAGCGTCCGGAGCCAAGGATGAATTCCGCTCCAGTCTTCTTGTAGTTTTCTAGATACATATCGTTCAAACCCGATACCATTTTCCGTTTGCGGCCACGCACGGCAGACATGTCAACTGTTGAGCCGTTTCTAGTGATGCCGAACTCTTCACTTCTGCGGAAGTACGATGCGACCTTCGCACTGTGAATAATGTTCTTGCTTGGCAGGCACGCGATGTTCGGGCAAGAACCGCCAATGTATTTGCGGTCGATCACGGCGACACGCTGTCCTTGCGCAGCAAACGTCCAGGCGGCGATGGTAGAGCCCGTGCCGCCACCGAGAATCACCAGATCAAAGTCTTCCGGCTGCGTCTTCTTAAGTGCTTGGGTGGATGAGGTATTTTCTGTGCTTTTCACGCGGACGTTCCTTTCCGAGCGGCGGGTTCACTCTTGGCTCGCGTTGATTTCACGAGATCGGCCGCCGATGCTCCTTCGAGCGACAGTCCATAGCCGACTTCCCGCACAATGCGCTCTTTCAGCGGCTGAATGAAATGCACGCGCGTGTTGCGCCGCGTCACCTCCGGCGCCTTCAAATACAGCTCGGCTAATTCCCGCGCACGACTGAGCGCCTTACCGTTCGGCACAACCTCGGCAACCACTCCCCATTCGTGTGCCGTGCGCGCCGTCAGCGGCTGTGGGTTCAGCAGGAACGCCTCCGCTCGGCCTGCTCCAGCGCGGTAACTCCACGTGGTAAAGATTCCGTCACCGGGCGCAACGCCCGCGGAGAAGTGGGCCACATCCTGGAAGGTCGCGCCATCTGCCGCCACAATTACACTGGCAAGTAGCGCGTAGTCTGAATGCACATGCGCACGTCCCTCGATAGCCGCGATGACGGGCACGCGAATGTTGGCTATGTTTTCCAAAACCTGAACACCTTCGTCGTGAACCTGGCTCCAAACGCCGGGATCGGCGGCGTTGCCGAAGGAGGGCCAATCGACGTCAGTAATGAACTCCCCACCGGCGCCCGTAAGGATTACGATCTTGTTCGCTCGATCTTGCGAAATGCGATAGAACCCATCGACAAATTCCGTGTGAGATTGCGCGGTCATAATGAACGGCCCGCCGTTGGTGTGGAATTCAGCAACCAGCACGCCTTTGTCATCTCGTGTCAGCTTTAGGTTCTGATAAGCATTGAAGTAGTCACTCTGAACTTGCATCGTATTCTCCTCTCTGTTTTTGTTTTGCTCTGAGTGCGTTCACCCGAATGTGTTATTGCGAGGTCAGCACATTGCGCTCAGGTGGCCACGACGAGACCGCCTGCGGCACGAATGACCTCCCCGGTGATCCAGGCTGATTCGTCTGACGCCAGGAACACCGCCAGCGGGGCGATATCCGTGACGCGACCGAGCCGGCCGAGCGGCGTCTTCGCAGCCAGAACGGCGCCGGCACCACCCTCAAAGGTCCCCGCGGCTACATTGCCTTCGGTTTCTGTGTGACCGGGAGCGATGGCGTTGACGCGTATCTTGCGCGGCCCCAGCTCGAGTGCCAATCCCCTGGTCAGCGTTTCGATGGCGCCTTTCGTGGAAGCGTACAGCAGGGCTCCCGGCACGGGATGCGAGCCGACGATCGAGCTGAGGTTGATGATGCTCCCGCCGTCGGACCCGAACCGCTTGATCGCCTCCTGCACGGTGAGAATCGCCCCAAGAACGTTGATGTTGTAGTGGAGGTGAAAGCTCTCCTCTGTGATCTCCGCGATGGCGCCGAAGCGGAATACTCCGGCGTTGTTGACCAAAACGTCCAGTCTTCCGAATGCGGAATGCACTTCTTTGAATAACCGCGCGACTTCCGCGGCCTTGGACACGTCCGCCCCGACCGCGATCGCCTTGCCCCCATTGTCGGTGATCGCCTGAGCGACATGTTCGGCGCCTTCCCGGTCGGAGGAATAGTTCACGGCCACGCGCGCGCCCGCAGCTCCCAAGGCCGTTGCAATCCCACCGCCTATACCTTTGGACGCGCCCGTCACTATCGCTACTTTATTAAACAGCCTGCTCATATTCACCATTGTTCTTGATTCTCCCCTCTAGCTTGCCTTTTCAGAATCAATGGTTTTTAGGCCGAATAAGAATTCCTGCGGCGCGTGATGGAATATGCAGCGCTTGTTATTGGCGTGGTGGAGTTTGGCACAATACGGAGGGGCGCCGCGAAATCGCGGAAATACCTCGGCCGCGCAAAACATGCCCAACGTTGGCGCTATGAAATAGATCCAAAGAGCGTGCCAGTAGCCGGCGCGAAGTGCTGAACCGAGCGTTCGTGCGGGGTTCATACTCATCCCCGATAGCGGTGTTTCCAACACTATATATATCGCGTAAAGCGCGCCGACAAAATACGGTGTATACCGTGCCAGTCTCTTATCATTGGTCGCGAACAGGATCGTGATCATCAAGACGAAAGAGATTGCCAATTCCCCGATGAATGCAGCAGCGTTGCCATACACCCCGGGCAGTGTGACGGCGTACCGTACCGCGCTATTCCCCGGTGCTCCACGCATCACACATGCGGCGATCGCAACGCCGCAAATCGCTCCAGAAAACTGTGCTGTGGCGTAGAAGCACGCGTCCCACAAGTCCACTTTGCCCAGCCGGTAAAAGGTGAAGGTTATCGCGGGATTGAAGTGACCTCCAGATTGCTTTCCCCACGGCGTCAAGACAATCGCAATCACGGTGCTTCCCATTGCTAATCCATAAAGCGCCCGGCGAGCCAGGCTGCTGTTGATAAAGTGGCGGACCGGCGAACCAGGATGCTGCAAGAGGGTTGCAAATGCGCAGGCAAAAAACATGTACAGGCCCAACTCGCCAGCTTCCATCAGATATTCCGGCCAATGGAGACGTGAGCTAGTAAGTGCGTTCACGGGGATATACCAGCGCAGCATCTTTCGCAAGCGCTGCACGCCCACGCCACTGGTGGTTGCGCTCTTTCCTATTTCGTCCACTGCTTATTTGATTCGGGATCTGCATATTTGTTAGAAGCTAACAATTTTGTCGTCGCCTCAACCTCCTTCCTCCGTTCGTTTCTGGAGAGAAGAGGAGCAGAGCCGATATGACGCGCTCTCTTCGAGTGCAGAAATTGAAGTGAAAGCCGGAATCGCGGCGCTTATCGACAAACTGATTGAAACTGGCGGATTGGCCGGTAGAGCGAACGGTTCATGAGAAGGCTTCACCAGTTAGCCTAGCCCAAATCATTAGACCGCGCGACCGTTACTCGAATTGTCTTCGGAATTCCGCGAGCTGCTGTTTCAAGTTGGCAACTTCGTTCTGAAGGGCCGAAAGCTCATTCTCCAGACGCGCGATACGCTCGCCATCGGCGGTGCTGTGGC
>Ga0207022_10226_pt1 | contig 13929 bp, 14 predicted proteins | sample Alteio_BWMinCont_46_FD_153307 | JGI IMG/M metagenome (GOLD analysis project Ga0207022, IMG submission 153307) | Enriched cells from forest soil in Barre Woods Harvard Forest LTER site, Petersham, Massachusetts, United States -... | ecosystem: Environmental > Terrestrial > Soil > Temperate forest >... | reverse complement strand
GATCAGCATTTCTTGGAACATTAACGGCATATCGCATTTTTTTCTGCACACGCCGTATTTCACCTCACACAAACTTAATCGTGCCTTTTCACTGGTGGAGTCTTTGGCGATTGGTTTTTCACAGGCGTTTTACACGTGGGTACACAACCGCCATCACAGCGGCAACAGCGATCGTCAGGATGAAAAGGGCGAAACCCTTGACTGGTTATCCATTTACCGACACGGCAAAAATGGTCAGGCGGAGAATGTCTGGAGTTATACGTTCCTGAGTTTTTTCCGCGACGATCTGGGAGCGCTGTATAAAGGCCTCTACAAGCAAAGCCCAGCCAATGCCCGTTTTGGCCTGATTGAGCTTGGCTGTCTGGCGTTTATGGTGCTGCTGATGCTGATTCATAACTGGCATGCATTGCTGATCATGGTCGTGTTTAATTACCTCGGAAATTGTCTGTCCTCGCTCAACGGCTATTTCGAGCACTGGGGCGGCAATCCCGATCTGCCAATTGCGTGGGGCGTAAGCAGTTATAACCGCCTTTACAATCTGATCTGGTTTAATAACGGCTACCATGCCGAACATCACATGCGCCCACGCATGCACTGGACAAAGATGAAAACCTTCCACGAATCCATCAAAGAAGAACAGAAAGCAGCGGGTGTGCGCGTAATTCAGCATTGCCACGCCCTTGGCTTTCTGGAGATGAATCCTATATGACCGACAAAAAAGATTTGAGCTTTCGGCTGGAAGGAACCAACGGCAAGGGCGTGCTGCTTATCCACGGCCTCACCGGAGTTCCAGCGGAAATGAAATGGGTCGGCAAAGCCCTCAATAAACAAGGTTACACCGTCTATGCACCGCTGCTCGCCGGACACGGCGTCGACGAAGCAACACTGACCAAAACGCACTGGCAGGACTGGCTGGAAAGTGTCATCATCGAAGGCAATAAATTCCGTAAAGACGTTGACCACCTGTGCAGTGCGGGCATTTGCGTTGGCGGCAAATTAGGGATGCTCGCCGCCCAGCAGCAGCCCGGCTTATTCGATGCCACAGCCATTTACTCCACCTGTTTTCGCTATGACGGATGGAATGTGCCGTTTCACTATAAAGTGTTTTCTTACCTGCCGTTATGGACAGCGCAAATACCATTTTTTAAAGACATCAAATTTGCCGAAACACCAAGCATCGGCATCAAGGATGAACGCCTGCGCCAGGCGATGAAACGTCTTTCGACCGAAGGTGTGCTGGATAATTTCCCGGTACCGGCGCTCAAGGAAATGCTCGCCCTTTCCAAAGAAATGAAAAAGCAGCTTCCGCGCATGACCACCCCTGCCCTCATTCTACACGCTCGTGAAGATGATTTAAGCAACCCACGCCACGCGCACTATGTTACGAAGCACATTGGTGGCCCGCACGAATTTCACTGGCTGGAAGACAGCTATCACATGATCCATGTTGACCGCGAGCATGCGAAGGTCGCGCAGCTCACAGCCGAGTATTTTGAAAAATCACTGCATGCTTCCTGACGTCCGCAGCATCCACAGCATCACCGAAATTGGTCGTGACGCGTGGAATGCCTGTTTTCCCGGCGAACTGGAAGATTACGATTATCTTCTAGCCGTGGAAAATGCCCACATCAAAGGCTTCGAGCACAGCTACTACATCGCCACAGAAAATAATATAATGCTGGCAGGTATCCCTGCCTTTTTCACGGACTATGACCTTGCTACCACAGCCGATGGTAAAGTCCGCGACATACTCATTGTGCTGAAACGGGTGATTCCCCTCACGCTCAAACTTGCATGCGTCGGCTCAACCGCTACCGAAAGCTGCCCCGTCGGATTTCACCCAGACTGTGACGAGCATACACGCATCGAATTGTTTGCGCGTTTACTCCAATGTTTTGATGCAGATACTAAGCAGAGAAAGATCAATTTACTGGCCTGTAAAGATTTCAATGAAGCATGCAAAAAAGAATTCGGTCCTCTGCTTGCCACCGCTGGTTATCTTGAAGTAACCGGCATGCCATCAGCCATCTCTCCCATTACGTTTTCTAGCATCGATGCCTATCTCACCACCTTGAGCAGCGGCACGCGCAAAGATATGCGACGCAAGCTGCGCCGGAAAAATGAAATCCGTATTGAGTATCGCAGCACGATTGATGATTTGATCGGTGAAGTCCACGCCATGTATATGGAAACGAAAAACCGCAGCGATACACAGTTTGAGGAACTCACACCGGAGTACTTCACCGGCGTACTCCGCGAGATGGGGCCTCAGGCCCTTTGCACTATCTATTATGCAGGAGAAACACCCATCGGTGCCAACCTGATGTTGGTGAACGAGGAGCGACTGCTGGATAAATTCTTTTGCATGCGCACGCAAGCGGGCCAAGATTATAACCTCTATTTCATCAGCTGGTTTGCCAACCTGCAATACTGCATCGACCACGGCCTTAAGTATTACCAGAGCGGTAAGGCCGGTTACGAAACCAAGCTACGCTTAAAAAGCGAGATGCTGGCCAACTGGATGTATTTCCGGCATCGCAATTGGTTGATGGATAAAATGCTCAGACTTGCTTCGCCACTGCTGGCGTTTGATGTTCCGACAGTAAAAGACTAGCGCGTTTAGCGTTCTCCGAAAGAGTCTGTCTGGTTTGCACGGAATGCGCGATCCAACATTTTTGTGATGCGTTTTTCGTGGCTTGCCTTATCGGATTTAATATTTGCGATTTGCATCAAACTGCTTTCCATCCGCTGGATGACGTCCTCCACATTCGGTCTACCACCTTGAAGATGGCGAGTGGCAGACTGCTTAATGTGTTCCGATTCTTCTGTCAGCCACAAGGCCATACATTTCTGATCTACATTTTCAAAATAATTCAGATGATCGGGCATGTGCGGATCACCACGAACAGAATTAATAAGACCGGTAACGACGCCATCATCGCGGCTGGAAATGATGAAATGATGGGTGGCGTCTGGTTGATGGGATTTGAGCCACTCAACGATAGCAAAATCAGCAAAATCAGCTGGTGATCGAGGCCCAGCCATGGGTGTGAGGTGCGCAGACACATCGGCAGGACGTTCGATGCTGCTAAAAAATTCGGTTTCTGCGGGAGTGGGTGTGGGAATTTGCAGCACCTGTTCTCGCAAACCATATTCGAACATAGAGCGAAGTTGCCGGACACCTTTATCCTTACGAAGAACAGAACTTAGCAGCTGTTTGGCGTTAAAAGCTTTGTATTTGGTATATTCATAGAGAAGTGACGGCGGTACAACGACGGTGATATCGGCATAGTTCGTACGCTTAGCCGCAACGGCGACATCCACTGCCGCTTGGAAAACAGCCGGTGTATACATGCAATAATCAATGATGATACTAATGTGTTTCTTATGGTCGATATCCACTTTATCCATATGAAATAATACATTCAGAAATTTCGTGTTCTAAAAGACAATATACTCTCTATCAGGCTTTTTGTAATTTATTCAGGGAGTAATTACTGACAGTTTATAAGCTAAGAGCCGCTTTTTTTCAGCATGGCTTCCACCGGAACGGGCGGCGAAAACAAATAGCCCTGGAACAGATCGACACCCAATAATTTGAGTATTTCATAAATCTCTACCGACTCGACGCCCTCGGCAATCACCGTTCCGCCGGAGTCATGCACCAGCCCGACAATAGTGCGCACCTGTTCATGGCGTTTCGGATCTACTATTTGCTGCACCAGGTTCATGTCAATCTTCACAAAGTCGGGGCGCACCTCATGTACCAGCTTGCGTGTAACTTCCACCGACGTAATATCATCAAATGCGATCGAATAGCCGCAGGAACGGCTGTATTCAGCCACATTCTTTATATGCTTAAGGTCATGCGGTGTCTCCGACTTGGTAAAATCGAGCACGATATGCTTAGACAAAACCCCGAAACGCTTGGCCGTTTCGCTCAATCCTTCCAGATAAATATTCGGGCGATGGATAAATCCGGGGAAGAAATTGACGAAAAGAAAACCATTGAATTCACTGGAAGCGAAGGTTGTGATCGCCTGCACATGCAGATGGCGGTCAATGGTATGTTCGATCCCCAATGCTTTACTGGCGTTGACAATTTCATATCCAGCGGTCACCGTGCCATCGGTTCTGCGAACACGTGCGAAGGATTCATAACCAAATACCTGCCCTTTCGCCGTCATCACCGGCTGGAGATAGCACATGATGCGATCATCGAGCAACGCATCCCCCACCCACATACTGCCTGCAATCTCTGCGGGGTTCACCACGGTTTTTCCATCACACGCCGCTTTCGTGGCGGGTATCATTTCACCGGCAGTGACCATTACTTCCACGGCATTGGCCACGTCAGCCTGCCGGATATTGCCTTCAATGACATCCCACACTAACTTCCATTTACGCTCGGTCCTGATCGCCATCGAACCATCAGACTGCCGATGCATCCCGATCTGTTCAATTAAGGGTACTAACGCAGGAGGAAAAATTTTATCCTTCGGATAGATGCTGATCCAGTAATGAGTGCTTTGGTGCCAGGGGAGATTAAATTGCTTCATTACGAACCTCTAAAGGGTATACGTCCAGCACTCTACCTACTGAATGTTACCATTTTATTAAGAGGTTCTGAACTGTAATTCTGCAAGCCTTGCGTAGAGCTCGCTATTGCTTAAAAGCTCATTATGGGTTCCCAGCGCCTCAATATGGCCATGGTTCAGTAATACAATAACATTTGCCTTGGTAATAGTAGAGAGGCGATGGGCTATCACAAATGTCGTCCGCCCCACCATCAGGCGATCGAGCGCCTGCTGAATCGCATGTTCATTCTCTGAATCCAGAGCGCTGGTTGCTTCATCCAGCAGTAATATCCGTGGGTTACGCGCAACGGCACGGGCAATCGCAATACGTTGTCGCTGGCCACCCGAAAGCTGCACCCCTTTTTCACCCAGATGCGTATCGAGTCCATTTGGGAGCGCCCGCAGAAAATCAAAGGCTGAGGCCGCATTGGCGGCGGCAATAATGTCGTCATCGCTTGCCTGGATATTACCCAGACGTATATTTTCACGCGCGGTACCAGAAAAAATTACCGGATCCTGCGGTACAATCCCGATGACCGTACGCAGCACAGAAAGCGGATAATCCCGCACATCCACCCCATTAAGCAAAATACGGCCACTGGCAGGATCATAAAACCGCATAAGCAGCTGAAATAACGTTGTTTTCCCAGCTCCAGACGGCCCCACAATCGCGACGGTCTGCCCGGATTCCACCTGCAAATTAAAATCAGCGATAGCCGGTTTATCCGGACGCATGGGATAGGTAAACGACACATGGTCAAAAAACAACTCCGCCCTGATCCATTGATGTCGTTTCCACCGATACACCGAGTGGAACAGTCAGCGGCGAGACAAGCTCCGGTTTCAGGCAGAGGAGTTCGCTTAAGCGTTCGGCAGCACCGGCCGCCGCCTGTACATCCGTCCACACCTCACTGATGGCACCCACGGCCCCTGCTACCACGACAGAATAAAATACAAACGCCGAGAGCTGGCCGGTACTGATCGTCCCCGACAGGACATTCTCACCGCCAATCCACAGCACCAGATTGATTGCGCCAAATACCAGAAAAATCACCAGCGCCGTAAGGACTGCCCGCGTACTAATACGCCCCATGCTGGCCTGCAACGCTGCCGCAATACGGTCACCGTACTGCATGGTTTCATAGGGTTCGAGCGTAAGCGACTGAACCGTCCGCATGGCGTTGAGTGTTTCTTCCGCCAGAGCATTTGCTGCCGCGATACGCTGCTGCGCTTCACGCCCGAGGTGACGCACACGCCGACCAATGACAATGATTGGAATCACCACCACCGGCACCATGAGAAATATATAGCCTGTGAGCCGCGCGCTGGTAAACAGCAGCAGGGTAAAACCTCCGATAAACAGCAGGGTATTACGAGCTGCAACCGACAAGGAGCTGCCAATCACCGTTTGCAAAAGCTGGGCATCAGCAGTCATGCGTGACAACAGTTCGCCCGTACTCGTCACCTCAAAATATCCAATATGCATGGTCATCAGGTGGCGGAACACATCCCGGCGGAGATCGGCCACAAACCGTTCACCAACATACGACACGAGGTAGAAGCGGGTGTAGGTGGCCACAGCCAGCACAATTGTAACCCCCATTAACAGCCAGAATGCGTGATCCAGTAATGCCGTATTGCGTTTTCCAAGTCCCTCATCCACGAGGTAGCGCAACCCTCCGCCCATGCCCAGAACCGCTGAGGAGGTAAACATCAGCGCAATGGATGCAGCGAGGATATGCCAGCGGTAGGGCCGCAGGTACGGCATCAGGGATTTTAAATGTTTAACTTCCCCCTTGGGACGGCCAGCACTATGCGATGAACGACCACGCGCCATCAGCACTGCACCTTGATGGCTGCGATGGCATCAAGCTCAGAAGACAACACCTCTCCCAGAATACGACCATCAGGCACGATCCATGTCTGGGTTGCCGGATCAAAGGAGAAATGCAGGCCACCGCTACGTGGCGAAGACAACCATAGCTGGCGGGTGGGCGTATGCTTATTCAAGATGAATTGTTGGCCACTGTGTAAGGTAATGCTGAGGATGTTGTGGTTGAATTCAACCTCCAATGCGCCGGAATCATCCAGCGGCTCGAGGGAGCCCATCATGGCTTCAAACGTCGCCTCGGCGATGCGATTAAATTCCGTCTCTTCCATATTATTTGAATTCTTCCCTATTATCAGTACTATGAATATAATGAGCTCAGAGTTTTGGTCACATATTTTTTCTCTTTCTGTGCCAATTTCTTATAAAAGTCACCATATTCTTTGTTCTTAATGGTTTTTTCACACGCAACACATTAGAATGACGTCATGCTTTCACGAATAACTGCAAGGATAATACAGATGATCCATCTCCGGGAAAACAGCCCCCTTTACCACCTCCATGAAATGCAATACGCGGCTATCTCCCCCCTCAATTTTTTCGCCAACGCCAGCAAAACCTTTCACAGTCATCCGCTAAGCCCACTGGCTTACACCGAATATGGGCGCCATATGGCCGCTGCTGCGGAGGTGATGGAGCGTGTAACCCATCGTTATGGCAAACCTGCTTTTGGCATCACCCATAGCACGTACAAAGGCGCGCGAGTGGACGTAACGGAAGAAGTCGTTGCACAATTTCCATTCTGCAATTTGCTGCATTTCAAAAAAGCAATCCCTGCAAAAAGCGCAAAGCAGGCAAAACTCCTGATTGTCGCTCCAATGTCCGGCCACCATTCAACGCTGTTACGCGGTACGGCGATTGATTTGCTGCCCGAACTGGATGTGTACATCACCGATTGGAAAGATGCGCGTAATGTCTCCCTTGCGCACGGCGAGTTCACGCTGGAAGATTACATCAGCTATACGATTGAATTCACCCGGATGATTGGCCCGGATGTGCATATGCTTGCTGTCTGTCAGCCTTCGGTTCCGGTATTGGTTGCCGCAAGTGTGATGAACGAACGCAAGGATAAAGACGCACCGCGTTCCATGACCCTGATCGGCGGGCCGATTGATACGCGCGTCAACCCCACCAAGGTCAACAAGATGGCTGAACAAAAGCCACTGCACTGGTTTGAATCCAATGTCATTACCCGCGTTCCGTTTAATTACCCGGGCTTTATGCGCCGTGTGTATCCCGGATTTTTACAGCTTTCCGGCTTTATGCAGCTCAATCTCGATCGCCATATCAATGCCCATAAGGACCTCTATAAACACCTGATCACTGGTGACGGCGAAAGCGCCTCCGCACACCGGAAATTCTATGATGAATATCTTTCGGTATGCGACCTTCCTGCGGAATTCTATCTCGACTGCATCGTGCAGGTATTCCAGAAACACCTGCTGCCACGCGGTGAATTTGTCTATGAAGGCAAGAAAGTAAAACCGGAACTGGTTACCAAAACCGCTCTGCTCACGCTTGAAGGCGAGCTGGATGATATCTCCGGCGTCGGCCAGACGGAAGCAGCGCAACATTTGTGCAAAAGCCTTCCTGCCAACATGCGCAGACATTACCTGCAAAAAGGCGTCGGCCATTACGGCATTTTCAACGGCCGCAAGTTCCGTGAGCACGTCGTACCCATCATCGTAGATTTCATCAACAAACATGATGGCTAGCAGAACTTCTGGCACACCCATTGCGTGTTATTGGGTTAGCTGCGCTGTATTTTTCCTGCTTCTTAGCCTGTCATTCACTGCCTTTGGCTTGAATGTGTTCACCGACACCGACCCGATGTGGCACATTGCCGCCGGGGATCTCATCCGCGCAAGCCACGCCATCCCCGAACACGACCCATGGTCCTTTACTGCAGGTGATTATCGCTGGCTGAATATGTCGTGGTTATGGGATGTTATTTTCAGTTACATCCACGAACAATTACACTGGCACGGCACCATCGCCATCAATGCGATGATCATCGCCACCATCATCCTGTTGGTCTACGCCCATTGCCTGATCAAAAGCCAGGATTTTTTTGCGGCGTTTCTTACCACACTCATCATGGTCCCCATGCTGGTGTATAATTTGCGTCCGCTACAGATCACCAACCTGATGGTGGCGCTATGGATGCTCCTGCTGAGTGGCATTGCGCGTGGTCATATCCGGTCAGGATGGTTAGCAATTTTTCCACTGCTGATGCTGATCTGGGTCAATATGCACGGCGGCTTCATGATTGGACTGATACTGTTGGGTGCGTTCTTTCTGCAAGCCCTGCATGAGAAAAATCGCCCGCTGGCAGGCGCCCTTTTTGGGAGTGGTATTGCTGTCACCTTAACCACCCTCTGCACACCCTATGGCATCAGCATTGTCGAAGCTGCGCTACGCACCTTATCAGGAACCATAGAAGTGATTCTGGGTGAGTGGAAGCCCTTTACTGCTACACTTACCGAGCTCACACTGAACATGTATCTCGTCTTATTCTGTGCTCTGGTTCCACGCCGTCCGTTACCTGTACTGCTCTGCGAACGCTGGCTATCGTATATTTGGTTATTTTTGGGCCTGCACTCTGTACGTCACCTGCAAATTTTTTCCATCATCTCCGCGCCGGTATTCGCCTGCGTCGTCCGGCAGGCCTTTGTGCGTGATAGCTCCACGCCAGCAGCACAGAAGCTGGAAAACACCTTGGTTCAACTATGCTCACAACGCTCCACGCGGTATAGCCTTTTACTGCTGTGCATTGGTGTAGCTGTTTGGCTGCCGAGCCCTATGGCCGCACGTGTTTACCATCAGGAATCGATTGAGGTTCATGATCTTGATAAAGAAATTAACTTCATCACACAACATTATCCCAAAGTTCGCCTGCTCAACAGTTACGACTTAGGCGGTATATTAATTTACCAGACGCGAGGGGCCATTCCCGTCTTTGTAGACGCCCGCGCCGGGACGGCAATTCCTCCCTCCGTATTTAAGGATTACCTTTGTTTTGAAAAATCCTGTAAAGATTGGGAAGGAATGCTTGACCGTTATAACATCGACGGCGCAATCGTCCCCAATGAGGGAAAATATTATGACCGGTTTGTTTCGCGTCGGGGCTGGCAAGAGGTGTTTAACGGTCCAAAGGCCGCTGTATTTATGCGTGATGGGCATCCATTATCAATAGCGGGTACTCACAAATGAGTACCGTCCCCCCAAAACCGGGTGAATTATATCGTCCTCCCATTTTCTGGGTCGGCTGCTGCGTATTATTCCTGCTTTTCGCCATATCGTTGATCGTCCATGGCCAGGGCCAGTTCGGTGACACAGACCCGCTGTGGCACATTGCCACCGGGGATCTCATCCGCGCCAATCAAGCCATCCCCATGCACGATCCATGGTCCTTTACTGCGGGGAACTATCCCTGGATCAACATTTCCTGGCTGTGGGATGTCATTTTCAGCTGGATCCACCAGGAATTGGGGTGGCACGGCGCTATCGCCGCCAATGGGATGATCATTGCGATCATGATTGTCTTTGTATTTACAAACTGCATTGATCGGGGAGGGCATTGGCTGGCTGTTTGTGTGGCCCTGTTCGCTGCCAGTTCCATGTTTTCCATGATGTTGCGCCCACTACAATTCAGCAGCATGATGGTTGCGATATGGCTGTGGATTCTGGCATCGACGGTGCGAGGACAGATAAGGCCGATCTGGCTTTTTACCCTCCCCCTGATGATGCTGGCCTGGGTGAATATCCATGGCGGCTTTATGGTTGGGCTGATGCTGCTCGGCGCATTTTTTCTGCAAACCCTCTTTGATAAAAATTACGCTCTGGCAAAGCCCCTTTTTCTGACCGGCGTCGCCCTTGTACCCGCCCTGTTATGCAATCCTTACGGTGTCCAGATGTATGTGATGGTGCTGACCCAGATGCATCCGGTATTTGCCCCCTTTGCCCATGAGTGGCAACCCCTGGTCACCTCTTTCACGAATTTGCATAATTATTTTTATATCGTCGCTTTTCCCATCCTCACCATACGTCGCCCCCTGGGCGTGCTGCCGGTCGAGCGGTGGCTTGCGTATCTCTGGTTCTTCCTCGGCCTTACCAGTAATCGCCACTTAACCATGTTTGCCATCATCTCTGCCCCGGTTGTTGCCGCCAGCCTGCAAGGCTATTGTATGCGCATGCCTCCCATCCACGCAGAGGGCATCCTGCGTGAATCCATGCTATTCGTTTATAACCGTCGTATCGTTGCGACATTGATGCTCATCCTCTGCGGCTTGGTGGTCGTATTGCTCCCCAGCCCCATGGCGGCTCATTTATTTAAGTCGCATGCCGTCGCTCCTCCGAGCCTGAAACCAGAAATTGAGTTTCTCCAAAAGAATTATCCTCACGTTCATCTACTCAATCATTATGATTTGGGGGGTATCCTGATATACGAGACACGCGGGAAGATCCCTGTATTTGTTGACCCACGCGGGGAAACCGCCGTTCCCCCCGCCGTGATGGAAGACTATGTCTTGTTTGTGCAGAGCAAGCCGGGCTGGGAAGAGATACTGGATCGCTATCATCTGGATGCCATTATGATCCCCAATGTTGGGCATGACGACTTTTTTGACCGATTCCAAAGCCGTCAGGGCTGGAAAGAGGTCTTCAAAGGCCCAGTGGCCACCCTTTTCATCCGCACCCCCGTTAAAGAATAAACAGTCTACGTAAGTATTTCGCGGCGAGTTAGGAAGATAACAACATCAATGCAAAAAAGACGCAGAGTAGGCTTGACTGGGATTTACCTCTTCTCTATTGTCCGGCCAATTTGCCTGAAACTCACCGTAAACACCTGACATAACTGCCCAGTAAATGACTCAATCTACGCCGATTCCTCCGAATGCTGATGCCTGCCTCGTGCTGGCGGACGGCAAGGTGTTTTTCGGGAAAGGGATTGGGGCAGATTCTATCGGGGTTGGCGAGATCTGCTTCAACACCGGTATGACCGGTTATCAGGAAACACTGACCGACCTTTCCTTCTCGCAACAAATCATCACCTTTACCTTCCCGCATATCGGCAATATCGGCTGTAATGAGGAAGATATTGAATCGATACGCCCCAGCGTTTCCGGGCTCGTCGTACGTGAATTGCCAACAACTCCTTCAAGTTTCAGAAGTCATATTTCACTCGATACATGGCTTAAAAATCACAACATCCCCGGCATTGCTGGCGTAGATACGCGGGCACTCACCCGCTATATCCGTAAAGTGGGCGCACAAAATGGGGCCATTGCCCGCATCCCCTCCACTGGTTTCAATCTCCAGAGCATCATGGATGCAGTGAAGGCATGCCCTCCCATGGAAGGCCGGGAACTGGCGGGAACCGTAACCTGCAAAGCCCCTTATGAATGGACGCTGGGCACCTGGGCCTTGGGGGATATCTCACACAAATCAACCAATAAATACCATGTCGTCGCCATCGACTACGGCGAAAAACTCAACATCCTGCGCTGCCTTGCCCAGCGCGACTGCAAAGTCACGGTCGTCCCCGCCAAGACGAGCGCCGAAGCCATACTGGCCTACAAGCCCGATGGCATTTTTCTCTCCAACGGTCCCGGTGACCCAGCGGCTACCGGGGTCTACGCTGTACCCGAATTACAAAAGCTGATTGCGTCAGGCACCCCGATCTTTGGTATTTGCCTTGGCCATCAACTGCTGGGGCTGGCATTTGGCGGTAAAACTGAAAAGCTCAAACAGGGGCATCGCGGCGCTAACCAACCGGTCAAAAATCTGGAGACCGGCGCAGTGGAAATTACCAGCCAGAACCATGGCTTCGCCGTCGTGGCAGGCACCATGCCCAGCCATATCAAAGTCACGCATATTTCGCTCTTCGACGGCACGGTCGAAGGCTTGCGCTCCACCGAAAAGCCGGTCTTTGCCGTGCAATATCACCCGGAAAGCTCGCCCGGCCCGCATGACAGCCAATATTTATTCGATAATTTTGTAAAAATGATGGAGAGCCACCGTGCGTAAGATCGTTGCTACAATGCTGATGCTATGTGTCGCCCTGCCCGCCTATGCTGCCGCTCCGGCAAAGCCTGAACGCATACAGGAAACCATCGATCTGGGCAAAAACCGCTTCATCATTTTCATGGGGGAACCCAATGATGATTTATACGCCTATACGGCGGATTTGATCGTCATGAAAGGCGGCGTGCCGCATTTCGCTCCGCTGTTCATGGAAGATTATGATTCGGAAAGCAATAGCGTAACACTCTCGGAAGGGCTGGTGTTTCAGGCAAAGAGCTATCACTACGATAAAGCGAACGCCACGCTCGACATCACGACGGAAGACGCACAAAAGCAAAGCCGGGTCGTCTACAAATACCATCTGGATAACGACATCATGAAGTTGCAAACCGTGATTTGGCAGAAGGTGGGCGGCCCAAGCGCAGCGCCAAAAGTTCTCTATAAGGCGGAGAAATAATGCCAAAACGTACTGACATTAAATCCATCCTCATCATCGGTGCCGGGCCTATCGTCATCGGTCAGGCGTGTGAGTTCGACTATTCCGGCACGCAGGCCTGCAAAACGCTACGCGCTGAGGGTTACCGCATTGTGCTCGTCAATTCCAACCCGGCCACCATCATGACCGACCCGGAACTGGCCGATGCCACCTACATCGAGCCGATTACCCCGGAGATCGTTGCCAAGATCATTGAAAAAGAACGCCCCGACGCACTGCTGCCGACCATGGGCGGGCAGACGGCCCTCAACTGCGCTAAGGCACTGGCCGAAAACGGTACGCTTGAAAAATATAAGGTTGAGCTGATTGGCGCACGGCTCGAATCCATCAACAAAGCGGAAGACCGCCTGTTGTTTGGCAAGGCGATGGCCGCTATCGGGCTGGCAGTCCCTAAAAACGCCGTCGTCAAATCGTTGGAAGAAGCCCGCGAAGCACTGACGCACATTGGCCTGCCGGTTGTCATCCGTCCGTCCTTTACGATGGGCGGTGCGGGCGGCGGTATTGCCTACAATAAAGAGGAATTTGATCAGATCATATTCTCCGGTCTCGATGCCTCACCGATCCATGAGGTGATGATCGACGAATCTGTCATCGGCTGGAAAGAATATGAGATGGAAGTGGTGCGCGACCGCGCCGACAACTGCATCATCGTCTGCTCGATTGAAAACGTCGACCCGATGGGCGTGCACACCGGCGATTCCATCACCGTCGCCCCGGCACTAACGCTGACCGACAAAGAATACCAGATCATGCGCGATGCGTCGTTTGCCGTACTGCGCGAGATTGGCGTGGATACGGGTGGTTCCAACGTACAGTTCGCGGTCAATCCTGAGGATGGCCGCATGCTGGTGATTGAGATGAACCCGCGCGTGTCGCGCAGTTCGGCGCTTGCTTCCAAGGCCACGGGATTCCCGATTGCCAAAATCGCGGCCAAGCTCGCCGTT
>Ga0207022_10197_pt2 | contig 14017 bp, 10 predicted proteins | sample Alteio_BWMinCont_46_FD_153307 | JGI IMG/M metagenome (GOLD analysis project Ga0207022, IMG submission 153307) | Enriched cells from forest soil in Barre Woods Harvard Forest LTER site, Petersham, Massachusetts, United States -... | ecosystem: Environmental > Terrestrial > Soil > Temperate forest >... | reverse complement strand
TTTCAATTTGAACTTCACGGAGAGTCTGAGTTAGTCCTTTCTTGTTATAAACATCCCAACCGAGGCTATGCCAGAAAGGCGTAAGGAAATCATTACGAAGGGAAGACTCGTTATAAGTCGCCAACTTCAGATGAGCAAAGTTTTTGTGAAAACTGTTCACAAGCTCGGTCAATTCTTTATTGAATTGATCGAATGTCTGTGCCATGTTGCTCCGACCTGTTTGAATTCAGAGTCTATTAGAGATAATCCGTCTAAAAGCTAAGTTGTAGATTTGTTTAATTGTTCAATCTCGTGTTGATTATGGGTAATGTCAGAGAGTGTACGCTAACTACTTGCGAATGGTCTATAGTTTTCGTTTCTCTCTTTGAAGAAGTTTGAGAAAGTAAGCCGGGTCCTCATGATTTCAAACCGGTTTTGACTTCCCTTCTCGAAACCCAACAACAGGTATCCCACGTTTTCAGTTTGTGATTTAGCCTGCCCTGAGCGAAGTCGAGGGATTGGACATCCCTTACAATATTTGGTATGGGAAATCAAAATCGAGTTGAACCCGTGGGGCACAGGATGGAAGAGCGTGCCTTGCCATGAAGCAGATCGTCATCGCCGGCGCGACGGGCATGGTGGGCGGCTACGCCCTGCGCTACGCCCTCGACCACCCTGCCATCGGACGCGTGACGGCAATCGGGCGAAGGACGCTCGGCATCTCGCATCCCAAACTGCAAGAAGTAATGCATCGCGATTTTTCGGACTGCTCCGCGCTCAAAGAACCGCTTTCAGGCCAGGATGCGGCCATCTTCTGCCTCGGCGCGTACACCGGCGCGGTGCCAGACGCGGAACTTCGAAAAGTGACTGTGGATCACGCAATCGAGTTCGCGCGGGCTGTGCATGGCTGCAGTCCCGCAGCAGCGTTCTCGTTCTTGAGCGGGATGGGGGCAGACCCGACGGGACGAAGCCGGGCGGCCTTTGCGCGCTACAAGGGAGAAGTGGAGAAATGGTTGCTGGCGGCAGGGTTCCCGCACGTCTACATCTTCCGACCTGCGTACATCTATCCGGTCGAACCGCGCAAGGAGCCGAATCTCGGATATCGGGTGTTACGCGCGATCTATCCTGCATTTCGTGTTCTGTTTCCCAGCCAAGTAATACGCGCCGATGATCTGGCCCGGGCCATGGTCGATGTCTGCGTCCGGGGAACAGAAGGACGAGCAAGCACGGTCTTCGAGAATCGCGACATTCAGGCGATAGTTAAGCAGGCCATGGTCAAGTAACTAAAACGGTTTGTTTTCCTATTCCCTGTTCCCTGTAATCTTTTCTCTGATAAAAAATGCAGAACTTACCAGTACAGATATCGCGTTTTGTCGATGACGGATTTCCAGGATGGGTGGAATGCGAATTCGTTGATGCGGAAGGCATTCGTCAAACGATCATCGACAAGGTACCGATTTTCACGAACGCGATGCTCGACGCTACGAGCCAGTATCCGCAAACAGGCATCATTCAATGTTCAGTCTTGAAGCAATGGAAGGACGAACGCGGGCAAGAGTTAGCGCGAATCAGAATTGCACAAACGCATTTTGTTGATACGCCAGATGAATTGGCAGAGTTCGTCGTATTCTCGTCGCAACTTACAAGTGAGTGACTTACTCCTACATGTGCCGCCCGCTAAAGCGGGCTCAGGGTAGTGCGGCGTCGTGACCTAGGGCTTACGCCCTAGGCTATTGTGTTTCGGCTGCTCCGCAGCCTGATACAGCGTTAACAGGTTTTGTATTCTCTGTTCCCTTTCCCTTACTCTCTGTTCCTAGTTCCCTACTCCCTGTTCCCTGATTCTCCAACTGTCCACGTATCATTTCTTCCATGCCTGTCCACTCCATCGCACAATGGACCCTGCTGCTCGCGACCGCGCTGGTCGCGTCCACACTCGCAGGAGTGACCGGCTTCGGAGGCGCTGCCGTCCTACTACCGGTTCTGGTCGCCGTCTTCGGACCGCGCGAAGCCGTGCCCATTCTGACCGTTGCGCAGTTGATCGGCAATGGCAGCCGTGTATGGTTCAACCGCCGCGAGCTTGATTGGGGAGTCATCAAGTGGTTCGCGCTCGGCGGCGTGCCCACGGCGTTCATCGGAGGCATGCTCTTCGCCACCGCTCCGCTGTCGGCGCTGACGCGGTTGATCGGCGCGTTCCTGCTGTTGATGGTCGTGTGGCGGCACATACGCAGCGGACCGGTGTGGAAGCCTCCGCAGAAAAGTTTTGCCGCCATCGGCGCCGGATTCAGTTTTCTCTCAGCCCTAGTCGGAAGCGTGGGCCCGATCATGGCTCCGCTGTTCCTCGCCTACGGATTGGTCAAGGGCGCCTACATCGGCACCGAAGCCCTCGCCACCGTGATCATGCACGTGACCAAGCTGGTGGCCTATCGCGAGACGGCTATCCTGCCCGGCTCCGACATTCTCACCGGACTCGCCCTCGGCCCCATCATGGTGCTCGGCTCATTCGTGGGCAAAAAGATCATCGAACGCCTGCCGGAACGCGTGTTCATCCTCATCATTGAAATTGTCATGACGACGGCGGGGTTGCTGTTCTTGATCAGAGGTTAGAAAACAGTGGTTAGTGGTTAGGGGTTAGGGGTTAGGGGTTAGTTGAGAGTAAAAGTAATAAAGAGTTTCCGGTTTCCAGTTTCCAGAAACATCAAGAACAAAGACAAAAGTAAAAGCAACATCAGAGACGAGGTCTCTCAGCCGCTGCGCGGGTTCGAGATGGCAGTGTTCTCGGTTCGGGTAGGGGTCCCTCGGCTCGCTGCGCTCGCTCGGGATGACAAAAGTAGTGGTTAGCGGTTTGTGGTTAGTGGTTAGTTAAGATCGAAGGCCCTCAGTAATCATTATTCAGTCCTCAGTAAACAGATGCAAAAGCATTCTCCCTCAGCGTATTCGCGCTAGCAAAAGTTCGTTCGCCCCCTCATCACTTTCGTGACGTGAACCTGATTCCACTAGAAAAATCGAAATCCTATATATGATAGTAGTTGGCGATTGAAATACGGTAGAAACTGTCTCATCTCAAACCCCGTAACTGATGTTCCGTTCCAAATACATTCAGGAGCCTAGTGTGCAGTTCGAAAAATCCTTATTTTGCCTTCGGAACATCATCCGATTCAAACCAACCATTACATTCCTATTGTTGACCACAGTATTCGCGCTCGCCGCACCTCTTTTCTGCCAAAGCCAGACAGCATTACGCGGACAAGTCACTGACCAGAGCGGCGCGATCGTTCCCGGCGCGAAAGTCATACTGACTGGAGCATCCGGAGAAGCCAAGAGTGCAATCGCAGCCAAAGACGGTTCCTACTCATTCAGCAATTTGGCCCTTGGCGATTACACGGTGCAAGCCTCCTCACAAAACCTGGCCTTAACTGAACTGATGACAGTCACGGTCAAAGAAGGGACCCAGACGCTGAACCTGCAATTGAGCATCGTTGCGGTGAAACAAGAAGTCTCAGTGACGGAGAACACTGGTCCCACCGTCACAACCGAAGCTGACAACAACGCCAGCGCTACGATATTGCGCGGCGCGGACCTCGATGCGCTCTCGGATGATCCGGACGACCTGGCCGCGGACCTGCAAGCACTGGCAGGACCGGCGGCCGGCCCGAACGGTGGCGAGATACTCATTGACGGATTCAGTGGAGGGCAGATACCGCCTAAGAGCGCCATCCGGGAGATACGCATCAACCAAAACCCGTTCTCACCGGAGTATGACAAGCTGGGCTTCGGACGCATTGAGATCTTCACCAAACCCGGGTCAGACAAATTCCATGGCACGCTCAGCTACAACTTCGCCAACGAGTTCTGGAATTCGCGCAACCCTTACGCCGCACAGAAGGCCCCGTTCAACCTGAATGAATTCGCAGGCGACCTGAGTGGCCCCATCAGCAAACGCGCTTCGTTCTACTTCAACGCGCAGCGGGAGATGACGGATAATGGCGCGGTCATCAACACGGTCACACTCGACCCACAAACGCTTGCCTCCACGCCTTTTACCGGAACCTTACTGGCGTCTCTGCGGCGTACCATCGTGACTCCGCGCGTGGACTACCAGATCAATGCCAACAATACTCTGGTCTTCCGCTACTCATTCAGCCGCGATGATGTACAGAACCTGGGCGCTGGCGGATTCAACCTGGCCTCGCGCGCCTATCACAGCGACGTGCCGAACCAAACCGTGCAAGTCACCGAGACCGCGGTGCTGAACTCCAACACCATCAATGAAACGCGTTTCCAGTTTTTCCGCAACCCGACCACGCTCACGGCCAACAGCGCTGACGTTACGATCCAAGTGCTGAATGCATTCAACGGAGGCGGCTCGCCGATCGGACATTCAACGGACACGCAGAACAACTTCGAATTGCAGAACATAACGACGAATGTCCATGGCAAGCACACATGGAAGTTCGGCGTGCGCCTGCGCGGGGCGACGGATTCTAATTCTTCGCCGCAGAACTTCGGCGGAACATTCACGTTCGAAGGTGGCCTGGCACCGCAGCTCGATGCCAACAATCATGAGGTGCTTATAGGCGGCCAGCCAGTGATGGTGACCATCGACTCGATCGAGCAGTACCGCCGCACGTTGCTCTTCCAGCAGCAGAACCTGACGGCAGCGCAGATACGCGCGCTCGGCGGAGGGGCTTCGCAGTTCAGCATCAGTGCCGGGAACCCGTTGATCTATGGAAGCCAGTTCGATATGGGCATCTTCTTTGGCGATGAGTGGCGCGCACGCCCCAACGTGACCGTGAGTTATGGGCTGAGATATGAACTGCAAAGCAACATCCATGATTGGCATGATTTTGCACCGAGGATCGGCCTGGCATGGGCGCCGGGCGGCGGTGCAGGAAATAAGAAGCCAAACAACGTCATCCGCGCCGGGTTCGGTGTGTTCTATGACCGTTTTGCACTCGCCAACACGTTGACAGCGCAACGATACAACGGCACTGTGCAGCAGCAGTACGTGATCGATAATCCAGATTTCTTCCCCAATGTGCCACCGATATCTTCATTGGGCGCGGCGCTTCCGCCCAGCATCATTCAGCAAGTGAGCCCGAATTTGCGCGCACCGTATCTGTTGCAGTCAGCGCTCTCCTACGAACGGCAATTACCGTTCAACACCACTGTCGCCGTCACGTACGCGAATGGTCACGGCCTACACCTGCTGCGCTCTATCGATATCAACGCTCCGCAGCCCGGTACGTTCGATCCATCGATTCCAAACAGTGGAGTGTTCCCGCTGGGGCATCCCGGACCGGTGTTCATGATGGAATCAGCAGGACTCTACAACCAGAACCAGATCATCGTGAATGTTAATTCCAAGGTGAACAGCAAGATCTCATTGACCGGTTCGTATATGTACAACCGCGCGATGAGCAATACAGATGGACTCGGGACTTTCCCGGCGAACCCATATGACATGACGGGTGAGTATGGGCCTGCGTCAACGGATATCCATCACAGAATGTACTTGAGCGGAACGATCATGACCGTTTTGGGCATCCGGTTCAATCCGTTATTGATCGCGAACACCGGGCCGCCGTTCGATATCACCACCGGCAGCGATATCTATGGCGATACGTTGTTCAACGCGCGCCCGGGAATTGCGACGAACGCAACCAAGCCCGGTGTGATCGCCACGCCCTTCGGCCTGCTCGACCCGAATCCGACAACGAGCGAAGTGCTGTTGCCGCGCAACTCTGGGCGCGGGCCCGGCCAGATCATGTTCAACATGCGCGTGGGCCGGACGTTTTCGTTCGGAGGCAAACACGAAGGCCCTGCATCAACAACTTCTGGTGGAGGCGGTGGCGCACCGAGGGGCATGCCATCTTCACCGTTCTCTGTTGGCGGCGGACAAAGTGGTGCAATCGGCCCATCGAACCGTCGGTACGGCCTGACGATCTCGATGCAGATGCGCAACCTGCTGAATCACAATAATCCAGGGCCGATCATCGGAGACATCGCTTCACCGCTCTTCGGCAAAGCCAACCAACCGGCGGGCGTTCCCGCAAGTGGATTCTCTGAAAGCGCAAATAACCGCAGGTTGGAGTTGCAAGTGAGATTCACTTTTTAACAGTTAAAAGAATTCAACCCAAGCGATCGGCAATACACCGGCAATTTCATCGACGGTCAACTTTCATTAATTCTGTTGATATTACAATGAGCCATGAGGTGCACGATATGACTCAATCCACAAGACTATCAATTCAGTTTCTGTTGGTATGTTCCTGTCTCTTGGTTACAGGCACATTACTTTTCGCTCAAGATGTCCCTGCCGATTATCAGGAGGCGCTGAAATCACTTGACCGGAAAGGCGATTTCAAAGCCGGCGTGCTCAAAGTGAACATCCCGCGCAATGACCTGAAGATGACCGTGCAAGGCATCGCCGTACCAACTCCGTTCGGGTTTGGCGGATGGTTCTCCATGAGCAAAGCCGCCAATGGCATGGAAGTGATGATGGGCGATCTTGTGCTGTTGCAGGAGGAAGTCAATCCTGTCATGTCTGCACTCTTGGACAACGGGTTGGAAGTTACGGCCCTGCACAACCATTTTTTCTGGGATGAACCGCACGTTTACTACATGCACATCCACGGCATGGGCAAAGCAATGGAATTGGCGCGCGAGATCAAGCCCGCACTCGACCTCATCGGCCATGTGAAAGCCTCAACTCCGATGCCAATGGCGGCCACTGGCACTGCACTCGACAGCGAGAAACTTGCCAAGATCGCAGGACATGCGGGTGAACAGAATGGAGCGGTCTACAAGATCACTGTTGGCCGCGACGACCTCACCGTGCAGGAACATGGCGTGGCGATCAATGCACGCATGGGATTGAACACATGGGCCGCATTCTACGGCACACAAGAAGATGCAGTGATCGCCGGAGACGTGGCAATGCTCGAGAGTGAAGTTACGCAAGTATTGAAGGCTTTGCGAAAGAGCGGGTTGGATGTGGTCGCCATCCACCATCACATGACGGGAGACAAGCCCATGATCATCTTTCTACATTATTGGGGAAGAGGTCCGGCGGAAAAATTGGCGAATGGGTTCAAGGCCGCACTGGACGAGTTAGGGAATAGCGAAACCTCGCATACAACAGCACACTGACATCCGATATATTCTGGCGCGTATGTTGTATCCTACAACTATTTTCTAGCCCCTGCTTATCAGCTCCCACGCCGTTCTCACATGCCGCTCTTCGGTCTGTGATTGCCCGATGCACATCCGGAGCGTGAATTTGCCGTTCAGCTTGGTATGCGTGAGATAGATCTTGCCACTCTGGTTGAGGCGGTTCATCAGCGCTTCGTTGGCCGCATCGTCCCCTTTGAGGCGGAAGCAGACCAAGTTGAGTGGAGCGGGCGCCATGACCTCGAAGCGCGAATCCGCCTTCACCCACGCGAGGAACTGCTGCGCCAGCTCCACGTGGCGGCGGATGTGGTGCTGCAATCCCTCGACTCCGTAGTGGCGGATGACTGCCCAGAGCTTCAGCGAGCGGAAGCGGCGGCCGAGCTGCACGTGCCAGTCGCGGTAATCGAAGACCTCTCCGGTCGCGGTGCCCTGGTTGCGCAGGTACTCCGGCATGATGCTGAAGGCATTGATGAGCGCAGTGCGGTCAGCCACGTAGAAGACGCTGCAATCGAAGTTGGTGAACATCCATTTGTGCGGATTGAAGACATAACTGTCAGCCAGCTCAACACCCTGCTGGATGTAGCGGAACTCTGGACAGAGCGTGGCCGTGCCGGCCATGGCGGAATCCACATGGAACCACAGCCCGAACTCGCGGCAGATGGTGCCGATGGCACTGAGTGGATCGAGCGCGTTCGATGACGTTGTGCCAACGGTGGCCATCACGAAGAACGGCTTCTTGCCCGCGGCGAGATCGGCTTCGATGGCGCGGCGTAACGCATCAGGACGCATCGCGAAGTTCTCATCCGCTTCGATGAGACGCAGGTTCTTGCGGCCGAGTCCGGCGATCTTGACATTTTTCTCAAGGGAGGAGTGCGCATGAGACGACGTATAGCACGTGAGTGAACGGTCGCATCCTTCTTCGTTCGAACCGCCGGAAGTTGCGCGCTCGCGCGCGGCGAGCAACGCGGAGAGCGTGGCGCTGGAAGCCGTGTCTTGAATGACGCCTCCACCTTTGCCGGTGGTGAGGAACGAGCTCGGCAACCCGAGCATCTCGACCAGCCAGTCAAGCACGACCGTCTCAAGCTCTGTACACGCTGGAGACGTTGCCCACAGCATGCCCTGCACGCCAATGCCGCTACTGAGCAGATCACCGAGAATGGACGCATTCGAGTTGTTGCTGGGGAAGTACGCGTAGAAGTTCGGCGACTGCCAGTGCGTGATGCCCGGCATGATCTTCGCGTCGAGATCGCGAAGGACGTCGGCGAACGGTTCGCCCTTCTGCGGCGCGCTTGTTGGGAACTTCGCACGTATCTCGCCCGGCTTGACCTGCGACATCACAGGCAGCGCCTCGACACGCTTCTGGTACGCTGTGATCCATTCGAGCACCTGATCGGCGTTGGCGCGGAAGTCTTCCGGGGACATGTGGAAGGATTTGGGAATTTCTGGCATTGATACCTCGTCGGGTTCTGGTGCTACTAAATCTACCGCAAAAGAAGATGGACTGTCCGCTGATGCGGACAGTCCAATCCTCACAAGCTATTCATCACGCCTTGCTGGCGAAGATGATGAGCCATCCATCGGGGTCGACGATAATGAACTCGCGCATGCCGTAGAACTGCGTCTTGAGCGGCTCCACGATCTTCACGCCTTTGGCTTCAAACTCGGCGCAGAGCGCATCGACGTTCTCGGTCTCGATGTACATGGTTGACATCCAGCCGCCGGATTTTTCTCTGGCGATCTCTGGCTTCAGCGAGACCATCATCTGTTTCTGGTTCAAGAAAATCTCGACGCCGTCTTTCACAACACCGGCGAAGATGAACGGTTCAGCTTCCGGTACGGTCATGAAGCGCGTGAAGCCGAGTTTCTCGGTGTAGAACGAAAGACTGCGCGAAACGTCTTCGACGATCAGGTTCGGAGTGAGTTTTGAGTATTTCATGATGAGCCTCCTCAGGCTGGTTGGTGAGCGTGCTGACTGCCGCAGATTGGAGTCGGCACACCCCAGTGAGTGTGCTCGCAACTCCTCCATCTGTGGCCCCTGCGAGGAGGACCAAAGGTAGAGCCCCTGATTCGGCACATTTCCAGTTCAGGCGGGGCTCGCGAGGTACGCAGAAAATATAGCACAGGCCAGCTGACTTTTTCATCCTGCCCTTTTCAGTGCGCGGTTCTGCGATTACACTTTCCGCCATGAGAAAGACACTGCTAATTCTGTTTTCACTTTGGGCGATGGCCGTGACAGCGGCGGCGCAACAAGCGCCTGCATACGATGTCCTCATTCTGCATGGACGCGTGATGGATGGCAGTGGGAATCCGTGGGTGAATGCGGATGTAGGCATCGTGGGCGACCGCATCGTTTTCGTTGGGAAAGCCAGTGCGAAAGCAACCGCGAAGAAGACGATCGATGCCACAGGATTGATCGTCGCGCCGGGGTTCATTGACATGCTCGGACAGAGCGAAATGGCGCTGCTCATCGATCCGCGCGGCGAGAGCAAGGTCACACAAGGCGTGACCACGGAGATCACCGGCGAAGGCGAGACCGTTGGGCCGCTGAACCAAACGCTCATCGCAGACCAGAAGGATTTCACCGACCACTTCAAACTGAAGATCGATTGGATCAGTGTTGACGGCTACTTGAAACGCCTCGAAAAAAACGGCACAGCCCTGAATCTTGGAACTTACGTTGGTGCGACGCAGCTTCGTGAGGCGATCATCGGAAAATCTGACCGCGCGCCGACAGATATTGAACTCGAAGAGATGCGGCAACTGACTGATGATGCCATGACAGAAGGCGCGTTCGGGTTGTCATCGGCACTCATCTATCCGCCGGCGTTCTTCTCAAAGACTGAAGAACTGATCACGCTGGCGAAGGTCGCATCCGAACACGGCGGTATCTACGCGACGCACATGCGCAATGAAGGCGACCACGAGAATGAAGCGCTGGATGAAGCCTTCCGCATCGCGAAGGAAGCGAACATCCCGGTGGAGATCTTCCACCTCAAAGTTTCTGGCGCCCAGAACTGGGGCAAGATGCAGAGCGTGCTCGACCGCATCGAGAAGGCGAGGCACAGCGGACTCGACATCACGGCCGATCAATATCCCTATGTAGCTTCAGCGACATCGTTAGGCGCATCGATCCCACCGAAGTACCACGACGGCGGTGATGTTGAATTCCTGAAACGGCTGCTAGACCCGGAGATCCGCAAACAGATCCGCGATGACTTGAACTCCCAAGGCACACAAGATTTTGAGAACATGTGGCGGGGTGTGCAAGGCGCAAAAGGCGTTTTGGTGACCAGCGTTCTCGACCCTGCTTTGCGCGAGTACGAAGGAAAGACGATTGCGCAAATTTCCGTGTGGAAACAGAAAGACCCGATCGATGCCCTGCTCGACCTGGTGCTCGCGGACAAGAACAATACCGGCGCTGTCTATTTTTCAATGCTCGAAGATGATGTGCGGCTGGCCATGCGACAACCGTGGGTGAGCGTGGGCACGGATTACAACGAGGTCAGCACGACCGGCCCGCTGAGCGAATCGCGGTCGCATCCACGGGCATGGGGGTCGTTCACGCGCATCTTGGGGAAATACGTCCGTGAAGAGCATTTGCTCTCGCTTCAAGAAGCAGTTCGTAAAATGACATCACTGGCGGCACAGCGAGTGAAGCTCGACCATCGTGGATGGTTGCGTCCGGAGTACTTTGCAGATATCACCATCTTCGATGAGCAAAAAGTGCTCGATAAGGCCACATTCGAAGTGCCGTCACAGCCCAGCGTCGGCATCGAATATGTATTGGTGAACGGAAAAGTGGCATTGGAACATGGCAAACTGACAGGAGTACTCAACGGGCGCCCTTTGCGCGGACCCGGATATGCAGCCAAAGATGTCTCCCTACAGGGACTTCATGTGCCTGGAAGCCTCAAAGGATTTGTGACATCTGCAGACGGCTATCCACTCCTGAGGACGCATCTAACTTTGAAAGATGCAACCGGCAAGGAAGTATTGAAAGGCGATACAACAGGACGGGAAGCGAAGTTCGAGTTGGTGTACGAACAACCCTGTAATGGATGCACACTCATCGCTTCCCGTGATGGATTCAAGGATTCACAGCGCAAAGTGGATTACAACGGAAGTAACGCATTGTTTTTCAGCTTTGTGCTCGAAGTCGAGAAAAAGTCCAGTAAGACAGTTGCAAAACACAAATAACCGAGCTCAATGGACAAGAAACTCAAATTGATGGTGGCTGCCGCTTGCATCATGCTGGCGCTATTTGTATTTGCGCAGAAGAAAACGAAAGACCCGGCGCCGACACCAAGGATCGAATACATCACGATCGTGGACTTGACGCAGAAGATCAGTGAGAGGTCGCCGAATTGGGAGGGGCTCGAGAAATCACCGTTCGAGGCCAAAACCGTTGGCACTTTCGATAAAGACGGATACTTTGCGCGTGAATTCACGATGCCGGAACACTTCTCAACCCACATCGATGCTCCCGCTCATTTCTCACGTGGCGTTTGGACGGTGGACCAGATCCCGCCGGAGCGATTGATCGGACCATTGGTCTTGCTGGATGTGACCGAGCAGTGCGCAGCGAACCGCGATTATCAGATAACCCTTGATGACCTTGCACGATGGGAGAAGGCGAACCAGGCCATTCCGCAAGGCTCCATCGTGATCGCCAGTACCGGGTGGGCGAAGAAGTTCAACAACATGAAGGAGTACCGCGGAGCCGGCGTTGATGGGGTCATGCACTTCCCCGGCTTCTCACTCGATGCAGCCAAGTTCCTGGTGGACCAACGCGGGGTGTATGCATTGGGAATCGATACGATGAGCATTGACCCGGGCAATGCCGCCAATTTTCCAGTCCACCACTACACTCTGCCGCGAAATATCTATCAGATCGAGAATGTCGGCGATCTGAGCAAGGTGCCTGACAGTGGTGCAATCGTGGTGGCAGCGCCGATGAAGCTGGAAGGCGGTTCCGGTGCACCGGCAAGAGTATTGGCACTATTGAAGTAGCGATCGAATCAGCTGATCACATCTCTAATCTGTTGTTCAGGAATTGCGCCTTCCCTGACCATCTTCCACCCAACATTCACGTCTGTCAGATCGATGATGGTGGAAGCCACGTCACGCGGGCTGCGTCCACCGTCAACGATCAGCGGAATGCGGTCGCCTAATTGTTCAAAGACACTGTGCGCGGTGGAACACTCGGATTCTCCACTGATATTCGCACTGGTGGCAGTTACCGGAAAACCTGTGGCTGTGAGCAGGGCCAGCGCGATCTTTGAGGCTGGGACCCGCAACGCAACATTCCCCGTATTCGCTGTGACGCGCATGGGCAAGTTCGAGGATGCTTTGACGATCATAGTCAAAGGACCGGGCCAGAATTTGTGGGCGAGGCGATGGAAATCATCTGGCAGATCATGGGCCAGGTCATCAGCTTGATCCGCGTGGCCGATGATCAGCGAAAGTGGTTTATGACGGTGACGGGCTTTGATCTCATACACGCGGTCCACCGCGCGCAGATTCACGGGATCAACGGCGAGGCCGTAGAACGTATCCGTGGGCACAGCGACCACTTCGCCTGACCGGATGCGGTCCGCTACATACTGGATCAGAGCTTTATCCGGCTCATCAGCATCGATTTTTATCATCTCTGCGGACAACGGCCCTCCCTGATCTGTTGGAACGAAATGATGGTACCAGTATTTTGAATGTCTACAACCATGAAATCGAAGCGGTATGATGGAACTTGGTTTTCTCGTATCAATTCCCATGGAACGCAAATCCTTAACCCGACTACGACCGGTCACCAGCCGGCAGAACCAGACCATCAAGTCATTGCGTGATGCTTTTGCACATTCCGGAGTGACAGCGAATGGTCTATACGCCATTGAAGGTGTGCGCATGGTGGAAGATGCCATAGAGGCAGGATGGAAGCTGCGCGTGCTTGCGTTCAGTGAATCTGCACGCGGCTTAGCTGAACCAATGCTGGATATGGTCGACGAAGATACCGAGTGCATCGTGGTTCCAGATGATGTCTTTCAAAGCGCGGTAGCAACGGAGAGTCCGCAAGGTGTTGCGGCATTGATCGAGCGAAAGCTGAAGAGCGGGGATGAATTATTACATCGTGGAATGAAACTTGCAGTGGTCGCAGTTGGAATCCAAGACCCCGGGAATCTGGGGACGATCATCCGCTCGGCAGAAGCGTTCCATGCCGATCATGTGCTGCTGACTGAAAACACCGTCAGCGTCTGGAACCCGAAAGCGGTACGCGCATCAGCGGGCAGCGTGTTGCGGCTCGCTTGTTTCCAGATGAAGGCAGTTGAAACACTGAAGCAACTCAAAACCTTGAAGGTTCGATGTGTGGGGACATCTTCCCATGGCAAGAAATCGATATCGCAATGTGATCTGCACGGGCCGCTGGCTTTATACATTGGGAATGAGTCGGCTGGGCTGCCAACATCCATTCTTAATGAATTGGATGAATTGGTGACGATACCGCATGAATCGGCCGTGGAATCATTGAATGCGGGTGCGGCTGCATCGATCGCGCTCTATGAGATCGCAAGGCAACGTTCTGAGCAACCACCATTGCAAAGGCAAGAAAAACGAAAATCGAAATGAGCCTCTTCCCAGTCACACCCCGGGTCAATGAAACTACGGACGAAGGACGTCCGCTGGCGGAGCGGATGCGTCCGCGGACTCTGGAAGAGTTCACCGGACAAGAACATCTGCTTGCTCCAGGAAAACCATTACGCGTAGTGATCGAACGTGATGACCCCGGTTCGCTGCTCTTCTGGGGTCCCCCGGGAGTGGGCAAGACCACGCTGGCAAAGATCATTGCAGCAACAACAAAATCTGAATTCATTGA
>Ga0207022_10243_pt1 | contig 14029 bp, 7 predicted proteins | sample Alteio_BWMinCont_46_FD_153307 | JGI IMG/M metagenome (GOLD analysis project Ga0207022, IMG submission 153307) | Enriched cells from forest soil in Barre Woods Harvard Forest LTER site, Petersham, Massachusetts, United States -... | ecosystem: Environmental > Terrestrial > Soil > Temperate forest >... | reverse complement strand
TATCCCTATCCGCATGTAGACGACGTAATAGAATTGATGGCAGATGGCAAAATCCTTCCATACCTCGATATTCCGTTCCAGCATGCAGCGCCCAAGGTGCTGAAGGCGATGCGCCGCCCCGCGGCATCAGAAAAAGTGATCGACCGTATTACCAACTGGCGCAAGCAAGTACCGGATATGACCGTGCGCTCCACCTTTATCGTCGGCTTCCCCGGCGAGTCCGAGGAAGACTTCCAGTACTTATTGGATTGGCTGGAAGAGGCGCAGCTCGATCGCGTCGGCTGTTTCCGTTATGAAAATGTTTCCGATGCCGATTCTAATGCGCTCACCGGCCATGTGCCTCAGGAGGTGGTTGAGGAGCGATGGAATCGATTTATGGAAGTACAACAGGGGATTAGCGAAAAACGACTCAAGCGCAAAATAGGAAAAACCATTGATGTATTAATCGATGAAGTTTCGGAAAATGGCATTGTGGGACGCTCACATGCCGATGCACCAGAAATTGACGGTTTGGTACATGTGACGGCCAAAGGTCGGGTCTTGCCGGGTACCATTGTACCGGTAAAGATTACGGATTCCGATGAATATGACCTGTTTGGGACACTTGCACTCAAATAAATAAATTCCGTCTTGACCGCTTCGGAGGGCGTCCTTATATAGGGCGTGCTCTCTCAATATGGATATGGCTGGGTAGCAAAGTGGTAATGCGCGGGTCTGCAAAACCTGCATGCGGCGGTTCGATTCCGCCCCCGGCCTCCAATTTTCCGTATCGCCTCAATTGATAAGAGCTTGACAACTTATTAAAAAACAATGGTATAATACTCCATGTATAGCATGGAAAGGGTAAAATACGCATGGCGCTTACGTACTTTACCATGCTTGACAAGCTTAGTCGGAAGGATTTCGATTTCGAGGCGGTAGATCTGCCGTATCTGGCCGATCATTTCAAAGCCCTATTGATGAGTGGTGCGCCGGGTTCCCTGCTCGATAAAGTACACCCACTTTGTGCCAAAGAAATGGACACGCAGCTTTTCGATAAGGAAGGCAGATTATTTCGCAAGGTATGCGAACGCGGACATGCCAAAACCGCAGCATGGATAAGCGATCAGCCGCAAACCAAGAAGTGCATAAAAAATTATATTAAGAGCAATAAATGCGGGCTTTTTCTTTCTGCTGCGACTTCTGGCCATTTAGACATGGTGTATTGGCTGTGTGATCAAGCCGATAAATTAAAATGCACCGCAGATGTGGAGGCAAGCCTGAATGAGGCTGGCACTTCCATAGGCAGATTAGATTCAATGGCTATGTATATGGTTGCCAGAATGCCATTCTCTCCTGCTGCAAAAGCGGACGATAAGCTGGAATTTCTCGAAGAACTTCCAGCGCTGGCTAGTCAATGCAATAAATACGGTTTCAAGCAGCGCCTTTATCAGGAGATCTATCCGGTAGCGGAGCTAGCCGCTGCTAGCGGAGGAGATTCAGGGCTTTACGCCGGAGCGCTGAATGCCTTTAAGATGGCGGTGCTCTTCGCTGATGTCCCGGATGCAAAACGTTATCTGGATAAATATGAAAAAACCTGGGCGCAGGATAAAGGTACTATGATGCATGATGCCATGCTGTTTACCTTGCCACCTGAGGGTAAATGGCATCCCGGCCAATGGAAGCAGCTCATGATGATGCATGGGCCGAAAGCATCGCGGTATGTGTCTCTGGCATCGAAAATAGAACAATGGGCGCAGGAGCATGCATGTGAACTTCCGAAGCTTACTTCTGGCAAACTTGATGAGATTGCCATGCAGCTTTCCTATCAGCGCCAGTCTGAGAACTTCGAGTTTGCCAAGCTGGCATTTTACTGCGGCATCAATGAGGAGAATTTTAATCGAGCGCTCGACATCATGGCAACGCGCTCCAAGACCACCGATCATCTGCCGGACATCAGCATTGATGGTGATACGATTGGTATGCCGGGCTATATTTTCGAGAAATTGCCGCCATCCGATCCGACCGGCTTCGTGCTTGGTGCGCTTACTAATTGCTGCCAGCATATAGGCGATCCGGCTGGCACTGTATGTGCTGAGCATGGGATGACTTCGAAGCATGGGGGGTTTTATGTCTGGCGGCGCAAAACCAGCGACCCTAAAGATCCTGAAAATATTGTTGCGCAAAGTTGGGCATGGATCGGCAAGGATAATTCCCTTGTGTTGGATTCGTTCGAAGACCGGTCGAAGGCATATGATCATCTGGCCAAACCGTTTCTCGAGCAATTCTCCCATGAAGTCAAAACGCGCCACCGTGATATCAAACTGGTAAAAATCGGCATGGGTGGTCACACCCCGAAAACAATGGGATTTAAATCCATTAAAGCCTCTGCTCCCAAAGATATAGAACGTTATGGCGATTCATCAGAGCAATCCTTAGTGCCTGCCGTCGATCAAAAAGCGCCGACGCTTGCTGAACCGGATAGTCAAACCAATCCGAAAAGCCATCATACAGAGGCACAAAAGGATAGGCGAGGGGCGTCGCCGCTATTCTGATTCTCCTACGTTATACGCCCCCCCTTGACTAAACAGCCAAACAACCCAAGCGAGTAGTGTCTAAACTAGGCTCATGATAGGAGAGAAAGACAAACTAACTCCATCTACTAACTGAAGCGCCAGCCCCCTGTGGTACAGTTGTTGGCACCTGCGCAATCGTAGCTGTCTGTCCGTTCAAAATCCGAACCGGTCCGGGATCGCTGGTGGCAGCCACCGTAGCCATTGCACCTTGTGTGGCTGGACCTTCATTGCCAGACACCATTCTGCCTGGTCTAGCGGCACCGGAAGCAACTACGATATTATTGGCGATGTCACGGGTGTTGATACTCCCACCTGCCAGTTGTTCCAGTTGAGCGACAGCACCTTTCTCCATCGCTCGCAAACCAGTACTCAAATCAGCATAATCCTTATTACCGGTAAGTTTGGCAATCTTAGCCGCAGCCTCAGCCTTCTCGTGCAATGCCTTCAATTCAACCTGACCGAATTGACCTGTTTCACTGGCGAAGCTGGAGAGTTTGAACTGTTTAGTGTCGCCATCAGCAAAGATATCTGCATTGGTGATCTTTAAACTATTACCGTCTTTACTCAGCTTTTTAATGGCATCTTGCAATTCTGGCGTTAGGCCAACTATGCCTCCAGCCCGTTCAGCCATTTTTGCTTGTTTGCTTGTATCGATTGCGTAGCCACCCGCAATGCTTGTCCCAATACCCGCAGCTAAACCAACGACTGTGCCAGTGATCGCCCCACCGGGTAATCTGGATGCATAATGGCCAGCTGCCATACCCACTCCCCAAGAGCTCGCACCAACACCGAAGCGAGCACCGCGATAAGCCCATTTGTCACCTTCACGTGTACCTTCTTCTTTCATGGCTTCATAGCCAATCGCCAGGACCGCTGCCCCTATCATTGCTTTATTAGTAACCTTACCAATACCGGCAGTCGTCGTTATTTTACCCAAAGTCAAAGCACCCGCAGCTCTTTCAAGATGTGGCTGAGCAGCCGAAATGCTATTTGCAACCATTAGAGAACCTGCGGCTATGTTGGTAACGCCAATCGCACCATCAAGAGCATCACCATGCTTGATGCCATTCGCCAGCTGCATACCACCAAATGCAACACCTAGCCCACCGCCAAGCCTTACTGCCCATTGTTCCTGGAAAATTGCCATCTTCTCGGCAGAAGTGGGGGGCGCTGCGCTTTTTACTACCTCTACCTGGTCTACTGCGCTGGAGTATTTTTCATATTTCGCTCTTACTTCTTCGGGCAGATTTTGCCATCTCCCGTCTTCTTTCATCAATTTAGTATGGTCATATACCTCTCTGGGCAGATCAGACCCTCGATATTGCTCCAACCCTAGTTCCTGCCGGATTTGTGCCATGACTTCACGGCCGCTTTTACCGGTAATTCGACGCTGCTCGGCGACGTGTTCACCGAACTGCTTGGCCATCTTCAATGCACTGGCTTTGACTTGTTGCCCATGCGTTTCAAGATGTGTCATTTCTTCTCTAAGCGCGTTGGAAACGATTTGAGAATCGGCATTACCTTCACCTGCTCCGATGTGAATTTTACCATCCTCATAGCTGGTGAATGCTCTTACACGGTCTCTGGTGCCAGGAAGTTCAATCGCTTTTGAACCTCCTTTTTCTCTAAATAATTGCCCGACATCATCCGTGTCATAGACATGAATTTTACTTACCAACTCAGGGTTCTTGAGGGAGGCAGTCATTTTTTCACGTGCTGTGCCTTCAGGCATGCTTTCAATCATCTTTTGCAATGCAGCCTCTTTCTCTGGGCCTATCAACTCCCTACCGCCACCGGTAGGCTTCGAGCCTGCTGGTGCTCTGTCGCGAAAAGCATTCGCCCGCAAGTGGCGCTGGCCTCCTTCTTCCCGACCTAATACATCATTCAGGTCAAGGGAACCCGTTATCAGTTTTCTATGTGGGATGGGAAAATTGTTGTTGAGGGGTAATATTTTGCCGGTTAGTGCCTCTGCTTCTGGTATTTGCACAACCCAGCGGCCTTTCTGAGTTTCACTCTGTCTTGCAACCGCATTTTGCGTGTGACCGTTCTCATTAAGGTAGGTGCTCAAAGCCTCCGCGGCCTTTTGCCCAGTATTCCAGTCGCCCTTCTTCATCACGATTTGAACCGCTTTTCCTCCCCTCTCCAGTTCAGTAGTCAAAAAAGCCTCGGGAGTATTACGCAGGGCATCAATATGTTTTTGAGTGATTTCCATTGATACGTGGTCATTCAAGTCAAAGGCAGCTTTCGCAGCAGCATGCTTCTCGGGTGACAGACCATCGTGTGGCACCAGACCCGTTGCGAGTGCTTCTGCTTGCGGTATTTGCACAACCCAGCGATTTTTCTGCCCACTGCTAATTTTGGCATGCGCATGGCGTGTGTAACCTTCCTCATTAAGGTATTTTGCTAGGTCTTCCGCAGCCGCTTTACCCTCCACCACAATCTGAACCACCTGCTCGCCGGGTTTCATCAATTCACTTTTCCCAAAAACAAGCGGGTTTTCGCGCAGCGCTTTAATGTGTGCTTGTGTGATGTCACCCGGAGTAGGTTTACCAGCTTGTTCTGACAGTGGCGTCTGCTTTAGCTCCAGCAGTTTAGCTTCTAAAGTTTCTAGTTGAGTCTTCTTGGCCCAGAATTCTTCTATAGCTCCTGCTCCACCATCTATTGCGCCATCTTGGTGACTTCTCGCATCTGCAATAAACGTTTCCAGGAGCAATATTTTTCTCTGATGCGGTGTTAGCTCGTCTACTTTTGCTGCAAATTCTTTTGCTTTCTGCACCCGATTATTTTGCTCTTCGATCAGTTGTTGGGCAAACATATTTTTAAGAGCGTCTAATTCAGAAAATTGCTCTACCGCAGCGTTGTTTCCTTTTGGCAATGGTTGTGGCCGAGCTTCCACTATATCAACTGGCGGCTCAGCATTCGTCCGCCCGTTGCGCTGGCCTTCGTTCTGCTGAAATTTTTCGGGAATTATGACATCAACCGTAGCCCATGCTTTTCTGACCTCAGGCGGAACTTTATCCAGAGGGATTTCAGATGCAGAAGATAGTTGTCCATCGCGGCGATATTCCGTCCTTTTGCTGGTTTGGTTATCCAGTCTATTAGGATGGTTTAGGGCATCAAACGCATCCGAAACAAGGTCGTAGTGGGGGGAATTTCTGGAGGTTTGTACTGTGCTTACATGTTCCACAAATTCTTTTGCAGTTGTCGGCCATTTAGCTTCCGTAAGAATACGTGTTGCTGCAGGCTTATCGATTAATGCCTGCAATGCCTTTTCATCGTAAGCATAAAGGAACGTGACGTCTTCTCCCTTAACCTCCAGTATTTTTATGCCACGCGTGCGCAATTCCTGTTTCAGTGCCTCAGGGTCTATCCCTGCTGCAATAAGCTTGTGTTCTGTAGTAGAGCCAAGGGGTTTTTCTCGTCCTACATACACATCGGTTACCAGATCATTACCGTAGGTAGCTCTTATATGCCGGGTTTCAAGCTGTTGATCAGGTTTCAATAGTGGAGAAATGCGGGTAGGTTCTGGCAGCCCACCTTGTAATGCTACACTCACCGTAGCCCGTGCGGTGTGAATTTGTGAACGCAGCTTAGGACCAAATTGATAAGGTTCCAAAGAGCTTGTTACCTGTGCCTCTGGCATGAGTGAGATTATTGATCGGCTGATTGTATTGCTCGCTGCCTCACCTAATGTTGAAGAGTATTTTCCTAATTTGCCAAATTCTTCGCCGAAAGGATCAATATATAGGATTTCTGATGGAGATTTCTTGGTGTCGATCACCATGCCGACTGCATGGCTATTAGGAGTCATTTGGTCCATGCCAGAGGTATTAACATTTGACGGAATGTTGGCTTGCAATACGATTTTCCCATTGCGACCTGGCTGATTTGCCTCTGCAATAAGCCCCTTTAATGTAGACTGGAATACATCAAGCGCTTCTGCATTGTGCGCATCAATGACAGCAACGGTAAACCCTTTTTCAGGCAGGCTCGTACGCGCTGCTAAAATTTCAATAAGTGATTTATCCGCTAAATCAGGCATGATTTGTCCGCAAAATTAGGCATGGGTACATCGTGCTATCCCACGTTATTATACCTTTTTTGCGTTAAGCTTTTATGACAATACAGGGTTATATAAATCAAACTGTATCACTACAGCTCATTAAATGCAGGGTATATTCCCGGGTATATTAAGAAATATAGTTTTAGAAATTGTTTTATAATCAGATAGTTGTATGCACAATTCGATAGCGCCCCGTCTCCATTCCTTCATGTCGCAGCATCTCACAAAATCTCAAATAATGGCTTAAAACATAGAGTATAGGCCAATTATTCGAATCACTTCATCTCACCTTACTTCGTAATATCACAGATTTTTACCTGCTCTCCTCATTGCCTGGTCATATAGAGGTTCGCAATGCTAAACCATTTCTGCACTTATCAGGAAGTCATTGGAGATGATTGACAAATTGCAGGAGAGAAGTGAATTATTTGTATAATTTTCAATATATTCGCCGGTAATCTGCGTATTAACAGAACTGTAATACTATACATTCACAATTGGTGGTAATTTCATAGGGATATTACATGAAAGCCGCGTCATGTTTGATGTATTGTTAGAAATGTTCAATAGCAGTACTGCTCCGTCAGATGCATCACGATTGACAATGCGTGCGGTTGCACGAGACGAAGCCTTGACTGAGGTGATCAGGCAGAATCCGTCACTAGGAAGCTCCCCAGCCGGGCTTACCAGCGGTCTCAATGGTGTAAAGATTGAGGGAATAGCGGACCCTATCATTAACCTGAGTAATCCCTATCCTAAATTTGGCCAGTATCGGCAAGATGTCTCCGCGAGTAACGAGTTGAACAATGACCGCGACATGATTCGAAATCTTGAGTCTGGTCGAACTGATATTCTTAAGCCAGCCATGGCATGGTTAGCAGGTTTTTCCAAACGCGATGAAATCAAAAGCCGCATGGAGCCAGGGGATGATAGCAAACTTACCAAGGTCGGCACGGCACTGCTAAAAGCTGGTTTCAGGGGTAATTCGTCGGATGTTCAACAGGTTTTCTCGGATGAATGCAAACCTATCTTGCAGCGATTGATACCTGAAGCATTTGAAAGTGCTAGAACGGTATTGAAGAAGACTGTTGCAAAGCATTTTTTCCATGGCATCCGTGACGAAGCCAATATCGAGGACCATATTGCCCTTTCTACGATGAGCTCTAATCAGCTCATCGCTAACATGATAGATAGATTAATCAAACGTGATACCAAAGTCATACTTCCCATTCCCTATTTTGATCCTTTTCCTCTATTTTTAGATAGGGTGGGAGCTAATGTCATCACTACGGATACCACTAAGACAGGCTACAAGCTTCAAGCAGAAGACCTGAGAAAGCTGATCGAAAAAAACGACATCAAGAAAGGTGACTGGCTGTTTTTAACCAGTCCCGATAATGCGACCATGAATCCCTATACAAAAGATGAACTGCAGGCCATTGCGAATGTCGTTGCCGAAAAGGGGCTCAACGTTATCTGTGACGAATTATATGCACGATTAAGCAAAGAGCCCCACGTATCACTGGCCTCATTGGAGGCGTATGGGCCAGAGGGACTCGTACAAATGCGCGATAGGGTAATTACGACTTCCGGCTGCTCAAAACAGTTCCCCTTCGGCAGCGATGTCAGCCGAAAACTTGGTGTGGCACTTTTCCCTAATAGCGACGACGCAAAATTGATTGAGGAGCGTATAAAAGTGGGGGACACAGAAGTTGGGGATCAGATTGCGGATGTCTATCGCGGTTTGATTGAAACCACTCCCGGTCGAATACGTACAGAGTCGTATAAAAATACTATTCACGACGGAGAACAAGTCATCCAGATGATAGACGAATTGAATGAGAAATACGGTAGTTCAGGAGAAAAACCTTTCGAACTCATTTCTTCAGGTGGGTATCTTGCGTGCCTAAAGATGAATGAGCGATGGGACAAGGAATCTGGCATCCACACCGGTGAAGACCTGGCGGGTTATCTTCTTGCTGCCACAGGCCTATTTACCAAATCGATGGTAGCCGAGGGCGTGACTGATCCGGTCGTGCGGTTTAACGTCAATCAGTGTGCGGAGCATATAGAAGAAGTCCAACTTCGCTTAGATAGTATGCTGGAAGCAATTGCCGAGAAAAAAGCGCCAACGATGGATAAAGTGAGGCGCTCTGTCGATAAATTGGTTGAACACGCACCCCAGATGACATCACAGGTGACTACAGATCAGGTTCGGCATGCAACGCAGCGTATGTAATTAATTAATAGTATGAGCAATTGATATGAATGCGCTTGAGAAAACCATTTTAGGTGAAATAGAACGCCTTGCACAGCTGCATGACATCATACAGTTTAAGAGCAAGGCATATGACAACCTAGCCGTAGCCAGCTCACTTAAGGAGTGTGCGGAGCTCCTTACCAAGACCTCTGAGGTACTTATCCGGGATGTGGTTTACCAGCTATCAGCCAAAAATTTTCCATTTAGTAGTCGGGAAAAGGGACGGAAGCCCCCTGTTGAGGATCCGATTAAAATTCTCGACAAAGCACAGTCTCTATTTCCAGAACAGAGTGCTCTGCCGCCAGCAGATTTAACATTGTGGGAAATGCCTCAAATTTTGGCTAATTCAAAAGAGCGGCTTACCACATACGCAAATAATAAAGATGGTGCCATTGCTGAATTAATGAAGTTACAATCGCAGGTTATTGACTATCTTATTGGTTTTGCCTGGCTGGATTTATAAACCAGCAGTGTCCAGCCCATAATAAAAATTAAATAAATGCATATTAATCAAATGATTGCATGCTGCATTAGATAGCGCTTGAACAAGGCATACTTATAATTATTAAGATAATGTTATTTGTTTGTTGATATATGTTAATACGGCGCAATGTGATGATTCTAAATTCTGTTCCTGTATTTTGTAATTGAGTTCAGGTCGATGGCTGTAAAAAAAAATCTGGCGATTATAGGGCTTGGCGGTGCCGGTCTTGCTTCGTTGCACCACACGGTCAATGAACTTTCCCAAACACTGGGACCCGATGATAGGGTGACCATCAATATCTTTGAGGAAACCGGGCGAAAGACTGGTGGATGGACGTACCGGGAGCGTGGTGGTGATACCGTGACAACCGCCAGTCATATCGATAGCATGGGATTTAGAACTCCTGACGATATGTTGAGGCGGATGAATGAAGATCCCGAGGAGTGGCAAAAATATGTCATTCATCGCGAGTATAACCCTGATTTGCCGCGTCCTTACGATCCTGAGGTGAAAGGAAGCTTCCCACCTGATTCCACCATTACGTATCAAGGCTACAAGCACTACATGGATATTGTGCAGAAGGAAATTGAAGCCAAGTGCATAATCAAAGGTGACCAGGTCACCCGGGAAGAAAATGCGGGAAAAACCGATAAGCGTATTACCGTGAATTATATTAAGGGGAAGGCGGTTACGCTTGAAGATGTGCCGGAGGATAGTGATAGTTTCCACAACATGAAAAGGACGATGAAGAAGAAGACTGTTACTTATATTGATCTGGCCATCCCAACCACCCCAGTTAAAGCCGAGAGCGCACGGCCAGGTGACCCGCGGACTAAAAAGCCAGATACACATGCAATTAAGAAAGAATTTCCGGTTGAAATCGATGGCGCAATCGTCTGCCTCGGCAATGGTATGCCTGATCCTCAGGTCGTACTCGGGTACAAAAATAATCTTGGTCCAGAGGTTTTCCTCAACCGCTTTGATGACTTGGACAAGGAACTGAAACCGGACGAAAAGCCTCCCTTGGAGGGCAAAGAAAATATTGTGCTTATTGGCGCAGGCAATGGTTCTGTTGCCGCAATCATGAAACTGGAACAGATGGGTTACACGGGAGCCATACTCGTCGATAATATCAATGACGATTATCCGCATCGGCATCTGGAACGGGGACAAAAATACTGGAAAAGAGAACATTTCACCACGCCGGAGATCAAAAAGCTGGTAGAGCAAAAAACTCGTGAGGGTGAAATAAAAGACGGGAGAGTGGTGGATAGTAACGGTAACACAGATACAAATGAAGCCCGTGACAGAGCCAAAAGAATAGCAGAAGAAGTAAAAAACAAGTTGCGGCAGGAATTTCGGGATGCGCTAAAGGAAGCGAATAAGCAGAGAGCGCTGACTGGACAAACTGATGAAGACAAAAAACCGATCATCCAGCCGCGGGAATATGCCATGCACGGCGATACACGCAATAAACCGTGGAGTGAGGAGATTGACTGGCGCGATGTCCTTGATTCGTTGGATCGCAATGCAAAAACGGGTATATTACGTGATAACTGGAACTCCATTATGGCGGCTCTTCCCAATGAGGTTGTGGCTGCGGTTACTCAGGACAGAGATGGTTTGACCAGAGAATTCACCGGGGCAAATTGGGCCAATTCCCGCCACCGCACACCTGTCGATCATTGGAAAATACTCGATCCGTTGATTGCCAATGGCAGGTTGCAGATGCGCTCTGATTTTGAGTCAACGCAGCCGGTAACCCAAAAAGGTCATGATGTCGTATTCCATTTTAAAGGGCGCTATCATGAAATACGAGATGAATTAGCTGCCATATTCCAGCCACCTTTCGATCTGATAAAAGCAGAAGCATCTGCACCGACAGCGGGGGGGCACGTCACAGTAGCCCGCGTTAAAGAATTGTACCGGGATGCACTTCCCGATGTGGATAAAACCTTCAGGGATCTAGGGGATGCCCCGATTGCAGTCGATGAGGTGGTGAGAAGATTGAGTGCTTCCTATCCAGATGATACTGCAAAGTTACAAGAACCCCTTCGTGAGCTTGCTGAAAAAGCGGAGGATATGGATGGCGGCCTTACCATCGTGCAGGCCAAGGATATATTGCGGAAAGTAATTCCTGATATCGATAAACTATTTGCAGATGTAACAGATAAAATTGAGGTGACGCCCTCGGAAGTGATGAAAACTATACAGCCTCGCTATCCGGACCATGATAGTATGCTATTAAAGAATGTGCTGGTTATCAATACTACTGGGCACACTTCCAAGCTTGCCCTTATCGACAACGGCTTTGCAAAACTTATGCAAAAACCACTCCGGGACGGGCCGGCGCATATCATGGCAGATAAGGTCAATGGCGGTGTTTTTGTCAACCGGGATAGCTGCCCGATCAGGGGAGATGAAAAAACAGTGGATCCATATGTGCGTTATGTCGGCGCATGTACGGGGCATCTGGGGCCGTGGAATAAGACGATTATGGTGGATATCATCCGTAATGCCGATGTTGCCGCTAGAAGCCTGTTGAAAACCCTTGATCTGGACAAGGTGCACGAGGCTAGCTCACCAGCTATTGATCCCAGCCAGGGGAAGGTAACCAGAAGTCAAGCCCAAGAGCATGAAACAGGATTAGCGTGTTAATGCGTCATTCAACCAAACACAGCTCAGAGCGCAGTGTTCTCCATAAAAAAAAAGAGGCATGTTTTATTCATTGGAAGCCAGTTGGCAAGTTGGCGGTGTGGTATTACCTGTTAGTAAATCCCGGCTGTGAGAAACAATTATCGAAGGTGCTCAAGGGAAAGACCCTGGTCCGCCTTGAAGAGTATGGTCAGGTTTTGCGCTGGGGTTATGGTGAGCCGAGCGCTTCTGTGGTGGATGAGATGGGGCAACAATACATTATCCCTGATTGGAATTGAGCATTAGTGTAACGGAGTCGAAAGCCGGTTATTTTTTGTATTCGAGTCCAAGCAGCCGGTAGCTCTCAGTATTATCACATCGGTTGCCGACGAAACTACGCCACCGGCAATGATTGTATCCTCTCGTAGCGCATCTTTGCCCCCATAATTAGGATTGTAAAGGATCAAATACCTGATAATAATGAATATTCCGTTATACGAGAGGTCTTATGCTAGATCCTGAAGATAAGATGCAGAATATCGAGAAAGAATACCCCGAAATTGATGACGAGTATTTTTTTAAAATAGTCAGGATAATCAGCAAACATACGCTTACAGACCTTCCAGCGCAGTGGGCTTTATATAAAGCGATTGAGTATATCGTTCGAAATAAAATTCCCGGAGACATTGTCGAGTGCGGAGTATGGAATGGCGGGTCCATTCTGCTGGCGGCGTATGCTCTTATCCATTTTGGGGACACATCTCGTCGGCTCTATTTGTACGATACCTTCGAAGGTATGCCAAAGCCGGATTTGGTAGATGTTAATTACAACGGCGATTTAGCGCTGGCAGCATGGCATGAGTTTCGGTGCCAAGGCCAGATTTGGGGATTTGGCGGTACCATGGCGATGGTTTGGGATGTGGTGCGCATAGCTGGCTATCCACCGGAGCATATTCTTTTTGTAAAGGGTATGGTTGAGGATACTTTGCCGTCCACGCTTCCCGAATGCATCAGCATTCTCCGCCTGGACACCGATCTGTATAGCTCCACATATCATGAATTTGTCCATGCCTATCCGATTCTTTCTCGTGGTGGAATTTTAATTGTGGACGATTATGGATCTTTTATGGGTAGCCGCAAGGCAACCGATCAATACATCTCTGAAAACGCACTGCCCCTTTTCCTGACACGCATCAATCACGGGGCCTATCTTGCAGTAAAACTATAATTCGCCGGAAATTTACTGTTTTACTATCAGCAGAAATGGTATTCTGAGTGGCACTAATACGTAAATCAGCGTTCAAAATTACATAGGGAAAGCTACATGGATTATGATGCAATTACAAAACAGTTACTGAATGATATTCCCCCTTGGCAGGGAAAACCATTTTATGCTCTGGCTGCGGGAGGGCCTGCCTCACATAAATGTTTTCTTTCCATTTTACTGGAGCAACAGAAATGCACAGGGTTCATATCTATCAATGACGAGTTGCTGGCCCCTTTTTTTCCTGCCAGCACTTCTAGTTATCCACACAATGAAAAGTCTGCAGAGCATATTAAAGATTATTATACATTGGTGTCACATATTGTAGAGGAGGCTAAAGACCGGGGCATTTCGGTTATTTTAGAGGACCATGGCGATTATCCCGAGATATACAAGCGGCACCTGAAGACAGTAAATCAGGCTGATTATGATACTTTTTTACTTATGACCACGATCTCGCCGAAGAACTTTGATTCCAAGTGTGAATATCTCATCAAAAATGCAGGCATGCCTGACTTTAGAGAGTGGGGTAAAGCATATCATCAGCGGATTGCACAGAAATTTGAGGGACTACTCGATGTATTTGACAAAGGCATGCTGATTGAAACGCAACCTGCTTACATCAGCCCCGATAATTTATCTCATGCACATAGTGTTATGCGCTTCGACCATTCACGAATTGATCAACCAGTGGAGATATTAGATGACGAAAGATATAAAGCATTCCAAACATGGAAAGAACACACCAATTCAGCCGACTTCCGAGACT
>Ga0207022_10242_pt1 | contig 14070 bp, 11 predicted proteins | sample Alteio_BWMinCont_46_FD_153307 | JGI IMG/M metagenome (GOLD analysis project Ga0207022, IMG submission 153307) | Enriched cells from forest soil in Barre Woods Harvard Forest LTER site, Petersham, Massachusetts, United States -... | ecosystem: Environmental > Terrestrial > Soil > Temperate forest >... | reverse complement strand
ACCGTACCTTTGTCGCTGATGTAGCTCTTTCCCCTACCTCAAAACTGGCAATAGATGATATGGACATGCTGAACAGTAAGTTCCATGGAATTTCCCTGCTTGCGGTGCAATCTGTGGCCGTGGGGTTATCAAAACATGATTCATCGGATGAAGGCCGTAAAGTGGCGATTGCAAAATTGCTGCGTCATGTCTGTTTTACATGCGAACATAATTATTTAATCCATAATAAATCCGCCTTCGCCATGCAGCGTTGGCAGCGATTGAGTTTTCTTTTCCGCCGGTGCAGCAGTGTCCGGCGATGCGGGAGCATCGTCTTTTGCATCTTCCTTATCTCCCTCAGGCGAATGCTGACGATAGAGCTGGCCGTTCATCAATATCTGTAGGTCACTCGGCGGCTTATAACCATCGAGTGGCGTCTGTAGTTGACCGCCCGCAGCCACCGGATGTACCACATAAGGCGTGACAAGAATGACCAGCTCAGTCTGGTTATTTTGAAATTGCGTTGAACGGAACAGTGCACCCAACACCGGAAGATCACCCAGCCCCGGGAATTTACTGATGCTGTTATTACCATCATTTTGCATCAACCCTGCCAGCATGAAGCTATCGCCGCTACCAAGTTCAACTACGGCAGAAGCCTTCCGATCCAACAGGATCGGATAAGTGATACCTGATACCTGAATCGGGTTGCTGAAATCAAGCGAGCTGACTTCTGGCGCCACCGTCAGGCTAATGCGGTCCTTGTTCATCATGATCGGCGTGAAGTTGAGGCTCACACCAAAAGGCTGATACTGGATGGAAACGACAGGCGCTCCCCCTGTGCTCGACTGCACCACCGGAATGGGGAATTGTCCGCCCGCCAGAAAACTCGCTGCCTGCCCCGATGTTGTGGTAAGGGTGGGTTCAGCCAGTGTTGTTGCCAGACCTTGTGTTTCCAGCGCATCGACCACACCTGCTAGATTCGCATGGCGGAGCAATATCTGCGTGTCCGGGCTACCGCCGCGATCCATAATACTGCGCCATGCACTATAGGCATCCGTCCCGGCAGTGGGGGTATGGAACAGTACATCATTCCCCTGAAGCACTTGCAGGGCGTTCACACCACTGAAGCCCTGAGCCTGTAAATTAAGCCCCATTTTTTTGAGGTCAGTACGGGCCATTTCTACGATTTTTACCTTCAGCATGATCTGGTCAGAACCGTTGGTCTTCACCATATTGACCAGCTTATCGGTGCCGCCAATATACGTCGAAGCAATGTTACGGATGTTTTCTGACTCTGCGGTATTGTTGGCAAATCCATTGATCACCATACCCCCGTCAACCGTTTTAAACTCCACATCGGCATCCGGTGCAGCACGCTTTATTTCGCGCTGCAGACCACTCAGATTATGGGATACTTCCACGACCGAATCGACAATCAGGTTATCCTGTGCATCAATTGCGTAAAGGCTGGTCTCCCCAATTTTTTTTCCACGCACCAGAATCAATTTCGGCGACACCACCTGAACATCGGCGGTATTCGGATCGGAAATCACGACTGAGCTGGCCGGGCGGTCGAGTTTGACGAGTGTTCCCTTATTGATCTCAACCTTCACAACATCGTCATTAGCAGTAGCCGCCTGAAGCAACTGCGGCACTGCCATCATCCAGAAAGATGCAATTATAAAAACACGTTTTTTCATTCAGGTCTGCCTTGATAAAAATCAACAGTCTCGCTTTTGTCGCCGTGGATCACCATCACCCGCGGAACCAATCCACTTTTATGACCGCTTAACTGGCTGGGATCGATATCCAGATCACGCCCAGGCGACACCGTCACCACCTCAGGCTGAGTCTCTGTTCCATACAAATCTTTGAGTTGTTTAGTGTGTTCATCTTCTGGCTTCGCCGTCACGTTAACATCCGGCTTTTTAGTTTCTTCTGCTTTTTCATGTGTGGGCAAGCTGCGCAATGCGACCGAAATTTTTCCCATTTCCGCCGCCGATGCGATTTGCTCTGCCTGACGTGATGTCACCTCCACAGTCACCGTCTTAGCAAGAATGGCCTTGTTGTCTGGATTATCGAGCAACTGGTCAATGGCGACAACCCGTACATCATACGTAAACGTTTCGCTGAGCACCACATCCTCCACATTAGCACCACCACCCGATATGGTCTTGGCACGATGCGTGACGATTAAATCGACATGATCCCCCGGCGATACAAACCCGGCATTGCCCGAAGTCGCCGTCACTGCGATGGAGACTGCACGCTTGCCAGGCTCCAACACTGCCGCCAGAAATCCGCCTTCACCTGCTTTCATGATCGCCAGCGGCGGCACCGGATCACCCGCGTGCAGCGTACGGCGCACGACCGCACCATTAAAGTCTGACATCTTAAGCGCACTCTCGAATAAGTAATTATCGCGCAACCCCGCAGCTTCAGGCGTAGCGGTAGCAGCATTTTCGAGCAGATTCTCGGGCGCAGCGGCCCAATCGAGATCCCGCGTCGATTGCACAAACGTTCCTACGGCCAGATCACGTTTAGCCACCAGAATACGCACCTGAGGATGCTCTGCCTGCATCGCAGGTGCTGATTCCATCAGTCGGTTACGCACGGATATCGCCGCAACGGCAGAAACTATCGCCGCTACAATCAACATCATATTTCGTTTCGACAACGCCATGACTTCTCCAAAAACAGTACGTAATTCCAGTTCGATGCTACTGCATTTACACTTAAAAAACAGTTAAGTGCAACAGCAAAAAATGCTGTATTTCAGTCATTTATTGAGTAAAATGATAAACAAATTTTAATCAATCTTGAACGATTGGCGAGTATAAGGAACAAAGATAAACTCAACGTTAACAGCGACGGTTGCGGTTTATCTGCACCTACACTACACTCAACTTACAAAGATAAAACAACTGCAATTTCGTTCATAATCTTACCATGATTCGCCAATACGAACTCGTTGAAAAAGTTAAATCTTACGACCCAGACGCCGATGAGGATATGCTCAACCGCGCCTACGTTTTTGCGATGAAAGCGCATGGTGCTCAGAAGCGCGCATCCGGTGATCCTTATTTCTCCCATCCAGTAGAAGTGGCTTATAAATTAACACAGTACAAGCTTGATACGGCTTCCATTGTCACCGCACTTTTACACGATACCGTCGAAGATACCGAGGTAACGCTTGAGGATATCGAATCAAGCTTTGGTAAAGAAATTCGCATATTAGTGGACGGTGTGACTAAATTGTCACGACTGGAAGGAAAATCAGAGAATTTAAATCAGGCCGAAAATTTCCGCAAACTCCTGATTGCGATGTCGGAGGATCTGCGGGTGCTGCTGGTCAAGCTCGCTGACCGTATGCACAACATGGAAACCCTTCACTTCATTAAGAATCCGGAAAAGCGCCAGCGTATTGCGCGTGAAACGGTGGATATTTATGCCGCGCTCGCCGAGCGCATCGGCATGCGCACGATCAAGGACGATCTGCAGGATCTTGCTTTCCGTGAACTCCACCCGGAAGCACGGGAATCCATCGTCAAGCGTTTGGACTTTTTGCGTCAGGAAGGCAAAGCCGAGCTGGACAAAACACTAACGGACATCCACGCTAAATTGATGGAAGCGGGTCTGACGGACGCCGAAATTCACGGTCGGGAAAAGAAACCTTTTTCCATCTGGAAAAAGATGGAAACCAAGAACACAGATTTCGAGCAGCTCTCTGACATCATCGCTTTCCGCATTGTGGTGAATACGATTCCCGAATGTTATCAGGCATTAGGGGTAATCCACGCGCAGTGGCACATCATCCCGGGGCGTTTCAAAGATTATATTTCCACACCCAAGCCAAACGGCTACCAGTCGATCCATACGGCAGTGTTGGGGCCGGGGCAGCAGCGCGTCGAGATTCAGATCCGCACGAAAGAAATGGATGAATTCGCCGAATACGGGTTAGCCGCGCACTGGAGCTATAAGCAAGGGCGCATGAGTAAGAGCGCCGTGCATGACGGCAAGCAGCTGCGCTGGATACGCGAACTGCTCGATATTCTGGAAAAATCCTCCAACCCGGAAGAATTTCTCGAAAACACCAAACTGGAAATGTACCACGATCAGGTGTTCTGCTTCACCCCCAAGGGCGATATTCTGGCTTTCCCACGCGGTGCGACACCGGTGGATTTTGCCTATGCGGTGCATTCCGGCGTGGGCGATACGTGCGTTGGCGCCAAGATTAATGGTCGCATTGTGCCGCTGCGTACCAAGCTCAAAAACGGTGATCAGGTCGATATCATCACCTCCAAGACACAGACCCCTTCCCCCGGTTGGGAGCGCTTTGTCGTCACGGGGAAAGCGAAGACTGAAATCCGTAAATACGTTCGCACGCAACAGCGCAACGAATATATCATCCTAGCACGTGCAGTACTGGCAAAAACCTTCAAACAGGAAGGGCATGACTTCAGCGAAAAAATGATCGAGCCACACCTGTCCGCCTTTAACAAAAAATCGGTGGAGGATTTGCTGGCGGAAGTCGGCGAAGGGCTCATCAGCCGCCAGCAGGTCGTAGAAGTGGTGATCGGCGAGAGGAAACCACTCACGCAGACGAACAGTTCCAGCGTCACTTCGGTGCTATCGAACCTGCCGAATCCCTTCCGCAAGAAGAAGGCAAGCGGCACAACGCCCATGCCGATCAAGGGCCTGATTCCCGGTATGGCCATCCATTTTGCTGGCTGCTGCCACCCGATTCCCGGCGACCGTATTGTCGGTATCGTCACCACCGGTAAGGGCATCACCATCCACACGCTCGACTGCGAAACACTGGAAAATTATTCCGATGCTCCAGAGCGCTGGATTGACGTTGCATGGGAGCGCGATCAGGCCGATGGCCGCCACATCGGCAGGCTTCGTGCCCATATCAGCCATGAACCCGCAGCGCTTGCCACCGTCACCAACATCATCGCCAAGGAGATGGGCAATATCAGCAACCTCAAGATTATCAACCGCTCGATTGATTTTTTTGAAATCCTGCTCGACATTGAAGTACGCGACCTGCGCCACCTCAACAACATCATCGCGAATTTACGCTCCAAAGAAGTTGTACAGAGTGTAGAAAGATACCAGACATAGCGTGTCATGTTGCTTTCTAACAGACTTCTTCATAAACTCGCTGCGGCGAGAAAAACGCGAGGAGAGTTGCGCACAGAAAAACTCGAGCGTACAATAACAAATCCACATGTGGGATTTGTTTATGTAAATACAAAATCCCGCTGGCGGATTTTGTGGTACGTGAGTTTTGAGTACGCAAATCTTAAGCAGATTTTCCGCTGCAGGTAGAGTTTATGTTAAAGATTTCCGCCATTCTCGCTGTCCACAATGATACAGCAACGCTTGCCAGAATTCTTGAGCATCTGGCCGCAAATACCATTGATGTCCATGTTATTGACCATGGGTCAAATCAGAAAACCGTCGACATTTTAAACCAGTATAGCGGTCACCCCATTATACAAATTATCCGCAAACCATTCGACGGCATTTTCCGGCTGGAAGAGCAGATGCTGTGGAAAAACGAAATTATCCAGACGTTGCGCGCCGACTGGGTGATTCACATTGATGCCGATGAGATTTTTGAATCCCCGCGCGTGGGCGAAACCCTGCGCGGGATGATTGAGCGCACGGATGCGGAAGGGTTTGACGTCATCAACTGTGATGAATTCATGTTCGTACCCGCCAATGAATCCGAGGATTTTCATGGCACGGATTTTGTTGCCACCATGCGCAATTACTACCTGTTCTCTCCACCGGAAAATCCCGGGCATCAGCGCGTAGTTCGCTTAAGCACCGGCGTTCCCGAATGGTATAATACCGGCGGCCATCGGGTGGATTTAGCCCACCGCAAATTGGCACCTGAAAACCTGCGTAAGAAGCATTATGTCGGCCTGTCGCTCGATGCGCTGCGCGGGCAATATCTTGCCCGGGTATTTTCCGTGAGGGAATTATTGCGCGGCGGGCACTATAACCGCATAGCCACCACACCCGATTTTATCATCGCCCCAGACAACAACCGTCTTTTTAATCTGGACCGCGATGGCTGGCGTGTCGACCGCCCGGAGCCAAAGCAGCTTATTTTTCACCAGCCGCACCCTTACCGCCCGCCAAATCGCGTCATGGATAATTCCAATCTGACGCCGATGCCCTTTATCATTGGATCAGGCCGATCCGGTACCACGTTGTTGCGTTTTTTAATGGATGCACATCCGGCGCTTTGCATCTCGCCAGAAACGCAGTGGCTGCTGGGTACAATGGAAATGATGGTGCGTACACCCGCCGATATACAGCAGATCCGTTTTCAAATGACGCGCAACGCATGGAAAGATTTTGGCATCTCCGATGCAGAGCTCGATACCATTCTCAATGCATACAATCCCGAGCGCCCGTTTGCAACGCTGCGGACGATCTATCGGCATTATGCCAACCGTTTCGGCAAATCACGCATTGGCGACAAGACTCCCTTGCATGGGCTCTCCATGACCAAGATCGCGCGGGTGTTCCCTGAAGCGCATTTTATTCATCTGATTCGTGATGGCCGGGATGTGGCCGTAAGCTACCGCGACTTATGGTTTGGCCCCGGCAACGACGCAAAAAGAGCCGCGCAATTCTGGGTATGGACCGTGCGGGAAATGCGGCAACAGGCACAGTTCGTCCCTCATTATAAGGAAGTGCGTTATGAGGATTTAGTTACTAATCCAGAGCCCGTACTACGCGCAATCGGCGATTTTATTCAGTTACCCTTTGATCCCATCCAGCTCGACGCACACAAAAATGCAGGCAAAAGACTCGCCGAGATGGACGATGTGCTGCGCAATGACGGGCTCTTCGTCCCTGCGGAACAACGCCGTTCCATTTTCACCGAGACGCTGAGCCCTCCCAATCGTTCACGCGTGGGGCGCTGGCGCACAGAAATGACCGCCAGGGAAATTGCCGATTTTGAATCCATCGCCGGAAACATGTTGTGCGACCTAGGCTACCACTCTTGAGCAGGTTATTGACAACTCATCCTGAAAATATCCTATGTGAAACATATTAGTAACGCTATGGTTACATAGTTTGCTGGTGAATCAGCAATTTGACTTCACACGCTTCGATATAATTCTTACGCATCACGGATGTAAGCCATGCAGAAGCCCTCGATCAAAGACATCTTAAACATTGACCTCCCTCTTATAGAAGTAGTTGATATTGGCGCTATGCCGGAGGCTAGGGAACGTTATGCCTCTCTTGTGGAGCATGGGCTTGCGAATGTAACCGGGTTTGAACCAAATCCTGAGCAGTTTGAGATTTTATGCGCGACTAAAAAAGGCCCTTATAAGTATTTGCCATATTTCTTAGGATGTGGTGGCGCAGCAGCTTTTCATATTGTGCAGTATCCAGATTGTTCCTCGCTTTACCCACCCGATCCCAACGTAGTCAATTTATTTTATGCAATGGGGACGGAAGAGGGAAGTCTGCTTCATGTCTTGCGAACCATAGAAGTCGAGACAAAGCGGTGGGATGATGTCACGGAATGCCCGGCGGCAAGTTACTTGAAAATCGATGTTCAGGGGGCGGAATTAGACGTTTTACGAAATGGCATCGAATCGTTGAAGAGCGTCCTCATACTCGAAGCCGAGGTGGAGTTTTTGCCCATATATAAGGGGCAACCTTTATTTCCAGACATCTGCACCTTTCTGGCTAACCAAGGATTTGTCTTCCATAAACTTATCGATGTGGCGGGTTTTCCAATCCGGCCGTTTCTCAAAGACAACAACCCAACGTGTGCCATCAGCCAGATGCACTGGGCGGATGCGATCTTCATCCGGGACTTTACTAAACTGGAGCGATATTCGAATGACCAGCTGCTGATAGCTGCAACAATCCTTCACGAGTCTTACTGTTCTTATGACCTTTCTTTCCATCTGCTGAGAGAATACGATGAAAGGATGAAAACGGATATTTCCACGGATTATTTTAATAGCATCCGTAATCACCGTGAAATACCATACATGTATCTGAACCCAAAAAAGTTCTAATTGGCGCAAACATCAGGACATAGTGATCGTGATCAGTGCTAAGAGATTCGCTGGTTCGTATTAGGGAATGGAACATCAGGCACCGGCAATTGTAAGAACGGGCATAATTTCTCCCAGCCCTCACCCGCGGTAATATTCATCACCAGCAAATCATTGGGACGATCACGAAAGTAGCGCATCACATCATCATGGTGACGATGATAGGCTTGCCGGAATTTCTCTTTATCAAATGTGACAGATTCGTATAAAATCATTCGGCGCTTGATAGGCTCTTCATCCGTGCGAGATAGCACCGGGTGTTTATCGATAATATACTTCATGGAATCAAGCCATTGCGAAACATCTCGCTCCAGAAACACAAATTTAGAGTCCGGATATTTATAATCCAGGTATTTGTAATAGATGGTAACGCCGTTATCCGCTCCCGCATCGGCAAAACGCAGCTCTTCAAAACGGGGATTATGCACCACACGGCGGTAACCAAGTATCGTGAACGCTTCGCAGAGCGAAGTCGTTCCGGTGCGGGCAAGGCCAATTCCCCAACAATGGTGTTTCATAGCGACTCCACAGGCAATAATTTTTCAGCAGCCAGGCGTTCGTTAAACATTTGCACACGCCTCCGTGCGCCTTTCAAAGGCAGCTTGGCAATGCCCCCTCCGTCTATTGCAAGAGAATGATAGTGAATAATGACAGGATCCAAAGTGTAAAAATGCAGTGGGTACCGAGCCGCTGCAAAATGCACAGGAAGGTTCATTTCTAATGGTAACAATGTAGTAAAAATATTATTTTCGACTAACGCCATCGTTAAGCTCGCCTGATCCATCACATGGAGATCAAACCCTTGTTGGGAAGATATGAGGATCAATCGACGGTTCCATTTAATCCAACTATCACGAAGCGTAGTAAATACATCATTGGCAATGATACATACCCCGGAGTTGAAATAGGGGAATGCAGGTGCCCCCGGAACACCAGGCTGAACATTCGATGTCGGCATAGGCATTCCAAATTTTGAGAACAGCTCACGAAATTGAGAAATATTTACCGTGGGAAGATCAGCCAGTTTGGCAGAAAATCCCTGCGTTGGCAGGTAAGCGCTGGGATCTTGTACGATGATCGTATCACAATCGATCAATATTATTGACTGGTAATCTGCCCATGGCACAACTTCCAGAAAACGCAATTTGTTCGACGGCCCGGCGTGATCACCTTCAAATCGTTCAACCACCCGAATATCCGCTCCCAGCTTAGATAAGCATTGATAGTAAGCATCGGGCATCCCCCCCACTGCGCAGACAATAAACGGGGCATCGGCTACGCTTCCGCCGAACCAGCGTAACGACGCAACAAGTCGCACCGCCTGATCAAGAAATTTCTGCTTCTGATCTGTAACGCATCCAAAAATGACCTTCCCCATCCGATGCTGCAACCTCTTGAATGTTTTTCAGGAGAATGTAAGCAGCTTCAATGCAAGGCGTCTATCAAAAAGAATGAGGCCTTAAGTCTCTTTCGGAACGAATTTGAGCGCCACACCGTTATTGCAATAGCGCAGTCCTGTCGGTGCGGGCCCATCGGTAAATACGTGCCCTTGATGTCCACCGCAACGCGCACAATGATATTCAGTACGCGCCGAACCAATCTTATGGTCGGTTTTTGTTTCGACATTGCCTTCGATCACATTGAAAAAACTGGGCCAGCCCGTGCCGCTATTGAATTTATGCTCGGAGGTAAATAACGGCAGGCCACATCCGGCACAGACAAACGTCCCCTTGCCTTTCATCGCATTCAGCGGGCTGGTGAAGGGGCGCTCAGTGCCTTCTTCCCGCAATATTTCATATTGGGTTGGGGTAAGCGAGCATTGCCATTCATGATTCGGTTTGGTGATTTTTTCTTTGCCACTCATAATAATCTCCTATTGCCATGCTTAGTTATTGCCATACTTAGTTATTGATTTGCTGCCCCCAGAATCCGTCCCTGCCCTACCGCTTGCAGGATAATCGCCATACCTTCTTCCGGTTTAGTGTTCAGTGCCACCTGATAATCCGCCGCCTGATTATTCCATACACCCAACGTTTTCATCTCGCTGACATTATTAATCGTACTTAGTTTTTTCCCACGATTTTCTCCGGATTTCACGTCTGTGGTGGCATTACGCAGATAACGTATGGCGATCACTTCCGCCTTAGGTAGAGTATTAGGTAGGGCTCCAATGTGAATCTTCAATACGTTGGCCTTTGTATCTGCCGCGAGCGTCATCGGCACATCCACCTTGTCTGTGTTCGCCGCACGTAGAGCGTCAGTCACCGCACTGACACGCGACCCTACAGCCGAGCGCGCGCCATCGACAATGAGTTCCGGCGTATAAAGATCCTTTTCATTCAACGTCTGCAGATAGGTACGCTGGCGACTGGTATGGGCGGGCGAGGAATAGGTATCTTTCCAATCGAGATCATTCCAGTAATCGACATGATAGGAAAGCGCCAGCACATTGGATTCTACTGATAACTGCCGCAGATACGCATCTGCCGCCGGGCAGGAATCGCAGCTCTGCGAGGTAAACAACTCGAGGACGACCGGACGATCCGCTGCCAGCGCGGGCGAGGCCATAAACACCGATAAGGCTATAGTAATAATGCGTTTCATCGTATCGCTCCTTATAAAGATTTCACTTTATCATTCGTACTTCCTGGTGGAATAGTTACATAGTGCTTTATCACCCCAAAAAAGGATGCTAGGCTTTCCACGATCAACGAAAGGCCAAAACTAAAAAAGGCCACAAACCAAAAAAGGTAGGGCATGCCATCAGACGAAACAGTCGGCGTACGGGCCGACAAACGCATCGAAATGCGGGAGCTACTCGCCCGCTGCAACGCATTCCGGGGAGCAGACACCGGACGCTCGATATTTCAACTGGTTACCACTGGCGGCGGCTATTTTATTACCATCGCGTTGATGCTGCATTATTTTATGGCCGGCAATTATCTGGCTTCAACTTTATTGACCCTTATTGCCTCCGGACTTCTGACACGCCTGTTTATTATTCAGCATGATTGCGGACATGGTTCCTTTTTCCGCACGCGTGACGCCAACGAGATGGTCGGGCGTTGCATCAGCATCCTGACTTTTACGCCTTATGATTTCTGGCGCCGCGCCCATGCGATGCACCATGCCGCCTCCGGCAGCCTGAATCGCCGCAGCGTTGGCGGCCTCGATACCATCACCGTAAACGAATATAAAGCCCTGCCGGAAAATCAACGTCGCATCTATACGATTTACCGTCAGCCCTTCAGCCAGCTCATCGTCATCCCGATTCTGTATATTTTCTTCATTCAGCGCTTTCCTCCCAGCCAGACAATGCCTTTCCTCAAAGAATATACGTCGATTCCGTTGAAGGATTCGTGGCGCAGTATTGTCGGCCTTGATATCGCGCTGTTCATAGGCATCGTCGTGATGGGCACCACTCTCGGATGGGTACCGTTTCTCTTCTGTTATATGCCGGTAGTGGTGTTAACCACCATCATTGGCGGCTGGCTGTTCTACATTCAGCACCAGTTTGAAGACACCTACTGGGAGCACGACACGAATTGGGATTTCCATGAAGCCGCCGTCATGAGCAGCTCTTATTATGTCCTCCCGCCGATCCTTAACTGGTTTTCCGGCAATATCGGCCTGCACCACATCCACCACCTGTGCTCAATGATCCCGAACTACAAACTCCCAGAATGCCTGAAGGCGATCCCGGAGTTTCAGAAGACGAACCGCCTGACCATCCGCGAAAGCTTCCATTGCCTGCGCTGGGCATTGTGGGACGAAGCCAAAAAGAAAATGGTTACCTTCCAGGAAGTTAATGCTTAAGGTTTTCCCTTCCCGGCATAGCCAGTACACGCTAGCCTGTTTTTTCCTCTGAACAATCTTCGTTCAAGGAAATCTTTATCATCACCTTATGTCTGGTCACGTTTTTGCTGCATAAAAATTATGGGGCAACCTGTAGGTTATGTCTAGAATCTAGACACTTATATGACCTATCGGCCTCATGTAACATTTATGCTTTCAGCACTGTTTCCTAATATTGTCAGAGATCTTCCATTGTTTGCGGATATCCCCTATCTGGAAAGGGTTGCCCTGTTGCAAAGCGGTTCGCTCCGTCGGTGCCCACAAGGACAGATGCTCTTTGTACACAACGATCCGGTCACACATTTCTACGTGATCCTGAGTGGTACAATGCAGTTGTTCCGTGAAACGCTTGGTGGGCACGAGAAGACCGTTGACATATTGAAGGCGGGACAGACAATGTGCGAGAGTGAGATTATGGATTCTTCCTGCCACGCCCACAGGGTCAACTGTGTAGCTGTGGACAACGCGGTACTCATGGAATTTCCAGCCGCATGGCTTAAACAGGCAGTCAGGACAAACAGCGCATTGGCACTTAACTTACTTTCCAGTATTTCCCAACAGGCACATCTGTCTGAGGTAGAGGCAGAGCAGCAGGCAAGCATGTCGGCAGCGCAACTGGTGGCCAGTTTCCTGCAACGACTGTGCGTAACCTACGATTTCGACCCGAAGGGATTTGTTCTTCCCTACAATAAATCGCTTATCGCCTCACGGCTGGGCATGGCGTTGGAGACCTTCTCGCGTACGCTGGCAAAGTTGAAGGAACACGGTGTTACCGTGGATGGCACACATGTGGTCATTGATGATCTGAAGCACATCGACCAATATGTGAGTGCGGCATCTGTCCGTTGCTCCTGATTGTCTCTTCCCGGCCCTGTGGGCCCACCCTAGCCTGATCCTCAATGCCGTCATTCCTGCTTCCGCGAAAATGATGATTAATAGGAATGACGGCGGGTAGATGGATGATGTCACACAATGTCACAATTTTGGGAATAAAAAGTGAGGAAAATGGCCGAAATAAAAATTAACAAACTGATATATAATAATTAAATTTTACAAAGAACCAAAAAACCATGTCACAAACACCTTAGATAATACTCCAAACACCAGCAAAACTGCGCCGTTGTGCTCCCACAACATAACAGCCTTGAATCTCACGCATAATAGTGTAAACCCATGGTCTGTTAAAACGGCACACATATCATTCGGGGGAATCATGGCGTCTAAATATATGGTCAAAAAATCGATCGCAGCCATCCAAAAAGAAACAGAAACCAGCGAGCTGAAACGCTCGCTCTCCGCCGCTAATCTCATCAGCCTTGGCGTCGGTTGCATCATCGGAACCGGTATCTTCGTGATGACCGGTCAGGCCGCTGCACTCTACGCTGGCCCTGCCATTATTATTTCCTTCCTGCTCACCGGCATGTGCTGTGCGTTCTGCGCCATGTGTTACGCCGAACTCGCCTCTATGTTGCCAGTCTCTGGGAGTGCCTACTCTTATGCTTATGCAAGCTTAGGCGAAATCGCCGCATGGATCATGGGCTGGCTCATGCTTCTGGAATATGGCATCGCCGGATCGACGGTTGCCGTCGGCTGGTCGGGTTATCTCGTCAGCTTCCTCAAAGATTTCCATATCATCATTCCGCCTGAATGGGCGGCTGCCACGGGCACGCACCTCGTTAATATCCCGGATCAAGGCTGGCAGGAGCTCTCCGAGCAGCTCACCAAAGACCTCTCTGCCAAAGGCATCGTTGCCTCAACGCTTCCCAGTGTGAAAGCAATCTTCAACCTGCCAGCGTTCATTGGCCTGATGGGCGTGACCGCACTTCTCGTCGCGGGCGTCAAGGAATCCGCCACCGTCAACAACATCATCGTCTTCATTAAAGTCACGGTGATTATTCTGTTTATCGGATTTGGTTGTATGTACATCAGACCCGAGCTATGGCACCCGTTCATCCCGGAAAATACGGGTGAATATGGCCATTTCGGCTGGAGCGGTATCATGCGTGGCGCGGGCTATATCTTCTTTGCCTATGTCGGTTTTGAAGCCGTGTCCACAGCTGCGCAGGAAGCCAAAAACCCCCAGCGCGACGTTCCGATTGGTATTCTGGGATCGCTCGTGATCTGCACA
>Ga0207022_10237_pt1 | contig 14077 bp, 13 predicted proteins | sample Alteio_BWMinCont_46_FD_153307 | JGI IMG/M metagenome (GOLD analysis project Ga0207022, IMG submission 153307) | Enriched cells from forest soil in Barre Woods Harvard Forest LTER site, Petersham, Massachusetts, United States -... | ecosystem: Environmental > Terrestrial > Soil > Temperate forest >... | reverse complement strand
CCTACTCCAAATCCGACGGTTTGGCCCGAAGGCGATTCACGATCGCCCATGAAATCGCGCATGCAGTTTTTGAACGGACCGGCCCACACTGCCCACGGAGGGGGCGGGAGCTCGAGAAAATCTGTGACATGATTGCGTCACAAATCCTGGTGCCGCGACAATCCCTGGCGGAAATCGCAGAACACCGCTTGCTTAATCTGAGGAGGTTGTCACGCTTGGCGAGGACCTACGGAACTTCGCTGACCTCGATAGTGGTTCGCTGTGGGGAGCAGTTCGGACTGATCGCCGCTGAAACCATGTTTGACGAGATCATGTGGTTCCACTGTCCTCCGATGGCGAACGTCGTCGCGCCCCGCGCCCAACTCCAAAAACTCGCAGCACTGAGCGGCGATGAGCCCGCAGGCGCGCGGGCATGCACGCTGGAAGTGCGTCGTTCCGAGCTTGTAAAGACGATGGAATGGACGACCACGGGAGACGGCAGGAAACTCTTCGTATTCAGCGATCCGTCGCAGTGAGAACTGGGGCCTTGATGCGGGGTGGAAGTGCCACCCATCACCCGGCATCGGCGAGAAATGCCTTACATTGTAAGGCACAGCAACCGTGCGAGTTCGGCGATCGGTGGCGTGTCGTAATCGGAACCGCTTCTTCCCCATTGGCACAACGGAGAGAAGACCCAGACGCCCACACAACCCCGGATTGATGGGTGGCACTTTTGCTCAATCAAAGTGCAATTTCGATTTCGTTCATCCGCGCATCTATTGCTTTTGGCGCATGGCCGTGTATCCTGTAAAATATCAAGTAAATCAAAATATACGTTTACTGAGGTGCGTGCTATGGGAATTCGACAAGGGCGAGAGCGGCCGGAAAAAATTCTTGTGGCGATGCATCAACTTGCCCACGGTCACACCGACTTCTTGAAATATGAGGATATTGTCGTGGAAGCATTCAAGATGTTTCCCGACGAGTTCGCGCTTCGAGGGCACCCTGAGTATCCCGATTCGTCTGATGTGCATAAGCCACTTTATGGCGTGCTGAAACGACACGGGCTGGTTCGTGCAGCAGAGAAACGGTTTTGCCTAACGCCGCGAGGTGTCGAAGTTGCGGAGCGGCTGCGAGAGAGAGCTGGGGCGTCCCTGAATGAGATCCGGGACCCAGAGCGGCTCACGAGAGATGTGCAAAACGAGCTGGATCGCATGGTTGCGTCTGCCGCGTTCGATCTCTTTGAAACAAACCAGCGTGAGAGAATCCTTGACACGGATTTCTATGCGTTCCTCGGGTGCACGGTTCGGACAAGCAAGAATGATTTCGTCGGGCGATTGACGGCGACCGAAGCCGCCATCAAATTGTCGAGAAAACTTCGCAAGCCCGATGAGGCGACCGCACTGCTGCTCGCGGAACTGATCACGTTCCTGCGTAGTCGTTTCAATAAGGAGATAAAGTGGAAGGTGGCACCAAATGGCGCTAAAGCATAATGCGGGGCGGCGCGCTTTGGCGATCAAGCCGGAGCCTAATAAATTTGATGATCATTTCCTTGACGTGGTGGGGAACACTTTCAAGTTTGATCATCCAAAGGGCATTGCCGAGTGGCTGAAGAACTCGGCGGACGCATATGCCACGGCGGGGGTGCGCGACGACGAGCAATTCATCCTGCTGCGATTTAGGCTCGGCCAGCCAAAAAGCCAAAGTGTCTTCGAATGTATAGATTTCGTCGGCTGCACCAAGGACGACATCGAAGACGCCCTAAAGATATGGGGTTCGCCCACGGCATCGAAGAAGGGAACGACGATCGCGACTTTTGGCGGACACGGGAATGGTGGCAAGTTCTATATGCGGCAAATGTTCCGAACCGCCCGGATGATTACTTACCAGAACGGGCTCCTGAACCTGTTCGGCTTCGACGAAAAGCACCGATACGGATTCGTTCGCGACTATGTCAATCGCGCGACGTCGCTTGAGGATGCGCTTGCGTTCGCCGATATCGGGGACTTGGATATACCGAGCGAGGTTCGCGCGCGGTGGCGGAGAAACCGGAAAAAGGCGGGGTTCAGCGTCGTTCATGGAAATCATCCCAGTCGTTTTAGTGGCCGGTCGACGGTGGAAACGATCCTCGAAGGGCTCCGATTTCATCCACAGGCTCGCAGATTGTTGCGGCACAAACGAGTTATCGTCCTGCGCCACGGGCAGACTTGGGGGGAGCGGCTCGATTCGCCTGCGGTGGAACCAAGGCTTGGATTCGAAGACGCGCGGGAGATTCGCCTCCCGAAGTCATTTAGACTCGGCAACCAAAAGGTCTCGACGCGAACCGAGACGCAGCCAAAGCCGAAACTGATCCTGCGAAGTTCCGAATTACCACTCAGTCGGTCGCGAGAGCTGGCGTCATTGAACACAATCGACGTCTTAGGGGAAGTCGGCTGCATTGGGTCTTACCGAATGAACGATCTCGGTTTTCTGAAACATGCGCCGGAAAGCGAGTTCATCTACGGGGAGTGCGAGTGCGCGTTTCTCGAGCGTGAAGAGTTGGACAGTGTGACCAACGACAGGGAGCGCCTTATTCCGAACGAACTCACGAATGATCTTCTTGATTGGATTCGCAGTCAGGTGGACTCGCTGGCTGCCGAAATTGGCGATAAGCGTCAGCGCGAACAGAAGCGGCACGACCTTGCGCAATCGTCGCTCTTCAACCAAATGCTGGACAAATGGAAGAATCGGTTCATCGCTCGCCTTTCAGCTGAGTTGTTTGGCGGCAGTGGCGTCGGCGACATGTTCGGCGGCGCTGGCGGAGCAGGATCGGGCGGCGGTGTAGGCGGAGCCGGCCGTGGCGAAGGCGGTGCAACTGGAAACGGCGCGAATGACGACCGTCGCGGCGGAGACGATTCCGGGCCCGGATCGGGCAGTCATGGCGGGGCCGGGGAGCAGAAGCGGAAGGCATCGAGGTTTCCAACGGTTTTGCTTTCGGGTTATGACCAGGATCCTTTTGACCCTGATGCCACAGGTGCATTCAATTGCGATGAGCGGCATCCCCCGGTGTATCAACGGCAGGTCGACATCGAGCGCGGAATTTATTGGATCAACACTTCGCGGCCTCTGGCTGTCAAGATCCTCCAACATAACGGCTCATCGCATCCACGGTGGCGAGAATACTTATTTCAGCGCTACGTGGAAATCATTTTGAAGCAGCAGCTTTACGCGCTGCAAAAGCATGAAGCAGAGTTCACCGCTGAAAAGGTGGACGGGCTGATCGACACCGTCACTGCCAAGGTCCACGATGCCGCCGCTGAGGATTTGGAGCATTTCCTATTTGACGAGCACCTTTCGGGCTCCGCCGCGGCTCCGGCAGTTGGAGGCGGCGATGGCGATTGACCGAACGAGAACGACGACGCCGGACGTGCAGTTCAACGTGATCGACCTATTTGCGGGTGTCGGAGGGTTCACGCTTGGGTTCCGCGGAATCGTGGCGGACGGAAATTGTGAGTTCGTGCCCAAGCTAATGGTCGACATAGACCGATCGGCATGCCAAGCTGCAGTGCGGAACATGCCCGATGTGCGCGTTCTTGCCGCGGATGTGCATACGCTCTCAGGTGCCGAGATTCGGAAGCGCTCAGGGCTGGCGCCCGAAGCGCACGTGCATGTACTGCTCGGCGGTCCGCCGTGTCAGGGATTTTCATTCCTTGGAAAGAGATCCTTGTCCGACCCCCGAAACCTGCACGTTGTCGACTTTCTTCGCATCGTCAAGGAAATCCGGCCATTGGTCGCGGTGATGGAGAACGTTCCGTTGATTGTCACGAGTCACGACGGGGCTGTGATTCGCGAGGTTTGCGAAGGGCTGAGCAAGCTCGGGTATGCGAGCTGTGCCGAGATTCTCTGTGCCAACGAGTTTGGTGTCCCGCAAATTCGCAAACGAGCATTTGTCCTCGCATACCGGTCAGACATGGGTGTCTCTCCAGAATTGCCGAAACGAACCCATGAACGGATCATAAACGCGAGCGACCTGACCGACGGCGGGAAGCGAGTGCGCTTCGAGGCCGACAAAACGCCATTCGTAAGCGTTGAAGAGGCGATCGGCGACTTGCCGCCTTTGTGCGCCGGGGAGGGAGAGGATGTGGTTCCATATACGGGTTCCGCAACCTCGGAATACCAGCGACGCGCCCGCGAGGGTTCGATCGCCGTGTTTAACCATCGATCGCGGTCGCATTCGCCAAGTTTCCTAAAGAAGATTGCTGTGATTAGCGAGGGTAGTAGCAATCAGAACCTGCCCGACGACCTGCGGTTCTCCGACAACTATTTTAGCCAGGCGTATGCGCGACTCCATCGGAACGGGCTCGCGAACACAATAACGACGTCTTTCGGCAATCCAGGTTCCGGGCGATTCATGCATTATCGCGACCTTCGTTCCATTTCAGTCCGCGAGGCGGCCCGGTTACAGTCGTTTCCAGACACATTCGTATTCGACGGCGACTTTACGACGCAAATGCGTCATGTGGGCAACGCGGTCCCGCCGCTTCTGGCAAGAGGGATCCGGAATGGAATCGCGATGGACCTATGCGAGTTCACAGCAGCGCAAGCCGGGCGTTCCGGCGAGTCGCGACCGCGCAGAGTCGAGACATCAGAGGAACGCTCGCGCGTGATGCGATCCGTGCCGAGCAAAGACACGTCCGCGGAGCTCTTGTTGCGAAAGGCGCTTCGATCGGCGGGGATGCGTGCGTTTCGAACGCATAGTGCTCGTGTTCCCGGCACACCCGACTTGGTTTTCACTCGGCCGAAAGTTGCCGTGTTCGTTGATGGATGCTTTTGGCACGGCTGCCCGAAATGCTACCGAGAACCGTCAACAAATAAGACATACTGGAAAATGAAGGTCAGGCGCAACCGCGACCGTGACGCGAAAGTGAGTGCTGAATGCCGAAAATCGGGCTGGCGGGTGGTTCGGCTCTGGGAGCACGAGATCCTGAAAACACCGGCTCGCGCGGCGACGAAGGTAATTAAGGAGGTGGAAAAGCGCCGTGCCCGCTGTCGGTAGCCTGGCGCCCTTGGTGGGTTTGAACCCCGGTCGTAACACACCGAGGTCCCCCGGCCTGTGCGGTCATCGGCGCGCCCAACCAACAGAAGTGATTGTCGACGCAAGCGCAGATCCGAAACCGGATACTTGACTGGCTCACACTTTTGAAGTCTAAAGACTGTTACTCAGCAACCAAGACTATTGAAATCAGGCTCGTCAAAGGAGTCCGTATGTCCAAGCAACGCCAACGTAAAGTCCGAGATGATGCGTCGATCGCTGCGACGAAGCGCACCATAGCTGCCACAATGGGCCTGCCGAAAGCAAGCATTAAAATTGTGCTGCCCAGTGGCCGAAAGGCGAATTCGAATTCGTCTGTAAAGGCGCTGCGTAAAAAGTACAAGAAGGACCTGTAAAAATCGCGGGTGACCGGCGTCGCCCGAAAGCAGGCGGCGAGCGAGCACGTCGCGCGATTTGGCGTAATCGCGCCGCAGGCCGCCTGTCGGTTGCGGCAAATTAAGACCGCCGGCTGATGGCTTTGAATGGGTGAAGCGCGACCCATCACCCGGCATCCGCGAGAACTGCCTTACATCGTAAAACACAGCAGCCGTTCGAGTCAGGCGATCGGTGGCGTGTCGTGATCGGAACCGCTTCTTTCCCCTCTGCACAATGTCGAAGCGTCATCGCGGCGACGGATTGCCGCACGCGACGCGCCCCCCTCATCCCCGACCCTTCTCCCACGAGGGGAGAAGGGAGAAGAATGGAGCGAGTCAGGCGATTGGTCGCGTGTCGTAATCGGAACCGCTTCTTCCCCGTCGGCACAGTGTGCGAGAAGACCCAGACGCCCACACAACCCCGGATTGATGGGTGGCACGCACGTCGAGTTTTGAGGCCTGCGAAAGTCACAGATCCAAAAGTGAAACAGTCAAACCCGGGAAGACTTCCAAGAACCGCCTATCGACGGTGACGACATTGCAATTCTCTACTTCGGCGAGGGCGACATAGAGGCAATCGAAAACTCCGATGCGCAGGTCGGATGAGAGCTCCATTGCCCTGTCGATCAAATGATCGTAGGAAAACAACCGCGGGCAGCGGTCCAGGAACTGATCGAAGAGGATTCTGGACTCGCCCTTGTCGATAACCCCTTGACGTTCTGCTCGGGTGAGGACCAGTCTACTCATCGCGGTGTGCACGAATGAGATCAACAGCCACGTCCGTCATGCCCTTTGCCCGCAATTTCTCGCGGACCCTTTCAGCACGATCATGGACTCGTTTCCGCACCTCGGGATCGCCCGGCGTTCCCTTGAATGCGTGATTGATCATGACCTGGTGGTCTGCCTCTTCCAGCGTCAGCGATTTTCCGGTGTCGATGCTCATACCACAATTTTGGAATGATTTAGCAGGTAAGTCAACTGCCTTACATCGTAAACCACGGCAGCCGTTCGAATTGGGCGATTGGTGACGTGTTGTAATCGGAACCGCTTCTTCCCCGTCGGCACAATGCGGGAGACGACCCAGCCTGCCCAAACAACCCCGGATTGATGGGTGGCAGTAACCTGTGAGGACGACTTGAGGATGGAAGATGGAGGATAGAGAATCGAGATGCGCCCGGTCGAGGCGGGATTGAGCAAGGCGCCTGTCGGCGACAAGCTCGATCGCGTGGGTTTTGGTCCAGACGAATTGATACGCGTGGATTAAAATCCACGCTACAACGATTTGCTAAAGTGGAAATGGGATTGTTTCGCTCGAGACGACCGCTGAAGCCGATCATTCCAGGGCCGTCGCCCAGCGGACCTGCGTCGCCGCGTCCGTTCTTCAAGGCTCGCTTTGGTTTAAACGGAATCGGGCCTCGGCCTGGAATACAGCCAGGACATTGTTCGCTTCAATGTACGCCTCGTATTCTTCCCGATCCGCCAACGACAGTTCGCCCTCGTTGGCTTTATCAGCCAGTTCCGCCAAGCGGTCCACCAGGCTGGGATCGCCTTGCAAATCGGCCAGCCGCCTGGTCTGTTCCGGCGTCAAGAGCGCGAATATCGGCGCCATTCCACGATGAAATGCTTGACATGTCGTCATCCATCCATCTTACCAGACAGAGGTATCACACGTCAAAACCTTCATTAGGGCACGCCGATGATCCAGGCCCTGTCTTTCATTGTGAACTTCCCGACATTCCGCGTGCATTGTTCCGTTTCTGCATGACGATTTCCGGGGAAGTGCTACCCACCACCCGGCAGCGGCGAGAACTGACTTGCATCGTAAAACACGGCAGCCCCCTCATCCCCGGCCCTTCTCCCACGAGGGGAGAAGGGAGAAGGATGGCGCGAGCGAGGCGATTGGTGGCGTGTCGTAATCGGAACCGCTTCTTCCCCGTCGGCACAATGTGGAAGCGTTATCGCGGCGACGGTTTTGCCGTACGCGACGCAGCCCCCTCACCCCCGACCTGGTCTGTTGAAAATGATTAACTCATTGTAGTTGTTTTCGTTGCGCGTTCTGTGCGTCGCTTCGTGTTAGGTCTGGTGGCCCGTCTCATTTCGCGATATGTCATCAATCGTTTGGATGTGACGGTTTGATCGAGATGCTGCTGAAGCCACTGTTTGACGTCCTTGTTGGAAGTCTTAGAGAACTTCGCCTTGATGGTCGAGGGGGTGGGGTCCAGCAGTAATCCGGCAAAGGCAGCCACCAAGCTCGTGAAGCCACCCTTGGCATGCTGGCCTTCCAATTGCTTGTAGCGGGCAAAGCTGGATTCGAGAATTTCGGTGCTCAGTGGCAGGCGTTCTCCCTTCTTCACCTGGCTTTCTGCGGCCTCTACAAAGACGAGCAGACGTTCCGCCATGTCCCGACTGAGGGAATGATTCAGGCCCCTCGTAAGGATCGCGCGTAACTGTCCGGAAGCCCCGGCAAATACGCCTTGTGTGTTGATGAATTCCAGGCCCCGCTCAATGACTTGTTGGCACTCGTTCCAGACCGCCAAGTCCTCTGCGAACGCACGGAGCCAGCCGAGCTTGCTTTCGAGTCGACAGGCGATTAGCCCATGATGCGACTTTGCTTCCGGGTGATTCAGCAGCCACAGGACGGTCTGCGCCCAGTTCAGCAACGTGCCGAGGTTCATGAACCGCGCTTTGGTTTTCAGTCCGGGAGGTGTCAGATGTGCCAATTCGGTTTGCTGAATCGCCGCCCGGGTTCGGCCGACCTCTGCGGTAAAGTCGGTGAACCGCGGACTCTGGCCCAGCGCAGTCTCCAGAAAATTAGCCGCCTTGTGTTTGAAGTCCTGCAGCGTAATACAGTCGGTCCGTTGTGTTTTCAGGACCACGGCGCTCTCCCGCAACTCGACGGCCCCGTCGCTGAGGATCTGGCGCGGGACGCCGTGGATCTTCGCCAGTTCGTCGTAGACCCGGGCCACATCTTCCCGTTTCCAGGATTTGCCCGGCCGCACCGCCAGCACCCGCATGTCCGCCATTCGCAGCGCCGTTCCCGGTGGTGGCATTTGCGACGCGCGAATGGCCAGTACGACCAGGATCTTCTCCTGACCGATCTGATTGGAATGATCTGCCATCCAGACCCAGTCGTCGGCTTGCTCCAGAGGTTCTTTCATCACTGCCACTCCCAAACGCTGCATCCAGTTACGAATTGTCGTGGGATGTGGAATCCTCTGTTCCACGCCCATCCAGGTAAAGAATATCTTCATGACGTTCGTTGCCGACCGGAACCCGACGATCTGAGCCAGTCGAGTGGACAGCTCCACCATCCGTACACCATACCCATGACGGCCCACCGGTGGATCCACCGGTAACGTCCGCGCGGCTTCCCGACGGCACGCCTCCAGCTCGCATTCCAGGCGCCGCGCCTGTGCTGTCGATTCACGAACCGCCGCCTCAAGCGCCGCGCATTGCCCAGTGAGCTTCAGGATCTCACGACGCGTGCGATCATAATCCTCCCGCAACTTCCGATACTTGTTCACCAACAGTTCCCGACTCCGCCACAAAAACGCGACGACGACTCGCAGCGGGGACTTGAACTGCCTCCAGACCTTAAACGATAATTCAGGCACTGTTGCGCTCCTTCGCATTGGAAGAAATTCCAAACACTATCCAGCGTTGGAGCGCAACAGATATTCAATTATCCAGCAATCCTAAGTTCTCCACTGTTCGGGGTTTTCAACAGACCACCCCCGACCCCTCTCCCACGAGGGGAGAGGGGAGAAATGGATGTTGCGAGAGGCGGCAGTCGCGGTGGGCCTCGTAAAGACACGACCCACCCTACGCACAAAGGGCCGTTATGCACTCCGGGCTTCTCACAGTTTGAGCAGTCCCGCCGCGTAATCGTCTTCGGGGTTGCGGATCACTGTGTGGTTGTGGTCGGTGCCGCAGTGTGGCGCGCTCTCGATCACCACGGTCGGGCCCTGCACCCGGGAAAAGGCCGCGCTCCGTTTCTCGGTCGGCCCGCTCCATGGTAAGCACGTCTCGCCGATCTTGTCCTTGATCCGCGCCCTGCATACCGCGGCCGCGTCGGGTTCCGCAATGTTCAGCCAGGCGCCGATTACGTCGAGAAGCAATGCCGTTCCTTTGTTGCGTTTCTATTTTTGTACCCGCGATGCGAAATAATAGAAATCGGGAAATAATGCCGGCCGCAGACTGGAGCATGAGGCGTAGAATCAAGGAGGATGGAGGATGGAGGATGGAGGGCGCGCTTTGACGAGTGCGGCGCACGACGTGGTTTGGACTCCGTAGGCCGACCTTATTGGACCGCCGAGGTGAGTTGACACTGTAGAATGCCGAAATCCCAGGGGCTCGGCCGACCTAGAAGGTCGGCCTACGCCCGCTTGTCACGGCCGTCCGAACCGCGTCGTGCGCCGCGACGAGTGCGGCGCAAGGATCACGGAATTTTGGAATTCTTAGTGAAATCACTGGGAATACGTCCGGTTCCTAAGAGGGACAGGATTGGCCCGGAGACTATACGCGCCGCGGCCAACGATGAGACCTTCGATACTAACCCGAAGCGCCGGCGAGGGCGTCAGCCGCTGCCTCGCTGGCGTTTCGGGTTAGCTCGGATTATTCACGTTTGTGTAGCTGAATTCGTGAGAATTCAGGAGCGTCGTGAAACTTGCGTCGGAACTCTCACGAGTTCCGCTACCACACCCCGACGACGCGTCCGCCCGAATCGTGAATAATCCGGGTCAGTGTCGACGGCGACCGCGGGCAGGTTCATCCACAGAAATTCGCCGCAAGTCGGGCGAGGGCGGGCCGGAAATGGGACGACGGCAAATTGCAGTCGATGCGACGTGCGGCGCGCACAAAGTGCCAGTTGGCGCAGATTATGCATAAAAATCCTCCGCTGCCAGCTCCTCAATGTGTTGTCAGCGCGCACTCAGCGCGCTGCGGCGCGCCGCCAGCGCGCATCGCGCGGTGCCAGGTGGAGACCCGAGAGTGCTTCCATAACTCATTGGAACGACAGGGCTTGCTTCGCAGTTTTCGTAAAAAATCGTGCTTTTGACTCAATTGAGCAGGAGAAGGTGCCGCTATGAACGGGCAGCCGCAAGTTGTCTGGCAGGAAGGGGTAAAGGCCAGTCGCGCCTATTCTCGGCCGTGCGCGCGCACGATGGCCAAATTCCGCTCTATGGATATTCATTCGCGGTCAAAATATCGGCTGCACGACGATCAACACAGTCCGCAAAAAAGTCCACCGTCGATGACACTTACGGCTACAGCTTCACCAGCAGCGCGGCGACGCACACTGGCGTTTTGTCGGCTTCGGCTGCATATGAACATGCACTCGGCTACCCCGGCTTTGCCTAAAAAAGGTGTCTGGAACCTTGCGATTGCGGTCGGGCACGCAGTTGCACACAATTGCTAGGGTTCCAGACACCTTTTTTAGGCAAAGCTGGCTACGCCTCGCGGATAAACGGGAGTCTGGTTTGTCGCCTACGCCTCGCGGCTAAGCTGTGATCTTCGAATTTTTACCCTGCCTGTTCAGTCTTCCCTAATATCCCAAATCACTCCCGTGAGATATCCGAGAGTTTGCCTGCCTTGCCGGACAGTATCAAGCGGCAAAGTCGGCGCAGTCGATAAACTTGACGTAGCCTGCGCTTTCGTCGCGTACGTCAACGTTTGGCAGGCGTGTGGCGCTTGGCATTTCTGCCGCGAAAGCGACTTTCCCTTCGCATTTAAAGTATTCATGCAACACAGTCCTCATCTCATCCGATGCGGATCGGGCCGTCACCGGCTGCGCTTGTGTTGCGCATCGACTGGACCAGCGCACAGGTTGGGAATTGCGCTGTTGTTCCTCGTCGCCGGGATGGGACTGCCGAAACTGGGGTTCGGCCAGGAATCCATTCTGCAACTGCCGCCGGCCGTCCATGATTCGCAACCTGCGCCCAGTGCGCAAACAAGAACCAACATTAGGCGACGGCAAGTTATGCAGGCGCAGGCCGTCGAAAAGTACAAGCTCGCGCCGACCGGCAATGACCAATCGCCAGCCGACGACCAGGAGCTGGCCGAAATTGAAGCCCCCGCCGATGATCCCGCCTGGCCGAACTGGTCGGCAGCGAACGATCCTGCCAGACAGCCGATCTTTGCCCCCGGCGGTTTATACGACCTCGTGCGGCCTCCCGACGGGATCTCGCCCGATGAAGAGGGTCAGGAATACGAGCGGGCCGTCGCCAGCGAAGCGGACCTGTTCTATCACCAGGCCACGTGTCTGCCCCCCATCGACCTGTTAAGGCCCGACGGAATGGCGCCGGCGGGAGTGTTTGGCGATCACACGTTGAACACCGGTGGACGGATTCTGCTGTCGCACCGCTTCAACAATCAGGCCTTCGATGGCATGCGCGATGGAACGCATTCCGTAAGCACGGCCAGCGTGCTGGGCGCCTTTCCGATCGCCCCCACGAGTATGACGTCGCAAACACACTATTTCCTCTTCGAATACGGCCCGACCGACGACTTCACGTTTCAATTCATCATGCCGATCGTGCTGTTCAAAATTGACTACGTCGATCGGTTGGGAAATCGTCTGATCACCGATACCACGGATCTTTACGACTTGCAGTTCAACACGATGTACGTTCTGTACCGTGGCGAGCAGCAGCAAGTGCACCTGAATATGGGTTTAAGAACGCCGAACGGCGTTTTCGACGGCCTGGGAATGTTTCCCACGCCGACGTCACCCAACTTGACATATCCCATGCGGACCAGCGATGGAACGTTCGATCTGCTGCCCGGGCTGACGTACCGCGGCCAGTCGAACAACTGGACGTGGGGAGCACAGGGCCTGGGCACAGTGCGGCTCGGGATCAATCGTTATGGTTACCGACTCGGAGACGAGGGAAACTTTAACGGCTGGGCCTCCCGCAGGCTGACTGATTGGGTGAGTGTTTCGACGCGGCTGAATGGACAGGTGTGGGGCGACATCCTGGGGGCCGACCAGCGGCTCAATCCCAATCTGGTGCCGACCAATCGCACCAACTTGCAGGCCGGGCAGCGACTGAACGTTTTGTTCGGCCTGAACTTCGTCATACCGGCAGGCCTGCTGCAAGGGCAGCGTTTCGGCATCGAAGGTGGGTTGCCTGTGTACCAGAATCTGTCTGGTCCGCAGCTTCAGCAGACTTATCAGCTTTGGACAAACTTGAGCATCACGTTTTAAGATTTCCACGTGAAACGATTCCGCACATCCCCGCTGCAATTGACGGCACTCGCCCTGGCGATGGCCTGTGCGGCAGGCTGCGCCACGGCCCGCAGCGACATCGGCTCGATCAAAGATCCCGGCGCAGCACTCGAACCGGCCCCGTTGCCGGCAGATATCGTCCGCAAACCGGCAAAGGAATCGGGCTCGCGGCCTGGCGATCAAAGTCGTCGGTCGTCCGAAATCGTCCCGGCGAGCGCCGCAGAAGGGCCGCGCTCGCCCAATGAAGAATTCGAAAAGGCCGATGATGAATCGGACGCTCACAAGTTTGAGTCGCGGCTTCGAGTGCCCTTCGAATTGCCTGGCGCGAACGCGCCGATCCTGCAATTGCCGAAGGACGAGAGATCGTACCAGGTCGCCATTCGAAAACTGTTTCCGTCGGTGGCCGACCCGCCTGCGTTGAACGAGGGCCCGGCGGTCGCGCCTCGTCCCAAGGTCTCGCTCGCCGAGCTCGAGCAGATGGCCCTGGCGAACAGCCCGATTGTCCCCCAGTTCCAATCCGATGTCACGGGGGCCGTCGGATCGGCCGTTCAGGCGGGGACGCATCCCAATCCCATTTTCGGTTACGAATCGGACACGGTGGGGTCGAGCCAGACCCGCAACTACCAGGGCGTGTACATGAGTCAAATCATCAAGACGGGCGGTAAACTCGAACTCGCCCAGGCGATCAAAAACGTCGACCTGATGAACTCCCAGTTAATGTTGCGGCAAGCCCGGAACGACCTCCTGGGTCAGGTCCGCCGACAGTATTTTGCCCTGCTGATCGCCCGTGAGTCGCTGAAAATCAACGAGGCCATCGTCCGTTTCACGTATGAAGTGTATCGGATCCAGGTCGATAAAGTCACCGCGGGAGGGACCGATGCGGCCGTCTACGAGCCCATGCAGCTTCGCACGTTTGCCAAGCAATCGCGGGCCACGCTCGTGGCCGCCCGCAACCGGTATATCGCGGCCTGGCAGCAATTGACGAGCACGCTCAACGCTCCCAATCTGCCGTTGGCCGATCTGGCCGATGATCCCGATCTCTCGGTGCCGCTGCTCGATTATGACACAGCCGTTTCGCATGTCCTCAGCACGAACACCGAGGTCCGCGCGGCTCACAATGGGCCGATGCGAGCCAGGCTGGCCCTGCGGTATGCCGAAATCACCCCCATCCCCGATATCTACGCGTACATCACCGTCCAAAAAGACTTCACCACACCCGGTCTGCCGCACGCTTCGTACAATACGCAGTTCGGCATGCCCGTTCCGGTCTTCGATCGCAACAAAGGGAATATCCTGACTGCCCAGGCGACTCTGGTGCGTGCGACCGAAGAAGTTCCCCGCGTGCAAAACGACCTCCGCAGCCGGCTGGCCGAGGCGTTCGAACGGTTCGAGACCAGCCGCTTCCAAGTCGGCGCGTCGCGAGACCAG
>Ga0207022_10240_pt1 | contig 14090 bp, 13 predicted proteins | sample Alteio_BWMinCont_46_FD_153307 | JGI IMG/M metagenome (GOLD analysis project Ga0207022, IMG submission 153307) | Enriched cells from forest soil in Barre Woods Harvard Forest LTER site, Petersham, Massachusetts, United States -... | ecosystem: Environmental > Terrestrial > Soil > Temperate forest >... | reverse complement strand
TTTTTGATGGCTTAAGAGGATCCCATCGAAGCATGTTTCGGGCTTCCGAAGGAAAAACAAAAACAGACATTGAAAAAGAATGAGCATAGTTCTTTTTATCTCTGTTCCCGAGAAGACATCCGATGGCATAAAAAAGATAACCCCATGCTGAAGTATGGGGTTATCTTTTCATTCTCAGGACAAAGATCAAAAACGAATGATAAATCGTTAAAGAAATTGCCTAGACGGCTGTTGTCTCATTTTTGAATTGATACAAACGCTGGTATTTTTTCTGGGCATATTTCATGAAATAACTGAAATTCAGTTTTTCTCCGGTAATATTTATGCAAAGCTCTTCGGCAGAGTAAAATTTCCCGTGCCAGTATACTTTTTCTTTCAACCAGTCATGCAGAGGGGCTAGGTTTCCATGCTCAATTTCATTTTCCAGTGAGGGGATTTGTTCCAGAGCCTTGTTGTAGAACTGGGCCGCATAAAAACTGCCCAGAGAATAGGTAGGGAAATAACCAAAACTGCCATGGCTCCAGTGAATGTCCTGAAGTACACCTTTGTCATCCGATGGAACATCCAGACCCAGATATTCCTTGTATTTGGCATTCCAGATAGCCGGCAGATCCCTGACCTCGATACTTCCTTCGATCAATGCTTTTTCGATTTCGAAGCGGATGAGGATATGAAAATGATAGGTCAGTTCATCGGCGCTGGTGCGGATCAGCGAGGGACTTACTGTATTGATGGCTTTAAAAAAGGATTCTGCATCCTGGCCTTTCAGGCTTTCGGGAAAGATCGCCTGCAGTTTGGAAAAATTGTATTTCCAATAAGGGAGTTCTCTGCCGACATTGTTTTCCCACAATCTGGATTGCGATTCATGGATGCCCAGAGAAATGTATTCGCCCGATGGAAGTCCGTATTCTGAAGCCGGTAAACCTTGTTCATAAAGCGCATGACCACCTTCATGGATGCAGCTCCAGACCATTTGTTCGAGGTTGTTTTCATCCACACGGGTGGTGACACGCACATCCAGCGGACCAAAATTCGTAGTGAACGGATGGCTTGAAATGTCTTGTCTGCCAGCCTCGAAATCATATCCCATCTGTTTAAGAAGGGTGATACCAAAATCCCATTGTTTCTGCTTGTCGTAATGCGTATGCAAAAAGGAATCATCATTTTGAGGCATTTCGGCTATACGTTTTACGAAACCGACCAATTGTGAACGCACATCGGCAAACAGAACGCTGAGATCGGCTGTTTTTGCCCCGGGTTCATATTGATCCAGCAGGGCATCGTAGGGATGGCCGGTATATCCGATGAGTTCACACTCCTCGCGCTTGAGTTTCACCAGTTTTTCAAGATAGGGTGCATACAAGGCAAAATTGTTTCCGGTCTTTGCTTTCTGCCAGGCCTGAAAAGCTTCAGAGATACACAAACTCATTTTTTCAACGAATGCGGTGCTGTATTTTTTACTTGTCCTGAAGTTTTTCAGCGATTGACGGATATTTCGTTTTTTCCTTTTCTCCAAGGCTCTGGTCCAGCGAAAGCCCTTCCAGCATGAGTTAAATCATCACCTGAAGGGTCTTTTTTTTGTAATTTCGTTTTTCCTTTTCTCCAAGGCTCTGGTCCAGCGAAAGCCCTTCCAGTATTTCACCCAGTTCGGCCGATGTTGAAAGCTCATGTGCCATGCCGCTCAATGTTGAAATCTGCTGTGCGCGGTGCTGTGCTCCTTTGGGAGGCATATAGGTTTCCTGGTCCCAGTTCAGGACTGTGGCTGCAAACTGAACATCAGCGAGCCTTACCAGCAATGCTTTGTATTTTTCGTAATTCGTATTCATTTTTTTAGTTTTAGTGCAAATAACAAAAGACAAATCCAGCCCCCGATGAATGAAAGTCCGCCTAAAGGGGTAATGGCTCCGATCCATTTCATCTGGTCATCAGCTATTCCAAGAACAGGCCTCAGGGCAAGGAAGTAAAGAGAACCTGAAAAAAGGATGATCCCGGTCATGAACAGTCTGCCCGCCCATTCACCGGTTTTTGATGGAAACTGAAGGATCCACAAACTCATTCCCGCCAGGGCAAGGGTATGATAAGCCTGATACCTGACAGCGGTTTCATACACCTGCAGATTTTGTTCGGCAAGATGAAAATGATCCCGCAGGACATGAGCGCCCATGGCTCCAAGAGCTACCACAAGGATACCCGAAACAGCAGCAAAAACGAGCATTGTTTTATACATCACGCAAAGGTATTGAAAAAGTGTTGAGGTGTTGAGGTGTTCGGGTGTTGAGGTGAAAAATCAAAAAAAACATACGATCACCTAAACAACTCCCATACCAGTAGACAAACACCCCAATCAATGCACAACCTCAACACCCCAACACAAATGCACAACTTCAACACCCCAACACCCCAACACCCCTTTCAAATATTAATCTTAAATTCGCTTCCAAATCAAATAAGTATGAAACACATACTGGTTATTGGCGCCGGACGTTCTGCCTCTTCACTGATCCAATACCTGCTTAATCAGGCGGGTCCGCAAAACTGGAAGGTAACCGTGGGCGATGTTTCTGCCGATCTTGTTGAAATGAAGACCCAGGGGCATCCCGCTTCAAGAGCCATCGTTTTTGATGTTCATGACAAAGCCCAGCGCGAAACGGAAATCCAGGCGGCAGATATCGTTATTTCCATGCTCCCGGCTTCCATGCATATTGAGGTGGCACGCGATTGTGTCAGGTTTCGCAAACACCTGGTTACTGCTTCCTATGTTTCTAAGGAAATTGCCGAGCTGGATCAGGCGGCAAAAAAGGCGGGTATTATTCTGCTCAATGAAATTGGGCTCGACCCCGGCATAGACCACATGAGTGCCATGCAGGTGATTGACCGCGTTCACAAAGATGGAGGGCAGCTCGTTTCTTTTCGTTCCTATTGCGGCGGATTGGTGGCTCCAGAGTACAATGACAATCCCTGGGGATATAAATTTTCATGGAACCCGCGCAATGTTATTCTTGCCGGGCAGGGTACTGCACAATTCATCGAAAACGGGTCTTACAAATACATTCCCTATAACCGGCTGTTTCTGCAAACCGAAAAGGTGGAGGTGAAAGATCATGGAACTTTTGAAGCCTATGCCAACCGTGATTCTCTTTCTTACCGCAAACCCTATGGCCTGAATAAAATACCCACCATGTTTCGGGGGACATTGCGTATGCCCGGATATTGCAAAGCATGGAACACATTCGTAAAATTAGGCTGGACCGATGACACCTTTACCATAGTTGATTCTGAAAACCTGACTTACCGCGACCTTATGGAGGCTTTTTTACCCGGCAAAGGCGATGTGAAAGAAAGACTCAGGGCATTTATGGGCATTGATATGGATACCGCTATTCTTGAAAAACTCGAATGGCTCGGCCTTTTTTCCGAGCGGCGCATTTCTCTGGTAAACGCCTCACCTGCGGTTATTCTGCAGGCTTTGCTGGAAGAAAAATGGAAACTGAAAGCAGAAGATAAAGATATGATCGTGATGCAACACGAGTTTGAATATCACCCGGCTGCCGATACAGATGATGAACCTGCAGGAGGGGAGGCACCCTGCTATGCAACATCGGTCAAAACCAAGAAGATCACTTCTTCACTTGTTGTAAAGGGCGAAAACTCGGTCTATACGGCCATGGCCCAAACCGTTGGTCTTCCGGTTGCGATTGCGGCAGGACTAATTCTCAATGAAAAGATTCAGGCACGGGGTGTTCTTATTCCAACAATCAAAGAGATTTATGAACCGGTATTGAACGAGCTGGAGCATTTTGGAATCCGGTTTGTGGAAGAGTCTTTTATGTGTTGAGGTGTTGAAGTGCAGAGGTGTTGAAGAACCGTGTTGATTGAATTTTTTTCACCCTCTGGCTTCGTTCTCTTTCTCCGCTCTGTTTCTGTTTTTTGCCCCAACACCCCAACACATGATCTCCTATTCGAGCCTCAATCTTCAATACCTGAAAACGATTCTCAAAGACCGGTATAAGAAGAATTGTGATTCCATTGTTTTTTTGAAAAGAGGATTTAACGATACCTACAAAATCACTTCCGGAGAAGAAAAATATATCCTCCGAATTTACCGTACCAGACGACGAACTCTGGAGGAAATACAAACCGAACTGAACCTGCTTTTGAATGAAAACAGGCTTCCGGTTTCTGTTCCATTGCCGGATAAAGACAATCATTTCATCCAGGAGATTCCTTCGCCGGAAGGACAACGAGTGGCGGTGATGTTTTCTTTTGTCGAAGGAGAGAGTTTGCGCAGACCATCCGTGCAGCAGTGCCGGCAGGCAGGGGAGGCCCTTGGAGCTATCCAGAACAAACTTCTTTCATTTGAGTCGGGACCTCTTACATGGGATTATTCTCCCGATTCCATTTTTAGTTTTATTCGCAAAACGGTGAATGAAACATTGAAGAGTTTTCCGGATGATCTTGTTTATCTGGACCGTCTGGAAGGAGCGATTAAAAACAGGCTCGCCGGGCTCAATCTGAAGGTTGGAATTTGTCACGGAGATCTCCAGCCCGAAAATTTCTATTTTCAAAGTAATGGGGCAGTGAGCTTTATCGATTTCGACTTTTGCGGCAAGGGGCCTTTACTGTATGATTTGGGTGCTTATACCTGGTATGATCACCAGGGCAAGACAAAAGAAATGCTTCAGTCTTTTCAGGATGGCTACTCCACATATATTTCATTGAGCAAAGAGGAAAGAGAACTGATTCCGCTCTTTGGCACTTTACGCGCGCTTTTCCTCATGGGTATGTGGAACAGATTTATGGATGGAGAATCGAATCCTGTCTGGCCCGCTGCTCAGGTGAGTGATTTTGTGAAGAAGCTGAAGAAATGGGTGGAGAAAGAATGCAGGATGGAAATCTGACATTTTCTTTCCCCCGGACTGAAGTCCGGGGCAATAGATACAAATCTATTGCTGGTTTTTTTTAGTGAATGGCTTATCCATTGCCCCGGACTTCAGTCCGAAGAAATGGGTGGGGAAAGAATGCCGGATGGAAATCTGACATTTTCTTTCCCTGGACTGAAGTCCGGGGCAATAGATACAAATCTATTGCTGGTTTTTTTTAGTGAATGGCTTATCCATTGCCTCGGACTTCAGTCCGAAGAAATGGGTGGGGAAAGAATGCCGGATGGAAATCTGACATTTTCTTTCCCCGGACTGAAGTCCGGGGCAATAGAAGTTATCCATTGCCCCGGACTTCAGTCCGGGGGTGCAGATGTTTGAAGGAATGATGGAAATCCTGATTCAGAAATAAATTCTGCATATTCATCCTCAAAGGATTTTTTTCTGTGATGTTCTTCCTGATCTTGAATATATTTCCTGACACTTTTTAGTGCCGATTCACAAACAGAGACTGCATAATAATCATCTTGCCAGTCGAATTTGGTTTTGATTAATCCCATCTTGTTTATCCAATAGGATGATTCTCCTTTAATAAGTTTTATAATCTCCCCGATTGATTGTTCCCTGCCAAGAGAAATTAGACAATGGATATGATCTACATGACCATTCACATTGTCAAGGAATATGTTTTTCGCAGCGGCATTTTCTTTCACGTGTTGAAAGATGGCCTTTCGGACATCATCGGTAAGTATTGGGCTTCGTTGTTTTGTTGCCCATACTGCATGTATCCAGATTCTGACATACGGCATAGAGGAATGTTTTTAAATGTGCCAAATATTTTATCCCCGGACTGAAGTCCGGGGCAATGGATGCAAATTTATTGTTGGGATTTGGCTTTTTCAAACCTATTACTTTTTATTTGAAGGGATCTTTAATATATTGCCCCGGACTTCAGCATAGATGAATGTTTTTAAATGTGCCAAATATTTTATCCCGGACTGAAGTCCGGGGCAATGGATGCAAATTTATTGTTGGGATTTGGCTTTTTCAAACCTATTGCTTTTTATTTGAAGGGATCTTTAATCTATTGCCCCGGACTTCAGTCAGGAGAGAATGATTGAAAAATCTATTGCCCCGGACTTCAGTCCGGGGAGAGAGTGATTGAAATTCAGGAAATCATTGAAACAAGTTCTTTTCGAGTTCAGAAAATTTTCCTTTCCCCCAAAGAAAATAATCAAAGACAATGCATTTGTGATAGAGTGGAGTCGTGGCGTAATTTTGAATTGATTTTCTCTGCTGTTTTCTTTTCTTCAATGTGCGTCTGAAAGTTTTGTAAAAACTGCCATGCGCATGCACCACGGCAAAGCAGTGTTTGACATCTCCGGCAAGAAGGAATTTCAATCCGGCCACACAATCCAGAATCATCCGGAAGAGCAATTTAATCCAGAAAAAACCCGGAGCGTGATTTTTACACAGGAGGATGAGGCTGTTTCTGAAGTTGAGATACGTTTTCCGGGGATTGGATTTTGACAACGTGCCACCGCCTACATGAAATACAGTGGAGTCGGCACAATACATAATTTTGAATCCTTCATTCTTAAGTCTCCAGCAAAGGTCTATCTCCTCCATGTGGGCAAAGAAATCCACATCAAGGCCCTGCTGTCTGTGGTAGGCATCTGCACGAACGAAGAGGCAGGCGCCCGTGGCCCAGAAAACTTCGCGGGTATCATTATATTGGCCCTCATCTTCTTCGAAACTGTCAAAGATCCTCCCTCTGCAAAATGGGTATCCGTATTTATCAATAAAGCCACCGGCTGCCCCTGCATATTCAAACCGGGCCTTGTTTTTGTAATCCAGTATTTTGGGCTGGCAGGCGGCAATGGAAGGATCGCTGTCTGCCAGTTGTATCAGGGGTTCGAGCCAACCGGGAGTAACCTCTACATCCGAATTAAGAAGCACGTAATAATCAGACTCAATTTTTTGCAGGGCATCGTTATATCCCTTTGCAAATCCTCCGTTTTCGCTGTTCTGAACAATGCGAACCGAGGGAAAATTTGTACGGATAAATTCGGCAGAACCATCCGATGATGCATTGTCGGCAACAACGATTTCGGCGGTGCCGCTATATTCAATAATTCCAGGAAGAAACCGGGAAAGGAAATCTTTTCCGTTCCAGTTGAGGATAACGACTGAAACCTTCTTTGGTGGCATAGATGCTAATTAGTCGGGGCAGAGGATGTAGATACCTCCGCAATCAAGACAGATTATAATTCAATTTTTGAACATTGTAAATGATGGAATAAATGGTATTTCCTTGTCTTGATTCATTTTTTTGCGTGAGGGATTGAGGCATTTTTGTTTGAGCTCTTTTCGCTTTTTTCAGCGAAAAAGCGAGTGCCGCCACAAAGTGGCCCCTTTGGGGAAAGCCCGACCCCCGTTCTTCACGGGGGGCACGCCCCAATGAAAATTCTTATTTCGGATGGTTAAAATCATCAACCGCATTGCTGCCATATGGATCTGGGGTTTGCTCAACGTCAAAATTATTTACCTGGGTGTTGCGTTTTTTGAGTTTCATGCTCCAGTTCGCATCATAAATTTCGCCATTGGCATCAGAATGGATGAGCCGGTAATTATTCGTGGCCAGATCGGGATCATAAAAAACAAATTTCCGGTTGGTCTGGTTGTCACCCAGTTTGTAATAGGTCCAGATCTCATACGGATAAGCCCCGGGTTCTTTGTCCATTACATTGCGTACGCTCGGTTCTCCGTATTTCAGGTAGATGCGGCCACGGTCTGTGTCATAGCCTGCCATGATTCGGGTACCGAAGGAATGCTGTACGGCAATGACCGCATCATTGTACTTGTTAAATCCGCCTTCGGGGTCACTCGGGGAATGATTTGACCAGAAGGTGAGCAGCCGTTTTTGCAGAACAAGGCGGTCTTTGCTTTTGATGTCGCTTTCAGCAACTGAATTTTCACTTTCTGAAGCCATCGGTCTGGTGGAACGGATATACTCTGTAAGGGAATCCGCTCTTTTAAAACGCGCTACGAATGTGTTCTCCACAGAACTTTCTGCCGAGTTGTTCATCGCTTCGGCATTCACTTTTTTGGAATTGATGCGTTGAAAATAAGTTTTTTGGAAAGCGGTAATTTTATTGCTTTTGTCATGCACTTCAAGCACCAGATTGTAGTTTCCAGAAGGAAGTGAAGCAATCGGGATTTCCGAGAAAGCAATATTCACTTCGCTGGTAGTTGCCCGTATATGGCCCCCGAATTCATCCAGCTTCCGTGCAGTTTCATAGGTTTCGAGATAGTAGAGTATAATGATGGGCTCGTTTTCGCCAAGATTTTTGGATGTGTGATAGATTTCGGCATAGAATTTAATCTTGTCCATATTCTGCGGGTAGAAGTTGGCGACATAAGGTATCATGTCATACCCGTTTTTTGTCAACACGCCCGCTACGGGTGCCTGTTTGTAGGACTCAAGAAGTTCAATGCCCGAGAAACGGATGCTCTCCGGAGGAAAATCGATTTTGATAGGTTCTTTTTTATTGAATGGTTGGGCGCCTTTTTTGTTTCTATCGAGTACAGTGAGTTCCATCATATATTCCCCGTTGTCGAGGTTGAACCGTTGCTGATCAATGAAGTTGGGGGGCGTTGACAGTGTCTGCCACCTCCGGACTGAGCAATGTGTATTTCTTATAGGCTTTGATAACACCAGCCTGGGAGAAAGTGATTCCTATTTCGATGGAAGCCTGCATTTTACCGGAAGCATTCTTTATAAAGAATGCTGTACTGCCTAATACCGAAATATATGTTTCTACATAAGCTTTGTTATCCGGTGTATTGAAGGTGGAGTAAGTAAGCAATGCAGACAGTCCGTTTCCTCTCATAGAAGAGAGCGAAAAGAAGAGAATGAGCAGAGAAATGAAAATGCGTTTCATGTGAATGAAATTAAAGGGCTAAAGTTACAAAAAAGGGGGGGATGAAAAGAATCGGGGATCTCAGATCAAATATAAGGAGAAATAGCGGATTATCAGAGAATATAAAATGAGAAAACACGAGGGTCTGAATCACTGTAAATGAGACATGAAGGGAACCGGTTTCGCAGCTCAATGTTAAGCGTTCCTGTAAATTAAAAAGGTTGGATACATTTTCGTGGACTCTTCTGAGGAAATTTATCCGGATGCAGACAGGAATATTGTTGATCCATAACTCCAAACTCTAAAAATACCAGGATCAGAGTTCTTCCTTTTGCAGAAACAATTCATCCACTCCCCGAAACCAATAATCCTTTTTCTAAAATGAACCTGCCTGATCCTGTCATCTTGTTTCCCTTTTCTGAAACGGTCATTTCAACAAAGGGAACCTTCGTTCCTGCCAAAGAAACGATTGATTATGAAGCTGTAAGAATAAAGACTTTGCCGGAAACGATGCTTTTTTTCGCAGAAAGCAGACCGGCAGCAGTGGGAGTAGAATAAACCGTTTCAATTTTCATGCTTTCCATTACAGAGAGGAAAGGCGCAGTCAAAGGGATGATGTTTACCAAGACAAACTGAGGAAGCATTTCGTCTCTGAAACCTTATGGATTTCTTATTCAGGCTATTGAGTTCACAAGGTTTGAGGCTGTTTATCTGTCCCCGCATTTGAAAGAATGGATGTAAAGTCGGACCGGAATAAAAATTGTATGCTTGAATAGCTGGAAATGCCGATAGATATTTGTATCATATATAAAATTATAAAAATTGATAGTAATAAAACCCTTAACCCAACTGAAACGAAATGGCTCGTCCAACAACCTACAAAAAGACTGTGGCATTGCTTCTCTCGAAGAAGTCTGTGCCGGTCATTCTAACGGAAGCAAAACATTATGTAAGCTGCATGACGGGGAACATAAACTTTCCGAACCCAACGCCTTCATTGGCAGTGGTCAGTGTAAACATTGCCAGTGTGGAAGCTGCTTACCAGACTTCTTTAACGAAAACAAGAGGAACAAAAGGGCTGATGTATATGGAACTCAACACCCTTGAACTTTCACTGAAATTGTTGGCCGCATATGTAGAAGCCAATGCCAACGTGGATATTGTGAATGCCGAAAATATTATTCTCAGTGCCGGCATGAGGGTGAAGAAACCATCCGTCCGCAAGCCCAAAATATTCAGTGCGAAAGCCGGGAATATTGAAGGCGATGTGGTACTGAATTCAAAAGCTGTGAAGCGTGGAGCCTATATTTATCAGATGACGACTGATCCGGGTGCAACAACAGGATGGGCAGATGTATATAAAGGTATTCATGTCAGAGCTTTGGTGGAGGGACTTACCCTGGGTAAGCTGTATTTTTTTCGGATGGCTGTTATAGATAAGAATGGAGTAGGGGCCTGGAGCCACGATATCAGTTTTATTGCGACTTAGCCTTCGATGGCCTTCTGCTGCCTTCGACTGCCTTCTGCTGCCTTCGACTACGCTCAGGCACCGAGCCGGTCGGTGGTGGTTGAACGGAAAGGAAACTATCAAAATCAATAAATAGTTATTGTGTATAAATAACGATATCGTCAGAAGCGGATGCACATCCTCCACCCGAAACGGTCCATCTCAGGGTAACATAAGAAGTAGCTGGGATTGCGGTTACTGTTGAGGTATTACTGGCTGGTGTGGTAATACTTGCAGGACTTCCGGTAGGATTAAGTATCGTCCAGGCTCCTGTGCCTATTGCGGGGTTCGTTGCTGCTAAAGTGGTTGCCGTTCCACAAATATACTGATCGGGCCCTGCATAAGGGGCCGTTACGGTGGTGCCGGTTGCCTGGCTTGCGGGGTTTCCCGCTGCGCCGGCAGTCATATATGAATAGCCGCCTGCTGCCGGGCAATTGTATTCAAATACCTGAAAGTAATAAGTTACGCCAGCCGTTAAACCTGTCATGGTTACACTGCTTCCTGTTCCATTGTAAATTACATACTGGCTCGCTCCGATTGTACTTCCAAGAGTACTGTAATTGGCATTGGCTGCATAGTTGCTTCCATTGGTCGGAGTTGCTGCAATGGCTGCTGTGCTGGCAACAAGAATACGGTCAGCTCCATTTCCATTCGTCCAGTTTATAGTCATGTTTGTGCATCCCACAGCCGTAAAGTTGATAGCAGTTGCTTGCGTGGTAGGAGCGGCACCGGCCGTTTGACTGGCTGGATTACCTGCTGCAGCAGGAGTATAATAAACGTTTCCTGTGCCAGGACAATTGTATTCAAAAACCTGAAAGTAATACGTTAGTCCTGCGGTAAGACCAGTTACCGTACCCGAGGTTCCTGTTCCGTCATAAACCACATAACTGGCCCCTATTGCGGTACCTGCAGCATATACTCCTGCTCCGGCAGCATAAACAGTTCCGTTTGTTGGTGTTGCAACTATAGCGGCTGTGCTGGCAAGAACAATCCGGTTTGTTCCGGTTCCGGCACCATCTGTCCAGCCAAGGGTCATTTGATTACAACCTACGGCCGAAAATGCAATAGCGGTGGCTTGAGCAGTGGGGCCATTGCATCCGGGGGCCACGTGAATATTATAGTCTTCCACTTCTCCATATGCGAAACCTGGTGAACAACCGGCAGCAGATATTTGTGTGTAACCTGTAGACGTATGCTTATCACTGATGGCTATTCGCATTCTGCAATCGCCCAGGGTAGCACCGGCGGGAACATTGATTGTAATGGCATAAGGGCCGGCAGAACCACCGGTTCCAGGGCCTGAGGGGGCCAGGTAAGTGATGGTTTCAATTCCCGCAGAAAAAACGCCGTCGTGATTCCAGTCAATCCATACATCGCAGCCATCCGTGGCATAGCCGCTTCCGTTTGTTACATTCAGGGTATAGGCATTACCTGTAAGCAAAGTGGCACTTTTTGTCAGGGTGTAATCTGTATAATGGCTGGTTCCGGTTGGGTTCGCAATATTTGCTCCAAGATATCCTGTAAGGGCAACATTCGAAATGTATTCAAAACCATCACTTGTTGATGTCGCTGTACAGGGGGCAAACATGGTTGTTGTGTTTGCGGGGTTCCCGGCCGCGGTAGAGGTGAAGTAATTGGTACAATTGTATTCGAAAACCTGGAAATAATAAGTTGTTCCGGCAGTGAGACCAGTCACTGTTACACCTGAGCCCGCTCCGTTGTAGACAACATATTGACTCGCACCGATCGTATTTCCTGCACCGTAAGTTGCACTGGCTACATACGTGGTTCCGTTTGTCGGTGTAGCTGCAATAGCAGCTGTACTGGCAACAATAATCCGGTTGGTTCCATTCCCATTGGTACAGTTCAGTGTAAGCTGGGTGGTGTTCACAGTTGAAAAAGTGATGGCTGTGGCCTGTACGGTAGGAGCTGCAGCGCAAGGCTGAATATTCAGATAGTAATCTTCCGTTTCACCATAGTCATAAGTTCCACAACCGGCGGCTGTTGGGAAGTGTGTGCCTCCTCCTCCTCCTGCGTCATAATAGGTCACTCTCATCACAGCATTTCCCGTGGTTGCACCGGCCGGAATTGTTATGGGAACCGTTGTTGGACCAACACCAACAGCAGAACTGTTCACTACTATTTCACCGGCCTGGAATGTATTGTCTTCATTGTAATCGATCCATACATAGAGATGGTCCCATGCCCCGCCGCCGGCATAGGTCAGGCTCAGATTGTAGGTTGTTCCTTTTGTGACTGTTGTGGATATAGTTCCTGTATAATCTTTATAGCCACCAGCTTCGGTGGTGGAATTGTTATTGATTGTGTTGAAGGTTACATTGGTGATTTGTTCAAAGGCGGTACTGGTTGCAGCAGTTGCACATTCTCCGTTCAGAGGCATGGGCAGAACACTGTGGTTTAAAGGGAGAGGTGGACGTTTTGTTAAATTGGTATTCCCCGGACTTGTCTGTGCAAAAGACAAAATACTCACGCCGCACAGGAGAATGCATGTGGCAATACATTTTGTGATAAAAGAATAAAATGAGGAATATCTTTTTTCCACGGAATTTAGTTTTTAATGGGAATCATTTTCTTAAACCAATCATTTCAATTAAAATTTATCTTGATTTAGTCACCCTTCGGATAATTGTTTTTGTTCCATTGCTCAGCCTCACCATATAAATGGCGTTGCCGTATGAACTCAGGTCTATTTTTGTTGCATTCAGTCCAATCTGCGGATGCAGTTCCTGCACGAGCAGTTCCTTGCCGAGCACATCAACCAATGTAAGAACAACGGAACCTTCAGATTCAGCCGTATAAATCACATTCAGCGCGTCGGCGGTCGGGTTCGGGAAAATGCTGAATACCCCGAAATGGATATCTTCCTTGCAATTCAAGGCAACGGTCTTCAATACTTTGATGCCTCCGTTAAAATCGGTTTGTATCAGTCTGTAATAACAATCGCCTCCAGGGAAAGTAGTATCCATGAAAGAGTATTGTCGTGATGAGGAACTGTTGCCGGCGCCCTTCACAGTTCCAACCGGCTGGAATGTATTCGTGCCTTCGCAACTTCTTTCAACGGTGAAGAGAGCATTGTTTGTTTCTGATGCCGATACCCAGGACAGAAGCGCATGGTTTTTCACGCATGTTCCATCAAATGAAACCAGTTCGATAGGCAGAACCGTTGGGCTCATGGCAATAACAAATTGCGAGAATCCTGAAAGACTGTCTCTTTGAGTCACCACGTTGTTATTGCCATCCGTTGCTCCCGAAAGATAACCTCCTGCTCCAAATGCAATATCAGCGTGCCATGGATTGGTTGTGGCGCAGCCTGTACTGGGTCCGTATGAAACCCTTTTCAGACTTGTAACCGTACCATATCCGTTATTGACATAATTGCTGTAATTTCTTCCATACAAAGTCATCACATAGTTCACGGTAACTCCGGCCGTCGTGTTGGGCAAGACTGTCCACACACCGGCATTTGCATTGCCCGTGCCAATGCTTGTCCCGCCATTGTTAAGTTCTGTGGTCCATGTCGCCGAGCCATCTATTAGTGGAAGACCAAATCCATATGCATTTGCCGGGTTGTCGAACGATACGGTGATATAGGTCAGTCCCACTACGTTTTTGAACTGAATATTCATCAATTGATAGGAGGTAGAATTTCCTACCGGGAAGTCGTATCCGGAAAGCGGTATGAAATTAGAGAATGCAACGGCCCTGGCCTGAAGGTATCGCCTTACGTTTCCTTGTACGTATGCATTTAAATTATGACCCGTA
>Ga0207022_10213_pt2 | contig 14097 bp, 16 predicted proteins | sample Alteio_BWMinCont_46_FD_153307 | JGI IMG/M metagenome (GOLD analysis project Ga0207022, IMG submission 153307) | Enriched cells from forest soil in Barre Woods Harvard Forest LTER site, Petersham, Massachusetts, United States -... | ecosystem: Environmental > Terrestrial > Soil > Temperate forest >... | reverse complement strand
GCTTTACCGTGATTCAGGTGTAGCGTGTCCCTTAGGGGGCCTGGAACCTAATTTTCGTGATGTCACTCGAATTTTGAGAAAAGCCCGTCTGGTGGCCGAAATGATTGTTGCCGGAAGGATGGATGTGGATATGGATATGCTTGATGCTCTCGAAGATGGGCTGGAGATCACAAGGGCGGCGAAGAACGGGGCTATTATACTTGGTAACCCCGAGTTCTGCCAAAAAGCTGGCTTTGACCCTGATAACATTGATATACGCAAACAATCACAGCGACGCAGTATTGCGGCACACGCAGAGAGAGCTTTTTCTGTGTTTAGAGAGGCTATAGAGACGCGATTAAAGCAGCCTCAGCCTCTCCAAATGGCTGCGAATCGATCCCAAACGCCACGGTTATAAAAGAAACTGGCACCTACTCCCAATGGCGTTTATAACTCTCCATGCGGGAACGGATGAAAACGGTGGATTTCACCTGCACGAAGGCAACGCCGAGCGCTACCAGGCACCCGGAGAGAATTTCTCCCGCGCGCATCAGGGCGTATTTCAGTTCGTCGTGATGATTGGCCGCGTCCTTGCTGGCGTTCATCACGATAAAAACAGTGACGGGAGTGAGCCGCCAGTTTGCCGGATAGTTTTCAATGGAAGTAACGATAACGACGATCAGCGCGGCGGCGCAGAAGCTTATCCAGGGATTATAACCGAACGCCATAAGCGCCACTATGCCGAAAGCGCATCCCACCAGCGTGTTGATAACCCGCATTTTCGACAGGGTCAGGATGGTGGAAAGATCAGGATCGCTTACCAGTATGACCGTAATGATGGCCCACAGGGGATTGGCAATGCCAAGCCGCACCAGCCCAATCCAGCATATGCTTGAAGCAACGAGAACGTTCACCGCATAAAGCAGCGATTTTTTGTTAATTTTATTCAGGAAGTTCATGCACGGATGAGTAGCACAATCATGCTATTTATTCCATAGCTCTTTCAGCCGTTCGTCGCGCCCGCACCCTGAACGGTAGAGCTTATAGTGGGTTTTGTTTTTGATATAATATTCCTGGTGGTAATCTTCCGCCGGAAAGAATGCGGACGCAGGAGAAATAACCGTGGCAATTTCTTCCCTCAACTTCGCTTTCACCTGCTCCTTCGATTGCTCCGCCAGCTGCTTCTGCTCGCCGTCATGATAGAAAATCCCGGCACGGTATTGCGTTCCCTTGTCGCAGAACTGGCCGTAAGGGTCGAGCGGATCGACGTTCTCCCAGAAAATATCAAGAAGCTTCCGATACGACACTTTTTCCGGATCGTACGTCACCTGAATGGCCTCCACGTGCCCGGTATTGCCCTGCGATACCTGTTCGTAGGTCGGATTTTTCAGCGTGCCGCCGGTATAACCAACAACCGTTTTGCTCACGCCGGGAATGCTGTCAAACTCGCCCTGCATACACCAGAAACAGCCGCCGGCAAACGTTGCAACCTTCATATCATCCGCCATAACGCCTCCTGCAAAAAATATCCCGTAAAAAAGCAGCAATAAAAACCTCATATCAGCCCTCCTTGGGAACGAACTTCAGCGCCACGCCGTTATTGCAATAGCGCAGCCCGGTAGGTTTCGGGCCATCCTCGAATACATGCCCCTGGTGGCCGCCGCAACGCGCGCAGTGATATTCCGTGCGCTCCACGCCTATCTTGTGATCCGACCTGGTCTCGACATGCCCCTCTATCGCCTGGTAGAAACTCGGCCAGCCGGTGCCGCTGTCGAACTTTGCACCAGAGGAGAAAAGCTCCAGCCCGCACCCCGCACAGGCAAACACCCCGGCGCGTTTTTCCTGGTTCAGAGAACTTGAAAACGGCCTCTCCGTACCTTCCTGACGTAAAACATCATACTGTTCATCGGTAAGCATTTTTTTCCACTCCTCATCGGTTTTGTAAATTTTCTGTATAGCGTCGGCGGCAAGCGCGGTTTCGAACTGCATAGCCCTGCCAAATGCCACCATGCTCACTCCGGCCACTGCAAATTTTATAAATTCCCTCCGGTTCATACGGCATCCTTCCCGCTGAATTTTCGCTTGATCAGGTGATCAAGCGAAAGCCTGCTCGGCCCGTAGAATAAGATCATACCGAAGAACAGGAACCAGCCGCACACTTCCGCAGAATTGTCATAGGTAAAATAGATGACCGTCGTCATGCCCAATACCGGAAGCGTCGCAAGGCGTGTGGCCAACCCTAAAGCGAGCAATACCGAACAGCCAAGCTCGAACGTCATGCCCATGGCCGCCGCCAGGTAAGGCGACAATACCGGCACGTGGTATTCATTGGCAAACAGCGACACCGCATTGTCAAAATCATGGAATTTCTGCAATCCCGACAGGAAGAAAATCCGTGACATATATATGCGGACTATCAGCATCATCAGCGGGCTTAAACAGTTCAGCCATTGCAGAATCATAGTATATTTTGACATCGCGAACAAAACAATTTTATTTTTCATGTTCTTTGCCTTATGGTTGTTCTCACAGGATAATTCGTAACCATAACCAAAATAGTTACAATATCTTTCATGAATGATACGAATCGGAGTCTGGAAGAACTGATGCGCTTGGCGCTTGGCGGCAACAAGCGCGCATACTCCGAAGCATTACAGGCCACCGGCCGGATGCTGCGCCCATATATCTCCAAGCGGGTGGCCGCTCAGGCCGACGTGGAAGAGATATTACAGGAAATACTCATTTCGGTGCATAAGTCACGGCACACTTATGACGGCAACCGCCCGTACAAGCCGTGGGCGTTCGCCATCGCAAAATTCCGCCTGCATGACCACCTGCGCAAAGTGTATTCGGACGAACTGCGCTACGCCGCTGAACTGGAAGAAGCGGAAAATATCGGCAATGCGGATGTAACCAATTCCGGCATTACTTACGAATTAATCAAAGGCGAGATTGAAAAACTGCCGGGCAAGCAGCCGCAAATCCTGCACCTGCTGCACGGCGAGGGACACACGTCACGGGAGGTTGCGAAGAAGATGCATATGACTGAATCGGCGGTGAAAGTGGCCGCCCATCGCGCCTATAAAGTGCTGAAAAAGAAACTGGCGGAGTAAATGTTAACAGAGCAGCTTATAGATGATCTGACCGAGAAAATGCAGTCGGTAACCCCGGCTCCGGCGCCGATATGGCTTTTCCTGAAATGGGGCGTTGGGACAATGGCCTATATCGCCGTTGCGCTGGGATTTATGGGTGTGCGCCCTGACATTATGGAAAAACTGCACTCGCCGCTGTTTGCGGTGGAAATCGCTGTGCTTTCCGGGATAATCGCATCCAGCCTGTTTGCGGCTGCACTGCTGGCCTTCCCCGACATGTACCAGCGGCAGAAGACCATCTGGCTTCCCGCCCTGATGTTCCTGCTGTTTGCGGCAGTGCTGCTGATGGAATTCTATGCCGATAATCCCCCTGCCCCGCTGCCGCCGCACACCGCGGAATGCCTGCTGTGCATCTCTCTGCTGTCGCTTGTTCCCGGCGCATTCATCCTTTACGGCATAAGAAAATTCGCCAGCACCCATTATTACATGGCGGGCAAGGTCACTACGCTGGCAGCGTTTTCCATCGGCGCACTGGCGCTGCGGCTTTCGGAACCAACGGATTCCATGCGCCACCTGGTGGAATGGCACTACCTGCCGATGCTCGGCGCGGCGGTTGCCGGGCTTTTCCTTGGAAAACTCTGCTTGAAATGGTGACAAAAGCGGTTAGAATCCGGGTTTCAACATACGTGGAGAAATCATGAGCCGTCTGCGCGTTTATACCGTACACGTCAACCCGTCAGCGCCCAATCCTTACGAGGACGCAAGATTCATCGAGGAAGGGTTTAACTGGAAGGCATTTTTCTTTTCGGCGCTGTGGACGTTATATAAAGGATTGTGGCTGCCGACTATTCTTATCCTGACTGTTAACAGCGTCATTGCTTACCTGAAATTAAACGACGTGGTGAGCCACAGCGCCTTTATCTGCATGATTCTGGCATGGAACGCCATTATCGGCATTCTTGCCAACGACTGGCTGCGGGAAAAACTTAAGCGGCGCGGCTATATCATCACCGACATCGTCACTGGTGATTCATTACTGCGTGCCGAACAGCGCTTCTTCGACCGCTATTTTTCCGGCAATCCGGCTCCGGCATTTGTTTCTTAGCGCCACTAAATTTAATGCGCTAAAAATTTTTCCGCCTCTAATGCAGCCATGCAGCCGGTTCCGGCGTTTGTGTCTTAGGTGCCAACCCTTTATTACGCGTGTTGGATATTAACGATCTCTTGATTTTGGAGTAACTTTTTGTTCCCTGAGAGTTCTTTTGTCCTCTTGCTCTGTAATAGCAGCGCCCACAGCGTTAAAGCTGGTAACAGCTTGCTCTGCAAGTCTCAGCATTGTTTCACAATGCATATCAGAAACTGAAACATGCCCGGCATCCATTAATTTCCGCCATTTAGCAGCAACTTCCATCATTAATCTTTGTCCATCTCTAACCCATCCAACTATTGCAGGCGGCACGTCTTCGTGCAACTGTATCGAATTGGCGGCTGAAAGAGCTGCCATACAGCCATTGTCATAACGTTTTAAAATTTCTGTCGACTCCCCTGCTTCTGGCCGTCCCCCCCCCGTTAGCATTGCCATCACAGTAATCGCACCATCACCTCCAAGTGCCAAAGGAATTGACGCAACAGCCTGTGCCAGTGGATTGGGACCACCAATTCTGTCACCCGCCTTGTGCCTCATGCCGCTTACAGCGTCTTTGATACGCGATGTATCTATACCCTTCATAAAAATACTCCCTTGTGTACATGTTATAACCTTGCTTACCTGCCATTATGGCGCGGAAACATTAAAATTTGGTTAACTTGAGTTGACAGATCTATTAACACATTGAAAAAATCCAGGCCGGATTCCCACTTTCGCGGGAATGGCAAGATTCGGGTGTTGGGTTTTTTATAACCCCTGTTATCAATGCGCTAAAAACTTTTCCGCTTCCAGCGCTGCCATGCAGCCGGTTCCGGCGGCGGTGACCGCCTGGCGAAAAATCTTGTCCTGCACGTCGCCGGCGGCAAATACACCAGGAATATTGGTGACGGTCGAGCCTGGTTTCGTCACGATATATTTATCCTTATCCAGTGTCAGCTGGCCTTCAAACAGGCTGGTATTGGGATTGTGGCCGATGGCGACGAACGCGCCGTCGGTTTTGAATTCGCTTAATTTTCCGGTTTTAATATTCTTGATTCGTACGGCCGTAAGGCTGGCCGGGTCGCTCGTACCGACGAACTCCTCCGCCACACTGTCCCAGATGACCGAAACTTTTGGGTTTTTAAACAGGCGATCCTGCCCGATTTTTTCGGCGCGCAAGGAGTCGCGGCGGTGGATGAGCGTCACTTTGCTGGCATGATGCGTGAGATAGAGCGCTTCCTCGACTGCGCTGTTGCCGCCGCCGATAACCACCACTTCCTTCTCACGGAAAAAGAACCCGTCGCAGGTCGCGCACGCCGAAACGCCGAAGCCCTGGAAATCCTTTTCGCCGGGAATGCCCAGCCAGCGCGCCGATGCGCCGGTGGCGATCACCAACGCGTCGCCGGTATAGACGTCGCCGCCGTCGCCCACGCAGGTGAACGGGCGCTTCGACAAATCCACTTTCATTATGGTGTCGTGGATGATGGTGGTGCCGACATGTGCCGCCTGCTTCTCCATCTGCTCCATGAGCCAGCCGCCCTGCACGGTATTCTCGAAGCCGGGAAAATTCTCGACGTCGGTGGTGATGGTAAGCTGCCCGCCGGGCTGCATCCCGTGCACCATGATAGGCTTAAGGCTTGCGCGCGCGCCGTAAATCGCCGCCGTGCAACCCGCCGCGCCGGAGCCGAGGATGAGGAGTTTTGTGTGGTGAATAGCCATAGGGATTAGGGATTAGGGATTAGGGATGTTAGGGTTGGCACCCTCATTCCCTGTTCCCCAACCCCTTCTTTCTTACAGCTTGCTCGCGTGTTTCTTCAAATAAGACGCAACGCCGTCGGCGCTTGCCTTCATGCCTTCGTCGCCGCGGTTCCAGTTGGCCGGGCAGACTTCACCGTGCTCCTCGTGGAAGTTGAGTGCGTCCACCATGCGCAGCGCCTCATCCACATTGCGCCCCAGCGGCAGATCGTTGACGATCTGGTGGCGCACCACGCCCTCGCCGTCAATCAGGAATACGCCGCGGAATGCTACGGATTCGTTTAAGAGCACGTCGTAATCGCGGGCGATGGATTTGGTGAGATCGGACACCAGCGGGAACTGCACATTGCCGATACCGCCTTTTTCAACGGGAGTGTTCTTCCAGGCGAAGTGGCTGAATTTGGAATCCACCGAAACGCCGATAAGCTCCGCGCCGCGTGCCTTGAACTCCTTCACACGGTTGTTGAATGCGATGATTTCCGACGGGCAGACGAACGTAAAATCCAGCGGATAGAAGAACAGGATGCCTTTTCTGCCTTTCTTGCTGACTTTGCCGCTCGCATCGCGCTTGATGCCGAGGTGGTTGAAAAGATTGAATTTATCATCGAAACTATTGTCCGCAAGCACGGCGGACGCAGTGAAATCCGGGGCGGTTTTGCCAACCAGAACAGCCATAAAAACCTCCATTAATTAACGATTTGTAAGGGTGGGAATAATAATGCAATAAGCTGCCGTAAAGCAATCTCTTTATTTGAATTTATCGCCTGCCCGTGTAATAATGCTCCTCTTCCAATAACTGCCAAAGACCTATGGGTATTGACATTACGCTTCTGGCCATCGTCGTCTGCCTGCTGGTATCCGCATTCTTCTCCATATCGGAAACGGCCATCACTGCGGTTTCGCGCGCACGCATCTACCACCTGATCATGGACGGCGACAAACGCGCACAGGCCGTCGGCAATCTGCGCAAGAAAAAGGAACGCCTCATCGGCGGCATCATGCTCGGCAACACCATGGTCAACATCCTGGGCTCGGCGCTTGCCACTGCTCTCGCCATCCAGGTGTGGGGAGAAGATCACGGCGTGTTATACGCCACGATTATCATGACCACCCTCATCGTCATTTTTGCCGAGGTGTTGCCAAAAACCTACGCGATACAGAATGCGGAAAGCACCGCGCTCCACCTTGCGTCTCCCTTGAGCTTCGTGCTTAAGATTCTGCATCCGCTTAATGTGGCGCTGCAGTTCATCATCCGCAACCTGCTGAAACTGTTCGGCGTGGACATCACGCGCAGCAATTCGCTTTTCTCCGCATCCGACGTGATCCGCGGCACCATTGAACTCCACCACCACGAGGGGCGCGTGGTGAAGCAGGATCGCGACATGCTGGGCAGCATCCTCGACATGCGGGAGGTCGCAGTCAGCGAGATCATGGCGCACCGCATGAACATGGAAACCATCGACGCCAACCTTCCGGCGAACGACATCATCAGCCAGGCGGTGGGCAGCATCCACAGCCGCATCCCGTTCTGGCACGACGAGCCGGACAACATCATCGGCGTGCTGCATGTCAAAACCCTGATCAAGGCGCTGCGCGAGAATGGCGGAAAGCTCGACAACCAGCATATCCGCAGGCTCCTGGTCAGGCCGTGGTTCATCCCCGAAACCACCACCATCAACAGCCAGCTGCATGCGTTCCGCGCCCAGCGGCAACACCTCGCGCTGGTGATTGACGAGTACGGCGTGCTGCAGGGGCTGGTGACGCTGGAGGATATCATCGAGGAAATCGTCGGCCGCATTGACGACGAGCACGACCGGCACATCACAAGCGACATCGTTCCCATCGGCAAGGACAGCTACATGGTCAACGGCGGCATGACCATCCGCGACTTAAACCGCGAGCAGGGATGGAACCTGCCCGACGATGAAGCCGCGACCATTGCCGGGCTTGTCATACACGAAGCGCAGTTCATCCCCGAAATAGGCGAGCAGTTTGAGTTCCACAACATGCGTTTTGCCATACTGGATAAAAAAGGCAACCAGATCACACGGCTGAAAATCGAAAAGCTTACACCAGTGGAAGAAGAGAATGCGTGAGCGTGATCCGAAGTGGCGGGTTGCATGGAGGAGCGAAGCAACCTGCCTACGCCGAAGCGAAGCAGCTTCGGCAATTAACGACGACCAGATGGACCTGAACGCGGGGCATTTAGGGGGGCAGCTTTCAAAACCCTTGAGGAAGGAGGAGGGAAAGTCCATGGTGGCTCTACACATGTAGGCACTCTTCTGCTACGCCCACTAAATAGCTGTTCTAGTTTTGGGTTTTCTTTGCAGCTAAAAAGATCAGGCGGGGGGGGGACCGCACCAGAAACCCTGGCAACATTTTGAGCGGCTTGAACAACGCCAAACATAGCAGCTATTTCTGCTTCGGATAGATGCAATTCACTTTCTGCAACAGCCCTGATGGCGGGCGTTCTTTCTTCAATACGCTTAAAATCAACACCGGTTAGCCTTGATGGATCGCCCAATAGTTTTCGGGCAAGCTCCAGGGCAGCGCTCTTATTACTGTCGCAATATGCCCTTAAAGCATCTTCTGCAGGAATGACACAGGTAATATTTGGGTTTCTACTGCTTATGATAAGGCTTCCTAATTCCACTATTTTTTGTGTGTCTAACCAAGCATTTTGTGAGAAATTCAAATAAGTAAGGTTATGGTTTCCTCTTAAGGCACTTACTATCACCTGTATATCTTCTGGATAAAAAGAGTTACGTGAAAGATCCAGATAGGTGAGACTGGTGTTTACCTCCAATCCTTCCGCCAAGGTTCCTGCAACCCCGTACAAGTTATTGTTTGAGAGATCCAGGTAGGTAGCTGTGTTTTCCGGTAGTACATTTGCTACCACGTATGCCAGCAACCTTCTTTCCGTATATTCACTAACAATGTGAGAAAGCTCCAATCTGGTGTTCCCCCGGACACCTTCCTCCCACACATCTGCAACCCGATGCAATGCTTTATGATGGTGAGTAAACCTATCAATAGCGAGAAGTGGTCTACCCCATGCTACCCGTTCCTCAAAGGAAAGATCGGCCAAAGACGTCAGCAAAGCGGTATCGGTATCCTTATCAGAAAGAACATATGCATAAATCTGATTGCGGCGAGAAAATTCAGGCTCTTTACATATAGCAAGGATATCAGCGTTTTCTGGCAAAGCATCAAAAGATGTGGCGCGCAGGTAGCGAGCATATCCTTTCGCTAATTCCACCGGATTGCCAAGGTTGTCGAATTTTCTATATAAGCCTGCTAAAATGTTCCGGTTTTTTTGCAGTTCGCGCGCTTCTTCTTCAGTTAAATCACGAGAAAAGGTGCCATGTTCTGCAATGTAGCTTTCGCATTCTGATTTTTGATGAAGCCCTGTTCTCAATGAGTAATTAATATACCATTCCATATGAGACCGCAACGTGGCTTCATCAAGTTGCCTACCGGATAATACAATGCTTCTGGGTTCTCCATCGTTGTGTGACTTCAAATTAAAAACAAACTCCCCTGTCATCGGCACCGGACCTTGTTCTGTCTGGCGTACATTAACGTGTTCTCTCAAAAAACCTCTTAATCCATTTACGAAGGCATCTCTTGTGCCCAGATTGCCGACACGCTCAGCCCCATAGACTGCGGCGGGCGACCATATGATTTCTCCTGTCTCCGGATTCTTATACTGTTTCAGAAATGCCCGCATCAGCGGATAGCGTGCATTGGGATCTCCCTGGGGATATTCTTCTGTGCCGACTTTGCTGAAATCGTAGGCGACAAGCCAGGCGATAATCGTTCCAGCTTTGATCTCCCCCACAGAAGAGGTTTGCTGGTCTATGCCAAAATAGTCCTTGCCCGTGCAGGAAAGCCAGTGCTGCCCTTCGGACGCTTCCGCTATTTGTTGCGGATTACATGAAATTACTATGGCAAGAGTAGCAGGGTCATGGTTATCCGCAATCGGATGAAGGTCTCCGCCTATTCTGTCTTTTCCTTCTGCCCGTTCCAAGAATTGCTCTAAAGATGCAGGCCCTGTTCCATCCCCTATATTTGCTTTTTCTTTGGAATTTTCTAACTCAAAATCATCAAGCAACGCCCAGAGATAGCGATCCTCAAGAAATTTTCCCAAAGGCACGATATCTATCCATTTTTCCTCACGTGGATTATAGGATTGAAGTTGGTTTGGTTTATCGGGACTGCGTTTTAACCGGCATTGTTTAACGTTACTGCTTGCAACCTCCTGCAATTGCGGCACGGGACGCCAATCACCGGTTTCTGGATCTTGAGCTTCCAGAATAATGGGACTGACCAAATCATTATTTCTACGTACTTGCCGCGAAAGAATGCTCACTCTTTCGGATGTACCGGAGGGATCTTGTGCTTGCTCTGCTTTTACCCTCAAGGCGGCTTTCCTGTTATGCGTAGCGATATATTGCGCAATTCGCGTTTCATTTCTGGAGTTTAACGGATGTTGTGCTCTTGCAGCAGCATAGACAATTTCTGCCTCTTTATTATGCTCTTGCAGCACAGTTTCAATTTGTTGATCAACAGATATTCTATCCCCGGATAATGGCAAAAGAATAGCGTCTGGTCCTATATGAATCAGGCCATCGTCCTTCGTGGGGGAGAACAGACTCCAGGGCGCGCCCTCGGTTCGCCGTTGACGGCCGGCCGCGGCAAATGCTGCACGATTAGCCGCCGTTAAATCCTTGTCTGATACCGCTTCTGCGACACCAGCAAGTTCACCTGTGCTCATGGTTGCCAGATCCATAAAACGGATATTTTCTCCCCGGGTTAGGACTATCCGGGTTCCCTGATCTTCAGAAAGGACATGTTGGATATTGGTTCCTTTGGTCAGGACTATCGCAAAAAAATCATGCAAAACTTCCTCGGAGACAGTTGGCTCGACGCCATCCGCGCGCGCTTCCTCATACACCTTCGCAACCAGCAGAGCTATGGTGCCAGCATATGCTTGCCGATCAATCCTTATATGGAGTTCTGCTGCTATTTCTTCTAAAGAAGTGTCCGCCACTCGCCACCCCATGCTTTATTGCAAAGACAAGGAAATCCGCCGTTCCTGTCACCCCGCACTCGTAGCGGGGTCCAGCAGCGCAACATAATAAATGCCTGGGAATATGGCATGGCCAGACCTCGCAACGCGCTTTGCTTGTGCGGGATGACCATTCCATGGAATGGTGAGGTGCCCTCCATAATTAACTCGCAGAAAGCTGGTTCTGCCGCGAAGCCTCGGCATTGAGCCGTGCAGTAGCCGGGCCAAGCACCGGGCGGCGGTTGCCCTGCGTTCCAAATGTCTCGGACATGCCTAAAGCCACCTGCTTGGGCGTCCAGCTCTCGGTGAAACACTGCTTCGCGCGCGCGGCGCATTCCTCGTTGCTCATATTATCCGGAGCAAGGCTGCGGATGAGCGTAACATATCCTTCTTCCGGCAGCGGCGCCCGGGCGGTGAACTGGTGCGCCTGTTTGTAGGTGGACAGCGGATCGGCGCCTCCATTTCCCACCAGCATGGTCGGTATCTGGTATAGCGCGCCCATACCTATTATCTGGAAAAACGGGTTGGAGAAAAATTTGCCCTGCATGAACTTCGGCTGCTTGTCGGGATACAGCATCGTTGCGACGTTGAAGCCAGTAAGCAGCACGTCTATGACCGCCGCCATCCCCACCCTCTTTCCCAGGGAGTGGCCGCGCGCCTGTTTGACAATCGGCGGCAGGTTATGCCCCATGACCAGCGAGAGGGTGGAAATATCCCTGCCGGTAACGTCGCGGTGAAGATGCTTCAGCACCCGTATCTTGTCACCGAAGCTCCGGGCGGTGTTGGCAACGCTGAAACCCGATACGCCAAGCTGTATGGCGCTGAGCGTGGAGACTTTCCCGAGCCTTCCGGACAGATCATTTCCCAATGCCTTTTTAGCATATTCCCCCACCGGCTCCAGGTGTTTACCTGCATTTGGAGCGATCTCCCTCAGCGTGGGAAGTATTTCTTCCATGTTCTGCTGGGGCAACCCGGAAATCCTGGATACCACGTCGAGTTTTTCACTCACCTTGCCCGAGGTTTTGTTGCTTAGGAAACCCGACATCCCGCCCAGCATCAGCATCGGCAGAAACATCATGGAACTTATCATGCCGAAGCTTTTTTCCGCACTGCCGAAAAATTTATCCCCCGCCGTGACGCGGGCAAGCGGGTGAGGGTTTTTGCTGTTAACGTCTTTTTTTGTCGGTGCCATACCTATTATCCTGTAAAGACAGTATAACCTACCTATGGCGGCTATTATATGGCGGAAAGGTTAAATTTTTATGACAATTGGGTGGGATTCACCCTGTAGCTTTATTTTTTGGAAAAACAATGCCCTAATGTCGGAAATTTACGCGCCCGCACTTCGCTGGCATACTGGGCGGCGGCCTTGCTGACGGCAGCGCCCACGTTAGCATATTGCTTGACGAACTTCGGCGCAACGTCCGTAAGGCCGAGCATATCCTCCGTCACCAGCACCTGCCCGTCGCATTTTGGCGATGCGCCGATACCGATAGTACACATCGAAACTTTTCCGGTAATCTCGCGTGCAAGGCTTTCCTCGGCGCATTCGATGACCATGGAAAACGCACCGGCTTTTTCGATGGCAAGAGCATCCTTCATCAGCTTTTTGCGCTCTTCTTCCGTGCGCCCCTGGTGGCGGTATCCACCAAGCGTATTCACATGCTGCGGCATGAGCGCGATGTGCCCCATGACCGGGATACCGCGCTCAGTCAGGAATTTTATGGTTTCCGCCATTTCCGCGCCACCTTCGATTTTCACCGCCTGGCAGCCGGTCTCCTTGATCACCCGTGCGCAAGCGTTAAACGCCACCTCCTTCGATCCCTGGTAACTGCCGAACGGCATATCCACCACCACGGCGGCGGATTTTGACGCCTTCACCACCGCCCTGCCGTGCGCTATCATGATGTCGAGCGACACCGGCAACGTGCTCTCCATGCCGTACAGCACCATGCCGAGCGAATCGCCCACGAGCAGTATGTCTACATGCTCGTCAAGCAGGCGCGCCATAGGCGCGGTGTATGCCGTAAGCACCACGACGGGCGTAGCACCTTTGAGCTTCTGTATATCAAGGATAGTCTTGCGGCGGCTGGAAACGTGCTTGCTCATTTTCCGACACTCCACGAAATGTCAATACAATAGGCGACCAGATGCCTTCGGCAGTAGAATTAGGATTAACGTTTGCTGAACTGGAAGCTGCGGCGGGCTTTCGCATGGCCGTATTTCTTGCGCTCGACGACGCGCGAATCGCGCGTTAAGAACCCGCCCTGGCGCAGCGGCTTGTGGTATTCAGCATCGTACAGGTTCAGCGCGCGGCTGATGCCGAGGCGAACCGCGCCCGCCTGGCCGGAAAGGCCGCCACCGACAACGGTGCAGTTAACATCGAAGTTGCCTATACGGTTTAAGACCGCAAACGGCTGGTTGATGATCATGCGCAGCACCGGGCGGGCGAAATATTTGGCCAAGTCTTCGCCGTTGACGACGATCTTGCCGCTGCCGCGGGTGAGCCATACGCGGGCAACCGCATCCTTGCGGCGGCCAGTGCCATAGGTGCGCAGTATGTCGGCTTTATGCTCGGTCTTTTCGACCTTCTTTTCGACCTTGGGAGCTTTTGCCGGGGTCTCGATTTTCTCTGCGGGTTTGGCTTTAGCCATTGGATGCTCGTTTATTTTTGGGGTTTCTGGATGCGAAATCATAGACCTTCAACTGCTGCGCTTCATGCGGATGTTCCTTGCCGGCATAGATGCGGAGCTTGGCGAACTGGCGCTCGCCGAGCGGGCCTTCGGGCATCACGCGCTCGACCGCCTTGCTCAGGATGCGGTCGGGATGGGTGGAGAGTACGAATTCGGCGCTTTGTTCCTTGACGCCGCCGGGGTAGCCGGTGTGGTGGTAATAAATCTTCTGCTGCTTCTTGCGGCCGGTCATTTTGACCTTTTCGCAATTGACGACAACGACGTGGTCGCCGGTGTCAATATGCGGGGTATAAATCGGCTTGTTCTTGCCACGCAGCATCTTGGATATTTCCGTGGCAAGACGGCCAAGGACAACGCCTTCGGCATCAATGAGCCACCAGT
>Ga0207022_10218_pt1 | contig 14154 bp, 11 predicted proteins | sample Alteio_BWMinCont_46_FD_153307 | JGI IMG/M metagenome (GOLD analysis project Ga0207022, IMG submission 153307) | Enriched cells from forest soil in Barre Woods Harvard Forest LTER site, Petersham, Massachusetts, United States -... | ecosystem: Environmental > Terrestrial > Soil > Temperate forest >... | reverse complement strand
GAATGGCGATTGCCAGCACGTATATGAAAGCCGGACGGATGAAAATATAATTGGCAATCATCGGATCGTAGAACATGCTGACCTCGCCGCCCTCGTACACGCCGGTGTCAATCAGCACGTTATGCTCGGTGACCGGCTCCTGGTAGCGGGTGATGCGGCCGGTAGAGGGCAGGAATCCGCGCCGCGGGTCTTCCGCATACACCCGCGCTTCCATCGCCCAGCCATTTATGCGCACGTCTTCCTGGGTAATCGTTAATTTTTCGCCGGCGGCAATGCGGAGCTGTTGCTCGACAAGGTCGATGCCCGTCACCAGTTCGGTGACGCGGTGCTCCACCTGCAGGCGCGTGTTCATCTCGAGGAAATAGAAGTTGCCCTGAGAATCGACGATGAATTCCACCGTGCCCATGGAATGGTAGTTGACTTCCTTGGCCAGCGCTACTGCCTGTTCGCCCATCGCCGCGCGCGTCTTTTCGTCAAGGAACGTGCTCGGGGCTTCTTCGATAACTTTCTGGTGCCGTCGCTGGATCGAACATTCGCGCTCACCCAGATGAATGGTGTTGCCGTATCTGTCGGCCATGATCTGAATTTCGATATGGCGCGGGTTGTTGAAGAATTTCTCGATGAACACGCGCCCGTCGGAAAAGCTCGACTCGGCTTCACTGGCGGCATATTTAAGTCCGTCGAGCAGTTCCTTCTCATTGCGCGCGACGCGCATTCCCTTGCCGCCGCCGCCCGCCGCGGCTTTAATCATGACGGGATAGCCGATCAGTTGCTTATAGAGTTTGAGTGACTATTTCCTGAGACACTCCCGCGCTTTTCCGTCCGGGGCAAGGAATTGCCTGAGAAAATCCTGTTTGTTTACTTCCATGAAAATCACGGAGTATTTCCTTAAGTCCTCGCGGATGAATACATGCCCCGGTTCCGCCGCCGGGAAAGATACAAGCTTTTTGTCAAGCGTCGGACATAATATCAGGTCACTGAAGATATCCGACGGCACGAAACTGCTGATGAAGATTAGCCGATCATAATTGTCCAGCAGGCGGCTGGAATAGGCGGATTGCAGGATGCTGATCATATTGCCGGTATAAGTGCGGTAGGTTTTGTCGAACAGCAGATGCGTATGATAGTACGGCACCAGGGCGGAAAGCGGTGAAGCAACATATTGCGGGTTTTTGATGTCCGCGTAAATATTCACGCCCGGCGGCGCCATCATGATGGCGTCGGTCTTTCCCGAGACAAGCAGCATTTTATCATCCAGTCCGTCGAGATAGCCGGAAATATCCTGCCACTGGCTTTCCGTTATCTTGTATTCCATCGAATCGCTAAAGCGATCCTCTGCATCATAAAACGCCACACCACCCGCGAAAATCAACATGGCGACAAAGATAGGTTTTTTTGTAATATGCAACAAAGCATCGACCAATACCCATGCGGCCGGGGGAATAAAGAAGGGCAGAAGCCATAACCCGTGCCGATCGCCTACGAACGGATAAATTCCCGTTAAAAACAAGATTACCCCAAACAGCAAAGAAGCCGCCGCAAGCACAAGATAGGGAACGCTTGCGTCCTTGCGCGCGACCGCGATGGGAATGGCGATTGCCAGCACGTATATGAAAGCCGGACGGATGAAAATATAATTGGCCACGTGCATGAAATAAAGCAATGGCAACACGGCCGTTTCGGAAAGCGTGTACGAAGCGCTCGCGTGCGCCGCGTAGCTCTCGATTGGGCCGAGCGTCGTGTGCCATATCAAAAATGCGGCGACCGCTACCAGTCCTATGGCTACGTTCGCCACCACCCATCTCACATATTTTCCAACATCGCATTTCTGCAAATAAAGCCGCATCACTTCACAGGCAGCGATGACGAAGATGGCGAATATGCCGGAAAAATGCGTAAGACAGGCGCACATCCCGCATACCACGTATCCCGCGAGCAATTTCAGATTAGCACGCTCATCACGCCACAGAAGGTAAAAATAGAAACCCGCCGAGAGGAAAAAAAGGAACATCGAATAGTTGCGGACGACATAGGATTGTATAATGCAGCCACGGCTGAATGCAACCAGCACGGCGGCGCACATCCCGGTCAGTTCGCCATTCAGTTTTTTTCCTATGGCGTAATACAGGGGTATCATCGCCATGCCGAACACCAGCGACAGAGACCGTGAAAACCACACCGTTTCGGATATTTTTATCCACCCGTAGCGCAGTATGTGCCCCAGCGGCGGGTGGGCTTCAAACAGCGAGTATTGCAGCATCTGCCTGAACGTGGCGCCTTCGGCGATCTTCATGTGCATGAGCTCGTCAACGTGATAGTGGTATACGTCGGAGCCATATACGCGGATGTATTCGGCCACCAGCATCAGAAGCGCAAACCATGCGCAGGCGAATACGGAATTAATTTTCATGGGTTCCACCGAAACATTGATGCACAAAATCCTGATCAAGGAAATCTTCTTTTGAAATTTTTATGAATACAACCAGCCCGGCCATTTGTTCCGCTGACGGCGAAGCTAGGGCAGGCAATGCAGGAAAAGAAATGATTTCCTTTTTAACAGGGCAGGCAACCAAGTGGGCTATTGGCGACGTTAATTCATAAAATACCGGCCACGCAGGCTTTACGAAAACGATGCTGTCAATCCCGTCCAACATGTGGCGCTTCTGCGCCTCTTGTATGGTATCAAGGAGCGCCTTGCCGCTGAAAAAACGGCGATTGTACGGATTAAACAATATATGCGTGTGATGATAAGATGCAAGCGTTGCGCGGACCGCACCGGTGAAGGCATCATTGCCAAGCCAGGGATAGGTATTTATAAACAAGACGGCGTCGTCGCGCGCCGCCACAATCAGGGTATCTCTATTGAGATTTTCCATATAATCAGAACTCTGACGCCATTGTGCTTGCGTCATCTGATATTCGCTAGCCTCGCTGAATCTTTTAGCAGGATCATACATGGCCACGCCTGCGACCAACAGGATTACCAGGGCGATCTGCAGCCACGGAGCGGAACGTTTATTATTCAAAACGCCCGCCAGTTCCTGCAATCCGCTTGCGATAAGACATCCGGCTGCCGGCAGGATAAATGGCATTATCCAGACGCCGTGCCGGCCGATAGTGGGATAGTAGCAGTGGGTGGCGATTACTCCCATGCTGAACACCCATGCCGCAGCCGCAAGCCACAGGAAATCGCGCAACTTCCTATCACGGGTGACTGACGGCAAAAATAGCAGAAATACAAGAAACGGTATGAGTTCAAGACTCGGGAGAAGGTAACCGGCGGCATAAAGCGGATTTACGAATATATCAAAAATGGTTTCAGTATTGGATAGAACAGGAAAACTCTTTTCAGAGGCAATTGCACCGTTTGCTATCCGTGTCGTTCCGCTTACAACCCATACATAATATACCATGATGGCCACCGCGGCTATCGCCATATTCATCAACACCCACAGTGCCTGGCGGGATAGTTTCTCTTTTTCCAGAAACATCCTTGCAGCCTGATAAGACGCTATAGGAAAGATGGCAAATATGGCGGAAAAATGGGTAAGGACAGCAAGCGCTGCGTTGAGACTGTAAAGGGCAAGGTTGCAGGATCTTTTATCCTTTTGCCACGCAAGATAACCATACATTGCCGCGGAAATAAAGAACATGAAAATGCTGTAATTGCGCGCAACGTATGACTGGATTATCAAGCCATATCCAAAGGTGGCAAACGCAGCGCAGCACATACCGCCAAGTTCGCTCTTGAGCAATTTTCCTATACGATAATAAAGCAGTATCGTCGCAATGCCGAACACCAGCGAAAGCGCACGGACGAATGCGATGTCATCCGACAGCTTCATCCAGAAATACCGCAGCATGTGCCCCAGCGGGGGGTGTTCTTCGTACAGGGAATAATGCGTCAGGTCTTTCAGGGAATCCGCCTGAGCAAGCCTGACGTGCATGGCCTCGTCCTCGCTGTAATAATACCCGCCGACGCCATCTATCCTCAGATATATTGCAACCATTATCAGCGCGATCACCCACGCCCACAGGAAGCTCCTAGAGATGGGCTGACTCTGCAGATGACTGCCTTGCGCGCGGTCCATAATTATTCCGCCCTACCAAGACAATGATGCGCTATGCCATTCTCTGCAATCACCTGCTCGAAGAAATCTTTTTTTGAGACTTCCATGAATGCGACCGGGGTGATTTTTTTTTCCTCCTCCGAAACATATGCATCCGGCGGCAACGGCGGGAAGGAAAATGCCGGAAAAGAAATAATTCTTTTCCTGAGATCCGGGCAGCTAATCAGATATGGCAGCGGCGGGGCGGGCTCCTCAAATACATCCCAATCCGTTTTCATAAAGACCAATATATCAATCCCATCCAGCATATGGCGCCGGCCTGCCTCGTTCAGGGTATCAAGCAATACTTTCTTTGTAACCATGCGGCGATTATACGGGTTAAATAATATGTGCGTATCACGGTATGGCACTATTGCCGCCGCTACTTTGCCGCTGAAGGCATCGCTGCCCAGATAGGGATACAGATTCATCAGCATAATGGCGTCGTCCCTTGCGGCTACGAGCAGGGAGGAATGAGGAAGTTTTTCCAGATAATTCGATGTCTGGTGCCATTGTTCTTCTGTCATCTGGTATTCGCTTTTTTCGGCAAAACGCCTTGCCGGATCATAAGTAGCCATTCCCAGGATCACTATCACCGCCATGAGAATATGAAGCCAGGGGGCAGGACGTTTCCTGTTCAGGATTACGGCAAGTTCATTTAATCCCTTGGCGATCATCCAGCCGGCGGCAGGTATCAGGAAAGGCATTACCCAGACGCCGTGCCTTGTCCCGGCAGGATAGTAACGATTGGTTGCCACAAGCCCCATCCCCAGCAACAGCGCAAAGCCGGCAAGCAGTAAGAACTGCCGCAACTTCTTGTCCTCGCTTACCATCGGCAGGAACAGCAGAAATATGACAGGCGGTATGAGTTCTTCGGATGGAAACAGGTATTCCGCCACCTTTATCGGGTTTACCAGCACGGCCAGCACAAATTCGCCGGATGATGCCGTAGCGAAAAACCGCCCGCCCAGAACCACCCCGTTATTCGCCCAGAAATAATATATCCCCAGAGCCACGGCGGCGAGGACAACATTATGCACCACCCACGAGAGTTGCTGTGACGGAGCAGCTTTTTGCCGCAGCATAGTAACACTCTGGTATGCAGCAATGGGAAACAGGGCAAGTATGGCGGCAAAATGCGTCATTATGGCAAGCAGCGCCATAAGAACATACAGATGCAGATGCAGCGGACGCCTGCTGTTATTCCACAGCAGATAGCTATACATCACAGCGGAGATAAAAAATATGAACATGCTGTAATTGCGCGCGACAAAGGACTGGACAATCAGCCCGTAGCTGAAGGCCGCCAAAGCCGCACAGCACATGCCGGTTAAATCACCGCCAAGCAGCTTCCCGATACGGTAGTACAGCGGTATTACGGCTACGGCAAACAGCAGAGAAAGGCCGCGGACAAACCCGATGTTATCCGATATTTTCATCCAGAAATAGCGCAGGATATGCCCCAGCGGCGGATGTGCCTCATAAAGGGAGAATCTTACAGCATTTCCAGGGGAATCCGCCTGGGCGATCCCGATGTGCAGGGCTTCATCTTCGCTGTAATGGTAGTTGCCTGCGCCGTTTACCATCAGATATGATGCAACAATGATAAGCATAATCATCCAGCTCCGTATAAAAACTTTGGACATTGGGTGATTATTCAAATAATTATCTTCAGTGTTTTCCATGCGCGAAACTATAATTACAGATTCAGGAAAATAAACCATGAAAAAAGCATTAATAATGATTATAACTTATAATGCCGAGCGGCATATTGCCGGGGTATTGGATCGCATCCCTGAAATCCTGTGGAACAACCCGGAATACAAGGTTGACGTGGTGGTGATAGACGATTGCTCGAAAGATCATACCACCGCGGTTGCGCGCGAATATATAAGGAATTCACTCCGCCCGATCCGGCTTTTACGCAACTCGGTAAACCAGGGATACGGCGGCAACCAGAAAGTCGGCTACACCTATGCCGTAGAAAACGGCTATGACGCCGTGGTGATGGTGCACGGGGACGGCCAGTATCCACCGGAATTCATACCGCAAATGCTTGCGCCGATTATGGCTGGACAGGCCGACGCCGTGTTCGGTTCACGTATGATCAACAAGAAAGACGCGCTGGCCGGCGGTATGCCACGTTATAAATTTTTTGGGAATATCATCCTCACAAAAATACAGAATTTCATGATCGGAAGCCGCTTAAGTGAGTTCCACAGCGGCTTCAGGGCATATTCGGTGGCGGCGCTCAAGAAAATTCCCTTCCGGTATAACTCGAATGTATTCCACTTCGACACGGACATCATCATCCAGCTGGCAGACAACAAGCTGGCCATCAAGGAAATCCCCATACCGACGCATTACGGCGATGAAGTCTGCCACGTGAACGGGATGGAGTACGCCTTCGATGTGTTGCTTTCAACGCTCCAGTCACGCATTCAGCGTTTCGGTATTCTTTATGACCCAAAATTCGATTACGAACAGGCCGTCAGCTATCCCGACAAAAGCCATTTCGAAAGCAGTCACAGCTTCGCCCTGTCGCAGGTCAGGCCGCGCGAGCGCGTACTGGATATCGGCTGCGGCGAAGGCTATGTTTCCTCCCGTCTGCGCGCGCACGGATGCAGCGTCACCGGCTGTGACTGGCGCGTGAACGATACCATGCGTGTGCATTACGATTCGGTGCTTGCGGTTGATCTCAACAATCCCGATCTCAGCACCCTCGACTCGCAGCATTTCGATGTCATCATGCTGCTGGATGTCATCGAACACCTGCAGGATCCGGAGAAATTTCTCGAAAAGCTGCACGCATGGTGTGTTGTTGATAATCCCCGCGCCATCATCACCACGCCCAACATTGCCTTCTTCATACCACGATTCATGCTGCTGTTCGGCCAGTTCAACTATGGTAAGCACGGCACCCTCGACAAGACCCATACCCGCCTGTTTACGTTTGGCTCACTCAAGCGCACCCTGAAGAATGCAGGATTTAATCTTATCAGTATCGAAGGTGTGCCTGCCCCCTTCCCGCTTGCGTTTGGCGACAACTGGTTTTCGCGCCTGATGCTGAAGCTGAACTGGCTGCTTATCCGGGTGAGCCGGACGCTGTTTTCCTACCAGATAGCGGTAGTCGCAAGGCCGATTCCTACCCTTGATATGCTGGTTAAGCGCGCGATTGAGCAGGGTGATACGGTCGTATGAATCCTCTGCCTAAGAACTACGACCACAAGGAGGCCGAACCGCGCCTGCAGGATGCATGGGAGAAGTCCGGCGCCTACGCTTGGGACGAAAGCCAGCCGCGCGAAAATACTTTCGTCATAGACACACCGCCGCCGACGGTTTCTGGCGTGCTGCACATGGGACATATTTTCAGCTACACCCAGGCCGATTTCATCGCCCGCTACCAGCGCATGAAGGGCAAGACAGTTTTTTATCCGATGGGTTTTGACGATAATGGGCTGCCGACTGAGCGCCTGGTGGAAAAGATAAGGAACAAAAAAGCGAAAGACTATTCCAGCCGCGAGGATTTCATCACGGCCTGCCGCGAGGAAGTAAAAAGCGCTGAGGAAGAATTCCGCCGGCTGTTCAAAAGCACCGCGCTCAGCATCGACTGGAAGCAGGAATACCAGACCATCAACGACGATGTACGCAAACTCTCACAGATGTCGTTCCTTGATTTACTGCAAAAAGGCGAAGCCTACCGCGACTTCCGCCCGACCTACTGGGACTGGGTGGATCAGACCGCCATCGCCCAGGCCGAAATCGAAAACAAGGAAATGCCGGGGGTGATGAACGAGATTGAGTTTGAACTTTCCAGTGGTGAAAAAATAATCATTGCCACGACTCGCCCGGAGTTGCTTGGCGCGTGTGTTGCCGTAATGTATCATCCCGAAGATCCTAAAGCTAAAGATTATAAAGATAAGTTAGCGATTACCCCACTATTCGGCGTCAAAGTGCCGATGATCGCCGACGAACTTGTCGAACGCGACAAAGGCACCGGGCTGGTGATGTGCTGCACCTTCGGCGATGATACGGATAAGGAATGGTGGAAGAAACATGGGCTACCGATGCGGCCGTTAATTGCCGAAGATGGAAGGCTATCAAGATGGAAAAAAAGTACTGTGACCTATTCCGCAGCTAATGGGGAAAATATAAATAAAGAGTGTATTGTCTTTTCTAAAGGCAGAAGTGGCAGCAATTTTGATGCTAATCTTAGCTCTTCTAATACAGTTAACTTTGAAAAAACAACCCACGCTTACATATCTGCATATAGTAATACTGCAGACTCTACATCTGATAATTTCTTTAAAATAAAGCAGGCTCGAGAACGAATAATTGATTTACTTAAATTAGAAACTGGCTTGCTCAAGCAACAGAATATTGTCCACACTGTTAAATGTGCAGAACGCTCCGGAACACCAATTGAAATAATTCCTACTGATCAATGGTTTATTAGAATTACTGATAAAAAAGAAATTCTGATAAAAAAAGGCGCTGAGTGCCACTGGTATCCAGAGTTCATGCACATCCGCCTTAACCAATGGATTGAGGGGCTGAAAGAAGACTGGTGTATCTCGCGCCAGCGTTTCTTCGGCGTGCCGTTTCCGGTGTGGAATATAGAGAAAATGGACGTTCGTGATAATATTTACGGGAGAGTCTTTAAGGTATTTCCATCACATCTTTTGGTTGCCAGTTTAGATCAGTTACCGATCGATCCATTAACGGAAAAAAATAAATTACCGACCGGCTTTAGAAATATTACTGAAGAAGAAAAGGTCTTTTTAAGCAAACAATTCTCATGGGACGAGAATTTTACACGGGTGGCATGCGCTAACGAAAAAATATTATCTCCAATTAGTAGCGAGGTTTTATTTGAAAAAGGTGATTATGTTTCTATTAAACCAGATAAAGACGTCATGGACACATGGGCAACATCCTCCATCAGCCCACAGATTAATGCCAAGAGTTTGGGCTCGTCATTGCGAGGAGCCGGAGGCGACGAAGCAATCCAGTCTGGATCGCCACGCCCGTATACGCTCGCTCGCGATGACAGATTCACTAAGCTCTTCCCCGCCGATCTTCGTCCGCAGGCGCATGAGATCATCAGGACATGGGCGTTTTACACGATTGTCAAAGCGCACCTGCATTCCGACACCATTCCCTGGCACAACCTGATGATTTCCGGCTGGTGCCTAGCGGCGGACAAGTCCAAGATGAGCAAATCGAAAGGCAACGTGATAACGCCCGTAGACCTTATAATTGATAAAGGCGCGGACGTGGTGCGCTACTGGGCATCCACCTCGCGATTGGGCACGGATACGGCGTTTTCCGAAGATTTGCTAAAAATCGGTAAGAAGCTCGTGAATAAGTTATGGAACGCTACCAGCTTCGCCAGCATCCATCTTGAAAAACTAACGGCCCAGCCGTCTACCACCGCTGCCGATGTTGCGGGCGGAAAAATTACCGAGACGCTCGACAAATGGATTCTCACGCGGCTGCATAAGACCATCGCCAAGGCAACGCAGGAATTCGAGAAATTTGAATATTGCGATGCCCGCGTCGCGGTTGAAGAGTTTTTCTGGAAGGATTTCTGCGATAATTACCTTGAACTGGTGAAGACCCGCGCCTATGGCAACGGCGTAGCGAGCACTTCCGCGCACCTTACCCTGTATCATTGCCTTGACGCCATACTGCGCCTGTTTGCACCGTTTATCCCCCACGTCACGGAAGAGCTTTACAGCCATATATTCGACGGAAACGGCTCCATCCACACACGCGGCAACTGGCCGGACGCCATGGATTATCCTCTGGACGAGGCGGCGGAAGAAAGCGGCATCGCCTGCGTAAGCATTCTGGAAGCCATCCGCAAGGCGAAGTCCGAACGCAAGGTTTCAATCAAATTTCCTATCAAGGAAATCATACTGTCGTCACTAAAAGAACCCTGGCGGACAATCGAATCCGTGGCGAATGACCTCAAGAGCGCGGGCAACGTAGAGAGTATAACATGGTCGGACGAAACGCCCCCGGAAGCGGTTCATACCGACGATGGTTGCTTTGCGCTTCTGGCCACATTCGCCGAGAATGCCGAGAGCAATAGCGCCGCCTGACGCATTTACCCTTTACAGCGCATGGCGGATATAATAAGTAAAAATCTGCTTATTATATTATAACATTATTCCCATGATGAGAAAAAAGCCGATAGCCGGCTCCAACAAGGTAGTGCAGGACGTATTATCGGCAAGCAGCAAGCCGCTCGGCGCCTACGAAGTTCTGGAGCGCGTGAAAGAAATGGGCATTAACGGGCCTCCCACGGTGTACCGCGCGCTCGACCGGCTGGTGAAATACGGCCTTGCCCACCGCGTCGCCTCGACCCGATCCTACATTACCTGCCGCCACGGCGCGGCGCATACCGCCGAGGCGGTGCTGCTGGTCGTGTGCAGTTTCTGCGACACGGTTGAGGAAGTGTCAAGCAAGGCCATTTATAATGAAATCCAGGCCATACGCGCCGAAAAGCATTTCAAGATAAGGGATGAGATTCTGGAGATCGCCGGGATCTGTCGCAATTGCGGCGGCGGCAGGAGGGCATGATGTACTACTGGAGCGCCTTGCAGCGCGCGGCGATGGCGGCACTGGTAATTCTCGCGCTCTGGGCGTTGTCGCAATGGGCGGTGGCGCTATGACCCAGCCTGCCATCCGGCTCCATGATGTTACGGTCGCCTATGACCGGCACCCGGCGGTACATCATGTAAAGGGCGATTTTCTCCTGGGCGAAATGACTGCCGTTGCCGGGCCGAACGGCGCGGGGAAAAGCACGCTGCTTAAGGCCATCGCCGGGATACTGCCGACTTTTGAGGGCACGATAGAATTTTCCGGCGTTTCGCGTGAGGATATGGCCTACCTGCCGCAGGCCGCCGACCTGCAGACCGATTTCCCGATAAACGTGCTGCAGATGGTAACGTCGGGCTTCTGGCAGAAGAGCAACGGCTTCCAGAAAATCAGCGCCGCACAGAGGCAAAAAGCACAGGCGGCACTGGCCACCGTCGGCCTTGAAGGCTTCAACGAGCGGACACTTGATAGCCTTTCGGCCGGACAGCTCCAGCGCGCCCTGTTTGCGCGGGTCATTGTGCAGGACGCCCGGCTTATCCTGCTCGATGAGCCGTTCAATGCCATAGACAACGCGACGACCGCCGCACTCCTTCATATCATAAAAATATGGCATAAGGAAAAACGCACGGTGATTTGTATCTTGCACGACTTCGAGCAGATAAAGGAAAATTTTAGCGACTGCCTGCTGCTGGCGCGCGAGACTGTGGCATGGGGAAAATCGCGGGAAGTCCTTCGCCCGGAAATCCTATCTAACATCTGCTTCTTCCACGGGGCGCAGCATAAAGAGCATCACGCATGATATACGACACTATAATACAGCCCTTCGCCGATTACGGCTTCATGCGCCGTGCGCTTGCCGCCTGCGTGACGATGGCAGCCAGCAGCGCACCTTTGGGCGTATTCCTGGTCATGCGCCGCATGTCGCTGGTGGGCGACGCCACGTCGCATGCGATACTGCCGGGCGTGGCGCTGGCGTTCCTGATCTCCGGCGTGTCGCTGTGGCCTATGGCGCTTGGCGGACTCATTGCCGGACTGGCAATGGCGGTCATCGCGGGCGTCGTAACGCGTGTCACCAACTTGAGGGAAGATGCGAGCTTCACTGCATCTTACCTTACATCGCTCGCCATCGGCGTGATGATCATCTCGGTCAAAGGCAGCAGCATTGACCTGCTGCACGTGCTGTTCGGTAACGTCCTTGCCGTGGATGCCGCCTCGCTTACGCTCATCAACAGCATCGCCGCCATAAGCCTCCTGGCGCTCGCCGTCATCTACCGCCCACTCATCATGGAGTGTTTTGATCCGGCTTTCATGAAAGTGCAACACGGCAGGGGAGCAATATACCATCATCTGTTTATGATACTGGTGGTATTGAATCTGGTGGCTTCCTTCCAGGCACTGGGCACACTCATGGCGGTGGGGCTTATGGTACTGCCCGCCATCGCCGCGCGCTTCTGGACGAAGAGCATAGACACATCCATCATTTTAAGCATTGTTTTCGGCATAGCTGCTTCCGCCATAGGACTGCTGCTTTCCTATAATTACAGCCTGCCTTCCGGCCCCGCCATCGTCCTTACCGCCAGTGCCTGGTACATCATTTCCGTATTCATCGGTCTGTCCGGCGGCATTGTCATTCGCTTCTTCCCGCGCAAGCATTTTCATTAATTTATGAAACATCTTCTGCTATTTACTCTGTTGGCTTTATCTGCGCTTCCACTTTCAGCCCATGCCGAACGCAAATTACAGGTGGTCGCAAGCTTCAGCATTATAGGCGACATGGTGAAACAGGTTGCGGGTGGTGATGTTGAGCTTAAAACGCTGGTGGGCGCGGACGGCGACGTCCACGAATATGAGCCGACTCCAACTGATGCCAGGATACTGGCGAATGCCGATATTATATTCATCAACGGACTCGGCCTTGAAGGCTGGATGGAAAGGCTGATCAAATCCTCGGGCTATAAGGGCGAAGTAGTGGTATTGACCAAAGGTATCAGAGCAATAAAAACCCGCGGTCATGATGATCCCCATGCCTGGCAGGATCCGCAAAATGCCGCAATATATATCGCCAATATAAGAGATGCCCTGATTGCTGCCGATGCAGGCAATGCAGGCAGGTACAAAGCCGCTGCCACTTCCTATACCAGCAAACTGACTACACTTGATGCATGGGCGCAGTCTGAAATCAGCGAAGTTGCTTCCGCCAGGCGGAACGTGATAAGCCAGCATGATTCATTTGAATATTTTTCGGCAAGATATGGAGTTAAGTTCATTGCGCCGCTCGGCATAAGCACCGACAGCCAACCCTCCGCTGCCGATATGGCAAAAATTATTGATCAAATCCGCAGGCAAAACATAACGGCGGTATTCCTTGAAAACATGTCCGACCCACATCTGATGAAGCAGCTGGAAACCGATGCCGGAGCCCATATCGGCGGCACGCTGTATTCCGACGCGCTTTCGCCGCCAGACGGACCCGCACCGGATTACATTACCCTGTTTCGACATAATGTCGTGGAACTGGTGGCGGCGATGAAAAAAAATCCTTTGCCTTAAATTAAGTCGTTCTGGATGAAGGAACCGCCGGCGTCAGGAGTTCGCTGCTGCCAAACCCCAAATCGCGGTAAGGCATCTTGCCCAAAAATTCGCTGGAAGTGTTGGTGAATGCCTGTTTCTCGCTTCCACTTTTTTTGTCCGCCACTGGAGTTTTGGGATTACCGATAGCAATGGGCTCCTCCGCACTGGCAGTGCCCGTACCCTCTACTTCACTTACATCGGCGAGGGAAATATTATGATAACGGTATAAATCCACCATGAGGCGTGTATAAATGTCCCCAAAATCCTGCGCAGTGCCGAGATATTTCTGTAGCAGGCCGGAGGTTTCCGCCAGAAGCACCGGCAGTTTTTCGGGCGGCATCCTGGCAAGAGCGTCCGTTGTATAGGCGAATACTTCCTCGGCATTAAGTTTTTTTTCACCAAATGAGGCAAATATGCGGCTGAAAAGCCCGGCGGTTAAAAAGGTTCCGCCGACGCCGCTGATAACGTCCGATCGATCCGGCTTCTTCTGGCCAAAATCTCCGGTAAATGCGCCTCCAGCGATTATTCCCGCCGCGCCCGTTTCAATCACCGAACTTGTCCTGAATAAAATCTTTTCACGTATCTTATCCAGGCCGCTTGGCGGCTTAGGATTGTAGGGATCCGGAGTTTTGGAAAAGAAGGCGATGGATTTGCCAAACAGGTATGTTATGCCGGCAGATAGTCTGGTTCGATTCGGGTTAAGGGACACCTTGAAAGCTTCTTTTGTTCCGCCGGTTTTATAGGCGGGGGCGATTTTATTCCACTTGTCCGCCGGAAAAACCATTACCAGTGAACCAAGATAGCGCAGGCCGATTTCACCGAGACGCACGGAATTTTCCGCCATGAAATTATTAAATCTTTTTCTCAG
>Ga0207022_10223_pt2 | contig 14313 bp, 14 predicted proteins | sample Alteio_BWMinCont_46_FD_153307 | JGI IMG/M metagenome (GOLD analysis project Ga0207022, IMG submission 153307) | Enriched cells from forest soil in Barre Woods Harvard Forest LTER site, Petersham, Massachusetts, United States -... | ecosystem: Environmental > Terrestrial > Soil > Temperate forest >... | reverse complement strand
TGCAAGCATGAGCAAAGTTGCAGTTATTAAAATTGTAAGAAGTTTCATCGTAATCCTCCCATTTGTTTCTCCATCATCAGATTGTTGGTGAACTATTTTCGGACGGACAAATACTGCTCGTTTTCTGCCATTCTTTTTTCCTGTATCAAAAGATCAACGTCGAGCATCTTGTAAACATATGAATCTAGTAGGGACGAGATCAGCGGGGTTACGGCGCCGCGAGCAGGAATGGCCGACGCGTCGCATTTCGCTGCTTATATTTCCGCGTGTGCACCTGATGAATATCGCCGGTCCGCTCGATGTGTTCACGCGTGCGTCGCTGGCGTTGACTCGCGCCGGGAACAGCAGCTCGCGCGCGTACGAAATTGAGTTGCTGACGATAGACGACCTGCCATTGGTGACTGCGTCAGGTCTTAGCCTTGTGGGTGGGCGGCATTGGACGCAGGCAGTCACACCGATTGACACGTTGCTGTTAATCGCCGGGGCGTCGGAATTGGATTCGTCTATTGCACCGGAACTTCTGGCCTGGTTGCGTGCGAGTGCTGATCGCGTTCGCCGCATCGGCTCGGTCTGCTCCGGGGCATTCGCATTGGCCGCGGCTGGAATACTCGATGGACGGCGCGCCACCACACACTGGAAGCTCGCGGATAAGCTGGCGCGACGTTATCCGCGGATTTCAGTAGATGCTGACAAAATTTTCGTTCAGGATGGAAACGTGTGGACAAGCGCCGGAGTATCAACTGGCGCTGACCTGGCGCTCGCCATGGTTGAAGAGGATCATGGACACGCGGTTGCGCTGGACGTGGCCCGGCATATGGTGCTGTTTCTGCGGCGTCCGGGCGGACAGAGCCAGTTCAGCACGCAGCTCGCGGCTCAGGCTGCAGACCTGCAGCCTATTCGCGAATTAATTGCTTGGGTCTCTGACCATCTTGATGCGGATTTGTCAGTTCACGCGCTGGCCAGGCGCGCAGGAATGAGCGATCGGAATTTCAGCCGGGTTTTTTCGCGGCAAGTGGGCACCACGCCCGCGCGTTTTGTAGCCAGCTTACGATTGCAGGCGGCCAAAGCCAGACTGGAGGCGACAACCGATAGCGTTGAGACGATTGCTTCGCGGGCGGGCTTCAGTGATGGCGAAGCTTTGCGCCGCCGTTTCCGTTCTGAAGGTGCCACCCCGCGGTTATATCGGGAGCGCATGGCAGCGAGCGGCGTCGGAATGGCTTAAGATTGTCAAACTGCGCGATAGTCGCTCGAGAAACCAGTAGTGGCGTTTAGGTTTTGAAGGGGCGCGGCTTTCAGCCGGGCCCCTTCAAACTCTGACGCTGCGCGTTTGTTTCCCGCAGCCATGTTTACTGAATGAACGCGTCTGTTTCAGCCTTTCCAACGTCTTCACTTCACCCCCGGAATTCCCTGGCAATAGTATTGGCCTCGCGACTGTGCGGCGGATTATCCAAAGGCACGGCGGCGAAGTGTGGGCAGAGGGTGAGGTCGAAAAGGGTGCGACGTTTTATTTCACGCTGGAATGGCCTCGGGCTCAGTGTCCAGTTTGAGATCGGTTATCAAGGATCAGACCCTGCAGATGTGTTGCGGCCGCGTGGCATCATTTCAAAGACACGGTGCCGATGGCGGTTACGTTCTCCGAAGATATGATCTGGTGCGCAAGGCCGAGGCAAAAACTCGCCATCGGCGGCTTGCGCGACAATGAGATGCTGAGGTTGTTCGCGAGGGTTGGCGGTAAGGCATCCTTATGCCCAACCTCCGTAACTAGCTGTACAAAACAAAAGGCCACCAAGGAAGCCTTGGTGGCCATATGTCTGCCCCAAGTTAGTTTTGCGGTGGCGTGCTGGGTGGAGGTGTGCTTCCAGGAGTTGTCGAGTTGGGACTCTGGCTCGGCGGAGGAGCTTGCGTCTCAGGACTTGCGCCGGGAGTCGTCGTACCGCCAGGATTGGTGGACGTGCCGGGAGTTGCGTTTCCTGAGTTTGGAGAAGTGGTATCGGGCGTGGGGGAAGCCGTACCCGGCGTGGGCGAAGCAGTCTCGGGCGTCGGTGAAGCTGTACTTCCGGAGTTCGGCGATGCCGCGCCCGGATTAGATCCGGTCTGTCCAGGGTTCGACATTGTTCCCGGGGTTTGTCCGCTTTGTGCGCCTGTACCCGCCTGCCCTGCGTTCGATCCTGTTGAGGAACCGGCGCTGGAGCCGGTCGATCCCGCCGAGCCAGCGGATCCGGCGGAGCCCGACTGCCCCGTTTCAGCCACTACCCAGCATGTCAAAAGCAACAAAACTGCCATTATCGTAATCTTGGTCTTCATGGGGCCTCCAGCCTCCAAAAGGAAGTAACGCCAGTTCGCGTTCTATATGGAGTGTAGGTCGTCAGCTCAGAAGTGAGAATCCAGCGGACTCCCTAGGTTTTGCGTCGCGATGCGGTAGAACTTCGCTTGTCGATACGGCCTGTGGCCACATTGAACCGTAATCGTGACAAACCGGTGCCTGGGAAAGAGCATCCAACTATTCCATGCTTGCCGGGAAACGTTGCAGTCCTGCTCTAATCTACATCTTTATAGCGATCATCGTGGGCACATTGGCGTTTGTCGCTTTGCACCACGGGCCAGAGCGGCAGCCTCGCGGCGAGCCTATTCACGAAAAGCAGTAATCGGAGAATCGACTCGTTGCGACACTCAAGCTGCGCAGAATTGCCAGATTGAAGAATCAATTTGGGAGGAAATACAGAGGCCGGCCGGACATGTACGCCTCGGGTCCGTCGGCCCCTGGTAGGGCGATCAGTGTTGGTCGTTATCGTGATGATCGTTATCGTGATGATCGTCGTGGTGATCACGATCCCAGTTCTGCTCGGTCTCCCATCGGTGTTCTCTTCCATTCCACCACTGATGATATTTATCCCAGCAGCGCTGCCGTTCCGCATTCAAGTCCCGTCGCCGCTCCTCGGCTTCGTGGCTGTGCTCGCCATCTTTTTGGATCGCTCTGTCGAGCCTCTGTTCCGCTTTTTCGACCGCGTGCTGGCACTTGCCTCTATCGTCGTCGGCCCGCGCCTGCGGTGTCGCTGCAAAAAACCAAAGTGCTCCAGTCACTACGAATGCCACTGCTGTCCTTAATAATCGTCGAGTCAAGATTGTTCTCCTTTTCTATGTCGCTGGCGGCGGCGAACAATTGCCGCCATGCGGCCTGATCGAAGCACTACATCCGATTGCTTAGCCCTGGGGATTTGCACCCAAGACCCAACAAATTTTACGGACGCAAAGAACGCTTTTCGATACAGGACATTCCCTATTAACTGGAAAGTCAGCCAAGCAGGCGCGCCCTACGAATTATGCGTCCACCGAGGGGAGACGCTGCCGCTGGGTTTTCTAATCGTATCTATGCTCAAGGCCCAAAGCAATTGCTGGATTCATCGCACCAGGGTTTTAGTAAGATGGAAGACACCAGACTCTTCGATCCGCAGGATCCGGGCATAAAAGTTGAACCTAGTGTAATGAGTAAAGCTGTCGCGGAGCTGATCCCAAGGGTTTTTGAAGGACAAACTGAATGGCGAATGTGAACACGAAAAAAGGGGTAATCGGAATTCTAACGGGCGGCGGCGACGTACCCGGTTTGAATCCGGCTATTCGCGCGGTGACTTTCAGAGCGATACGCGAGGGTTGCAAAGTCATCGGCCTGCGCCGCGGATGGGGCGGCCTGGTCGACATCGTTCGCGAAAAAGATTATGACAACAGCGACAACTTTCAAACTTTGACGGAAGAGATCGTCAACCGCGCTGGGCGCACGGGCGGAACGTTCCTGCACAGTTCGCGCACCAATCCTGCCAAGGTCAAGAAAGCCAGCGTCCCACCGCACCTGCAGGGCACATACAACGCCGAGATCAACGATCTGACGCCGGAGGTGCTCAAGAATCTCGACTGGCTGGGAATCGATTTCCTCATCCCCATCGGCGGCGATGACACTTTGAGCTACGGCGTTCGCCTCTATCAGGAAGGGGTCAAAGTCGTCGCCATCCCCAAGACTATGGACAACGACGTGCCCGGAACCGACTACTGCGTCGGTTTCAGTACCGCGGTTACCCGGACTATTCAGATGACAAACGATCTGCGAACGTCCGCAGGGTCGCACGAGCGTTTCCTGGTTCTCGAAGTCTTCGGCCGCTACGCGGGTTTCACTGCCATGCTGCCAACCATGGCAGGAGCCGCTAATCGCTGTGTGATTCCAGAGCATCGCTTCAACATCGAGCAATTGACCGAGTTGCTGGTCGCCGACCGCCGCAAAAACCCAAGCCACTATTCCGTGGTTCTGGTTTCAGAAGGAGCCATGTTTGAAGGTGGAGACATGATTTTCGAGGACCATACCACCGATGCCTTCGGCCATAAGAAGCTCGGCGGTATCGGCGATCTGGTGTCGGAGAAACTGAAAGAGCTCTCGCCCAAATATAACAACGGCAAAGCCATCGAAGTGATCAATCAGAAGCTGGGATACCTGGTTCGCTGCGGCGATCCCGATGCCATCGATTCGATCGTCCCCATGGCGTATGGCAATCTCGCGCTCGATCTGCTTCTGCACAAGATTCACGGCCGGCTCGTCGTCCTGAAAAACGGACGGTACGACAACATGCCGGTTGACGCCGTAATCGCGTCAAAGAAAGTCGTGAACCTGAAAGAACATTACAACACCGAGCGGCTGCGTCCCCATTTCAGCAGCTTCGAAATGAAGCCTCTGTTTATTATGACGAGTGAAGCGACCTAGCCCGTCGCTTCCAACGCGATCGCGGCTTTAATTGTTGTCACTCGATCTAACAAACTTCCCGGCTCGATAAAGACGATCTCAAAGCCGAAGTTGCGATAGGTTTCATCATGGATGCGCTCGAAACGCAAGGTTTCCTCGAAGCTGATCCGCCGTGCTTCAGTGTGAGTGATGAAACCAAGATTCCGTATAAAGAAAACACGCTTTTGAAAAATCGCCTCGCTCTTAATGCGCTCCAGCTCGCGCGAAAGCGCGTCGGACACTGCGTGTCCAAGATAGACCGCCAGGGCGGCGGTGCAGATGGCGGAGCGATCGTGGAACTGTGTCTCAGCCTGCTCGAAGGATGCGCGCATTTGACGCGCTCTTTGCAAATCCGCGACCGCATCGATGAATGAGGCATGCGCCCAGGGTTCCGCGATACCCTGTGCCTGTTGCCGCGCGATGACGTCAGTCGCAGCCTCTTCCACGACACTGAAGCCGTCAACCTCCAGTTCGCGGATTATGCTTGTCTTTCCCGAACCGGGTGCCCCGGTGAGTACAAACCTTTTCATTGCCAAGTAATTTTATTTCAAACACAATTCTGACCGGTACCCAACCCGATTGACAGCGACCCGGCTTCACCGCGAAACTGGATTTGCCCTGCGCGCTGCATGGTAACTTCTAACCAAGCGACCCCGAGGTGACTCCCGATGCCATCACAGAACACACCCGAGCCGAAGCCAAATGCCGAACACGCCCCGGTGGTCGAGCACGTTTCAGGCGCCCACGAACTGCTGAACGCGTTGCGCAAGAGGATCGGAGAACATCCGGAACTCGCCGAAGCCATCGCCAAACTGGAAAGCGCATTGAACATTCTCACGGTAAAAACCGGCGGGATGTTATAGCGGGTGTCGTAGGTGGCGTTACAACCAGCCTTTGGTTCGTGCGATTCGCGCCGCTTCAATCCGATTGTTCGCGCCTAGCTTGCTTATAGCCTCCGAAAGATAATTTCGAACCGTTCCCTCGGAAAGGCTGAGTTGCGCCGCGATGTCACCGCTGCTCACACCCTCGCCGGCCAGCCGAAGCACTTGCCGCTCGCGATCGGTCAACGGGTCCGGTTCCGCCCAGGCTTCGGTAGCCAGTTCCGGATCGATGACCCGCAGACCCTGTTGTACTCGCCGCACGGCTTCGGCCAGTTCTTCGGAGCGCATGTCTTTCAGCAAGTAACCCAAAGCTCCAGCTTCAAGCGCCCGTCGCAAATAACCTGCGCGTGCGAACGTGGTCAGAATAATCACGCGGGTTCCGGTGCGCCGGCGTTTCAGTTCGCCGGCCACGTCGAGCCCGGTCATCTCCGGCATTTCAATGTCGGTGATAAAGACATCCGGCTTATGTTCAAGCACCGCTTCCAAGGCTTCTCTGCCGTTACGCGACCGGGCCACGACGGAAATATCGCCTTCGATCTCGAGCAGCGCAGCCAGCGCGCCCAGAACCATGCCTTGATCTTCAGCGATTACAACTCGAATCGACTTGCGCGTGTTTTTAGGGATCGGGATCAATGATCCCTGCTTTCTTTGGTGAGCGGAAATTGAATGCTGAGCTTGGTTCCGACGGTATTGTCGCGCTCGAAAGTGCCGCCCAGAGCCTCAATGCGCTCGCGCATGCCGCGCAGGCCATTACCTTCGACGTTGCCGCCGCCTCTGCCGTCATCTTGAATTTCGAGGCGGCAGGTTCCATTTACCGGCATCAAGCGCAAATGACAATTGCGAGCGTGTGCGTGCCGCACTACGTTCGTCACAGCTTCCCGCACCACGAGCGCCACCACACTTTCTTGTGCCGGCGATAGACGAAGTTCTTGCGACTCTGATTTCACCGTGACGCCTGCAGTTTCCAGCGTGGCCTTCGCCTGTTTGAGTTCGGCCTCAAGACTATGGTCGCGATATCCGCGGATGGTGCTGCGAACTTCGGCCAAAGCTTTTCGCGAAGTCTGTTCGACGTCCGCGATCTCTGCCTTCGCGCGTGCCGGATCGTGGTCCATCAGTTTGCGAGCCAGTTCCGATTTCAGAATAATCACCGAGAGCGTGTGGCCAAGCACATCGTGAAGATCACGCGCGATGCGCTCGCGTTCCGCGACTTTGGCCAGATGCTCAATCTCCTCTTGCGCCTTCTGCAAGCGGTTGTTGCTACGTTCTCGCTGCGCAAAGTAAATATTGCTGCCACCCACTACCGTCGCGAGCCCGCCGCCATAGAACAAGAACCATCCCGACAGGTGCAGCAGCCACCATTCGCCGGCAGCCACTGCCAGGACAATGGCGAGCAACTTAAGTGCGGCCGATTCCGTTTCCACCGCGTACGGACTGAAGGCTGCCGCAAAAACGAAAAACGTGCAGGCTCCCTCGTTGAACGGTGCAAAGCCTGCACCCAGTAAGATGAAGACTGCGATATTGAGCAGATTCCACGGGTGCTTGATCCAGAAAAAACTGAAATAAATAGCCACGAATGCAACCGTACCCAATCCAGTTGCAAGCCACTGCTTCCAGTTGGCGTGACTTAAAATCGGATTGATGAGAAAAAAACAGAAATAAAATAGCCAGGTGTACGGAGCCCAGCCGTGACCGCGATTCTTGGGTAGAAGCCTCATTTATGCAGCTCTAGGCTACAGCTTTTTGAGAACGCTTGTCAGTATCCGCGTTGCGGCCCTCTAGCCGTACATCTTGCTTTCGTCGCGCTGAAATCCAACCCGGGCTACCCCCAGGCAGATGAGGAAGAAGCCAATCAGCGCTTGCCAGTGCGTCCAATTAGATTCATGTTGTCCCGCTCCAACGACGCCGAGCGCGAGTTGGGCCAGATGATAAGGTGGCAGAAAGTGCGCGATCTGCTGCAAGACCTTCGGCAAAAACATGATCGGAACCCAGAGCCCGGAACAGAAAGACAGCGGCAGATAAATCAGGTTGACGATTGCGACCGCCGAATTCGGACCGACAAAATAACCGAGCGCCAAGCCCATCGCGCAGAAGGGCAGGGAACCAGCTACCAGAATTGCGACCAGCTTCGCTGCAGCCAGCAGAGGCATGTGCACCCCGCCAAACGTGATGCCAAGCACGAGCAAGAGCACTGCCACAACCGCGCTGAAAATCATCCCCAGTGCGACCTTCGCCGTGAAATAAGCAAACGGCGGCATCGGGCTGGCGCGTTTTACCTGCAACCACCCCAAGCCTCGCTCCGCGGCTAATGCGGATGCCGTGCCAAATAGCGACGCGCCCATGACTCCGAACGTGGCGTAGGTCGGGATCAAGTAAGTTGCGACTCCAACCCCGCCTACGGGCGCATCCTTTGAATTCAGCACCAGGCCGAACAGTACGTAAAACATCAGCGGAAACGTGATGGTAGAAATCGAGTAGGCGCGAAGACGCAGCCTGGTCAGAAATTCGTATTTCGCTTCCTTGAAATAAATCGCAAGAGTTGCGCCCAAGGGGCGCTCTAAATGGATTGGTGCGAATGTAGTCGAAGCAGTTGCCATAAAATCACCTCGGTTTTAAATATGTGGTGCGTTGCTGCGATCTTGAGTCAGCGCCAGAAACGCTTCTTCCAATCCGGCGCTGCTGACGTCTAGCCCTGAAAGTCGGGGGTCGAGCATAAACAGTTCGCGCAGGATAGGCTCAGCCTCGGCCGCGTGAATCTCAAACGCATCGCGATCCCTGCGGACCTCAATCACACCAGGCAGGGCGCGCACGGTTGCGATATCCAGCGAACTCACGCAGCGTATCTGACGCCCCGCGGTGCTGGCTTTGATTTCAGACGGAGTCCCTTCCGCGATGATCTTGCCGCGATTGATCACGACTACCCGGTCGGCAAGAGCATCGGCTTCCTCGAGATAATGCGTGGTGAGTAGAATGGTCTTGCCTCGAGCGATCAGCTTGCGAATCTCGTCCCACAGCAACCGCCGGGATTCCACGTCCAGACCGACCGTGGGCTCATCAAGAAACAAAATGTCGGGATCACCGCACAGGGCAAGAGCAAATAGCACGCGCTGTTTTTGGCCGCCTGAAAGTTCGCCGAACACTTTGTTCTTGATCTCTTGCAGTCCTCCGAGTGCCAGCGTCTCGGCCATGGGCAACGGTTTTGGATAGTACGACGAGAACAGATCAATATGTTCCCTGACGCGAAGCGTCTCCGGAACTTTTGCCACCTGCAGCATGGCTCCAATACGCATGCGAACTTCCGGTTCGATCGGGTTTCCACCAAATACATTCACGCTGCCGGCGCTCGGTTTTGCCAGCCCGAGAAAAAGTTTCACCGCAGTGGTTTTGCCAGCGCCGTTTGGTCCGAGGAGTGCGACCAGTTCTCCCGCTTTCACCGCGAAATCCACTTCACGCAAAGCCTGCACGTCGCCGAACTTTTTGCTGGCCTTATGCAGGCTGGCAACCACCGCATGTTCCGCTCCCGACTGCTTGGTTTGGTATTGTTCTTGCATCGCGGTCATCATAAGATTGCCTCGTGTCAACGGATCCAAATCATCAGCGAACTCATCATGGCGTGACCGTCGAAGACGCACCAGTGCCGATCATCATCACGTTGCAGTGACAAATGTCACCCGCTCATCGATTGTCCCAATGGCGTAACAAAACACCGTTTGGACAAACTGGCTTGCAAGGTTCGATATAATCCCCAAATTCACCAGACTCAGCGTTGGAAGGGACGCAGTAGGCGTAATGCGAATACGGCCTGGAGTTGAGTTGGCAAGTCTCAGCGACATTGGCTGCCAGCGAGAAAATAACGAAGACCAGTACGCCTACTGGGAACCCAGCAGTGATGAGGAATTCGCGCGCAAGGGCAGACTAGCTATTGTGGCCGACGGCATGGGGGGTCACGAGGGCGGACAGGAAGCCAGCCGCATTGCGGTTGAATCCATCAAGGAAGTGTTTGCCAATGCTCCTGACAACGATGTGCAGTCTCTGCTGACCGTGGGATTTCAGATTGCACACGAGCGCATTCTGAAATACGCGGCCGCACATCCCGAATTACAAGGCATGGGGACTACAGCGACGGCGATTGCCTTGCAGGGAAACGTTCTCTATTACGCGCATGTGGGCGATAGCCGTTTATATCTGGTCCGAGGAACCAACATTTCCCGCGTGACCCACGACCACTCGTATGTAGGCCGCCTGGTTGAGAGTGGATTGATCAGTGCGGAAGAGGCCGAAACCCATCCGCAGAGGCACATCCTCACTGCGGCGTTAGGTGCGGGCGCCGAGGTGTGGCCCGAAACTTCACATCCCATTCAGCTGCAAAAGGGCGATGTGCTGGTTCTCTGTACCGACGGATTGTGGAGCTTACTTAGTGAAAACGAGATACGCACCGTCGTTGCCCACAGTGAACCGCCGGAAGCGTGCCGCACGCTGATCCAGATGACAAAAGATCGTGGCGCTCCCGATAACATTACCGTGCAAGTCCTCAGGCTGAGCGCAGTGTAGACGCGCACGTTATCAATACAGACGCGGCCGTTCTCAGTGTAGACGCGAGCGTCCTCGCTCGTGTGATTTCCCCTTTGTGTCCTGCGTGTCCTTTGTGGTTCGTGAAGTGCAAACGCAGTAACCACGAAGGACTCGAAGGTACAGAAAGGAGACGGTTGAATCGTGGTTCTACTACTCGGGCCGGCGTCGCAGAATTAGGTCGCCTTCGCTAGGCGGTAGTGAGAAGGGGAACTCGATCATTCGATTCTTCACGGGAACGCGCAACAGAAATTCCTCCTGTTTGCGCAGGGCATCGATCCATTTACTTTTGGCGCTGAAGAGCACCCAGCCTCTAGCCTCGGGATGGCTGGGATCCAGCGTCGTCGGACGCAGGGTGCGCGTTTTCAGAAATTCGATCATCTCCGCAGCGTCCTTTTGACGAGCCGCCAATGCCGCTTGTTCTTCTTTCTGCTTTTCTCGATGTTTGCGCACTTCTCGGTCTGTCTGCTCCGCTAGCGCGTTGGCATCGTTTTGCTGTTCGATGGCAAGGCGATCAGGGTCGAGAGCGCTCTGCACATCGTGGTAGTGCTTCACGAATTCGAGGCCGATGCTGTCCGGTACTACGTCCAGCGAATCTTGGCCGCGATAATGGATGGTCAGCTGCAAGGCGAATATCTGCTGAGAACGCCGGCGTGTTTTCTCCAGTTCTTGGGAATCCACGGCAAGGACGATTCCGTAATCGGTGGTCCAGAAACCGTAACGGTATTTGCCATCATCATCGCGGCTGAAAGTGCAGCCCGTGTCTCCTTCTGCCCAGCGCAATGTGGGCGTCGTGTCAGCGCCTTTGTCTGCAGTTGCCGCGGTGGACAGAGCTCCAGAAGCCAGCAGCACAGCCAGTAGCAAAGTCGCGGTCGGTTTACTGGAATGGGAAGCTTCGTGCATGGCAACAGCCCCAGATTACTACCGCGGGGCGCCAGCGTATTGAAACAACCTTCGCTTCAGGACTCGATGTACCGAAGCGGAACTGGCCACAGTTAAGTGCGTTTTAGTTACTCGTATCGGAGGGCCTCGATAGGATCCAACCGCGAGGCGCGCACCGCTGGAACCATACCGCTTATTACTCCCACAGCTGTGAGAATGAGGATCGCGACGAGCAGCGTGCCGGGCGCAATGATCAAACGAATATCGCCGGCTTCGGCGTTCTTCGCCATTGCGCTATACAGGGTGAGCCTTCCGACAGAGAGCGATACTGCATAAGCGAGCATGATTCCCAGCGCACCGCCGAGAAAAGTAATGGTGAGCGCCTCGGCGAGAAACTGCGCCAAAATATGTCCCCGGCGCGCGCCCAATGCTTTCTCGACGCCAATCTCGCGCGTGCGTTGCGTCACCGAAACCAGCATGATGTTCATCAGCCCGACCCCGCCAATGCCCAGCGTCAGCGTGCCGATGAAGCCCAGCAGAATCTTCAGCCCGATGGTGATGACTTCGAACTGATGAACTTGCTCCATCAGGTTAAATATGCGCACCGCGCGGCGATCGGTGGCGATGTATTTGTGCTCACCGGCAAGCACGTCACGAGCAGCCTGTTCTAATCTTGCGTACTCTGGCGTCTCGTAATTGAACCAGATGGAATCGAGATAGTGAGTGTCCTTCAGGTCGCTCATAGTCGTGAAGGGTATGTAGATGGTGCGATTGATGTCGTCGTCGGCTTCCTGCATCTTGGCGCTCAAGACACCGACGACTTCGAAGCTCAGGCCGTCAATGCGAATCCGCTCCCCAATCGCATTCAGCCCGGAGAAAAGTTTTTCCTTGGCTTCGGAGCCGATTACCGCGACCCGGGCACGCTGCATTTCGTCCTGGTTATTGTAGAAACGTCCCTGGCCCAGTTTGAGCGCGCGAACGGAATCGACATTGGCATAATTTCCCGTGACTTGAAAGTTGAAAGTTCGCGTATCGAACTGGATATTGGACTGCTTCTCTACCTCGGGAGTAATGTGCGTGATCTGCGGGAGATTGGTGGTAAGCGTATCCACGTCGTCCATGGTGAACCTGACCTGCATGCCGGCCTTCTGGCCGCCCGCCTGCATGGACGTTCGGCCCGGAACCACGATCATCAGCTTGGTGCCGAAGTTGGCGAAAATATTCTCGCAGGCCCGGCCAAAACCGTTGCCATAGGCCAGCAGCATAACTACCGTGGCAATTCCCCAAGCCATGCCAAGCATGGTGAGAGCGGTGCGGCGGCGATTGTGGCGCATGGCGCCGTAGGCTTCGTGAAATAAATCGCGGAACATGCTTTACTCCTGCCGCAGCGCTTCCACCGGCTGCAGCATCGCGGCTTTGCGCGCGGGATAGAGTCCTGCAATTACTCCCGCAAGTGTCAAACAGCCAATCGCCAATACAGCTGACATCGGCACAATCTTCGGGGGATCAAACCCTCCCGGCCCTTGCTGCGTACCCAGAACCGCCATGAGCGCCGCCGCGAATGCCATGCCGATGAAGCCACTGAACAGGGTAAGCAGAGTTCCTTCCAGAAAAAACTGCAGCAGAATGGTGCGGTTGGTTGCGCCCAGAGCCTTCTGCAATCCAATCTCACGAGTGCGCTCACTGACCGTGACCAGCATGATATTGATAACGCCGATGGCGCCCAGTGCAAGCGTGACCAGGCCTACAGCGCCGAGGAACAAGTTCATGGCGTCGAAAATCAAGCCAACCGCTTTCGAGTTTTGAATCGTATCCCAACCCTCGAAAGCATTCTTGTCGTGATAGTCAAAACCATGATTGCGGGCGATCAGTTTGCGAACTTCGTCCTGGGCAAGCACATGCTCATCGGTCACGCGCGGCTGGTAATTAATAAATGAGATGGAGTTTTCATGATTCTCGCCTTTAAGCGGGAAAAACGTAGCCATCACCCGGTAAGGGATGTAGCCCCGCATGTTGGTGGAATTGTCGTCGCCGCGACCAACACGCTGCACGGTGCCAATGACCTCAAAGGTAATATCATTCAAAATTATAGTTGCACCAACAGCGGGACGTCCCGGGAACAGGTTCTTGACCAGTTCGTCGCCCAGAACGATGACATTGCGCCTCTGACTTTCATCCAAACCATTAAGCCAGCGTCCCTGATTGATTGGGAGATAACGAATCTCACTGAACTGTGACTCTACTCCTGCAATCTCTCCATTCGCGCTGGCGAACTCACTGACCGCGCGTACATCTGGACGAACCAGCACGGGAGCAGCATTGCGCACATGAGGCGCTTCCTTGCGGATGTCGAGATAATCCTGATAGGTGAGCAGGTAATTGCGCGCCGAACTCATATTGCCCTGGACCACGGGAGCGCGTCCGGGAAAGATGAACATGATGTCTTTGCCATACTGTTCCATCGCGCGCTTATTGCCCGAACGAAAACCTTCTCCCAGGCCGACCAGCAACAACAAAGATCCGACTCCCCATGCGATGCCGAACATGGTAAGAAATGAGCGCAATTTGTGCGCCCACAGGGTGCGGAAGATTTGCGCGAAGATGTCCAGAAGCATCCGCATACTATTTAAGATACGCAATTTTGGCGCATTTGGTTCCAGTGTGGCCTGTTCCAGCTGTCGGGAACATCCCGTATTTGCCTTATGGACTTTGGATTTAATGGTTAGTTAGCAAATGCCGGCGCGAGTTTACAAACATTTATCAGGGCGTTAGGCGTTAGTTTTCAACATCTGCTCGGCGTGCTTGCGGGACGTTTCGGTCAGCTTGGCGCCGCTGAGCATGCGGGCGACTTCTTCGGTGCGCTCGTCGCCGGTAATGAGGCGTACCGAGGTGCGGGTACGTTCGGCGGAAGTTTTCTTTTCGATCAAATAATGATGATCGGCGAAGGTCGCGATCTGTGGCAGGTGAGTGACGCAGAGCACTTGATTGGCTCGCGACAGGGCTTTCAGCTTTTTGCCGACAGCCTCGGCCGCGCGTCCTCCTATGCCGGTATCGATTTCGTCGAACACGAGAGTGCGCTGCGCGCCGGTCCTCTTTTTCCCCTGTCCGGTTTCCACGCTGGCTTTGAGCGCAAGCATCACACGCGATAGCTCGCCGCCGGAAGCGATATGCTCCAGCCGTCGCAGCGGCTCTCCAGGATTCGTGGAAATCATATACGCGACT
>Ga0207022_10235_pt1 | contig 14354 bp, 13 predicted proteins | sample Alteio_BWMinCont_46_FD_153307 | JGI IMG/M metagenome (GOLD analysis project Ga0207022, IMG submission 153307) | Enriched cells from forest soil in Barre Woods Harvard Forest LTER site, Petersham, Massachusetts, United States -... | ecosystem: Environmental > Terrestrial > Soil > Temperate forest >... | reverse complement strand
ATACGGATGGCAGGCCCCGACGCAATCTGGCGCGTATTCTTGAACGCTATCCGGTGGTGATGCACGGCGTTGCGATGTCGATTGGCACGGTGGATCCGCTCAATTCCGAATATCTGCAGAAGCTGAAAAAGCTCATCAAGGACATCAAACCCGCGTGGATTTCCGATCATGTGTGCTGGACAGGAATTGCCCATAAAAATTCGCATGATCTATTGCCAATGCCCTATACGGAAGAGGCATTGAAGCATATGATCACCCGCATTCAGCAGGTGCAGGATTTTCTGGAATTCCCCATTGCACTCGAAAATCCCTCTACATATCTTGAGTTCAAAACTTCCCATATTCCCGAAGCAGAATTCATTGCCGAAATGGTAAAAGCATCCGGCTGTCGCCTGCTGTTGGATGTAAATAACGTGTATGTCAGTAGCTATAACCACCGGCTTGACCCCAAGGCCTATATAGATGCGCTACCTCTGGAGAACGTTATTCAGATCCATCTTTCCGGACATAGTAATATGGGTACGCATATTATCGATACGCATGATGATTACGTGGTGGATGAGGTATGGGCGCTGTACAAATACGTCGTGCATAAAGCTGGGCGCATCCCCAATACGATGGTGGAATGGGACGATAAGATCCCTGAATTCGATGTGCTCTATGCCGAGTTAGGCAAAGCCAGAGCGGCAGCGAAAGATGCGCAGCATTACGCTCCACTGCCAGACCTCGCCAAAGACGAGGGGCGTTATGTGGCCAATCTCACCACGCCGCTTACTGATGCCCAAACCACCATGCAGGATGCTATTATCCTAGGAAAAGCTATCGATAGTAAACCTGACGAATGGATTCGCTCAAAGGCAGAGTTTTTACCGAAAGACCAATTGGGAGTGTATGTGAATGCGTACCGCTATCGCCTTTATGATGTGACGGCAGAAGATTACACAGTACTGCAATATTATCTGGGCAACGATCATTTTGAAACGCTCATTTGGGATTTCGTTAATACGGTACATTCCAATCATTTTAACGTGGGCCGATTTGCTGCGCATTTACCAGAGTTTGTAAAGACACATTCCTTGGCGGATGAGTTTGCCGTGGAGCTGGTGGAGCTGGAAACTGCCATATCGCAACTCACCGATCCTGAGGAAACCATCCCGCTTACACCCGAGCATCTAGCAGGGATGACACCTGAAGCGTTAATGGAGTCGGTGTTGCATCCGCGCAAGGCATTGCAGCTTTTTGCGTTTGAGTATCCGGTGAATATTTATTATCGCGATATGAAAGAAGATAAGGCACCGGAAAAACCCTCACCTGAGAAAAGTTTTGTGGTCGTGTTCCGCCATGATGATGTGGTATGGCGCATGGATCTGGCAGAGCATGAATACCATCTGCTGAAACAACTGTTTAGTGGTGTCCCGATTGGCGAGGCGCTGGAAACAGTCCAAAAGACTCTTGAATTACCGGAGGATGAATTAGCCACACAGCTTTCCGGGTGGTTTGCGCGTTGGATGCGTAACGGTTTGCTGGCAAAACCCGAATATATAAGTGAACCGATTGAAAGGAATGTCGCATGAAAATTATCAAATGCCTTATTGCATGGCCGGAAAGTGTTGCAGCGTATTTTTTATGGGCAGGACCGTTGGTGGCTCGCATCATCGTGGGCTATACCTTCATGCTCACCGGCTGGGGAAAGTTAACTCACCTTCCCGCCATTACTGAAAATTTTATTTCCTGGGGCATTCCTTTTCCGCATTTTATGACACCGCTTGTCTCGGGAATTGAATGTTTTGGTGGACTATTCCTTATGCTGGGGTTTATCACCCGCATCAGCGGCGGCGCATTGGCCGTTGTGATGGTGGTGGCTATTATCTCTGCCAAATTGCACGATATTGATTCACTAGAGACCCTGTTAGGCTTTGAAGAAGCAACTTATTTTGCCGTATTCACCTGGTTTGCCATCTGCGGTGCCGGAAAGGCCTCGCTCGATCATTGGATTGGTCAGCGCCTCGGCACAGTACAGTGGGAATTTCACTGAGCATCGCAGTCAGTCACCTCTAATAAAATAGTTTTCAGAGAAATCAGCTTGTTAATTTGCGCTCTTGGGAAAAAGAGCATCAAATTATCGCAGCATCTTTAGTGATGTAAAAATAATTAATTAGACACGCATTGGTTAAAATGATAAAAACACGTTATACGTGTATTTTTATATTTTAATACATCGCTTAAAATGTAACTATTCATTGTAGCGATGTCAGGTAGATACGATACAAGCGACTATTTCATCGAAACAATATTCATCTGTGCAGAGTGAAGCACATGGCGTGATTTTATCATTTGCATTACCGCAGGTGGTAACGATTGAAAGCGTGGAAGCACTGGCTGCGGAACTAAAGCAATTACCACTCGCACAAAAAACCGATCTTATCCTCGACGCTTCGCAGGTACAGAATATTACTACTCCTGGCTTGCAACTGATTATCTCGCTGGAAAAAACACTCTCCTCACAAGGGGGCATGCTCGCTATCCGCGACAAGAGTGAGGCGTTTATGCACGCATTGAAAGACGCCGGTCTCCAAAATTTACTCAGCACGTCATCATAGTAGGAGAGATATAAACATGGCCCTAAAAATATTCGCCGTCGATGATTCCAGGACCATGCGCGAGATGGTTTCTTTTACGCTTAAAGGGGCCGGTTATGATGTGATCGAGGCAGAGGACGGCAAAGCGGCACATACGACGTTAAATGGCGCAAAGATAGATGCAGTTATCACCGATCTGAATATGCCAAACATGAATGGCTTTGAACTTATTCGTGCCCTGCGTGCCAACCCAACCTACAAATTTATCCCGATCCTGATGCTCACCACAGAAGGAGATGATTCAAAAAAACAGGAGGGTAAGGCGGCGGGTGCAACGGGCTGGATTGTCAAACCCTTCAAGCCAGAAAAGCTAATAGAAGTCATGAAAAAAGTCTGCTCACCTCCTGAAGCGGCAGCATAGTTCGATGAATGATCTCGATCAGTTCAAGCAAACGTACATCACCGAATGCTTCGAACTTCTGGTGGAGATGGAAGAACGTTTACTTAGACTGGATATAGACGTTGCCGACAAAGAGGCTCTCAACGCCATTTTCCGTTGTGCACATTCTATCAAAGGCGGTTCCGGCGCTTTCGGATTTGATTATATCACCAACTTTACGCACGTGCTGGAGGCGTTACTTGATTCCATGCGCGAAGGCGCCGTTGCACTATCGCGTGATGTCGTGGACACGCTACTTAAAGCTACGGATATCGTAACGCAAATGGTTCATGCGGCAAAAGAGAATGTACGTCCACCGGCAACTCTTGGCGCAAATATTAAAATCCAATTAGAGCAATTCGCTTCCGGCAAGATAGTTTCCGCTCCAGAAGCTAATTATGGGCTTTTCAGTGAAGATCCTGCGGATTCAAACGTTTCAGAGCGTTCATGGCGGATTGATTTTTCACCGCATGAAACATTTTTCTCAACAGGTAACGAACCATTATTTATTTTACGCGAATTAGCACGAATTGGAAAAACTGAAGTCACGACGTACACGGCACGTGTACCTGAAATTGCATATATAAATCCGATATCCTGTTATCTCGGCTGGTCTATTGCACTCAGTACTACCAAATCAGAATCAGACATACGTGAGGTGTTTGAATTTGTCGTGGATCACTGCGACCTTAAAATCCAGCCCATTGAGCTTTCCAGCGCGCCCACTGAAGATACAGCAACCATAGCTACCCCACATGCGACAAAAATTATTGCCGTCGCAGAAGATACTGGGGCTCGCCCCACACAAACCACTTCAATTCGCGTTGATCTGGAAAAAGTAGATCGTTTAGTAAACATGATCGGCGAGCTGGTGATTACCGAAGCAATGATCAAGGCGCAAACCCGCGACTTTCCCGTTGAACAGTATGCAGGGTTGATGCGCGGCATTGATGAATTATCACAACATACACGTGAATTGCAGGAAGCAGTGATGAGTGTGCGAATGCAGCCGGTCAAAACAATTTTTTCACGGATGCCGCGTATTGTGCGCGATATTTCGACACAGCTTGGTAAGGACATAGGACTGGTCACATCGGGTGAAAATACCGAAGTGGATAAGACCGTGATCGAACAGCTGTCCGACCCATTGATGCACATGATCCGAAATTCATGCGATCATGGCATCGAAAGGCCAGAGGTGCGCGTAGATAAAGGCAAGCCAGCACAAGGCATGATTTATCTATCTGCTAATCACCGCGGTGGACGCATTATTATTGAAATCCGCGACGATGGTGCAGGTATAAACCGCGAGCGTATTTTAGCAAAGGCACGGGAAAAGCAACTTATTACTGCGGATGCAACACCGTCACCCGACGAGATCGACAATATAATTTTTATGGCGGGCTTCTCTACCGCAGAAAAAATAACCAATGTCTCGGGACGTGGCGTTGGCATGGATGTGGTTAAGCGCAATATCGAAGGCATGGGCGGTAATGTACGTGTAACCAACACTCCCGGTCAGGGATCGTTGTTCACTGTATCATTGCCTCTGACACTGGCGATTTTAGACGGCATGATTGTGCGAGTGGGCGCTGAAAATTATATCATTCCCATCACCAGCATTATCGAAACATTACGCCCGAAACCCGCAGATGTACGCCGCGTCGAGGGGCACAGCGATGTCATCAATGTACGTGGCGAATTTATATCGGTGATCTACCTGCACCGCATCTTCGCCATCAAAAATGCACAAAATGATCCCAGCAAAGCATTAGTAGTACTAGTTGAAAGCAACCGCCAGAAAATGGGGCTGGTCGTTGATGAACTCATCGGCCAGCAACAGGTGGTCATCAAAAGCCTGGAGGCCAATGCTGACCCTGTGCAGGGAATTTCCGGCGCAACGATACTTGGTGACGGCAGGGTGTCACTGATTCTCGAGATTAATGATTTAGCCACAATAACTCATGCGCGGCCACAGCGCATGGCTTTGGAGCAAGTAGCTTAGAAAACAAAGAAGGGAAATGATGTATGGCAGACAGTTTTGATAAGACTCGCGAAAAGGAAAAGGAGGTTGCCGCGCACAAGGGCATGGCACAGCAATTCCTGACATTTACCGTTGAAAATGAAGAATACGGCGTGGATATCATGACAGTACGCGAGATTAAGGGCTGGACGGAAACGACTCGCCTGCCCAATTCCGCCGAATACATGCGTGGCGTAATGAATTTGCGCGGTTTGATTATTCCCATTTTCGATTTGCGAACGCGATTTCATCAAGGAGTAACCGAAACGACACCTAAGCATGTGGTAATTATTTTAGCCGTTGGTGAACGCAATATTGGCATTCTGGTGGATACCGTATCCGATATTCTCGATGCCAGCGCCGACCAGATCAAGCCCGCACCCACTGCCGATACACAAGTTGATGCTGTGTTCATTAGCGGACTGATTTCCTTAGAAAACCGGATGGTTGTTTTGCTTGATGTTGATCATCTGTTTGATCCAAAACACATTGAACTGGCCATTAATAAAACAAATGAAATTGCTGCTTAACAATTATTTGGGAGTAAAATTATGACCCTTACCATCAAGAATAAATTGATCCTGCTGGGAGCGCTGTCCGTTGCAGCGTTATCATTCCTAAGCGTCATGATGTATCAAAATCATGCCACGATTAAAAAATTAAATGATACAGCAAATGCTATTCAGACTGATAATGAGCTTGTTACTGAAGCGCAAAATCAGCGATTTTTGCTTGTAAATAATTTCTATTCCGCACTTATGGCACGTTCCTCTGGTAAAGTGCCAGAAGCCAATGCATCGCCTATACATGATGCCATCATTGTAATGGGAAATGATGCCAATAAATTACTGGCAAAAAAAGCTACCTATCTTGATGCCGACAGGCTGCAAGAGAGCAAGCAATTAATCGAAGATATTTCCTCCATCACGCAGGTAGAGATGCCAAAGTTGGTGGAGAGCCATGCCGGTGATGATGCGTTTTCAACATTATCAGCCAAACTTGAAGACAGGAAAATCAAGCTAAGTAAACTTCAGGATTCATTATACGATTCAGTGCTAACAGCCAATACCAAGGCACAGGAAGCTGCCGATCTGGAAATCGACAGTGCTAACAAGACGCTACTGATTATTTTTGGCTTGTCGTTGCTTGCGTTATTGCCACTGGTTACGACCATCATTCTCAGTATTACGCGCCCCCTGCGTAAATCGACGCAAGTGGCAGAGGAGTTGGCACATGGTAATTATACCATGAATATTGAAGGTTTGGATAAGCACGATGAACTTGGCAAGTTATCACGTGCGCTCAATGACATTAAATCGACAGTTGCGGATTATTCCGGTCAAATCGTTGCCATTGGCAAATCACAAGCGGTGATAGAATTTAAATTGGATGGCACAATCATCACTGCCAATGATAATTTCCTGAACACACTTGGCTATGCGCTCAATGAAATCAAGGACAAGCACACAGTATATTCATTGAACCGGCCCATCGTGAGAGTAGCGAATACCGCGAATTTTGGGCCAAATTAAACCGTGGAGAATATCAGGCAGCCGAATACAAGCGTATTGGCAAGGGCGGTAAAGAGGTGTGGATTCAGGCGTCATACAATCCGATTCTCGATCCGAATGGAAAACCGCTCAAAGTGGTCAAATACGCAACTGAAATCACCACGGCAAAATTGGAAAGTATGAACGGCGCGCGCCTGAAGCTGGCGCTTGATACTTGTACTTCCAACATCATGATGGCGGATGCCAATTTTAACATCAGCTATCTGAACGAAGCGCTGGTTGGCTTCCTGAAGGAAGCAGAACAGGATATTCAGAAAGATTTGCCGAATTTCAAAATGGAAGGAATCATCGGTAAGAATATTGATATTTTCCACAAGAATCCGGCCCATCAGCGCGGCATGCTGGATAAACTCGCCAGCACGTTCAGAACATCGATCATGGTGGGTGGCCGTTCTTTCAATCTCGTCGCCAACCCGATTTTTGGAGCAAAAAATGAACGTCTTGGCACTGTGGTAGAATGGCAGGACGGTATCGCGGTCGGCATGGCCAATGCCATCAATAGATCACAAGCTGTTATCGAATTCCAAACGGATGGCACGATCATCACTGCCAACCCTAATTTCCTGAGCGTCATGGGCTATATGCTCGATGAAATTAAAGGAAAGCATCACAGTATGTTTGCCGATGCGGCGTACCAGGCAAGTCCGGAATACCGTAAATTCTGGGAAGATTTGAACCGTGGAGAAGCACAGTCTGGCGAATTTAAACGCATCGGCAAAGGCGGCAAGGAAGTATGGATCAACGCGTCCTACAATCCCATCGTGGATTTACGTGGCAAGGTCGTGCGTGTAGTGAAGACCGCTGCCGATATTACGCAAATGGTCGTTACCCGCACTGAAAATGAGCTGGGGATGGATGAAGCAGTGAAGGTGTTGACCGGTGTGGCGGCAGGCAACCTGACGCGGAAAATGGATCTCGAATACAAAGGTACGTTTGGACAAATTAAAACCTCCGTCAATGCCACCGTTGATCGCCTTTATGCTATGGTAAAGCAGATCATCGAAGCGGCACAATCCGTGAATTCGGCAGCTGGGGAAATTGCTTCAGGCAGTACCGATTTATCGCAGCGCACAGAAGAGCAAGCCTCTTCGCTAGAGGAAACCGCTGCATCGATGGAACAGATTACTGGAACGGTGAAACAAAATTCCAGCAATGCCACTACGGCCAACGATCTGTCTGCTAAAGCCAATCAGGTCGCTAGCGATGGTGGAAAAGTAGTGGAAAATGCCGTCTCTGCGATGGGAAGTATCGAAAAATCCTCCAAGAAAATATCCGATATCATTGGCGTGATTGATGAGATTGCCTTCCAAACTAATCTGCTCGCACTCAATGCGGCTGTGGAGGCGGCGCGTGCCGGTGATGCGGGTAAAGGTTTTGCGGTGGTAGCATCGGAAGTACGTTCGCTTGCGGGGCGTTCGGCCTCTGCTTCCAAAGAAATCAAGGCCCTCATCAACGAAAGTGCAACGCAAGTACAAAGTGGTGCCGCATTGGTCAATCAAGCCGGTGAAACTCTGAAAAACATCATTGCTTCAGTGAAACAGGTGTCGAGCATTGTATCTGAGATTGCTTCGGCAAGTCAGGAACAAGCAACAGGTATCGATGAAATCAATACTGCGATTACCCAGATGGATGAGGTGACACAGCAGAATGCTGCGCTTGTGGAAGAGAACACAGCGGCGGCATCATCAATGGTAGAACAGGCGCGTGACCTGGAAAAACTCATGAGCTTCTTCACGCTTTCGGAAGAAAAGGAAGAAGCAAGTGAGCATTCAAACATTGTTTCAATGCAGTCCATTAAACCGGCGGCAACATCAAAATCATCTGTTAAGGCAGCACATAAATCTTCTGCAAACGGTAAAGCAAAGCCTGCCGCTACCAAGGCAAAACCAGCCAAAGCTGCTGGTGGCTATGATAAGGATTGGCAGGAATTTTAAAGGATAAGGACTGATGGCAAGCTCTACCAAAACAGCGGAAGATCGAGAGTTCTCGTTCAGTGATAAGGAGTTTCGCTTTCTGGCAGAACTTGCCAATAAGCGAACAGGGATCGTACTTGCCGAACATAAAAAAGACATGGTGTATTCGCGACTGGTACGCCGTCTGCGGGTGCTTAAACTGAAAAGTTTTGCGGAGTACTGCGATTTGGTACAAGGCGAAAATGGTGCTGAAGAAATCGGTAATCTCGTCAACGCCATCACCACAAACCTGACCAGTTTTTTCCGCGAAAGCCACCATTTCGAACATTTGCGCACGGCTGTATTAGCCCCGCTTGTTGCCAAATCCCCGTCCCCCAAACGCTTGCGTATCTGGTCGGCGGGGTGCTCGGCGGGCATGGAACCCTACTCTGTTGCCATGACAATCAAGCCCACCTTGAAAGACCTAAAAGCATGGGATGCGAAAATCCTTGCCACCGATATTGATACCAACATGCTGGATAAAGGCATCGCGGGCGAATATGCAATTGAGCAATACGAAAATATTCCGGCAAACTATCGCGGGGATGTCATGCAGAATAAAAAAGCGGATACGATCCACATGTCGGATGAGCTTAAAAATCTTATCGCATTTAAGCCACTCAATTTGCTGGAATCATGGCCGATGAAAGGGCCGTTTGATGCAGTATTCTGCCGCAATGTGGTGATTTATTTTGATAAGCCGACGCAAACGAAATTATTTAACCGGATTGCAGACCTGATAAAACCGGAGGGATGGTTATACATTGGTCATTCAGAAAATCTGTTCAAAGTATGCGATCGATTTGAGCTGGTCGGGCGCACTATTTATCGGAAGGTACGCTGATATGACAATGAGCGAACGCTTGGCAAAGGAACGACGTGCTAAAAAGGAAATGTCCGTTACCGATTATTTTCATGGCAAGAAACGCATTCATGATTCTGGTGAAAATGTTGATGTCATTAAAATTTTCGCCGGTGACTGGTATGTTTCGACACAGAAGGGCGAAATGCTTGCGACGATTCTTGGCTCCTGCGTTTCAGCCTGCATTCGCGACCCTATTCTTGGCTTTGGGGGAATGAATCACTTTATGCTCCCAGGGGATGATATGATGGATAACAAGATCAGTAATTCTGCCCGCTATGGTGTAGCTGCGATGGAAAACCTGATTAACGGTATCATGAAAGTGGGTGGGCAAAAACATCGCCTGGAAGTCAAGGTATTTGGCGGCGGTAACGTCATCAATAATTCGGCAAGGATTGGCTCGAAGAATGCAAAGTTTATCCGTGAATTTCTGCATACGGAAGGCTTGCGTATTGTTTCGGAAGATCTGGAGGGCGAGCACCCTCGCCGCGTCCATTATTATCCTGATACCGGCAAAGTGATGATGCGCCTACTCAAACGAAAAGAAGACATGGTCGTGGTGGAAGAAGAAGCACAGTATACCAAACGCATTGAAAACAAACCCATCGAGGGTGATATCGAGCTGTTTTGACCAGCCAATTGGCGCTTGAGGATAACCAGCCAACCGGCACTTGAGGAGATAAATTTATGAAACCTATCAGGGTCCTCGTTGTGGATGATTCTGCCCTGATTCGGCAGATGTTTAGTCAGATGCTGTCTTCTGAACCGGATATTGTGGTGGTGGATACTGCGTGTGATCCACTGGATGCACGTGAGAAAATCAAAAAACTCAATCCTGATGTACTGACGCTCGATATTGAAATGCCCAAAATGGATGGGCTTTCATTCCTGGAAAAGATCATGACGCTACGCCCCATGCCCGTCATCATGGCATCTTCGCTGACACAGAAAGGCGCAGATGAAACCCTTCGTGCACTGGAGATTGGTGCATTTGATTATATCAGCAAACCCGTTTCAAACCAGAACCCTGACACCATCGGTGCGCTCAAGCATGAATTGATAATGAAAGTTCGAGCTGCAGCGAAGGCCAATATGGCACGGCATAGTACAGTGTATCATGCGTCTCCTTCTGTAGTTCCTTTTCATCCCTCAGGAGGCAAATCCGGACATATTATTGCGATTGGCGCATCGACGGGTGGCGTAGAAGCACTTAGAGAAATTTTTTTACGATTGCCCGCGAATGCTCCCCCCATCGTCATTACGCAGCATATGCCAGAGACATTTACCGCATCATTTGCGGCGAGACTCAATACGCTGTCGCAAGTTACCGTGTCAGAAGCAAAAAACCATGACCGTCTCAGAGAGGGTCATGCCTATATCGCGCCCGGCGGTCCTGCACACCTCAAAGTGATCAGGCTCGGCACAGAGTTAGTATGCAAACTGGAGGAAGGGCCTACGGTTTCCAGCCATCGTCCCTCTGTGGATGTCCTGTTTCATTCGGTCGCCGAAGCTATCGGTTCGCGTGCGGTTGGGGTTATCCTGACTGGCATGGGGCGGGATGGCGCTGAAGGCATGAAAGCCATGCGCAATGCGGGGGCCTACAATATCGGTCAGAATGAGGCAAGCTGTGTAGTTTATGGCATGCCAAATATGGCTGCCAAGGCGGGTGCGACGAATGTAGAATTACCGTTAAACGATATCCCTGCTGCCTTGCTCAAAGCATGTGAGCAATGATTCTACGGTATTTTTTTAATTAATTGAGAGAGGCTGTCTAACATTTCCCTCCCCATCGCTCCACCATCCCCATGTATTTTTTCTTTGAGAATAACCGTAAGCACATCAAGATGTTTGCTGACTATCAACACGTGCTCCTTGGTGATGTTAGTCAAATTTTTTGCAAATCTATTTAGTGATTCCGTCACTTCCTGACCAAGCGTCAGACCCAATGCTTCCAGCCGTCCCTTCAGTATAAAAGTCAGATTGACGATTTTGATTAAATGCGGCTTTGCTTCGGATAAGTTATCATTCATCCGCAAATATTCTGCCTTAATATCGGCTAAATTAAGCAGCACCTCATTAAAGATATCATCATGCGCCTTATCAATAATATCCTGACAAGCCTTTATCTTCTCTGGCGTAAGAATTTGCTCGATCAGAACATCGGTTCCTATCTTCTCACGGAGTGTATTTTCCGGCTTAACTGCATAAACTTCGCTCATGTCAACCTCTGTGGAATCACTTGGGGAATAGTTTTTCTACGCTCTTCTTCCGGTGGGACCGATGAAGCCTTTCGTCTACGGCATGGTCCTTTGTAAGTGCTTGCATTAATAAAGAAACGTGTAGCATTTACAATTTTTATAAGCCGGCTACACAAATCTCCTGCACTCACTGGTTTGACGAGAATATCATCAACGCCTGAATCCCGTGCATATTCGACATTGTGTCGCAGTGCATTTCCCGTAAGCATGATAATAGGCAGGTATGGGTTTTGTGAATTTTCTGATCCACGAACATATTGCACGAAACGGGCGCCATTTTCCGGAGGATTTGCGCCCCATTTGTCGGATGGACTTATAGAATTTGACGCAATACTATCAGGTAAGGGTGCCAACTCCCAATCCGTAATCACAAGATCTATTGTCTGGCTATTCAGTATTTCCACTGCCTGAAAACCGTCCCGTGCTTGATATATTTTTTTAAATCCCAGTTTCTTTAAAACATTCGTCAAAAGACCAATAATGATCTCGTCGTTATCAACAACAACAACACCTATTTTCAGAAGCCGCGAATCATGGTCTTTAACTTTAGTTCGCGGCAATGGGGCCATAACTTTTTTGCTCAATTTACCTACCCCTTACCAGCCGAATTTAGTCTCTATAAAAATGTTTTTTTAGCCTTCATGTCACCATCATTTAGAAATGATTAAATAGGAAGGTTCGCGATCTGCCATATATTATAGCGGTTTATTATAATTTATGGCGCTCAATAATCAATCATTAAATGATAAATTATATTAATATATTACCATGCAGACTCTGCTGACTGAGTCTCCACTTCGTGACGGAATGGTGAGAACAGGATTGCTTATTGAGAACTCTCTATAGGAGTTATCAACCTATAAATGGGTTTCTTCGTAGTTAAGCATGCCTTTAATTCAGGGGTTGCGTTCCAGCCACATTTACCATCTTCCTGACGGGTACACTCTATTCCCTGGTAACAGGACGATTGTTGCATGCACACCATGGGGAATATCTTCCCTTCCGTTTCTTCTTTACCAAGACACTTGCCAAGACAGGGCATCCTTACGCAGGATTCATCGTCTGCCATCACCGGGCCAGACAATCCCAAAACCGCCAACATCAAGACGATGATGCATCTGATGGGATGACGTTGGTGGATAATCATTGTCGTCATAAAGGGCTAATAGTGATTTGAGAAAGAGTGTGGCACCACTTTACATGATTTTGGGAACATTGTTGATGTTTTTTCCTTGTAAACTCTTTGAAAAACAGGGAAATAGTATGCATGTCCTCTGTTTTATCTGTTTCTAATGTACGTAAAGTCTATGGCGACACGATTGCCGTGGACAACATTTCGTTCGAGGTAGGAAAAGGAGAAATTGTTGGCCTGCTTGGCCCCAACGGTGCCGGAAAAACGACTACCATCAATATGATCCTGAGCGTGTTGGCCCCTACGTCCGGCTCCATTACAATTGAGGGTGTTAATACGGCCACGCATCGCTCACAGGCACTTGCCCACACAAACTTTGCCGCTGTCTACGCCCCCTTACCAGGCAACTTAACTGTCGTGCAGAATCTACGCGTATTTGCGATGTTATATGCCGTTGATAATATATCAGAGCGTATCGAGGAATTGCTCCATCAGTTTGATTTACTTTCCTTTCGCAACACCAAATGCGGCGTGCTTTCGTCCGGCGAGCAAACGCGTGTCTGCCTTGCCAAAGCGATGCTCAACCGCCCGAAGCTTTTGCTGCTCGATGAACCCACGGCATCGCTGGACCCCTCGATGGCACACGAAATTCGCTCACTGGTCCGTCAGGTTGCGCAGGGCGATACCGGTATACTCTGGACCTCACACAATATGCTGGAGGTACAGGAAATGTGTGACCGCGTGCTGTTTATGTCGAAGGGGAAAGTCCTGCTGGAAGGCAATCCCAAAACCCTGCCGCACGAATATGGCAAAGCCACGCTTGAGGAATTATTTATCACCATCGCGCGCGAACCCCTGACGCTGGAGAGCAGCCATGCAGCTTAATTGCATTATGGCGGTTCTGCTGCGCCAATATTATTTAATCCGCGGCAGCGTTGCCCGTTTTGTACCGATTTTTGTCTGGGTATCGATTGATATTATCCTCTGGGGCTTCATCACCAAATATTTAAACACTATCACCACCCAGACCAGTCAGGTCGTGCCCACCTTGCTCGGCGCGGTACTGTTGTGGGGTTTTCTCGTACGCGTCATGATGGGAACAACCATGGCCTTTATGGAGGATATGTGGTCACGCAACTTCCTCAATCTGTTTGCCACACCGCTCACCATAGGCAGTTACCTTATCGGCCTCGTACTCACCAGCATCTGCACTAGCGTGATGGCTCTGATCATCATGATGGTTCTTGCTTCTGCGCTCTTTGGACTTTCGTTTCTAAGTTATGGCATCATGTTGGTGCCGTTTCTGTTCCTGTTGTTTTTATCAGGCATTGCACTGGGAATTGTCGGATGCACGATCATGATGCGGCTGGGGCCTGCCGCCGAATGGTTCATCTGGCCCATTCCCGCACTCATCTCGCCTTTTTCCTGTGTGTTTTATCCGCTCTCGATATTGCCGCACTGGATGCAATTGATTTCCGGCATATTGCCCACTACATATGTATTTGAGGGGATGCGCACCATCGTTGCAGGCGGCACGA
>Ga0207022_10234_pt1 | contig 14380 bp, 12 predicted proteins | sample Alteio_BWMinCont_46_FD_153307 | JGI IMG/M metagenome (GOLD analysis project Ga0207022, IMG submission 153307) | Enriched cells from forest soil in Barre Woods Harvard Forest LTER site, Petersham, Massachusetts, United States -... | ecosystem: Environmental > Terrestrial > Soil > Temperate forest >... | reverse complement strand
CTGTGTGGTGGCAATTCCCTGCAGCGCACAGGATAAAGTGACGATCCTCTATGACGCGTTCGGGGAATCGAAGGATCTGACGAAGGATTGGGGATATTCCGCTCTGGTGGAGCACAACGGAAAGCAAATTCTGTTCGATACGGGGAATGATGCCGCGATTTTTGAACACAACGTGAAGGCGCTTGGCGTAGACCTGACGAAGCTGGATTTTGTGGTGATCTCGCACCGGCACGCAGACCACACGACGGGGTTGAGATATGTGCTGAAGGTAAATCCGAACGTTACGGTCTATGTGCCCGCGGATGGCGCGAATGGATTTGGGGGAGTGCCGATTCCGAAGACGTTTTTGCGGGCGGACGAGACCTTGCCCGCGAAGATGCGGTATTTCGGAGGAGCGGATCCGGAACATTTCACATCGGGCAAGCTGTATGACACGGGGAATTTTGTGGCGGTGAATCAATTGACGGAAGTTTCGCCGGGAATTTTTCTGGTGCGAACAGTTTCGCAGAAGAAGGGGACGCTGGAGCTGCCGGAATTGACGCTGGCGATCAAAAGACCGAATGGATTGCTGCTGGTGGACGGGTGCTCGCACGCGGGGCTTGAAGCGATTTTGGAAGCGGCAAGCGCGGTGGATCCGAGGACGGAGATTGTGTTTGGGGGACTGCACCTGGTGACGACGCCGGTGGAAGAGATTGATGTGCTGGTGGAGAACTTAAAGACGAAGTGGAAGGTGCAGAGGGTTGCGCCGGGACATTGCACAGGTGAGCCGGCGTTTGCGCGATTGAAGAAGGCGTACGGGGAGAAATATTTGTATGCGGGGTTGGGAACGAAGCTGGAGCAGTAAGAATGGCGCACATCCAAGAAATAGGGCAATTTGTTTGTACCGGGCTGGTAACGGCTTCTGGGAAGCGAAAAACTCGGCTACGAATGGATGGTCGCCTACTCGGAAGCTATGCGGTGGTTGACGAGAAATCTCGGTAGTGTATCAGTTTGAATTTATGGGCCTCGCATTAGCACGCCGCCTCGTGGCATGATGGTCTAGGCGAGGTTAGTTCGTGATAGACCATGAAAAACTCCAAAAAGGGAGAGGCTTGGCGTATTTGGCTGGGATGATCATTTTCATCGCCGTCGTGGCATGGAAATTCGTGACCCGCTAAGATGCAGACTTTCCATGACCATCAGGGGCATGCCATTGGGCGCATTTCGTGGCGGCAATCCACTTGAGCGGATAGTCGCCATTTCGGACAAAACGACCACAAACCTGCTGCCCGCTTGTCAACCCCAGTAGTGAATGATAAAGGACGTTATCATTCCTTTCGCCGCGCCTTCCCACAGAGAGGCGAGTATGCTCCACACTTCCTCGAAACCGACTTCTGGCCCGCGTCGTTGAGAATTCGTCTCCGAGCACAACTTCCGTTTAGCCCGTAAACCGCCTAGAGCCGTCGGATTAACGAAGGCACGTTTGTTAGAGCCCGTGAAACGAATCCCTCATCTGACTGGTAGATACTCGCCCGCACAATTTATTTGTGCAGTAGTGCCGGCCAGTTAAGCAGCAAACTGATCGAACTGGATTCGGGCCGGGCCGGGGTCACTGCCACGAGGCGCTGGCCGTCCGCGGTCACGTCGAACAAAGGCGCTGGCGTGTCCGCGAGATTTATCTGGAAGAGGCGCCGCAGAGACTTGACCTGCAGCGATTGCCCGCTCAGATTTAATTCCGCTTTCGTCAGTTGGTTGCCAGTGGTTAAGAAGAAAAGATCGTCCTTCTTGTCCCAGCGAACGATCCATCCGCCGTCATGTGAAATCTGGTATTTCCCTCCGGTCCCAGGAAAGGGCACGACGTATACCTCTGGCCGTCCCGTCTCATCGGAAAAATAGGCTACCCAATGACCGTCGGGCGAAAAATTGCCGTCATACTGATCGCCGCCAACAACCGAAGAGCACTGAAAAGGTTTCCTGTCGCCGAACAGAGCCAGAATCCACTGTGCCCTGTGCCCCTGATTGATGTTGAAAGCGTCGTAAGACAAGTACCGCCCGTCCGGCGACCAGTCCACAACCTGCGCGGTTGTAATCTCGGGTCCCAGAGTCAGCAGCGTCTCTTCGGCACCCGACCCGTCCGATGGTTTACGCACGATGCTGACTCTACCGGCAGCTTTCACACCATAGGCGATGTATTTTCCATCGGGCGACCATACGCTCCAACCCCTCCAGTCCGGACCGAATGTCATCCGTCGGCTGACCCCGTCGGCCACGGGTAGCGACCATAAATCCGTCGCATCTGGATTCCGGAGATCCGCTTCCAAAAACAGCATCTGCTTGCCGTCAGGAGAGATTTTGGGAGCAAGGTAATAAGCAACCTGGCCGATGGTGCCCGTCGAATTTCCGCTCATATTAAACCATTGCAGGCGCGTATCATGCGAAACGGATTGAAACGCGAGGATCGTCGGTCCGGCGAGCGAATACCAGTCGGCATCCGCTAAAGGAGTCGCGGTGCCAGAAACTTTGCCGGAATCCACATCAAAAGGTTGCGCGAATATTTTCTGGTTTCGGATGAAAAACAAAAATCCGCCGGAATATGCGGGTTGTCGGCCATCATCGAGGACGAACTGGGTCTCTGACGACGTTAACGATCGGAGTTCGATACGCCTGTGTTGGCTTTTGTCGGTGACAACAATCAGAACGTGTTTCCCGTCGGGCAATATCGCAGGATCGCTTTCGGAGTAGTCATTGGCGCCTAAAGCCTGCATAGGTACGGCCTGCCCACCGGCCGAAGGAACACGGGAAAGGGGCGACCTCGCCGACGGCCTGAACAGGATGGTGCCGTCCGGCGCCCACGCCGCCCTCTCGGTCCATGAACTATCCGCGAGTGCCTGCAGATTCCCCCCACCCAACTCCACGGTTTTCAACTTCCCGCCGGCGAAAAAGCCAAGCGAGCGGCTGTTCGGAGACCAGAACGGCGAAGCCGCTCCTTCCGTCCCCGGAACGGCGGTGGCATCGTTGGCTTCGAGCGACCGCGTCCACAGTTTTATTAAGCCATTTTGATCGATCAACGTGAATGCCAGTTTCGTTTCGTCGGGCGAAACCACCGCGGGTCCTGAGCCAAAACCGAAAGCAAGAAAACGGGTGTCGCTGGGCGGAGGAACAAACGCCAATGCCGGGCCTGCTCGCGGCGAACGTGGATGAGCGTAGGTCCATCCAGCAAACACCGCAGCAAGAATCGCGAATCCGCACATCAGCGACCACGCCAGCCTCTCGCGGTTCGTGCGCCGCGCCGCCACCCGCACCGGCACTCCTGCTTCCGATCCGCCTTCAGCGATCCACTTCAATTGCAGCTTGACGTCGTGCACATTTTGGAAGCGCTCGTCAGGATCCTTGGCCAGACACGTTTGCACGACCCGGTCCAGCACCGGCGGCGAGGCCGGCTGCACGGTCGAGACCGCTGGAGGGTTCCTTTCCAGCACCGCAGCAATAACGCTGGCGGTGGTTTTACCGTCAAACGCTCGCTTTCCAGTAGCCATCTCATACAGCACTGCGCCGAGCGCAAAGATATCGCTGCGTGCGTCGACCTCCCTGCCTTCCACTTGCTCCGGCGACATGTATTGGAATGTCCCCACGACCACACCCTGCGCGGTTAGTGTCTTGGCGGGCGATGGCTCGGACAAGGTCATCGTCAAACCTGAGGCGGAAGGCACTACGGCTGGGGTGCTTTTGGCCAATCCGAAGTCCATGAGCTTTGCGCCGGTCTTGGTGAGCATGATGTTGGCGGGTTTCAGGTCGCGATGGATGACCCCCGTTTTGTGCGCTTTCTCCAGGCCTTCGCAGATTTCATTCGCGCACTTCAGCAACTGCTCGACAGTGAGCGGACCCTTCCGTAAACGGTTGGCCAGCGTTTCGCCTTCCAGACATTCCATCACCAGGTAATCGATTCCCATCTGGTGGCCCACATCGAAGAGCGTGCAGATATTGGGGTGGTTCAGCGAAGAAATAGCGCGGGCCTCGCGGTCGAAGCGCTGTTTGGCCTCCGGGCTTTCAGACAGGTGCGAGGGAAGAATTTTGACGGCGACAGTGCGGTCGAGCCGTGTATCGCGTGCCCGATACACCTCGCCCATCCCGCCAGCGCCCAGCGGGGCTTGAATTTCATATGGTCCAAGTCTAGTGCCAGAAGAGAGGGCCATCTTAACGCGGCATTATACGCCGCGTTAGCACGATCCTGAGGGCGCGCAGGGATTCTGGGCGTGTCGTCGGCGATACGGAAGTTGGCCCCCAAAGGCCTTAGAGTCCGCAAAGCCGACTTCGGGCCCGAAAGCTACTTACCATTGAAGATGGCGTGGTTAATGTCTGGCCAGAACTCCCGGAACACAACGGTCATTCCGTCGAGAGAGGCATTTAGTAACCATCGCTGATAGGTCTTAGTCCAGGTTCGCTCGGGACTGGGATAGTAAAGATTGGATATGGCGGCGGCTGCTCCGGCTCCGCCGACCTCGCTGACATTAAAGGTATTCCCGCCTGAATCCGTGCGCGTAATAAAAAGGCGGCTGACCGCGTATCCCGCCCGCTTGAGTGGTCCGTTATGTCCATCCGCAGTTCGCCGCCCCAGGGTGTAGTAGCGCGGATCTTGACGGGTCACAACGGGAAGCAGGAATTCTACCCACAGGTTCTCATCTGCCTGGTCGGCGAAGGAATGCCAATAGTAGCGGCCAAAACCTGCCGCACCTTGGCGAAACTCCGGCGTCGAATTCTTAAGCTGCGACACGCCGGCGAGCACTCCGATCCAAATGAACGATGAATAATCGAAGCTGTCCTTAGCGAAGCCAACGAATTTCTCTTTGGGCGTTTGGGGTGGCAGGTGAGTGTCGACGCTTACCGCACGAAAGTTTGGAATGATGCCAAGGATACGCTTAGTCTGCTTGCCGTCGCCTGGCTCCTGACTTGCGCTGGGCGCGTCGGGTAAGGTCGTCGCCAAGGGCGCATTCTTGTTGCCGAGGCTTGGATGGCTCTCCCTATTGTCGCGTTCTTGGGCGCTTGCCTGTACCGCACACAGACAGAGCAGCAGGGCAAAAAATCCTTCCCCCAATCCAAGCAAAGAACGTTCAGACATAAGCCTCGTTGATGTCGCCGCGCGGAATTCTCTCCGTTTCCACTGTTATATCGGCCCAAGTGGCGCCTAAGCAAGCTTGCAACGAAGCGACGAAGAACTGAATCTAACTCCCGCCGATTCTCTGTTCATATCTCAGGTTCTACTGCTACCACCAAACCGGTGGCAGCGGCAGCTTTGGCAAGTGGAGCCACTTGAACGCCCGTCCAATTTCCGGCGCAAATTCCTGGGTCAGGTTCTGTGCGGCAAAACCCGTGAAGACCGTTAAGCTCCGCTGCCCTGCGTGGGTAGTATTGTTCCAGCCATCGGGAAGATAAGCGTTGCCCACGAAACCGGCGGCGCCCGCCCCCACGAAATTTCCGAAAGCAAGAGTTCGATGCCCGCCATCGGTCTTGTCAAAGAATGTGAATGTGAGAGCATGGGCCGACCGTCCCAGAAACGACTTGCTTTTAGATCGTGAGTAGCGAGGATCTTCATGAAGCAAAGAGTCGACGGAAAAGCGCGCAAAACTCTCTGCCGCGTTGCGCGCATAAGCATTGCCGTAATCGCGGCCAAACGCGCCTGCGCCGTTCCTCCATTCTCGCGGATATCCGCTGGGCGGGTTGGCCATGGATAGCCCGGCCTGGAAGGCGGTCGTAAAGATCGCGCGCGGACCAAATACTGGTTTTTCAAAATAACTGAATTTCTCGCCGACGGTCATCGGGCCCTTCTTCGTGCTCATCGGCAGATGTCCGAAGCTAAATGCGTCCACTGCGCTCGGCTGTACAGTCGGCTCCGAGTTCTGATTTCCGGATTGCTCGCCTTTCGACTCGTCACCCTCCTGTCCTCGATCCTCGGCCTCTGGCGGTGCGGTTGCAGAGGGTGCGTCGGGAAGCGATTCTTCGGTGAGTTTGCTGGACACTTCCGACGTAGTGCTCTGCGCTGTCGTTGTCGGGCGAAGAACGCTTTGCGCATACAGCGGAAAAACGCTCGCCACCAGGATCAAAATGTATCTGGATAGTTTTCGCAAGTACGTCTCCTAAGCGGAACGATTGCGGATCGGTATCAAAAATCCGCGACGTGCGGCAGTTCCGAGCTGAATTGTTTTTCATGAGACCACAAGATTCGTGAAGGAGCGCTCACAATGGGTCAAGATATGTAGAAATAGGTCACCGTGCCGTGACACATAGTTACAATCTTAACTTTCAGCTTTCACGCTGGTTTCGAATGAAACGAACGGCGCGGACCCACGCAGCCCGGCGTCTCATGGCCCGCTGACTCTCATTTCCTCTCGTTCGAAGTTCCCCAAATTTGCGATGCGCAGCAACGCAGAATTCCTTCCCGCGGCCACCGCGCGGCGAGAACAGTTCAGCAATAGGGAACAGTCTTGATCGGAGGAGTGTTCGAAAACCGAGAGGACGAAGACAAAGCGCTCGAACACCGGGATGTCAACAACTGCGGCAATCTCTGCCCGCACGTTGGGCACAGTGCCGAGCGGGGCTGGATTCAGAATGGAGAGCCCGTCTGCCGGTCGCGGGTCGATCATGCGTATGGCATTGTGGATTATCATTCGGCGAGCCCAGGAGCGAGCCCATTCCTTGAAAACTGAGGTACTTCCGGCAGAATCCTCCAAACTCTGGAGAAAGCACTTCTCGGCTTTGTCGCAGTCTGCGGTCAGCAAGAGCGAGAGCAGGTACAGGCCGCTCATTTCCGCATGAAAGATTCGACAGAAATCTGCACTGGTCGCATATGGCGTTAACGTCTTTGCAATGGGGTTCGACTTCGGCATGTGCGATCAATAACATCATCGAATTGGCCTGAATACTGTCGCGAGTTGTCACCGCACGCAAGCATTCGTCACGATTCCGTGACATTTTGTTACCTCGCGAGCCTGGAACCTGGGCGAAAATGGAGCTTGTGGATCGCGTTCTCCTCATTGACGATGACGCAGAGCTGGGAGGAATGCTGAAGGAATACCTGCGCCGCCAGGGCGTCACCCTTGACGTCGCACTGAGTGGCGATAAAGGTGTTCAACAGTTTCAGAAAGAGCTCTACTCGCTCGTGCTGCTCGATGTGATGCTACCCGGTCGTGATGGATTTGAAGTCTTGAGAGAATTGCGCCAAACCTCGCGAGTGGATGTAATCATGCTTACCGCCCGCGGAGAGGACATAGACAGAATCCTGGGTTTGGAGATGGGCGCCGATGATTACCTTCCCAAGCCATTTAATCCCCGCGAACTGCTGGCACGAATTCGCGCCGTGCAGCGGAGAAAGGAAAAAAGAGCACCCGAGACGCGGCTGCAAGCCAACGGTATCACGCTGGACAACGCGGAGCGCTCGGTGCGTTGGCGCGGGCGCGCAATCATCCTGACAACCGTTGAGTTCGAAGTGCTAAGAACGCTTTTGGAATCTGCCGGCCAGGTGGTAAGCCGCGAAGACTTGGTACGATCCGCACTGGGGCATGGGCTCCAGCCGTTCGACCGAAGCCTCGATATGCACATCAGCCGGTTGCGGAAAAAGCTCGAAGGTGCGGGCGCCGATCCGTGCATCAAGACCGTCCGCTCGATGGGCTATCAGCTCGCCATCCTCTCCACTAGCGATTCGGCTGACACTCGGAGCATCTGATCATGCGCAGTTTTTGGATAAGAATCTTTGTAACGTTCTGGATCATTGAGATTCTGACCATAGCCGCTCTTGTGGCCATGAGAGGCAGTCTGGAGAATTTCACCCTGAATCCGCTGTCGGAGAAAGCCTTGACCTCGATGGCTTTCTCTGCGGAAGAGGCTTATCAGGCGGGGCAGTGCAACGAGCTCAAACCTCTGTTGAGCCGGTTTGAACGCACATATAAAGTCACTCCCCATCTGTTCGACGCAACCGGGCACGTAGTGTGCAGCGAGGCCGTATCGCCGGCTGTACAGCGCGCTGCGGATAAATCTCAACCCTTCGGCCTGAAACGCGTGGTAGAAATTATGCGCGGTGTCTCTCCCAGCCGGAACGGCCAGATCATAGCGTCGGTTCGCATCAATCCTGATCAAAACGCACCCTTCATTTTCGTCGTAGAAACCACACAGATTCCATCGTGGATTTTTCGTTATAAGGGTGAGCTTACCGTTCTTGCTGGCGTTTTATTTTCCGGAATCCTCAGCGCCCTGCTCGCGAAGATTCTTGTTCTCCCTATTGGGCAACTTCGACGCACAGCGCAAGAATTGGCTTCGGGAAACTTTAAAGCGCGCGCGAACAACTGCTGGCGCCTGCCGTCCAAGGGCAATGAGGTCCTCGCGTTATTTCACGATTTCAACCGCATGGCGGATCAGATTGAATCACTGATGGGAATGCAAAAGCAGTTGATTCGCGATGTCTCGCACGAACTTCGTTCTCCGCTTTCCCGTCTCAGCGTTGCCCTGGAGTTGCTTCGCGAAGACACGAACCAACAATGCATGGTTCATGTGGAACGGATTGAGCGCGAGACCGAGCGCCTGAATCGGCTGATTGGCCAGTTGCTAGAACTCTCCCGCATGGAGGCGTTGGAGGGAGTCGGGATAAGAACCGAGGCAGTGCAACTCGATGACCTCGTTCGGGAGGTCGTTTCCAATGCCGCGTACGAAGCGGGGAGCCGGGGCTGCAATGTCCGGGCGGCGATTCGTGACCGGGTTACAGTCCATGCAAATGCGGAGCTGCTTTCGAGTGCGATTGAAAACGTGGTGAGAAACGGAATTCGATACACGCATGCAGGAACGGATGTACTCGTGACACTTGAGTGCAAGCACACAGAGGGCGCAACTCCTGTAAGACTTACCGTTCGAGATTTTGGGCCTGGTGTTCCGGAAGACAAGATCCCCTCCCTGCATATGCCCTTCTATCGGATTGACCCTGCGCGCTCGAATGAAACCGGTGGTACAGGGGTTGGGCTAGCAATCGCAGATCGCGCGGTCCGACTACACGACGGCTCGCTTGCATTGAGAAACCATCCTGAAGGAGGGCTTGAGGTCACCTTGTTTCTACCAAATAGGGAAAGATAACTCAACTTGTGAAGGCTTTATTCCAAGCCGCTACTGAGCTTCAGTTATCAATTGTTTATCTTCATGCTGATTAGACGCGGCGACCATGCGGCCAGATGGAGGCGGGATGTCATTTGAACGTCATTTGAACGTCGAGTTTCGTAAACGCGACAGATAGCAATGATTGTATTGTTGCCTCGAGCTCGTAAGTAAAGTTATGTATTTAGTAAATGGCGAATCGTAAGGCAGGCGGACAGGTCGTCAACTTAATCACACTTGATGACGTCCTGTCCGCGCTAGTGGAGAGATGTAGAAGAAGCTTGTAATGCAGTACTTTACGCCATAAGAAGTATCAACCCCGGAATGCATTCCAGAGTCAAGATGTTTTGGACGAAAGCGAGGGTTTCCCCAAATCACTGAGGAGGTCGCGGGTTCGAGCTCCCACCGACTGAAAGAGGGCTACCCGTCAACCGCCCGGTAGGTATACTTCTGTTGATGGAGCCCGACCACGATGTTGTAAATGTATGGCGTGATTCGGCGCCCTTCTGGGAGAAGCACCGCGAAATCATCCGGCAGATGTTTGCGCCAGTTACGCAAGCTCTCGTCGAGGATGCGCGGATCGGTCCCGGACACTCAGTTCTGGATATTGCTACGGGGCCCGGGGAGCCAGCTTTAACCATAGCTGCCATAGTCGGCTCCGAGGGCAAGGTCTTCGGGATCGATCCGGCGCCCGAGATGGTGGACGCCGCTCGTCGAGCCACAGACCATCTTGGGTTCAGGAATGCGAAATTCGAGGTCGCTTCTGCCGACCGTCTGCCGTTCCTGGCCGATACCTTGGATGCTGTGGTAAGTCGCTTCGGCGTGATGTTCTTTCCATCTCCCGTTGAGGGTGTTCGAGAGATGTTGAGAGTGCTGAAGCCCGGACGGGAACTGTCTCTGGCGGTCTGGCATTTCGCCGATAGAAATCCTTTTTTCTACACGCTGTCGCGAGTCATGGAACGTTTTGTCGATTCGCCGCCTCTTGCGCCCAACGCTCCCGACGCATTCCGCTTCGCCACCCCGGGCAAGTTACGGGACGTTCTTACAGAGGCTGGCGCGATGGCCCCATCCGAGCGCCTGCTGCAATTCACAATACAAGCACCGATCTCGGTAGAAGACCTTTGGATACTGCGATCCGAGATGTCTGAGAAGCTTCGTGAAAAGCTCGCCAAGCTTCCAAGGGAACTGGCGAGTGAAGTGAAGCGTCAGTCGCTGGAAACTTTGCGTGGGTACGCGACCGAACGCGGGATGAGTTTTCCGGCCGAGGTTCTTATCGTCAGTGGAACTAAGAGCCGTCCGGCATGAGCGTTTGAGGGCCGCCATCAGTGAACAACGTCACAGCCCAGTCTTCTTCGTCCAAATCTCGCATCACACCTGATGCCGATATTGCCCTCGGGCTCGGCCTTACCAACGAGTGTAATCTCGCCTGCGCCTTCTGCTACCGCGATCCAACTCGCGAGGATCGTCTCTCCCTGGATCAAGTGAAGGCAGTCATGGAACGCTTGCCCGTACGGTCGGTGAATCTCGGCACCGGGGAGAATGGCATGCATCCCGACTTCAAGGCAATACTGGCCTACCTGCGAACGAAACCGGTCAAGCTCACCATCACTTCCAATGGTCATAGCGTTGCTGTTCTGGAAGACAATGAGCTCAGTGCCTTCCATGACATCGAGTTCTCTCTCGATTACGCCACACAAGCCGAACAGGATGCACAGCGCGGACCCGGTAATTGGGAGCTCATCCATCAACAGGCCGAACGTTGTGTCAGCCTCGGCGTGCCAGTAACGATCATTGCCGTCATGATGAAGTCAAACTATTTGCGTCTCTCGGAGGTCGCGCGAGTAGCCAAACAATTTGACGCCCCGCTGCGTGTGAATGTGTATCAGGCGGTGCGATCCGACGTGTACGCGCTTAGCTACGAAGAGTACTGGGAAGGGTTCCGGCGCCTCTTTGAGGAGACCGACGTAATCGCTATTGGCGAGCCGCTGGTTCGCGCCATGGCGGGGCTTCCGCCGCTCCGAGGCGGTTGTGGCGTGAGCACTGTACGAGTGACACCAAGAGGCACGACACAACCTTGCGTCTATTGGCCAGGATCAGGGGAGCAGCTTTCAGACTTGATCTCTGCAGGGATCAACATTCTCAGCTCAACACCGTTCGAGCAGGCACGCACACTTCCTCAAACCTGCAATCAGTGCGAGTTCCGCGAGTCGTGCCACGGCGGATGTGCCGGACGTCGACGCCTGCAAGGCGCACTACTAGAGCCTGACTCTTATTGTCCGATCATTCGGGGCGAGCGCCCAAGGCTCGAAATCCGCATGGCCGCAAACCGCGATCTGCCCAAGCTGAGCAGTTCCTGCACGACCGTTGTCATTGGCAGATAGCCTGATTCGTGAAGCACGGCATCAGCTGTCCGAACTCATCTTCGGTTATTGCGCAGGTCATTGCGCAACGATCCATTTGTCCGATCCCGTCAGCTTGACCGCCACATCCGAAATAAAGATGTGCAGAGGCTTGCCATCGGCGGTGCCGCGATGCTCAGTTGAGAACAGAATTGGACCTGCCTTTTTGTAGCCTGCCCAGGTTGCGAAGACGCGGCTCGGCGGCTTGGCCCCGCCGCGGATGTAAACAAAGTACACGACGCGGTTGTCTTTACCGACGTAGAGATCCCAGGTGTCGCCGGGCGTGTAACCGCCATCTGCGGGATACTTCACCGGGACCAGTTCGGCCGTGCCGGGGCCGACTGGCAGGTTAAACTTGCCCTGATCGATCGCGCTGGCGCTCTTGTCCCAATAAGCATGGAATGGGAACAGAGTCCAATAGTTATCGTTGACGAAACTGGGATCGATCTGATTTTTCACGGCGTCGGATTGACTGCTAAGGTCGGTGCGTACGTATGAAACGTTGACCGGCTTGCCGTCTTTATCCGTCCCTTCGTAGGTGACTTTGCCGGTCTTGGGCTCCCACTCCCACTTGTGGGCAATTTTGAAGAGTCCGGTAATCTCACCGTTCCAGGTGTAGCGGATAGCCTCAACTTGGTCCCACGAACCGACCCCGAAGGTCTTGGCGACTTGATCGAGAATTGGCGCGCGCTGCTGCGCCCAGGAAGTTGCAGAAAGGGCCAATACTCCGAAAGCCAGAATACGGATCATCATTACTCGACTCGCATTTGTCATGGAGTTCGCTCCTCAGTGAATTGAACAGACTTCTCTTGGATGTCGGACACAAGATTTCGGATACAAATGCATCTAGTCCGTTGAGCATGGGTTTGCCGCCGGTCGTCTGCAGCGGTGAAACGCGACAATCGCAGCGGCGATCGCCACGGATCCGTATTCCAGCAGCATAATCCAGTCAGGAAGCAACCACGGACGACCGAGCGCGCGCAAATGCCAAACGTAGTAAATAGGAATAATGCTCACCGTCCAGATGATGATCGGCACGGTCGAAGCTGACCGCAAGAACGGCAGCAGCCAGAGAAGATACCACGGATATACGACCGGTGCACACAGAAGCGATGCTGCCATAGGCCAGGCAAACGCATCGAGAGAGAATGGGGCGGCCCTGCGCCTCAGCCAGATTGCGGCAAGAAAGCCGGCGAGCAGTGCCAGCCCAGCTAGCCACTGCGGAGGCGCCACCTGATCGAGAGCCGCAAACACGGGACCATTAAAACGGAAACTCTGCACATACGTGCCGAGCGAGCCGATGGGAATGCGGCCGTGATTCAGAAATGACACGTACAGGAGCGCGACCACGGCTGCCGCCAGCGCAGCGTCGCGAATGCGAACCCGCTTCCAATAGAGGGGCAAGAGTACGATCGGAAGAAATTTCACTGCTACCGCTAGCCCTAGTGCGACGGCCGCAGTCGCCCGCCATCGGCGCACTAGGGCAGCGGCGGACACCACCAACAACAGCGCGCCAACAATATCAATGTGACCGCTTCCCGCCACTTCAATGGCCAACAATGGGTTCCAGGCGAATGCCAGAACCAGGTGCGCTCCCTGCCGGGTACAACGCAAGATATCGAGCAAGACTAAAACAATTGCGAACTCGCAAACCACAAATGCTACTTTCAGCGCAAAGGCGGACTCCTGAATCGCAGTTACTGCGCGGAAAAAAAACTGCGCTCCTGGGGGATATGGGCTCGGTAGATCAGGGTGGTTCAAGTTGCGGGTTTCCGGCGTATGCAGTCCCCTCACGGCGGGATCGCTGGGAACGACAAGATAGGGGTTGTAGCCGAGCCTCTGCAGGCGGCCATCCCAAACATATCGGTGGATATCGTCATCGACGCCCGCGGGCACTCGAAGAAATTCAATGTGCCAGAAAGCGGCCAGTACGAGCCCAATGACCACAACTCGCCGGGAAAATGTTGGCGTAGCGAAAAACTCACGGATCGCCAAGAGGTATACGATGCCCGCAAGCGTCAAAGAGGCCATGAAGTATGGCCCACCCCGGTCGCCGAAGTTGCGCGAGCAGATCGTCAGCGCCACGCACAACGTCGCGCCGAGTGCGTACACTCTCCACGCGGGGGTGAGCTTCGTTATCGCTACTACAATTCTCCCTTGCCCGTCCGAGTCTGTGCACGCAGGTCGATGAAATCCGATGACGTACTCTGCCCCATCGAGTTCACAATTTGAGCTTCTCCCAAAATGACATTGGCCGTACGAACAAAATCAGCTCTCCCGGTTTAGCCTGTGCTTTGAATTTCCCACACGTATTCGCAGCAGCTTCGCCCAATTCGACGATTTCACTAATCCGGTAGGTAGGGACGACATCCGACGGAATATGAAGCGGTGGGGGCTGCCCGGATAGGTAGTTTCCGTATTCCTGACATACAACGTAAATATCCCCTATCACCGAAATGGACTCTACATCGTTTGTAAGGAACTTGGGACCGAGGACAGCCTGTCCATTGCACGCATGGGGAGACGTCGTGTCTGCCGTGACCTGTCTATTTTTAATATGTAACCCTACGATTCCCTCGCGATTGGTTGGTGCCAGCAATTCTGCGCCGCGCCATTTCCCGAGCGATATGTTGAGACACTCGTCCCTAATTGGCTTTCCGTTCCGCACATGACGTAGTCGTTGGACCGACGCACGACGGAGGCTACTATCTCGTCGGGGCAAAGGCTTCTCATCCGACGCTTTTCGCAGGCGACGGAATGGGCACCAGCAGTGCGCTGGAGAGACTCCTATCGCGCGCACGAACTCTTGAGTTATCCGTGGGTTTCGCGGATCCTTTTTATGACATTGATGTAGCTGACGACCTGACTCGGTT
>Ga0207022_10173_pt1 | contig 14396 bp, 14 predicted proteins | sample Alteio_BWMinCont_46_FD_153307 | JGI IMG/M metagenome (GOLD analysis project Ga0207022, IMG submission 153307) | Enriched cells from forest soil in Barre Woods Harvard Forest LTER site, Petersham, Massachusetts, United States -... | ecosystem: Environmental > Terrestrial > Soil > Temperate forest >... | reverse complement strand
CAAAAGCTCGGTCGACGTATTCCCATAACGAAAGTGCCGATACACTATGATGCAATATCGATTGCTGGCGAACCCACTGTGCCAATGTTTGACGGGTTTCCCTTAGAAAAATAACTTTGGCTGTCGCAGAATATTCATCAGGTCCCAAAAAAACTGAAGTGGTGTAACGCCACTGGCTTTGGTCTGGATAACCATAAAAGATTTGATTGCGTTGATTTTGTTCTGTAATAGCCACTTCATTACGCCCATCCAGGTTGATGAGTATATCAAGGCGTCCCCCGAAAAGAAAATAAAGCATTACGGAAATATCTTGCTGAGGCTGTTTGTAGCAATAGTAAGCCAAAGAGATGGTGCGAAAGGATTTGCCTTTATACTGGGGAATACTCGACAAAATGCGTTCCAACTTAGCAACCGCGTTTTTATTATCGCTAAGATACTTTGCTACGGATCCGCCGGTAATTCCTACCACCACCTCCGAATCATCGCTAATACGACTAAATAGATCTTTACGACTATACAGATCTTCCGGATGAGAAAATCCCAGATAGGGGTTAGGGTCTATATTCGCAGCAATATCCTGTGTCATATTCTTCTGAAAAATTACAGAATCCAGTCGCGATAATATGGCATTAGAATTGAAACTACGATTATTCGCCAGCCGGTAAATTACAAATACACTGCCCTCCATTAACGCGTAGGTAAAACACAGCATAACAAAAGCAAACAGGAGTGTTTTGCATCGTTTCATGATTCTAACATTCGTGCTTGCATAGGTTGAGGGTATCCAATTTATCGGAAAGGGTACTAGAAGTTACCAACAAAACAAGTCGTATCCACCTGGGTTTGTGCGTGTATGCGAACGCGGGTTTTCATTGCCGTACGCGACCTAGCACCACATCCAGATCTACGGAGGTCTGGTTGTCTGTATCGCAAGGTAACCATCCCATTATTGCTGGTGACGAAGGACATAATGGGCAACAGTTTTGAGAAGCACTCAAATCCATTGCGATAATCGTCGCAATATCTTCTGCAAATTTAATATTCCCCTCTTTATTTACATGACAACATTCGTCGATGTACATGGTATCGGGCACATCATGGAACATTTGTGTCAAATCATACCAATTGACGTTATGAAGCCGTAACCTTTCACCTGATTCAATGAGCTGGGTGTAGGCAGATACCTCATGGGCCCGTGGCCATTTCATCATAGGTTGTTCAGCCTTGGAAAATAGCTTGGAATTTTGTATCGCAGGTGTCGGTTGTAGAAAATGATAATATTTAAAGCCGTATAGCTCCGATAACTGCTGCAGGACCAAACTACCATTGTACCAGAGGTCAGTGGATGCCTGAACAAGATGTGCATCATCCATTTTACTGAATGGGCCATTCACGAAAGCAGTTTTATGTGACGGACTTTTTTGCAACGCGTTAACGACATCCTGATAGTGATCGATGCTATACTCAAAAGCTCGGTCGACGTATTCCCATAACGAAAGTGCCGATACACTATGATGCAATATCGATTGCTGGCGAACCCACTGTGCCAATGTTTGACGGGTTTCCCTTAGAAAAATAACTTTGGCTGTCGCAGAATATTCATCAGGTCCCAAAAAAACTGAAGTGGTGTAACGCCACTGGCTTTGGTCTGGATAACCATAAAAGATTTGATTGCGTTGATTTTGTTCTGTAATAGCCACTTCATTACGCCCATCCAGGTTGATGAGTATATCAAGGCGTCCCCCGAAAAGAAAATAAAGCATTACGGAAATATCTTGCTGAGGCTGTTTATAGAAATAGTAAGCCAAAGAGATGGTGCGAAAGGATTTACCTTTATACTCGGGAATGCTCGACAAAATGCGCTCCAACTTAGCAACCGCATTTTTATCATCGCTCAAAATCTTTGCTACGGATCCGCCAGTAATCCCTACCACGACCTCCGAATCATCGCCAATACGACTAAGCAGATCTTTACGACTATACAGGCCTTCCGGATGAGACACGCCCAGATAGGGGTTAGGGTCTATATTCGCAGCGATATCCTGTATCGTATTCTTCTGGAAAATTACAGAATCCAGTCGCGATAATGTGTCATTAGAACTGAAACTACGATTATTCGCCAAACGGTAAATTACAAATACACTACACTCCATTAACGCGTAGGTACAACACAGCATAACAAAAGCAAACAGGAGTGTTTTGCATCGTTTCATGATTCTAACATTCGTGCTTGCACAGCTGGGTGGGGATCCAATTTATCGGAAAAGGTACTAGAAGTTATCAACAAAACAAGTGGTATCTATCTGGGTTTGTGCGTGTATGCGGACGCAGGTCTTCATTACCAATGATTGATGTCGCATGGTTCTGGATCGACCGAGAGCACCATCTATACAGGTTTAACGTGGTATATCACTACGCGACTGATTACCTTCGTGCGCTTCAGGCTGAAGTTGAAGGGCACGTGATTCATGTCCTGATTGGCGCAACCTAGGACGTGAAAACTTGCCAACCGCGTCCTCACATACTGCTGCAAATTGATCCATTGCGCTGGCGATGGTGGCACTATCCTGCATTTCGGCAAGCTGTTGCCCCTTTTGCGCAGATATACCAAAGGGATTGGTTGGATCAGTGGATTGCGTTATATGATCATCGACGATTTTAGCAACTGCCTCATCACGAAATGCTGCGGCAACCGATTTTGCCGTTTCTGGAGAATTTAGCAGTGCTTCTTCCGCATTTTCAAGAAGCGCGGCATGACCTCTGATCACATCTTCCCGCCCCCTACTCATATTAGAAGCAACAGAAGCCAGTGGTAGCATTGCATTGTGGGCATCATGAATTAGTGTATTTGCTCTTACACCTTCCTCTGAACTCAAATCGCCTGCCATCAATAGATCGCCTAACATCTCCCGGACCGGCTGAACTAGGCGGCGATCCCAATCAGGCCCCGGCTCTTTATAGGAATGTTCTATTTCAGTTCCCTTCTCATCACCCCCAGCGACACTTCTCCACATACCTACATCCCCCTATAATTTCCGGTTATTCTATCAAATTCCGGATGTAATGTAAAATTTGATAAAACTGCGGATAACGCAAGCGACACTTAAATACGAATTAGAAGAATATTATCATTATTATTCTTATGGTTATTTATTAAAAGGACTTAAAATCCCTCGATAGCAAGGTTGGGCGGTTCGATATGTCAGCGACGCCCTTTGGGTCGACCAAGAGCACTATCCTCTTAGGCGAACACATCCGTTGACACCACTCAACAGTAGCGAGTAGAGATATGCGCAGACGGCAAATTCCTATTGTAAGTACCGGGCGTCGGTTATGGTGACAACGCAAAAATACACGATGATTAAGCGTTTCTTATTGGCCTACCCCAAGGTACGCGAAGTAGGTGCCTCATTTTTCCTTTGCCTGCCGCTGCCGTTTTCGGCGTTTACGTACCGCTTCATGCGACAATATGTGTTTAAAGATAATAACACCCGTATGAAGACCTTCGAGGTTGCCTTTGCCACTATAGCTGCAAGCCCAGGCTCCCATGATTACCTTGAATTCGGTGTCGCCAGGGGAACCAGCCTGATCTCTGCCTGCCAGATAAGTGCACGGGCCGGTCTAAGTCCGCGCCTGTTCGCGTTCGACTCCTTCGAAGGACTACCCAGTACGGAAGGCCTATACATCAAAGGCGATTACGCTTATCCACAGCAGGTCTTTACAAAGTTTGTCTCAAAAGCCGGAGTGCCTCTTCAGCGCGTTCATATCGTACCCGGCTTTTACGACAAGAGCCTGACGCCAGAGCTTTACAACAAGCTCGGGCTTACTCGCGGTATGCACCTTGTCCACATGGACAGCGATCTCTATGCATCCACAAAAACTGCTCTGGAATGGCTGACGCCTCTGCTCGATTCTGGCTCGGTCATCATATTTGATGACTGGCTTGGCTTTGCCGATAAGCCCGATCCGGAAAACTACGGGGAACAGCGGGCCTTCCGCGAATGGGTCGACCATGCGAATTGGAAGGAGCTTCATGTCGAAGCAAACTGGAACATCGCTTTTGTGCGCATATGAAGGACTTAAAAACCGTCTTCAGCGAACGCAAGAATGCCTATACCAACCGCTCGTCGGCGATCTTCCCGTTGCGCCTGCGCAAGAACACAGACCTCATTATTTCGTTTTTAAATTACTTCCGGTTCAAGAACAACATTACCGACATTATTTGCAATATCCGTATCTATGATGCGAACGGCAGCCTCGAATACCTCGGCAATTATCGGCTGGACGAAAGCCACTATGCTCTCTCAGCGCAAATACTTCTTGGCCAGGACTCATTTGATGGCATGCTGGAGGTGGAGTTTATTAGCCTGGATAACCTCAGGTTTTCCTTTCCGGCCGTGCTTGGTTTTTACAAAGCACAAGGCAATTACAGTGCCGTTCATTCCGCAGGACGGATAAAGGGATCGAGCGAGCCCTATACTCCTTTTATCACGGAAGAAAGCAATTTTTCCTGCAAATATTATTGTGAGAATGGCAAGGTAACCATCACACCATTTATTCATGTTTTTAACGGCCCGGAAAAACGAGAACGCCACTATACACTCACGCTGCGTAAGATGACTGGTGAACCCATTGCCGTCAAATCCCTTTGCTATCAGTTTAGTCCCTTCGCGTCGCACCTGATCGAGGTGGCCAAGGAGTTTGACGACGCACAGATGGAGAAGGGTTTCTTCTGCTCGATCAAAGCCGATAATGACCAGATATTTCCGCGCTTCGTCTGCGGAAACCTTCATTATGATATTGGGTTCATGGAGTCGACCCATTCCTACCCGGTTATCGAAAAACCGGATTATTGCGAATCGAGCAAAGAACTTCCGCTTGCCAGCTTCCTGCCGCTGTTGACTGACAAAGCACTGGAGTTGGATGCGTTTGTGTTTCCCACGAATTTTCCTGCCGACCTGACCGGCAAAGTATTGGTTCAGGCTTACGGTGCGCCGCGTTTAGCCGACACCGGCACCACCCTGAGACTCCAGACCGGTCTGGGTGGTGGCGGGGAGCTTCACTGCCCTGAAGATGTTATGTTTATGTTGCTGGCGTTCGATAGCCACGCTGCGAAGGTACCAACCCGCATCAATACTTCGTATCGCTACTCGGTCAAAGGTAGCAAGGGCCACTTTTCCACCGATATAGCGACTGGCACCACACCCAATGTGTACCCGCAGAAATTCACGCATTGGGGATCTGGCATCCTTTCCACCGACTTCCATACCATCCTCTTCATTCGCAATAACAGCCATAATCCAACGGAAACGCACGATGCCACTTTTACTTTAGACGTTTATGTAGGGGATCAGCGTTTGCAGCAGACATTTACTGCAGCCGCCGAATCAGCTCTCTGTATCCGCCTCAAAGACTTTGTACCCACCAGCGCCTATGGATCGCAGCCCGTCATTTTGCACTGGATGCTGAAATCCAATCATCCGGTCGGGGAAACCTTTTGGGTGAGTTACACCGATAACGGTGCTATATGCGCAGACCATGGCTTTTAACGTAGAGCAAATCCTAGAGCACTTTCCTAAACAGCGACCAATATTGCCGCCTGCGCAACAGGCGATTTATGAGGATGAATATCTTTCCAATCGAACGGGGAAAGATATTATCTCCTCGCTTTCAAACAAGCTCGAATCCTGGATGCATAAAGCGGTAAGGGATAATGTGGTGGGCGGCCGATTGCTGGAAATAGGCGCAGGTACACTCAATCAGATTCCTTATCTCCACAATAAAATAATCGATTACTATGACATCGTTGAACCACAAAAATACTTATACCAGCATTCTCCATTTAAAGACCGCATCCGGCATTTCCACACTGACATCGACGAATGCAATGACTCCTATGATGCTATTTTTTCCATCGCGGCGTTAGAGCATATTGTGAATCTACCTCATGTGTTAGCGAAGATGGGAGTGCTCCTATCCGCAAACGGTGTATGCGTGAATGCTATTCCGTCCGAGGGCGGTTTGCTGTGGGGAATGGGCTGGCGGCTTTCAACAGGCCTCGCCTACCGATTACGCACCGGTCTTTCCTATAAAACGCTTATGCGGTATGAACACGTCAACGACCATGATGAGATTGTTGCGTTGCACAAATATTTCTTCGATCGCATTAAGCTTGTGTATTTCCCCATACCCAGCAAACACCTGTCTTTTTATTGCTGTATTGTGGCGAGTCACCCAAAACGTGAAGTCTGCCGCCAGTACCTTGCTCAACGCCGGTGAAAAACCCCATAAATCGTGGCTATTTATTGCTTATTCCAGAAAAGCTTATATTATAAAATGATGATAGATCCAAAAACGAGAGCCGCTATTTTTTCTGAGCTTAAAGGGCCGGTGCAGGACATTATCCAAAAGCATCTCGGCAAGCCTGATTTAGAGATAGATGAGAAACCGGATAAAAGCCGAGTAACCAAAATGGATCGGGCCGTCAATGAGGAATTAGTAGCCTGGTTAAAAGCCAAAACTCCGTATAAAGCCGTAGTAGCAGAAGAAGAATCGCATGATGATAATGTGAAGGCTGCTCGCCAGGAAACATATTGGGAACTGGATGCTATTGATGGGACAGACGCATCTATTGAATACCATAAACAGTATAAATCCGGTGCCAATCCTGATCCTAAGACTGCAGAATTTTCCGTATTGCTCAGCCTGATTCACAATGGCACTCCCGTTTTCGGGGCAATATGGTTTCCCGTTCAGCAAACACTCTATTCAATTGATGATCAGGGAAAAGCCTTTCGGCAAACCGAAGACAGAGCACGTATTCCCCTTACCTCGTTGATTTCGGAAAAACCGATTTCATCTTGGAGTGTTTCCTGCAGCCCGGAAAAATATGATCCCTGTCCGCAATTGCCTACTGCAATCGCTAATCCTGAAATAAAACGCTCCAGCGGCATATTCAAACTACTGTGGCCTATGACGGGTGACGCGCATCTGGCGAATCTAGGCGCAGGGTTTAAAACCTGGGATGTCAGTGCGGCAGATGCTATTGCCAGAGCGGCGGGAGGCATGGCCGTGACGTCAGGTAGACCAATTAAATATAACGCGGATGCTAATGAAAATTTCTCACTTCCAGCATTTCAACTGGCTCCAATACCCATTTTAGAAGAGGTGGGGCTACTTCATAAAACACATGATACACTCCCGCATCCGGGCCGAGGTTAATCAGCATATTGGGCGGTTTTAGTGTATGAAGCCATTTTTTTACTATTTCCTTCCCTGTGTTTTAATAGGCTATGCTGGTGTTTCTTTTGCGAAGGAAGAAACAGCTCCCGTAAATATGGCTATTCTTACAGATGGGGAATTAATAACCACGCCACCATCATCTATAGAAAAAGTCAAAGGAGAATGGCTACAATTATGCCATATGGAAGGTGGCCCGGCAGAATATAGTTTATTGCCTGTGCAGTTAAACACTATCACCCAGAAATTAGACTGGATTTCCGATGATACGGGTGCTCCATACTCCCCCAAAGGCGATGCCGTATGGACTGCCTTTGACGTAACCAAGAATTGTGCGTCTTCAGCAAACAATAATGGCGGCGATAAAGTTGATAGCGGCATATATCTTTTTCGCGGCGGACGATTTAAAACGGGGCCGCTTAAATCACCCTTCAAGGGCGGTTTTGGAAAGGTAATGGAATTTAATGGCCATTCCTATGTGATCAGCGAAGTTATGACGAAAGATAGTTGTTCAACCAAGGTGTATTCTGATGAGTTATTAGAAGGTCAAACACTGAAGGTCGTCGATGAGTATTCAGCCTGCGGGATGGTATTGGAATGGGCGGGAGATCTGGATAATGACGGAAAATTAGATTTTATTTTCAGCTATGCTGAAAAACCCGAAGGATATGTACATGATACCTTCTTATTTTTATCCTCAACCAGGGCATCGGGCGAGTTGTTAGGTCTGGCAGCTTCGTTTAATGATAACCCTAATGCGGGCGGTATAACCAATCCCTCACCTCAACGTGGCGATCCATAATAGTTGTCCCACAGCTTGTTCCTGAATTTATAATCCGGATCAACCTGCTTCTTGAGGGCAAAAAAATCCGGCGCTTTCGGATACGCTTGTAGGAATTGCGCCTTTGTGGCAACGATCTGATACGGCAAATAATAAGTGCCGCCCTCCGCCAAGGCAGCATCAATCACTTCACTCGTCCATTCACGCACCGCTTTCTTATCGTCAGCGGTCACGCCCTGCTCATAATAAATCACGAATGAGAACACTTCTTTGGGGGCCCACGACAGCAATGATTCTGTATCCGGCAAGGCATGGCGAATGGAAACATTGAGAACGTTGACATTATGACCATTAAGAATGGCCGCTAATTTTGGCACGAAGGCGTCGAAATGCTCGACGGGAATAAAATATTCCTGAAGGACAAAGGTGGAATTTTGGCGCGATGGCGGTTCCAATCCTATGACATCATAGCTAGCCTCATAATTGCGCCATTCTATTTGCTCACCGGCAAATCGATAAGGATCGTAGAGGTATTGCCGCACTTGCTTTCCCATTGGCCCATCCGAAATCCACCGCATGATGGACTGTTGCATGGGAGAGAGAGCATCTTGCGGAGCCAGCTTCTCCGGTACTGTGACAGGCTTACCGGTAATGCTCCAGGTAACAGCATTTACCTGTGTATAGGTTGGCGGATAAAGATCGGCATTATGAAAAACCACCCTTTTTGAAGTGCGTATATTTTCAAAGAAATAGTCTTTGTAGGCTGAGACTGGCATCGTGCTAGTCGTGCGCTCCACATGCGTGTTTTCCGCAAGATTCAATGTAGCATGAACAATGACGCCAATCCCGCCATAGCCACCGATCGCACCGAAAAACAGCTCAGGATTTCGCGTACGGCTTGCTTCTTTGACAGTCCCATCAGCCAACACAATAAGGATGGATTCTACTGAGCGGATAAGCGACCCTTCCCCCACATAGCGGCCATGAGCGTTTACACTTAGTGAACCGCCAACCGTAAAATTGGAATAGCTCTGCATGATTTTGAGCGAAAGATCATGACGATCGATGACCTCCTGAATTTTCCGCCATGTAATTCCTGCTTCAACGGTGATTTGCCGTTTTTCAACATCCAGATTCACGATGTGATCCATCTGGCGCATGTCCAGAAACAGGGCGTTTTCCGTAGCGGTTTGTCCGCCTTGACTGTATCTGCCGCCGCCGATGGAAATAGGCCCATGATGTTCGCCAACCAATTTGCTGACTTCATCTATCGAAGTCGGCGCGACAACCCGATCGACTGCAATGGGGTTAAGTTGCGTAATGTCGTTTACGGTTTCCTTGGCGGTCGCCATTGAGCAATTCAAGGTTGCAAAAATGAACATGAGGAAAATGCCACGATATGATCTCATGCTATCTTCTTACTGAAATTAAACAGGATAATCCAGTCATGTCTGTATTGGCCATGATTCTAACGTACGGGATTGATTGGTGCCAAACTTAGGCTATAATTCACATAGTTTAATGCGGCCTCTAACCCTAAAGGCGTTTATCATGGCTAACCAGGCAGGAATTGATGACCATAACGGCATGGAGAATGCCGAGAAGCTTGCCGCGGGCTATAAATCCATTGATAGGACGGCGCTGCATAACAAACTTTTCGCATATTTAGATGATGCGCATGCTCATAAGCAGGAATTACATATTCTGGATATTGGCTGCGGCTCCGGTGATGATGCCTATTTAATGGCCCAGCGAGGGCATCACGTCGTTGGAATTGAGCCTTCTGATTTACGAACCCTTGCCGAGCGTGACCATGCGCATGACAACATACAATATCGTGACGGAAGATTGCCTGCCCTGAGCACAGTGCGTGCCGACGAACAGTTTGACCTCGTGATGATGAGCGCTGTGTGGCAATATATTGACCCTGCTGAAAGAGTGGATTCTCTTGTGAAAATTGGTGAACATCTCAAACCGGGCGGAAGTTTGTATTTATCGTATGCATCCCCCCCTTCCCGAAAGTATCAATTTGAGGTACCCCCCGATCAGCTGGACAAAGATATCGCTGCCGCAAATGCACGCTTGTCGAAAGGCAAAAAATTAAACGTCGTCGGTGAACCCGATATCATCCCCGACCCTCGCGGGCGAAAAGATTTAAAGGGCGAACGAGATCTGTATTTCTATTTTCACACCATTTCCAATGGGCATTCGCAATCGTTAGGTCCACGTAACGGTTGGGGTGTCAAGCCACCATCGATGAGTCCAGTTTCAGGGGTAGTTCGGCATTAATGGACTGAGTTTAGATTCCCGTGGAGCGTAATGGGACGCTAAAATGTTCTAATCAGTATAGTCGTGCATGGGTATCATACCATCCTGCCAGCGGTTCACCTAACTGTTGCTGCAATAAGTGATACATATAGGAAAATTCACCACTCTTCATGAATATTGAATTATCACCGAACAATTTATAAAATTTAAAAATCCATTTATATTCAGCTATTGCTACTTCTTTCTCCACCCAGGGCATATTTAATAACTCTCCAAATAAGCCAGAAGCACTTATTTCAAAGGTATGCTGAATAGTTTTATCCCCCAATGTCACATTGTAGGTGCTATTTCCAATTGTCGCTTGTTGAGCTATTGCGTATTTTGTGTAGCCGAGATTGCTAAGTGTATTAAATTCTTCTATTAATTTTGAGAAATTAACTTTATTAGATTCAATACTAAGAAATTGTGGCTTATCATCGATTAATTTCAAATAATCCAAACAAAACATATCCGCCCCTTCAATATCAATTTTCATGAAGTAAGGGCAGCCATACTTACGTAAAATATCATCCAGGCGAATAATAGGTACGGATATTTCTTCAGCAGTTGTATTGAAAGAAGTTCTGTTTCTTTCTACCCATAACGGATCTATTGTTCCCCACTCGGAGAGTGTATTGTTTTTATAAAATGTAACGACACCTTCTTGTCCTGCGAGTGGATCCGTAAGTGCCCCGTAAATGATAACTAACTGCTGTGTTTTAATTTGTTCTGCAAAGCGTTGATGACAATACTGCACCAAGTCAGGATTAGCTTCTATTGCAATAACGTTGTAGCCAAGTTTGAGATAGAATGCGGTGTCCTCTCCCTTGTGCAGGCCAATATCGTATATTAAATTTTGTTTCATGTGATCATAAGAATTACGACTAACTTAATGCTGGGCATCGCTCTCTACACGTTTCTGGGCAAAGTTCTCGGTCATATGCATTTTGAACGTTTAAGTCACGCGTGGCTTAGAATATCAGCTATCCTGTTGCTGTCTATCTGATATCCACATCCTGTTAGTGTATTATTAACCAATTCAAAGTAGTTTCACCGATGATAACAACTTAATGGGGAGAATACACAATGAATGAACAAGCAAAACACGAAGTTGAACCTAAAGATTCCATCAATTGGCCTCTACTTTCCTGGTGGTTGATGCTATCGACCGCTGTGCTGGCAATTCCAGCCCTGGGATTTGTGATTGTAACCGTTACTGGCATCAAAGGTATCATGGGCATCTGTGTATTTGCGGTTTGTTGCTGGGTATCAACATACTTCGGCATGTATCTTGTCCGTCATCCGAATATGCACAAAAAAATCGACTTCACTAAGTAGAGTAGAGTCACTTCTATCAGCTTTAATGGGAGTGGCCGCTGCGGGCTTGGTGGTCTTGGCTTGTCCGTGGCCCCTGCTCCAGTTGTTGATCCTGAAATTGCTGTAACCGATCCACCATCTCCAACAGGAATGCATAAGGGATACTAGCGTCATAGGAACCATCCGGCTTTGCGCCGGGCTGGGAGGAACTGGCAATAAATTCAGGAAGCGGCTTCTGGTGAAAAGGACAGGCTGAAGATGTTGATGGAGGGGGGGATGCATCATCAGGAAATCGCGATCGTATCGCAATTCTCTCTCTCAACTTTGTCAATACATCCGCTTGCTGCATGATGATGGCTGCATCCTTTGTATTCGTTGTCATCGCAATACGATCACATAAAATCCGTATATCAGGCTTAGGTTCACCTACACGCGCACTGATGGCAAACATAACAGAGGCGGCCTCTTCAGCCGTATCTATTCTTAGTCCGGATGCCGGCCTTTCTCTTGGATCAATGGCCCATTTCAGATCTTGTATATGCGGATCAAGCTTGCCACCCCCGGCAGTAGCAGTGACAATATATAAGAAATCATACATGGCGCTCAATTCCTTCTGACGCATGTGAAATGCAGTGGCGATTTTATCGGTATCGTACGCCAGTCCATAGTCTTCGAGCTTTTTATCCCGGTAATAAGGATCCTGATCCATCGCCTGACGTATGATGCCGATAAGATGGTTAGTCGAAATCAAAGAATTTTTAAGTGAACCTACATTCCGCTTCAGCGTCTCTTTCTCTTCCCCGCTGCGCGACAGAAAGGAACGCGCGCTTGCCCCTATCATGAAAGCATAATAGCGAATCCCGGGATAATGGATCTCCAGTGGAGGCTCTCCCGTTTTCAGGGTAATAGTGGCGCTATCGAATTTGCGTAAAGCCTCGGCCTTTGCTGGGTCGAAATGATTACCAGCGGTATCCGAGTGCGCAATGATCCCCATCGTGGAGGGAGCAAACAGCATTCCTGCCCTGCCTGCAACCCGGCGCATCTCGCCGTGCAATACTTCCATCACTTCCCCGATTCCCTTAATGCCATGGTCCGCGTGCGCAATCATCTCGTGATGCTCTCTTCTTTGAGTCATTGAGGCAAAAGAAGGAAGCCGCTCCAATGGCGGGCCAAATGAGGGATCCAGGAACAGTGGGATTTGATACGGATAATCAAATACATGGTATTCGGGGTTCTGATAGCCGGATATCAAGGATTCCAGCATATTCCCCAGTGCCATGGCATCATCGAGATGCAGCGTATCACTTATTTGCTGTTTGGTCAGACGCGCCATTTATCAGGCACCCACTGTGCGAAGCTGCTCTTTCATCTGTTTGGCCGCCAGTGCGTAGCCACCATCCGAACCATCCACCAGATGCACATGGTTGCCGCTCAGGTTGAATACCATGCAGGTCATCAGCGCCTGCGGCGATTCATACAGGCCGTAAACAATCTGCCCTTTCTGATATCGTTCGTTCAGCACTTTTTCCAATGCCTGATGCTGCGCATCAGTGCTATCGAGAACCATGCGGAGCATTTCATCAAATTTCCTGACGTCGCTATTGGCGACAAGCTCTTGCAAATACTTCTTTCCGTCAAAACCAATCACCTTCTTACCAGTGACAAAACTGAATTGCCCGATGGAATTAAGCACGAATGCGCGAATCACATACAGTGCCTGCCCCCATGGCGTTTTAGTGCGTTGTTTGGCTTCGCCTAACAGGTGGCGGGGGGAAAAATTCAGTCGCATGCCCGAAACAGATACCGGTGCAGAATTTTGGTGCTCCGGGTAAATGGCTTCAATGTCGCGTATGCAGTCCTCGTAGAGTTTCCATGCATCTCCTGTGTAGGAAGGCGCGGTCCGCACCAGCATGCTGATCATTTTTCCATGCCGATTATCGATGGGCTGCCAGCGGCACTCCAAACCGCCAAGATCAGGTTCCTGCTCACTTTCTACATCGCCGTAGAGCACGGTGCCCCCGCCTTTTTTCAGCCATGTTTCTGCCATGGCCAGCGCATTGCCCTGAAACACCGCGCCCGATACATGCGGAGAAAATAAAAATTTTGCGACCATCAGGGTTGCGCCCTGTTCATATAGTGCCTTGAGGGGAATACAGCCCGCGCGAAGTTCGAGATCAAAGTTCAGCTTCACTTTCCTGATGACGCCTTTCAGCGTGGTGAGCGTTTGATCCAGCATACTTGGTGGAATCAGCAGCGTTGCCCCATCGCCACCAAACGAATACGGAATGCTGACGTCTGGAGCAAGGTTGAGTAATGCGATGATGGTGGATGCGCCAACAAGGTTGATTTCCTTGTATTTCCCCTGAAGGATAGCTTCCGTTGATCCTTTGACGTCGGCAACGACCACATACCAGTCAGGTGGAGCAGTTACGTAGAAATGACGATCAGAGAGCTCTGAAAATTGCCCGAATCCTTTGAGGTTTTTGTAAAAATCTTCATTCATCGGACTGTACTGACATAACCATGAAGCTTATATGGCTGGGATTATACCCTTTTAATCACTAAAAAACAATCTAGCAGAACCATTATTCTACGCGGCGAAGAAGCAAAAAAAATCATTTTTTATAGAAGGTTACGACAACCTCGCCCACTTTGATGCCGAATTTACGCATAATGATGCGGTTGAGGATTCTGTGTTCATCCACTCGGTACATCCAGTCATCCATGCTGATGTTATAGGTTGTCCCCTTAC
>Ga0207022_10233_pt1 | contig 14425 bp, 9 predicted proteins | sample Alteio_BWMinCont_46_FD_153307 | JGI IMG/M metagenome (GOLD analysis project Ga0207022, IMG submission 153307) | Enriched cells from forest soil in Barre Woods Harvard Forest LTER site, Petersham, Massachusetts, United States -... | ecosystem: Environmental > Terrestrial > Soil > Temperate forest >... | reverse complement strand
ATTCTCCCGGTTATATTGCACGGATCTTTTGAATTGACCAAGCTCGCCGGGGTAGATAAATGCGATCATTTTGCAAAGCTCACTGTTGGGGTTGTTCTTCCAACCACTGAGCAGTAAGTCGTCAATTGCGAAGGAAAAAAGCTGGTCCTTCCAGGAAAAAAAAGAGGTGCTGATTAAGCGATGAACTATAGCCGGGTCTCGGAACATATCTTTAATAAGGGTTTTATAGATTGTGTTCTTGTAACGGAAACAGGTATAGGCCGGTTCATTCTCAGTGAGCTTACCGGGTGATGGACAGTTTTTGTAAAGAGGAGAAGCGTTATCCCATAAAAAGAATATTGCCGAGTGCGGAGCCTGGCCCTTCTCCAGGGCGAGCTCCCGCGGAAGAAGAAGTGGGTGTTTCTCTTGAAAGTCCTTGATGATTCCGGATTGAGACAAACGTGCAGTTAAAAAAACGTATCCGGATTCGGACAGGACAAATTTTTGAAATAGTAGGAAATTGAGTGTTGGAAGAATAAGGATAATCGAAAGAATAAGTACCGAACCCCGCAGGAAACCGCGGAACCAATTTGCTCTGCGCACTTGGTATACCAAACAAAAAAGTGCCGTGCATGCCATCAACGGAACGTGTGACAGATGCATGCAGGCACAAAACAAGACAGTGCCAGCCAGAAAAAGATTCTCCATGCGATTATTTGCGTCAGCCAGAAAAAGGATCACCGCCAGCACACCAATTCCGGCAAATACGTCGGGAATGATGTAGGAAGTAAAAACCGCGAGACTGGTGGTGCCGCATAATACAAGAGTAAGTAAGGATGTTGTCAGTATACTCTTCCCGGGAGACATCCCGGTGAGCTTCCTGATAAAAAACAGGAGAATAGCATAAACAAACAATGCCTGAAAGAGAACCGGAAACCAAAGAGAGGCATTCATTCCAATGTGACGAATGAATAAGCCATAATAATAGGGCCTGTCTGCCGGAAGGAAGCCCTGTTTGCCGGAATACAGATGAGTTGCCGTGTCCTGTGATAACAAGGGGTAGCCATTCAATATGGCGGGCATCAGCAAGGCTGCCAGAGCAATTGAAATCACCAAGGCACTGCCGAACCACCTGAACCAGGTTTGCATTAAAAGAGATGAAGGATTACTCAAGCTTGGAATGCGATATAATTAATTAACGTAAGGTAATCAATTTATATTGCATAAAACGCCAGATGCAGACTAATGGCAGAGTTTGAATTTCTCTTTAGCGTGGCAATTCATTGTGGAGGGAAAGGTTACTGGGACGCAAACCGCATTGAATTAGATCTCTTCACCCGCTGCGCTTCAATCACTTCAGGGAGCTTCTTGTGGAAGAACAGCAGCCAGTGCTTGCATGGCATCCTTGATAGAAAGTATATTTTCGAAAGTAATAGTCAGCTTATTGGGCGCTTCCTTCATCTTCACTGTTCGCTGATTCTTCTGTACAAATTTCAGGACAGCAGTGAAAATATCGCTCGAGTAATAAAGCGAAGCCTGATTCGGAATGAAAAAACCAATCATTTTTTTATTCTTTAGCAGTATCTTTTCAAGACCGATATCCATGGCCATTCTGCGCAGTCGAATGGTATCAATGAGTTCCAGGGCGGGACCGGGAACCGGACCGAACCGGTCTCTCAATCCGTTTTCGAAAGCATGAAGTTCTTCTTCGGTGTTCAATTCATCAAGTTCCCTGTAAAGACTCAGACGTTCTGTGATATTGGTTACATACGTTTCGGGAAGCAGGATCTCCATATCAGTATCCACCTGCGTGTCGCGCACAAATGCTTTCAGTCCGGAGACACTCTTCTTCCTTCGGTGTGTAAAGGAATCTTCGTTGCCTTCAAATAGTCCCTTGAACGTTGTTTCCTTTAACTCTTCAACTGCTTCATCCAGGATCTTTTGGTAGGTGTCAAACCCGATGTCGTTGATGAACCCGCTTTGTTCTCCTCCCAGTAAATTACCTGCTCCGCGGATATCCAGATCGCGCATGGCAATATGAAAACCACTGCCCAGTTCAGAGAATTCCTCAATGGCTTTCAGTCGTTTCCGGGCTTCATCCGTCAGCACACTCATTGGCGGAGTAATCAGGTAGCAATATGCCTTTTTGTTTGAACGCCCCACGCGTCCACGCATCTGGTGGAGATCGCTGAGCCCGAACATATGGGCATCGTTGATGAAAATGGTATTCGCATTGGAGATATCCAGACCCGACTCAATAATGGTTGTGGAAACAAGCACATCAAAATCTCCTTCCACAAATCCCAGCATGACTTCTTCGAGTTTGTCGCCTTCCATTTGTCCGTGGCCGGTGGCAACCTTCGCGCCCGGACAAAGACGCGTGATCATTCCGGCAACTTCTGTGAGAGACGATACCCTGTTGTGGACAAAGAAAACCTGGCCCCCGCGCCGTAGTTCGTTCATGATTCCATCGCGGATGATTTCTTCATTGAAAACATGCAATTCTGTTTGCACCGGATAACGATTTGGCGGCGGCGTAGTGATAACCGACAGATCGCGGGCTCCCATCATTGAGAACTGGAGTGTACGGGGGATGGGTGTGGCGGTGAGTGTAAGGGTATCTACATTGACCTTGATTGTTTTGAGTTTGTCTTTTACCCCCACACCGAATTTCTGTTCCTCATCGATGATCAGAAGTCCGAGGTTTTTGAATTTCACGTCTTTCCCGACAATCTTATGGGTTCCGATAAGGATGTCCACTTTCCCCTGTTCCAGATTTTCAAGGGTCTCCTTCTGTTGCTTGGGGCTTCTGAAACGGTTGATATAGTCAACAGTACAAGGCAGGCCTTTCAGACGTTCGCGGAATGTTTTGTAATGCTGCAGTGCCAGAATGGTTGTGGGCACAAGAATGGCAACCTGCTTGCTGTCGCAGACCGCCTTGAATGCGGCACGTATAGCAATTTCCGTTTTCCCGAAACCAACATCGCCGCAAATCAGACGGTCCATCGGATAAGGTTTCTCCATATCGCGTTTCACATCGGCAGTGGATTTAACCTGGTCCGGTGTGTCTTCGTAAATAAAGGAAGCTTCCAGTTCATTTTGCATGTAATTGTCGGGCGAAAACTGGAACCCCTGTTGTGCCTTGCGTTTGGCGTAAAGCTGGATAAGATCAAAAGCGATTTCAATGACCTTGCGTTTGGTCTTTTGTTTGAGATTGCTCCAGGCGTTGGATCCCAGTTTATCAATGCGCGGAACGGCTCCTTCCTTGCCCGAATATTTGGCAATGCGATGCAAGGAATGGATACTGATATTCAGGATGTCATTGTCGCGGTAAACGATACGAATGGTTTCTTGTATTTTTCCGTTGGCTTCTATCTTTTCCAGTCCGCCAAAGCGACCAATGCCATGATCGATATGCGTGACAAAATCTCCGGGCTTCAGATCATTGAGTTCCTTGAGCGAAAGGGCTTCTTTCTTTTTGTATGAACTGTTCTTCAGCTGAAATTTATGATACCGCTCAAAAATCTGGTGATCGGTGAAGCAGGCAATTTTCAGGTCTCTGTCAATAAATCCTTCGTGAATGGAAACATTGACAGGATGAAAGTCGATGCTCTTTCCGATATCCTCGAAAATGGCATGCAGACGCTCCATCTGTTTGGCCGTATCCGAAAAAATAATGTTTTTGAAATGATTTTCAGTATTCGATTTCAGATGCTCAATGAGCATATCAAAATTTTTATTGAACGAAGGCTGTGGTGAAAACGCATACTGAATGCTCACTTGAGGATCTGGCATAAAATAATTCCCCCATTCCAGAACGGGGAAACCGGAAATCTGCTTGCTGAAAAGTTCACCTGAAAGAAACAATTCAGAAGGAGCCAGATGCGTGATGAGCGATTCGAGCTGTAAAAAACGCTCGTTGGCCTTTTCAAATTCAGCCTCAATCTTTTCTTTGCAGAGCGTAATGTCGCTTATCCAGAGGGGTGTTCCTGCGGGGATATAGTCCAGAAATGACTGGCGGCTTTCCTGCAATATCCGGTCCTGTATATTGGGAATGATGCTTGCCTTTGTGTAATTGGTGACACTCAGCTGTGTCAAAGGATCGAAGGTCCGGATTGAATCCACTTCATCGCCGAAGAATTCAACGCGGTAGGGAAAATCAAAGCTGAAGGACCAGATATCCACGATTCCGCCCCGTACCGAAAATTGACCCGGTTCAAGGACATAATCCGTTCTCTGGAAACCATATTCATTCAGTACCTCAGAAATGAATTCAATACTTAATTTTTCACCCTGCCTGAGTTCAAGCGTATTTTCGCTGAGTTGTATACGGCTCAGCACTTTTTCGCTGAGGGCTTCGGGGTAGGTGACAAGCAGGAGCGGACTTTTACTTCCCTGAGCGGATTGAAGCAAGCGGTTGAGCACTTCGGTTCGCAAAAGGATATTGGAATTGTCGGTCTCCTCGGTTTGGTAAGGCAGGCGGTTTGAAGAGGGAAAGAAAAGGACGATATCCTTTCCGCAGATGTTTTCAAGATCGTTCAGGAAATAGGCGGCCTCCTCTTTATCGTTCAGGATAAAAAGTTGTGTTTGCCGGCTGACCTGGAAGACAGCGTTCGCAATCATGCTTCTTGCCGATCCTGCAAGCCCTTTCAGATGAATCCGGGTCGGGCTTTTAATGGCTTCGGCAATCTCAGCAGTACGTTTTTCAGCAATATAAAGCCCGGATAAGTCTTCTAATTTCAATTCTCCTGATTTCTCTCTTGCTAAAAACTTACGTAAAGATAGGTATTTCAGGACCTGCGGGTATTTAAAAAGAAGGCCTGGAGAAAAATTTCGCTTATAGTGATTTGAATCTTTTGAGGATATAAAAAAAAGAGCGGGGCAGGTGCCTCGCTCTTTCTATGTTTAATTGCAATACATTAATTTTTCACTTCAACAGTTGCATATTTTCGCATGTAATCTTCGGCCATTTCTACAATGTCTGCAGAACCAATGAAGATTGGAGAGCGCTGGTGAAGGGCCTTTGTGTCGATTTCCATAATGCGTTTTGTCCCGTCGCTGGCTTTGCCTCCGGCCTGTTCGACAATGAAGGCAAGCGGATTGCATTCATAAAGCAGGCGTAATTTGCCTTTGGGAGCCTGAGCGGTGGTTGGGTAGATGAAAATACCTCCGTATAATAAATTGCGGTGAATGTCGGCAACTGCAGAACCAATATAGCGGGATGAATACGGGCGATTGGTCGTCTTGTCTTCTTCCTGGCACCATTTGATGAATTTTTTTACACCATCGGGAAAATGCACATAATAGCCTTCATTGATTGAATATGTTTTGCCGCTCCGGCTCATCTTGATGTTTGGATGAGACAAACAGAATTCTCCGATGGATGGATCAAGCGTAAATCCGTTTACACCCCGTCCGGTTGTATAAACCAGCATGGTAGATGATCCATAAATGACATAACCGGCTGCTACCTGTTCGGTTCCGCGCTGGAGAAAATCTTCGGTGGTGCCAGGTCCGCTCAGTGAAGTTCTTCTGTAAACCGAGAAAATAGTACCCACCGAAACATTCGCATCGATATTGGAGGATCCGTCGAGCGGATCAATGGCTACAACATATTTCGCGTTTTTGCTCTGCAGATTATCAACTGTAATAATCTCTTCATTTTCTTCCGAAACAATGGCACAAACCTCGCCTCCAACGGTGAGCGCAGCAATAAACTGCTCGTTTGCAAAGACATCCAGTTTCTTCACCTGTTCGCCCTGTACATTTGTTTCTCCGGCCTCGCCCAGGATATCTGCCAGACCTGCTTTGTTTACTTCCCGGTTCACAATCTTTGCAGCAATTCCAATATCACGCAGGAGGCGGGAAAATTCGCCTTTTGCATAGGGGAAATCATTTTGTTTTTCGATTATAAACTGTCCGAGTGTTTTTACCTTGCTCATTGGCTGATCTTTGATTGTGCGGCAAATATCGTAAAATTCCGGGGATCTGCCCCGTTTTTTAAGAACGAATTCAGCTGCAATAAGCGGGCAATAATCAGACATTCATGATGTAAATCATTTGATACTGAAGGATTTGAATTCGCATCTGAAGCAAAGTCCATAAACTGTGAATTGTTGTTTATGAATGAAAAATCCTGAAAGCGATAAAGAATCGGTATATCTTTGCCCGCATGGAAATAAAAATCAGGAAAGGATACAAAGAAGATCTGCCAGCAGTACTCGGATTGATCCGCGAACTGGCAGCCTTCGAAAAAGCTCCGAACGATGTTGTTGTCAGTCTTGAGGACATGGAACAGGATGGTTTCGGCGACAGGCCAATTTTTAAATTCTTTGTTGCTGAAGAAGGCGAAGTCATTGTGGGCATGGCCCTTTATTACATCAAATACAGTACCTGGAAAGGCAAATGTGTTTTTCTTGAAGATATCATCGTTACCGAAAAATACCGCCGGTTCAAGATCGGGAAACAGCTTTTTGAGGAAGTTGTGAAAGCGGCCAAAAGATTAAAAGTGAAAAGAGTGGAATGGCAGGTTCTGGATTGGAATGAGCCGGCCATCCGCTTTTATGAAAAATACGATACCGCATTTATGAAGGAGTGGTTGAGCTGCAGATTGACGGAAGAACAGATCCAGGGATTTTAATAATTAGAACCAGCGGTACAATGAAAGTTTTCAAGTTTGGCGGAGCTTCGGTAAAAGATGCGGCTGGTGTGAGAAACATGGCTGGTATTCTGAAGATGCATCAGCATGAAAACCTGGTTGTGGTTGTTTCTGCAATGGGCAAAACGACCAATGCACTCGAGCGCCTTACCGATGCCTTCTTTTTTCAGCAGGAAAATGTTCCCCTCATTCTTGAAGAAATAAAATCTTTTCATTTCGAAATCGCCCGCACTCTTTTTGCGGACAGCACGCATCCTTTTTTCGATGAGCTTCACAATACTTTTGTAGAACTTGATTGGGCCACAGATGGTACTCCGCAGCATGGATATGATCAGGAATACGACCAGATCGTTTCTCTTGGAGAAGTGCTGGCAACAAAAATCATCGGCGCTTATCTGAACGAACAGCACATTCAAACGAAATGGTGGGATGTACGTGATTTTATCTGCACCGACAATACCTTTCGGGAAGGCAAAGTGGATTGGTCATTGACCGAAGAAAAAGTGAAAAGCGCCCTGTTGCCGTTTTTCGAAAAGGCCGGTAACAAAGTGGTTCTTCTGCAGGGCTTTATTGGTGTTACTTCCGAGAATTTCACCACCACCCTCGGTCGCGAAGGATCAGACTATACAGCTGCCATCATGGCTTACTGCACCGATGCCGAGAGTGTGACAATCTGGAAGGATGTGCCCGGGGTATTGAATGCCGATCCGAAATGGTTTGATGAAACGAAGCTCATCGATCATCTTTCCTACCAGGATGCGATTGAACTTGCTTATTACGGCGCCACAGTCATTCACCCAAAAACAATCAAACCCCTTCAGAATAAAAATATCCCTTTGTATGTACGCTCCTTTCTTCAGCCGGCAGAAAATGGTACGGTAATCAGCAATCAGCAGAGTGCACTGCCGGTGCCCTGTTTTATTTTCAAGGTCAAGCAGTTGCTGGTTTCGATTTCGCCCAAAGACTTCTCTTTCATCGTTGAGGAAAATATGAGCAATATCTTCCGGCTTTTTGCGAGCCATGGTGTCAGGATCAATACCATGCAGAATTCGGCCATCAGCTTTTCGCTTTGTATCGATGACAATGAACGGAAAATTCCGGCCCTCTTAAAAGCCTTGCAGGAAGATTACCGGGTGCTGTATAATGATGCCCTCGAACTGATCACGATCCGCTATTACGATCAGGCCACCATCGACAGGGTGTGTGTCGGGAAAAAGGTTCTGCTTGAAGTGAAGAGCAGGTACACGGTGCAGTTGGTTGTGAAGGATTTGTAGGTCGGAATTATTTATGATAATCTCTCCATGCTTTTCTCCATGCCCCCCATGTCTCCATGGTAAATTGAAATCAAGCATAAGACCGAAGTCTTCGATTTTATAGAAACCTAATAAGGTTCCGGGACCTTTCGGTTTGCTTTTGAACTAAGCCGGGTGCTTCAAACAGGCAATAATCTTCGCAGCCAGTACAGAAGCAATCTTCACATTGCTTTCCATCGTCCAACCCGCGATATGCGGAGAGAGCATTACTTTTTCTGAATGGATGAGGTATTGAAAAGCTTCCGGTAGTTTGGAGGCATCGAGGTTTTCGAATGATCCGCTTTCGTATTCCAGCACATCCAGACAGGCACCCTTTACCTTGTTGCTTTCAAGGTTTCTGACCAGGGCATCGGTATCCACAATTTTTCCTCTTGCCGTATTGATCAGAAATATCGGCTTTTTGAATTTCGAGAAGAATGCATCGTTGACAAGATGATGTGTTTCTTCGGTCAGCGGTAAATGCAGGCTGATCAGATCACACTCTTCTTCCAGCGTTTTCATGTTGCTTTCAATAACAGAATCATCAGAAAAACCGCTTTTGTATTTGTCATAGGCAAGAACACGGACAGCAAATCCTTTCAGCCGGCGGGCAAACGCGGTTCCCATATTTCCGTAACCGATAATGCCGACTGTTTTGCCCATCAGCTCCAGCCCGCGGTTTCCTTCCCTGATCCATTCACCCTTGCGTACTTGCTGATTGGCTCTGCAGAGATTATTGAAAAGACAGAGGGTCATCCCGATTGCATGTTCGGCAACTGCATCTTTATTTCCTTCGGGTGAATTCAAACAACGAATGCCTTTGCTCTCGGCATAAACGATGTCGATGTTTTCCATCCCGGCGCCTGCACGGGCAATAAATTTCAGATTTGTTCCCTTATCAATGAGTTCCTTACCCAGTTTAATCCGGCTCCGGATAACAATGCCTTCGTAGAGATGAATGTTGGAAGCTATTTCTTCTTCTGTCCACTGATAATTCAGATCACAGCGGATTCCAGCCTTCTCAAGCGTCTGTTGCAGAACCGGATGGTTGGAATCGATGAAGAGGACCATTTGAAAGAGTTTGCAGTTTGCAATGTGCAGTTGGCAAATAAACAGAAAAAATCAAATCAATAAACCATGTAAAATAAAAATAAGGATCAGGAATCCAATTAAAAGAGAAACTGTTATAAGGATAACTCTGTTTACATGCGAAGCTTCCTTTCTGAAAATAAAAAACAGGGACAGAAAGAATACAATAACTATATATATAGCGAAAGTCAACGAAATAATAGTCCGAACAAGAAGTTCTTTATCATAATTCGGATTTGGCAGAAAAGATCCAAGAGGTGGTTTATTGTATATCCAATCAAGGAGCGTGTCCACGATCAAATGATTAATTGCAAAAAAGAGCAGGCAACCCAATAGCAGATAATAATATTTACCAGCTAAATATTTGATCATTTTATTTTATTTTTTTGCCCATTCTTTCATTTTTCTTTGCCAACTGCCAACTGCCAACTGCCAACTGCCAACTGCACATTGCCCACTTCTTTTTTCTTTGCCAACTGCCCACTGCCAACTGCACATTGCCAATTGCCAACTGTTTACTGATACACCGGCTTCACTCCCATATTGAAAAACATAAAGGACCAGATATCGGCTTGTTCTTCGATGACTTTGGAGGTGGGCTTCCCTGCTCCATGTCCGGCTTTTGTTTCAACACGGATCAGGATTGGGTTGTCTCCCTTGTTTTTTTCCTGCAGGGTGGCTATGAATTTGAATGAATGAGCAGGTACCACCCGGTCGTCGTGATCGGCTGTCATGACCATTGTGGCAGGATAGGCAACTTCCCTGACATTGTGCAGAGGCGAATATCCGTACAGATATTTGAAATATTTGCTGCTGTCGCTCGATCCGTATTCAACCACCCAGCCCCAGCCTACTGTAAACTTATGAAAGCGGAGCATGTCCAGAACACCTACTTCAGGAAAAGCAACCTTGAACAGTTCGGGTCTTTGCGTCATACAGGCTCCGATGAGCAGCCCGCCGTTGGAGCCGCCTTCGATGGCCAGTTTTTCTGTACTCGTGTATTTTTCGCGGATGAGGTATTCGGCCGCGGCGATGAAGTCGTCAAAGACATTTTGTTTGTTCAATAAGTTCCCCCCTTTGTGCCATTTTTCACCGTATTCATTTCCGCCCCGGATATTGGCCAGCGCATAAATGCCGCCATTCTCCATGAGGATGATGTTGGAAGTGCTGAAAAAAGGAGTAATTGAAATGTTGAAACCGCCGTAGCCATATAAAAGGGTGGGGTTGCTGCCGTCGAGTTTGATTCCTTTTTTATAGACAAGGAACATCGGGATTTTTGTTCCGTCTTTGCTCGGATAAAACACCTGTTTGGTTTCAAATTCTTCAGGATTGAACTGCACTTCAGATTTGTGCCAGACTTCCGAAATACCGGTTGATATGTCATATTTGTAAATGGTTCCCGGGTAGCAAAACGAAGTAAAGGAATAGAACAGTTCTTTATCTGTGTTATAGCCCGAAAAACCGGATGCATTGCCCAGTGCGGGCAAAACAATTTCATGTTCCAGCTTTCCGTTCAGATCGAACTGATAAACCTTTGAACTGACATCCTTCATGTAACAGATAAACAATTTTCCTCCTGCAGTGCCGCTTGCATCAATAAGTTCAGGCTTTTCGGGAATGAGATCAATCCAGTGTTCCCGTGCCGGATTCTTTGTATCTACTTCAAGAATACGTTTGTTGGCCGCTCCATCGTTGGTTTCAACAATGAGCTTATCCCCCTTGTTGTCAAGGACAGAGTAATCGTGTTCGAATCCCGGGAAGAGCATGCTGAAATCTTTCTGTCCGGCTTTAACATCCTTGAAAAGCATTTCGGTTCCTTCGGTTCCGGCAGAGATGTATAGAAAAAGAAAACGTTCATCCTGGCTGGTCTGGGCGCCTACATATTGTTTGGCTTCTTTGCAGGCATAGATCAATGCATCTTTTTCCTGTTCGTCACCGAGTTTGTGATAATAGATCTTTTGGTATTCATTGGAATTGGAAAACTCCTTGCCTTCTTTTGGCGCATCGTATTTGCTGTAATAAAAGCCATTCCCCTGCCAGGAGGCACCGCTGAATTTCACCCATTTCAATTCATCACTGAGCTTTTTCTGTGTGGCCACTTCCATCACGTAAATTTTTTGCCAGTCGCTTCCGCTTTGGTTGACAGAATAAGTCACATATTTTTTATCGTGCGAAAAACTGATCAGGGCAACGGCTGCGGTTCCGTCATCAGACATTTTATTCGGATCCAGAAATATTTTTGGTTCTCCTTTTGTTCCTTTCTGAAACCAGATCACACTCTGGTTTTGCAGTCCGTCATTTTTGTTGAAGAAATAATAGTCACCGGCTTTCTCAGGGGAAGAATATTTTGGGTAATTCATCAATCCGGTGAGTCGTTTCAGGATTTTTTCACGGAAAGGAATCTTTGACAGATAACCGGAAGTGGTTTTGTTCTGCATTTCAACCCAGGATTTGACATTGGCTGCAGTGTCTTGTTCCAGCCAGCGATAAGGATCTTCGACTTTGGTGCCGAAATAAACATCTGTCTGGGCGACCTTTTCGGTTTTCGGGTAAATTGCGTTTCCTTGCATTTCCGTTTTCTTATCTGTTGAATTTTTACAGGAAGTCATCGCTATCAGATTGCCTGCCAGGATGACCAGAAGCCATTTGTTTTTCATGAGAAAGAGTTTGCTATTTCGTCTCCAAAACGGACGATATGTAAAACATCCAAATTGTTACAGGAACAAAGCTAAGATTTTATCGAACAGGAAAAGGAGATTCGCGGCTGAAGGGATCAGGGCCGCCCTAGAGAAGAATGCCCCGAAGCATCAGCGTTGCAACAGTAAAATAGATAACCAGCCCGGTTACATCCACAAGTGTGGCTACAAAGGGGGCAGAGGAAACTGCGGGATCGAGGCCGGCCCGCTTGAGTATAATGGGAAGAATGGATCCGCTCAGGTTTCCCCAGAGTACCACACCAATGAGCGAGATGCCCACCGTGGCACCAACCATGATCCAGTGCTGACCGTATATGTCTACAAAAGCCGACCAGAGTGCAACACGAAGGAATCCGATGCTGCCCAATATGATACCAAGCATGAGCCCGACAAGCATTTCTTTTTTGACTATTTTCCACCACTCTTTGATGGTCACTTCACCAAGTGCCAGTGCGCGGATGATCAGCGTTGAAGCCTGTGAACCGGTATTTCCTCCGCTGGAAATAATAAGCGGAACGAACAATGCCAGGACCACAGCCTTGGCTATCTGATCCTGGAAAAAGCCCATGGCCGTGGCTGTAAAGCTTTCGCCGATAAATAAAATGATCAGCCAGCCCGAACGTTTCTTGATAAGCTGCCAGAAAGGAATGCTCATATAAGGTTCTTCGAGAACTTCCATACCCGCCATTTTCTGGAGATCCTCTGTTTCTTCCTTCCGGATGACATCCACCACATCATCGATCGTAATACGGCCGACAAGTTTGCCTGTTACATCCACCACAGGAAGAACAACAAGGTCATATTTTTCCATCACGCGGGCAGCTTCCTCCACATCGGTTCCTGTTCTGACGGAAATAATTTCCTGAGTGAAGATGTCACGTATGGGCGTCCGGAGTGGGCGGGTGAGTACTTTTTTAAGTGTAACCAGACCAACCAGTTTGTCATTGTCATCCACCACATAGATCGCAAAAATGTCCTGGATATGATCTGCATGGTTGCGCAACTGACGGACACATTCGAGCATATTCTTATTCACGTTCACCTTCACCAGCTCCTTGGCCATCAGACTGCCTGCCGTGTTCTCGTCGTATTTCATCAGGTCGACGATGTCGCTTGCCTGATCTGCATCTTCAATATGAGAAAGTACTTCACCCTGGACATCATGGGGCAGTTCAGCGATCACATCCGCTGCATCGTCCGACTCCATGTTGTCGATAAACTGTTCTGCGATTTCCTTGGAAGTGAGTGATGCGAGGAAACGTTCCCGGACGTCCTCATCCATTTCCACAAGAACTTTTCCGGCTTCTTCTTCTTCGAGGTGGACGTATACGAATTTGGCTTCTTCCGAATCGAGTTCGTTGAATATTTCGGCAATGTCAGATGGATGCAGCTCTTTGAGAAGGTCGACGATATAGGCGTCGTTTCGAACGCTGACCGCTTTCTTAAGCGAATCAAGATATTCCGGTGTGAGTTTGAACTGCATGATGGATAAAGGAAAATCTTTAAAAAGCCGGGCAAAGATACCCTTTATCCCGAATTCTTAAAGCAGAATTCACGGATTGTATGAAAGGTACAGTCTCCATGAGGTTTCAGAGAACCTCTAATGCCGGCTATCGACTAATACAGGAATAGTTCAGATGAAAATGACATTTACACGGCTGGCTTCCCTAACAGAATCGTCAGTTCAACAAAATCTTTCACACTGAGTCGTTCGGCCCGGAGGGCAAAGAAGGGGTGGCCCAGAATACTGTCATCCTGAATCATCGACCGAAGTGAATTGCGCAAAGTCTTCCGCCGCTGGTTGAATGCTGTTTTAACAACTTTAACAAAAAGAATTTCGTCACATCCAAGATGACCACTTTTGTTACGGGTGACACGGATAACCCCCGATTTTACCTTTGGAGGCGGCTGAAAGACATGTTCACTGACTGTGAAAAGATAGTCAATGTCATACCAGGCCTGGATAAGAACACTGATAATGCCATAGGTTTTGTTGCCCGGTTTTGCTGCGAGGCGTTCTGCCACTTCTTTCTGAAACATGCCTACCACTTCGGGAACAAGGTCGCGGTGTTCAAGCACCTTAAAAAGAATTTGTGTCGAAATGTTGTATGGGAAATTTCCGATGATGGCAAAGGGTTCCTGAAAGGTTTTGTCGAAAGGATATTCCAGAAAATCGGCGTTGATGATGCGTCCTTCCAGTGCCGGGAACTGTTCCTTCAAAAAAGTGATGGATTCAGTGTCGATGTCGATAACAGTGGTTTCAATAGCCGGGTTCTGAAGCAGGTATTTGGTGAGTACCCCCATGCCGGGCCCGACTTCAAGGATCTTCCTGTATCCTTTTAATGTCAGGGCGTCAGTGATTTTTTTGGCAATGTTCTCATCCTTGAGAAAATGCTGGCCCAAATGCTTTTTTGCTCTTACTGGAATCAAAGGAAAAGGAATGAATACGATGAATAAAAACTAAAATTCTTCAGACAATTTCAAGCAAGGTGCGAAAGGCGACATATTTGTCTTTGTATTTATCTGCATGGATTTTTTGAAGACGTGAGGCGTGTTCTTTCTGATAAGCCTGCAGATCTGCCATGTTGGAACTGGTGTACTGTATGGAATAGGTGATACCTGTTTCTTCTTCAACAAGCACTTTGCACATCTTCCAGTCAATAAAATATCCCGTTGCCATGACTTCGGGAATGTGGACGTCTTTCATCCAG
>Ga0207022_10231_pt1 | contig 14464 bp, 17 predicted proteins | sample Alteio_BWMinCont_46_FD_153307 | JGI IMG/M metagenome (GOLD analysis project Ga0207022, IMG submission 153307) | Enriched cells from forest soil in Barre Woods Harvard Forest LTER site, Petersham, Massachusetts, United States -... | ecosystem: Environmental > Terrestrial > Soil > Temperate forest >... | reverse complement strand
CCGACGGTCAGCGAGATTTCCATCAACAAGCCCGGCGAGGTATGGGTGGAAATCGGCGGCGACATGACGCGGCACGCCGTCCCCGAGCTCGACCTCGAGCATCTCAAATCCCTAAGCCGCCTGGTGGCGCAATCGACCGAGCAGAAAATCAGCGAGGAAACGCCCCTGCTGGCGGCGACGCTGCCGGAAGGCTACCGCATCCAGATCGTCTTCCCGCCGGCCTGCGAGGCGCATACCATCGCCATGTCCATCCGCAAGCAGACCGTGCTCGATCTCGACCTCGACCAGTACGAGGCCATCGGCGCCTTCCAGAACACCGTCGTGCGGCACGAGGCCAATGCCGTCGACAAGCAACTGCGCCAGCTGCTCGACGCCGGCAACGTCAAGGATTTCATCAAGCAGGCTATCCTCGCTAAGAAAAACATCATCATCAGCGGCGGCACCTCGACCGGCAAGACGACGTTCTTCAACGCCGCGCTGAAAGTCGTTCCGCCTACGGAACGCATCGTTACCTGCGAGGACGCCCGCGAAATCATCATCCCGCACCTGCCCAACCGCGTGCATTTGATCGCCTCCAAGGGCGGCCAGGGGCGCGCGCAGGTCACCATGCAGGATCTGATCGAGGCCAGCCTGCGCCTGCGCCCCGACCGGCTGATGCTGGGCGAGCTGCGCGGCAAGGAGGCGTTTTCCTTCATGCGCGCCGTCAATACCGGCCACCCCGGCTCGATCTCGACGCTGCACGCCGACACGCCGCCGCTGGCCATGGAGCAGCTGGTGCTGATGATCATGCAGGCCGGGCTGGGCATCACCCGCGACCAGATAAAAAGCTATGTCGAGAACGTCATCAATGTTATCATCCAGTTGAAACGCGGCGCCCGCGGGATGCGGTTTGTAAGCGAGATTTATTTTAGGGAAAGTAATTAGTGCTGAGTGCTGAGTGCACAGTGCTGAGAAATCACTCAGCCCTCAGCACGTATAACTCAGCACTCAAGTATGGCCGACCATAACCTCAAATCCTCCAATATCCGCCGCAGGCTGGGCAACAAGATCATCTTGCTGGCCGTCGTTTTCGCGCTGCTGGTCATCCCCTGCTATATCGGCATCGCCGCCGCTTTCGTGCTGTATTACGGCGAGGCGTACATCGCCGCGGCTTACAACCCGTCATACTTGTTCGAGCAATATTCCACGCTGTTCAAGCTCAAGGAAAGCGTGCATGGCGACGCGCACTGGGCGAGCGAAACGGAAATCCGCAAAGCCAAGCTGCGCGCCAAGAAAGGCATGTTGCTCGGACGCACGGGCGCCAATAATTACCTCGTCTGCGACGACTTCCAGCATATCCTGCTCTTCGCCCCGACCGGATCGGGCAAGGGTGTCGGCTTCGTCATCCCGAACCTGTTGTTCTGGCAGGAATCGGTGGTGTGCCACGACATCAAGATGGAAAACCACGAGCTCACCAGCGGCTACCGCAAAAAAATCGGCCAGGATGTGTTCCTGTGGAATCCCGCCGATCCCGACGGGTTTTCGCATTGCTACAACCCGCTGGACTGGATTTCCACCAAGCCCGGCCAGATGGTCGATGACGTGCAGAAAATCTGCAATTTGATTTTACCGGAGCAGGAGTTCTGGCAGAACGAGGCGCGCTCGCTGATGCTGGGCGTGATCCTCTATCTCGTCGCCGTGCCGGAAAAGGTCAACAGCTTCGGCGAAGTAGTGCGCACCATGAGGAGCGACGACGTGGTCTATAACCTCGCCGTCGTGCTCGACACCATCGGCAAGCGCATCCACCCGGTAGCGTACATGAACATCGCCGCATTTTTGCAGAAGGCCGACAAGGAACGCTCCGGCGTTATTTCCACGCTCAACTCCGGCCTCGAACTATGGGCGAACCCGCTGATCGACACCGCCACCGCCAGCAGCGACTTCGACCTGCAAATGCTCAAGAAAAAACGCATGAGCGTGTTCTGCGGCGTCACGCCCGACAATTTGAAGCGCCTGGAACCGCTGCTGAAAGTGTTTTACCAGCAGGCCACCGATTTCATGACGCGCAAAATGCCCAACAAAAAAACCGAGCCGCACGGCGTGCTGTTCATGATGGACGAGTTCCCGAGCCTGGGCGAAATGCCGCAATTCCAGGTCGGCATCGCCTATTTCCGCGGCTACCGCGTCAAGCTATTTCTGATCGTGCAAGATACGCAGCAACTTAAGGGCATCTACGAGGAAGCGGGCATGAACAGCTTCCTCTCCAACAGCTATTACCGCATCACGTTTGCCGCCAACAACGTCGAAACCGCCAACCTGATCTCGCAGCTGATCGGCAACAAGACGGCGCTGCAGGCGTCGCACAACAAGCCGAAATTCCTCGACCTCAACCCGGCGGCGCGCACCGTCAACACATCGGAAGTGCAGCGCGCGCTGCTGCTGCCGCAGGAAGTCATCACCCTGCCGCGCGACGAGCAGATCATCCTCATCGAATCGTTCCCGCCGATCAAGACCAAGAAGATTTTTTATTTCAAGGACCGTTTTTTCAAGCGCCGCCTCTATAAGCAAACGGCGATCCCGCAGCAGGAGCCCTACGACCCGCGCAAAAAAGCGCCGCCCAAACCACCCGAACCGGCGAAGAAAGACGCCGCGCCGCCGCCGCCCGCGCCGCCTATGGCTGAGACGGAGAAACCGGCGGAGGCGTGACCCTCATCTTTAAAGAGGAGCAAAGGCATTCAGTTTCCCCTCCTCCGGCGAGCTGGCCACGGCATATTCCCGCCTGGGCATCCGTCCGGCGAGATAGGCCAACCTTCCGGCGATAACGGCTTGTTTCATCGCTTCGGCCATCATCAGGGGATGTTGCGCTTCGGCGAGGGCGGTGTTCATCAGCACGCCGTCGCAGCCCAGTTCCATGGCGACGCACGCGTCCGACGCCGTGCCCACCCCGGCATCGACCAGCACCGGCACGCGCGCGCGCTCCACAATCAGGCGGATATTGAGCGGATTTTGTATGCCCAGCCCTGAGCCGATGGGCGCGGCCAGCGGCATTATCGCCACGCATCCGGCCTCCTCCAGTTTTTTGGCGGCGATGGGGTCGTCATTGCCATAGGCCATGACATGGAAACCGTCCTTGACCAGAATATCCGCGGCTTTCAGCGTTTCCTCCATGTCGGGGTACAGCGTCTGCTTATCGCCGATCACTTCCAGCTTGACCAGGTTCCAGCCGCCCAGTTCGCGGGCGAGGCGCAGCGTGCGCACCGCATCCTCGGCCGTGTAGCAGCCGGCGCTGTTGGGCAGGTAGGTATATTTTTTCGGGTCGAGCGCCTCCTGCAAACTACCGTCGCCTTTTTTCGACAAATCCATGCGCCTGAGCGCCACCGTCACGATCTCGGCGCCGCTGGCCTCGATCACGGCTTTGGTTTCCGCCATGCTCCTGTATTTGCCGGTGCCGACGAGCAGGCGGGAGGTGTAGGTTTTTCCGGCTACTGTAAAGCTATCCATACTCAACCGCCGCCTATGAATTGTACGATCTCCACCTCATCGCCCTCGGCCAGCGCCACTTCGCCATAGGCACTTTTGGGCACGATCCCGTGGTTGCGCTCGATGGCGACCTGGCGCGGATTGAGGTCCAGCAACTGCGCCAGCGCCAGTACGCTGGCATCCGCAGGCAAGGTATGAGGTTTGCCGTTGAGTTTTATCAACATAGTCGGTAGTCTATAGCAGTTTCATTACTGATGGACTCACAATTATGCCCTCCCGCATCCTCCTCGTCAATGGCCCCAACCTCAATACGCTAGGCAGCCGCGAGCCGGAGATTTACGGCCATGAGACGCTTGAGCATATCGAGACTCAGTGCAAGGAAGCGGCCACATCGCTCGGGCTGGCGCTGGATTGCTTCCAATCCAACCACGAGGGCGAGATGGTCACTAAGATTCAGCAGGCGGCCAAAGACCATCAGGGGCTGATCGTCAATGCCGGGGCCTATACCCATACGTCGATCGCCATCATGGACGCGCTGCTGACGCTCAAGATTCCGGTCATCGAAGTGCATATGTCGAATATCTTCCGGCGCGAATCTTTCCGCCATGAATCCTATGTTTCCAAAGCGGCCAAAGGCATCATCTGCGGGTTCGGAAGCCATAGCTACCGGCTGGCGCTGCAAGCCATGGCGGATTTGCTCAAGATAAAAAAATGACGATGTGGAAAATAGGCCATCGCGGCGCCTGCGGCCATGCGCCGGAGAATACGCTGGCGTCGATGAAGAAGGCGCTGGCGCTGGGTGTGCACGGCTTCGAGTTCGACGTCCAGATGAGCAAGGACGGTGAGCCGGTCGTCATCCACGACGATACGCTGGAGCGCACCACTAGCGGCAGCGGGCTGGTGTCGCATTTCACCCTGCAGCAATTGCAGCAGTTCGACGCGGGTGGCGGCCAGCGCATTCCCTCCTTGCGCAACGTGCTCGACATGGTCGACAAGCGCTGCCGCCTGTTCATCGAGCTGAAGGCGGAACACGCGACCAAGGCCGTGGCCGCGATTCTCAGCCATTACGTGTCGCATTTCGGCTGGAGCTATGAGCAGTTTTTCGTGATCTCGTTCGACCATCCGCAACTGGTCGCCATCCGCAACCTCAATCCGGAACTGCGCACAGGCGCCATCATCGCCGGAATTCCGGTCAGCCTGGCCGCCTTCGCCGAGGAGGCGGGCGCGTGGGGCATCATCGCCGATGTCTTCCACATCAACCAGAAACTGGTGGACGACGCCCATCGCCGCAAGCTCAAAATCCTCGCCGGGACGGCCAATCATCCGCTGCACATCGCCAAGGCGCGATCCCTGGGCGTGGACGGCATCATCAGCGATTATCCGGATAGAATATAAGTGAGCGAATAGTGATTGGCATACTTTTTACTATTCACTAATCACTTCCTTGCTATTCTTGGCCCGCCGCTCCCACAAGGCGCGGAGCATTCCGCGGAAGCTGCGCACCTCCTGCGCGGAAAATTGCCCGCGCAGCAGCATGTTGCGCAGATTCTGCCACATGACGGTTTTTTTATCCGCCACACGGTAATAATTGACCTGATCGAGATAGGCTTCGAGCTGCGTGAACAGGCCGTGCCAGTCTTCTTTGGGCGCGATGCCGGGCAAGGTGCGGGCGACTGTGGTGACATTCTGCTGCCTGAGCCACTCATACCCCACTATCACCGCCGATTGCGCAAGGTTGAGCGAGGCGTTTTCCGCCGTGGGAATGGTGATCAGCGTGTCGCACCAGGTGATGTCCTCATTGTCCAGGCCCGTGCGCTCGGGGCCGAAGACCAATGCCACACGCGTGCCAGAAGCTGAATGCACTTTGATTTCCCGCATCGCCTCCGCCGGCTCGATCACGCGTTTTTCCATGTCACGCGGGCGGGCGGTGGTGGCGTAGGCGAGGTGGACGTCGGCCATGGCGGAGGCAACATCGGGGTAGAGTTTGGCCGCCTTGAGCAAGGGTTCCGCGCCGGACGCCGTTTTCTTCGCCCGGCGATTCGGCCAGCCGTCGCGCGGCGCCACCAGCCGCAATTCGTGCAAGCCGAAATTGCTCATGGCGCGCGCCACCGAGCCGATATTCTCGCCCATCTGCGGGCGGACGAGGATGATGACAGGCAGATTATTTTTTATCATGCAGCAATTTATACGTCACCGAATCGAGCAGCGCGTCGAAGGCGGCGTCGATCAGGTTGGTCGATACGCCGATGGTGCTCCAGGCATGGCCTTTTCCGTCCCGCGATTCGATCATGACGCGGGTGACCGCCATGGTGCCGGCGGCGGAGTCGAGGATGCGCACCTTGAAATCGGTAAGCTGTATATCGGAAAGCGAGGCATAGCGCGCGGCCAAACCCTTGCGCAACGCCTTATCGAGCGCGTTGACCGGGCCGTTGCCCTCGGCCACCGTCATGCTGTCGTCACCGCCCACCGTCAGCTTTACCGTGGCTTCCGTCACGTTGATGAGCTTGCCCTTGGCGTTGAAACGCCGCTCGCCGATGACGCGATAACCGGCCACCGCGAAATATTCCGGCAGGCCGCTCAGCATCCTTCGCGCCAGCAACTCGAAGCTGGCGTCGGCGCTTTCATAGGCATAGCCTTGTTTTTCACGCTGCTTGACTTCATGAACCAGGGCGGCGACGCGCTCATCGTCGGCCTTGATGCCGATGCCGAACTGTTTCAGGCGGTCGAGGATGTTGGATTTTCCGGCCTTGTCGGACACTAAAATGGCGCGGCTGTTGCCGACCAGCGCCGGATCGATATGCTCATAACTCGTCGAATCCTTGGCCATCGCCGAGACATGCAGCCCGCCCTTATGCGCAAACGCCGCCGCGCCAACATAAGGCGCGTGCTGGTTGGGCGCGCGGTTGAGGCGCTCGTCGAGAAAGCGCGACACATGCGTCAGCTGCGCCAGTTTTTCGGGCGTGACGCCGGTGGTGAAGCCCATCTTCAACATGAGACCCGGGATGAGCGAAATCAGGTCGGCATTGCCGCAGCGCTCGCCGACGCCGTTGATGGTGCCCTGCACCTGGCGCACACCGGCGCGCACGGCGGCCAGCGAATTGGCGACGGCGTTGCTGGTGTCGTTGTGGCAATGGATGCCCAAGTGGCTGCCGGGAATATGTTGGGTGATTTTGCCCACGATCTCCCCGATGTCGAACGGCAGCGAGCCGCCGTTGGTGTCGCAGAGTACAATCCAGCGTGCCCCGCTCTCATACGCGGCTTTGAGGCAACCCAGCGCGAATTCGGGATTGGATTTATAGCCGTCGAAAAAATGCTCGGCGTCGTAGAGCGCCTCGCGCTTGTGCTTCACGACATGGGCGATGGATTCGCCGATCAGGCGGATGTTTTCTTTTTCCGTGATGCCAAGCGTGCTGGCAACCTGCTTGTCCCAGCTTTTGCCGACCAGGCAGATGGCTTTGGCGCCGCTTTCCAGCAATGCAGCCAGACCCGGATCGTTGTCCGCCGAGCGACCGGAACGGCGCGTCATGCCGAAGGCGGAGAGCGTGGATTTATGGAGCGTTGGCGGGGCGGCGAAAAATTCGTCGTCATTGGGATTGGCGCCCGGCCAGCCGCCCTCGATATAGTCGATGCCCAGCTGGTCGAGCTTGCGCGCGATGGCCTGCTTGTCGGCCACGGTGAAATCGACGCCGCGCGCCTGCGCCCCGTCGCGCAGGGTGGAATCGTAGAGGGTGATGCGGTCAGCTGCGGCCATATCCTTCCGAGACAACATAAGAAAGTGTGGAGACAGGCAGATGCAAGGTCGTTAACAATGCTTTTTCCAGCGCATCTTTTGCCGCGGCGAAACAGGCTTGGATTTGCGCTTGTTTATCCGCAGCGGCAGGCAATTTTTTTTCAATCTCGGGAATATGGGACAATAAATCATCCCTTTCGAGTAAAAAAAGATTCGTAAAACTCCGCGGTTTCATACTCTCCAATAATAATAATGGATTAGCATCGGTTTCTATCGCTACGTCAAACCCGACCGCCAGCCTGTCGATAATCTTGCCGATCAGGATTATATCGTCTTCTGCCGTAGTGCTGCCTATTTTTTTTCTTTTGGCCGGATTCTTAAGAGTAAAACAGGCAAGTTCTGCCGCTTTTTTTGCCTGCAGCACGACGTCATCGATGACGCCCTTACTCAATCCTCGTTTATGTTCTTCATGTTGTCCCATATGCTAACTATAAAATCTTTGTAAGTCATCTTTGCTCTGCCTGATTAAGCCCCTCGCCAATCGGTCGTCCCATCCGACCTATCTTCCAGTATAATGCCCTGATCGGCAAGCGTTTTGCGGATGCGGTCGGCGGTTTTCATGGGCGTTCCTCAAGGAATCAGCAATACCGATTCTTCCGTAGCATTTGCGAATGCCGTAATTGCTTCAGCTTTATCCTGCAAACATTCTAAAATTTCCTGCGTCGATGTATTCCCCATGCGCAGGCAGATAACCTTGGGTGGCGCGCCGAATAATAGCGCACGGTGGAGAAAATCGGAATCCTTGGAAAGGATGGTATAATCATTGTTTTTCGCATAGCCCCAAATCGCCTGATCGCTTGCCGCGCTTAAGCTAACCTCGTTTACATGCATCACTTCACCGAACACGGGTTTCAAGCGATGCGCCAGTTTAAACGATAGATTCTGATCAAGCAGCAGCTTCACGCCGGATGCGCGGAATGCAGGTGACGTTCGCGGTCCGCCGCAAAACTAAGGCAGGCATTCAGCATGGCGGGTGTCAGCTCGGGGAAATCGCTGCAAATCTGCTCGGACGTCATTCCCGACGCCATATATTCCAGGATGTCGCTGACGGTCATGCGCGTGCCCTTAAGGTGCGGCTTGCCGGAGCGCACAGTAGGGTCGATGTCGATATAGTCCATGTAATTCATAGAAAAATGATACCGTAAGCGCCATGCACGGTCAACAGTTAAGCCCTCCGCCAATCGGTCGTCCCATCCGGCCTATCTTCCAGTATAATGCCCTGATCGGCAAGCGTTTTGCGGATGCGGTCGGCCTCGGCGAAGTTTTTGACTTTTTTGGCAGCGATGCGCGAATTGATAAGTTCTTCAATTGGTTGTGAATCATCGGCGCCTTTAAACCATTGCTCGGGTGTCATATTGAGTAATCCAATTATATGCAGGTATTTTTTTATAATATATCCTGAAAGATTAACCTTTTTGTTTCTATCGGGAAGAATTGACACAGCATTAGCCCACACATGCAATGAACCAAGCATCTTGGGAATATTAAGGTCATCTGTAAGATCGTCTTTAATAGATACCATACCATTTTCTTTAGATCCATTATCGTGCAACCACGTTTCGTATTCCTTCTCTCCGAGAGCTAAATCGGCTCTGCTTATTATGCGATAAAAATAATCCAGTGCTTTTTTTGCGTCTTCTAATAATTTATCCGTCCAGTCGAGCGGCTCGTTATATTTGGCCGAGAGCAATGCCAGGCGGATAACTTCGCCCTTGATGCCTTTGTCCAGCAAATCCCTCACGGTGATAAAATTTCCCAGCGATTTGGACATTTTTTCGCCGTTTACGGTGAGGAATCCGTTATGCACCCAATAGCGCGCGAACTTTGAGCCGGGCAGTGCGCAGCGCGACTGGGCGATTTCGTTTTCGTGGTGGGGGAACATGAGGTCGGCGCCGCCGCCATGCAGGTCGAAATTCTCACCGAGATATTCCGTGCTCATCGCCGAGCATTCGATGTGCCAGCCGGGGCGCCCCCTGCCCCACGGCGAAGCGAAGACGCTGGAGGCATCGTCGCCCTCTTCCGCCGGTTTCCACAGCACGAAATCGCCGGGATGTTTTTTATAGGATTCGACTTCGACGCGCGCCCCGGCGATTAAATCCTCCAGCTTGCGGCCGGACAATGCGCCGTACTCCTTATAGCCCTGCACGGCAAACAGCACATGGCCTTGCGATACGTAAGCATGGCCGTTTGCGATCAGCTTTTCGATGAGGGCGATCATCATGCCGACGTGACTCGTGGCGCGCGGCTCGTTCGTCGGAGGCAACACATTCAGCGCGGCCATGTCGTCATGGAACCAGCCTTCGACGCGTTTGGTCAGCGCCGAAATCGGCTCGTTATTCGCTTTCGCGGCGGCGTTGATTTTGTCGTCGACATCGGTGATGTTGCGCACATAGGTGACATGCTCCTGGCCGTAAAGATGCGCGAGCAGCCGGTACAGCACGTCATACACCACCACCGAGCGCGCATTGCCCAGATGCGGCCGGTCATATACCGTCGGCCCGCACACATACATGCGCACGTTTTTTTCGTTGAGCGGCGTGAACGGTTCTTTTTTACGGGTGAGGGTATTGTGGAGGGTGAGGGTCATATCTTCAACCTTTCAACGACTTTTTCGTGCCCCAGCAGCGGCAACAGCTTTTTCATCTCCGGTCCGTGGCCCTGGCCGGTGAGGGCGAGCCTGAGCGGCATGAACAATTCTTTTCCCTTGCGCTGGGTTGTGGGCTTGATGGCGGCGATCCAGGCGTCCCAGGTGGTTTCATTCCAGGGTGCGGGCGGCAGTTTTTCGATGGTTGAGCGGAGGAAAGTACGTTCCTCGTGGTTCAGATCGGCGGAAACATCGCCATGCAGGATGTCCCACCATTGCTGCGCCTCGGCAAGCGTTTTGAGGTTGCCGCGCACGGAAAGCCAGAAGGTTTCGTCCATCCCGGCCAGCCGGTCTTTAACGGCGGCAAAGGGCAACTGGTGCAGCAGTTTTTCATTGAGTTTTTCCAGTTCCGCTACATCGTAATTGGCCGGGGCGCGGCCGAATTTCTTGAAATCGAAGCCCTCGGCGAGGGGGCGTAATTCTAAAAACGCCTCGACCGCATCCGACGTGCCGATGCGCGCCAGCAGGGAATTGACCGCCATCGGCAGGATGCCCGCCTCGCGCAGGGCGCGGATGTCGTTGCCGCCCAGGCGCTTTGAAAGCTCACCTTCCTTGGTTTTAAGCAGCGCCATGTGCGCGAATTGCGGGACAGCGAAGTCCAGCGCCTTGTAAAGCTGCACCTGCACGGCGGTGTTGCTGACATGGTCTTCGCCGCGGATGACATGAGTTATACCGAGTTCGCCATCATCGACCACCGAGGCCAGCGTATAGACCGGTACGCCGTCTTCGCGCAGCAGCACCGGGTCGCTCATATGCGTCGCCTTGAAATGGGTGGTGCCGCGGATGAGATCGTCCCAGGTGATTTCCTCATCGCCCAGTAAAAAACGGTAATGCGGCTTGCGGCCTGCCGCTTCATATTTCTTTTTTTGCTCATCGGTGAGCTTAAGCGCCGCGCGGTTGTAAATCGGCGGCTGGCCCCGCCCGGCCAGCATCTTGCGCTGTACGTCCAGCTCTTCGGGCGTTTCATAGCAGGGATAAAGGCGGCTGGCCGCGCGTAATTTTTCGGCGGCAATGCGGTAACGCTCGAAACGCTGCGACTGATGGGCTTCGCTGTCCCAGTCCAGCCCCAGCCAGCGCAAATCCTCCTCGATGGCGGCGGTATATTCCGCTTTCGAGCGCCCGGCATCGGTATCGTCGATGCGCAGCAGGAAATGCCCGCCGGCCCCTATAATTGATTGGTGGCGCGCGAACAACCAGTTGACCAAAGCCGCGCGGACATTGCCGACATGCAGGTAACCGGTGGGGGATGGGGCGAAGCGGACTTTAGGCGGCATGGCTATTCTATCAAGCTAAGCAACCTGGCACGAGCTTCTTCAAATAGATCATCCGGAAGTGTTGTGATAAAATCAATACGCCGTGATCGCCAATCCAAAGCCTGCAATTGATCTGTCATGGCAAAGCCGTCAATTTTACCGAAGGCCATACGCACATCATACGACCAGCCCTTGCTGCGGCTACGGATGGGACATGCCAAGCACAAGCCGGAAACGCGGTTATAGGACTTGGGAGAAAAAATTACTGCCGGACGGCGCTTGGCCTGTTCCCGCCCTATGCTCGGATCAAAATCAATCCATGCAATATCTTTGCGATCGGGAATGTAAGACACGCTTACGACCAGTCATCGTCAATGACTTCTTTGCCCACCCGGGGAATATTCAACCATTCCTGCACTTCCTCGTCAGCACTTCTATTATATCCTTTGGGAACCTGAGCAAGCAACTCCTCTACCGTATAGCGTGGGCGACGCGGTACAGCAAGCGGCCTAATTACAATGGCCCCATCGACCAGCGACATATCTATCATCGAACCATTTTCAACCCCAAGCGATTCTGAAAATGCCTTGGGAATGCGCACTCCCAAGCTATTACCCCAACTATTAATGTGCTGTTCCATGTTAATTCTCCCTTATGGATATACAAAGTATATCCTAAAGTTCGTCAGAATGCAAGGCTAATCAGGCGTGTCCTACCACCGTGGAATAATGCCCCATGTCGAAGCCGAGCGACGAGATGGCGACGTTCCACTTGGTTTCATTGTGGGTATCGAAGATCAATTGTCGGCTGGCGGGGACGACGATCCAGCTGCCGCCCTCGATTTCCGCTTCGAGCTGCCTGGGCGACCAGCCGGCATAGCCCAGCACCAGCATCCCCTGTTCCGGGCCGTGGCCGCGCGCCAGTTCGTGCAGGATGGAAAGGCTGGCGGTAACCGCAATGCCGTCCTGCCGGATCAAGCTTTCGCCCAAGGCATATTCATCGCTATGGAGGACGAAGCCGCGGTTGGCTTCCACCGGCCCGCCGAAATGGATGGGCAGGCTGCGCGGCGGCATATCACTACTGATGGCCAGCTGCGCGAAAATATCCTTGATGTCTATGCTTTCCACCGGATAATTGATGATCATGCCCATGGCCCCGGCCTCGTTATGCGCGCACAGGTAAATCACCGAGCGGGCAAAGCACGATTCCTGTATCACCGGCGTGGCGATCAACAGATGCCCGGCCAGCGACCCTTTTTGCAATTCCAAATGTGGAAACTGGGTTGCCATAAGGCCATTATACCGCAGTTGTTTGGAAAAAGGAACATGCTTATTCCTCCATCGTCAATGCGACCGGCGGATGGGTGACCCATGGCGGGATTGATGCTGTCAGGGGGATATCGCCAATGCGAAGTCCGGCGCGGGTGGCGTTGGCTTTTTCCACCTCCGCCACTTTGAGCAGCGCCAGACCGATATTGCCGGCGCTGGAACGCAATTCCCCTATGGGCGCATCGTCCAGCATCACCGGCGTGCCCGGCGGCGGAAGCGTGCCGTTTGCCGCGCGCACCTGATAAATAAAGCGCCTGACCTGGCCGCGATATTTGCTGCGCGCCGTCACTTCCTGACCGACATAGCAGCCTTTTTTGAAATCGACGCCGTGCAGATCCTCGAAGCCGAATTCGAGCAATAGCGATTTATTCTGGATCATGTCGCGCGTTCCCTCAGGTATGCCCAATTCCAACCGCAAGCGGTCATATTCTTCGATGCTGCTCTGATCCATTTTCCGGTCAACGCACCATGCTTCAATCGCCGCCGTTTCGCCGACGATGCGATAGCCTAATTGCGGCAATCTTGGATCGGGGAAAACCTCAAACCCTGAATCCTGAATCCCGAATCCCGAATCCTTATCTCCCCAAAGCGCCACTACGCCTATGTCCTCCTTCGCCGCGACGGTCACCTTCGAACGCAGCTTGTACATATTCAGGCGCTGCCATAAATCCGGCAGGGATGGCCGGTCGCAATCGACGAGAATGGAATTTTGCCACGGAAGCAGGAAAAAATCATGCAGAAATTTTCCCTGCGGGGTGAGGAGCGCGGCATAGACGGCTTCGCCTTTTTTCAGGCGCGACACGTCGTTGCTGACCAGCCCCTGCAGGAAAGCAGGGACGTCTTCGCCGGAACATGCGATCAGGGCGCGATGGGCAAGGCGTAAATAGCGCATGGGTATAATGTAGAAGTATGCCCGGGCGCGTTCAAGGGCTTAGTCCTTCTACAGCTTCTTCACGCCGTCATGCAGCGCCTGCCTGATGTCTTCCACCCAGCCTTTCAGTCCGGCGATTTTATTATCGACCTCGGACAGCACGTGTGCCGATTCGGTCTGCATATGCTGCCTGCGCAAGGCGACCATATGGCCGATGTCGGCCTCGATGCGGCCGATGGTTTGCTCAATGTCGTGAAGGATGCTCATAGGTTTCTCCGCTTCCGTTGCAGGGTACATATTGACAGTATCGCCGCGCAGGCGCTGTCCCGGAAGTGGGAAAGTTTTTGGCTAAAACAGCCGCTTGCCACATTGCGTTGACATGGTAGGGGATCGTCCTATAGTAGCGCCGTTTTTGACTCAAGGGCATTCTATGATCATTGCCTATGCGGCGCTGGGTTGCCTGCTGTTCCTGCTCGCAGGAGCGCTGACGGCGCTGTGCCACCGGCTGAAAGAAGAATGATATGGTTACGCTCTATATTCTGATGGGCGCTATCGCCGCCTGCCTCTTTATCTATCTCCTGGTCGCCTTGCTAAAGCCGGAACTATTTCCCTGATTTTTATACTATGTCCTCGCTGATATATATCCTGTTGTGCCTGGCCATCGTCGGGGGCTGTATCAAGCCGCTCGGCTCATACATGGCGCGGGTGTATGACGGCCGGGGCATCTGGCTCGAAAAGCCGCTGGGCGGGCTGGAGCGGCTGATCTACCGCATCAGCGGCATCGATCCCGCGCACGAAATGGGCTGGCGCAGCTACGCCGCGGCGATACTGGCGCTCGGGTTGTTCGGCTTCCTGCTGCTGTTCGCCATTTTTTCGGGGCAGGCTTATCTGCCGCTCAATCCGCAGAAGTTCGAGGGGCTGTCGCCGGACACCGCTTTCAACGCCGCCATCAGCTTCATCACCAATACCGACTGGCAGAGCTATAGCGGCGAAAGCGCCCTCAGTTATTTCTCGCAGATGATGGGCTGCGCCGTGCAGAATTTCCTGTCGGCGGCTACGGGCATGGCGGTGGCGGTGGCGCTGTTTCGCGCCCTGGCGCGCAAGCAGGTGCAGACGCTC
>Ga0207022_10229_pt1 | contig 14516 bp, 12 predicted proteins | sample Alteio_BWMinCont_46_FD_153307 | JGI IMG/M metagenome (GOLD analysis project Ga0207022, IMG submission 153307) | Enriched cells from forest soil in Barre Woods Harvard Forest LTER site, Petersham, Massachusetts, United States -... | ecosystem: Environmental > Terrestrial > Soil > Temperate forest >... | reverse complement strand
AAAGAAAAATGAAAAAAGCTCTTTCTCAAACTTCGAAGGGATGAAGAAAGAACAGGTCACCAAAGTCCTTGGCGGTGGAAACGGCAGCGCCACTTCCTTTTCAGCCACATAGCCTTTGCCGAGTTGTGCATCGAATGCATCCGAAACCTGTTTCAATGCAGTGATTTCCTGCTGATAAACCTGAGCACTTTGCTGGAGATAGTAAATATTGAAAAAATCTGTCCGAAGAGTATATTTCAAGGTTCGAAGCAAATCGAAGAACTGGTATTCGGCCAGTGCGGCATTGGCCTGGGCAATTTTAATCTGCTTGTTTCTTTTTCCAGCCAGCAGGATCATCTGCGACAGGCTGGCTGCACTTTCGCTGTTGGTTGTGAAATCGGAATATGGGTAAAGCGCACCGGGGCTGTGATCATGGAGCGGAATAACCGGTCCGCGGCTGTAAGACAGATTCGGATTCGGATATAGCTTTGCCTGGATGATCAGGGCTTTTTGGGCATCCACATTGTATTTCTGGGCAATAAGCACGAGATTGCTGTCGAGAAACATTTTCTCTGCTTTCGGAAGCGTGAGCCGAACGGTATCCTGCACAACAGGGCTATTCCCTGCCTCCAGACGGACAGAAAACAGAAATAAACCCGCAAACAGAACGACCAGGTGAATAAGACGTCTGTTGATTGGTATATATGTTAACAGGCCCCTTGTTGTTCCGCTTTTCAAAAACATCGCATTCATTTCTATTTCCATTAAATTTTCTTCATTCCTGAGCAGGCTCACTTCTAATTAAAGCACTAATATTCAAATACATAAAATAACCGAATGCGGTTTGAATTATGTTTATCAGGCCAAACTTCTCAGGAATGCTTTTCGGTATACTTTAAACCGGAAGATTATTTGTTATTGATCTTCCTTGTTCAGAACGGTGCAAATGTAGGCAAGAGTTATTAAATAATCATTAGAGATTGATTAGATGAGAATTACAGGGTTGTTAAATATTCATAAATCATCCTGCATTCATTTTAAATCAGTGAATAGCTGAATTTGTGAAAGGCGATTTTATGTGTGGCAAAAACCTTTCTTTTGGGATGAAGAACAAGTGAATTTCAAACAGTCAGGGTCATTGAATCATTCCTGCTTCTTCCCCCAACAAGAGTCTAATTGTTTTCTAATTACAGTCCGGGCATCCTGCTGGCAAAGCGATTGGCAATCTGTTCATCTTCCCGATCCCGCTTATCCCGAAAAATTGTAAATTGTTGGTCTTATTCTTGCCAAGGGATCAACGAACCAAATAACATGAAAACATTTTCTATGAAAAGACACATTCTGATGCTGGGTATATTTACCCTCACGGCGTTCTCTGCAAACGCGCAAATCGGCAAAGGTTCTGTTCAGATCGGAGCCAATCTGGGTTTCACGGTTACAAACACAGATCAAAACCAGGTCGGTCAAACCGCTCTGCTGGGTTCGGGATCAACCAGCAGTCTGGTCATTTCACCGTCAGCCGGGTATTTCCTGGCCAATAATTTTGTTTTGGGAATTGCAGGAGGAGATACGCGGACTGAAACAAACAATTCAAACACGAACCCGGCCGGATACACCAACACATCTTCTGTCATCAGCAATTCCTTTTCCATCGGGCCCTATGCCCGTTATTATTTTAAGCTGGGTGAAAAAGCAGCCGTATTTACACAACTCAGCCTTGCTTACGCTTCCAATTCCGGAAGCACGGCAACGACAAACAACAATCCGATTGATGTTGGCTCCACGCTGAGTACCAGCAGCGGACAAAGCCTCACCATTACGCTCCAGCCCGGTTTCAGTTATTTCATCTCAAACAGATTTACTCTCGAAGCCATGATCGGATCTTTTTATTATGCCGGAACAACCAGCACCAATACACCCGACCCATCGAATGCAACACAAAACGCTGCACTAACAACAAATACAAGCAAACTCAATTTCAACCTGACCAGCACATCTGTTCTTTTTGGTTTTAAATATTATATCCGAAAAACCTGATTCTTGGAAACAGGCCCATGAAAATCAAGTTCCCTATTTGCTGAAGGGAGCAGTGATTCTCAATTGGAAAACAGGTAAACAGTAAAACAAGCAAGGGCCATCTCTGCCGGAGATGGCCCTTGCTTGTTACAACCTTTCTAATTCCTTATGCAGGATCTATTTCCCGGATAATTTTAATGGTCTGATGGTTTCGGCCGTCAAGCGGATCGGTGGTGGTGGTTGTAGATCCGGAATCTCCGCCCATGATGATGTTTACATGTTCTTTTTTCATTCCTTCAAACGAATCCATGAAGGATTTTTTCACTTCTTTCTTGTTTTTCATTTTGCTATATTTTATGTATGAATTGATATTTTTCGGAACGAAAGTATGGTGCAAAACGTTCTTAAAACCACTATTTGAGTGACTGGTTGGTTTGACGGGTTGAAGTGTTTGTCAGGGATGTTTAAAGGTGAAAGGGATTGTGAATGTAAATGTGATTTGGCATAATGAACCATCATTTCGTACATTTGTAATAGACCTCAACCATGAGAATATATATTGACACGTCTGTTTTTGGTGGTTTTTTGACAAGGAGTTTCAGGAATGGAGCCTAAAGTTGTTCAAAGAATTTGAAAAGGGATTAAAGACGCCTGTTATTTCTGATTTAACCCTTCAGGAAATCGAAGGCGCTCCGGATAATGTCAGGAAACTTTTCCATTCAACAGAATGTGAAAGCATCCTTTTAGAAGCGAATAGTATTGAACTTGCAAGGCAATATATCAAGGAAAATGCGGTCACTCAAAAATCGCTTAACGATGCACTGCATATTGCCATTGCTACAGTCAACCGAATAGACGTTCTTGCCAGTTGGAATTTTAAGCACATAGTGAATCTGGACAGGATTAGGTTGTATAATGCTGTGAATTTGAAAAATGGGTATCCGATGATTGAAATCAGAACTCCCAGGGAAATATTATCAGAAACAAATACGCGATGAAAAAGCAAGAAAAAAATATTGACGCAGTAAAAATGATGCGGGACATAAGGGACCGCCTGAGTGAGCGTTATTCCAATAATATGGACTTATTGTTAAAAGACATGGAGAAAATAAGGAAGAAATATAAACTTACTTCAAAGACCCGTAAAGCAGCCTAAGTCAAATCAGCATTCATTAATAGCTCAGAATTTCAATAGTTCTGGGCTTTTTTGTTGGTCTACTTAAAACATATGCAGAAGAAAAACAACCTCGGTTTTGTGCAAATCGTATGCAAACAAAAACAGCACCCCGCTTCCAGAATGCTGTATCTTATTGATTGTAAGAGTGCTCCCGAAGGGATTCGAACCCCTAACCTCCTGATCCGTAGTCAGGTGCTCTATCCAGTTGAGCTACGGAAGCGTCTTATAAGGTTGCAAATTTAGTTAAATTCTCTGACTCTCACATGCTAAGCTAAATATTCTGTCCAGCCGCATCAATTGAGCTCTGTTGGCCACAATCCAGAATAATTTATTGAATAATACAGTATCTGATGAGATTCCAGACCTTGTGGGAAGAAGGCACTTCTTTTCTTATTATTCCTATATTCTTAGCAGTGTAAGTATTGGTAATGCTATTATTCTCTGTTCTGTTATAACCATCCTGAAAAAAGATGACATTCTTAAAGTATGTATTCAGCACCTTCATACTGTCCTGGTTGCTTTCAAAAACTACTGTTTCATAACCTGAATTATAAGCTGGTGAAATCGGTTGTCCGGATACAAAGTAACCATCCATGAAAAGTGCAACGGTAGCTTCTCCTGCTGCTGAACTTACATATGGATAAAGCTGTTTGGATAGATATATTTCCCATGCTCCGCCAAATTGTGTGGCTCCTCTTGTTTCACAGTTATACCCATACATCATTCCCTGAAGAGCACTGAATGCCTGAGTGTTAAAAGCATAATAGTGTTCATTGAAAGAATTACCGCCAGGGGGTCCGGCGGTTATCCAACTATCGCCATATTCACTGTACATGACACGTACGCTATCAATGACGTGGCTTGCACTATCCTGATAAATCCAATAGGTACCTACTTTAAAGTATCCATAGTCGAGGCAAATTTGTGGCATTGGTTCTGTAATATTTGAAGGGGTATCCTTTTTGCAGGAAAACAAAACCAAGATAACAAGCAGACAAAGAGCGCCTGCTTTAAAAATCCTTGCTATGAATGAATTGAACATTTACTTTGTATTAGGGATATTAACTTCTTTCCTGGTATGCCGGTAAGGGTTTGCAATTAAATGTTTCTTCGCAACAACCTCCATGCATTTCTGATCAAGGGCTACATTAAAGTCTTTCGGATTGGGATAACAAACCAATTTTTGACCTGGATTCAAACTCCACCATTCAATTTTATGAAACGTTATTCTCCAGGCAATCTCCACACAATACTGATCTGAATTGGCACTTCTGCTCACCCCTCTTCCATCCGGATTAAAAGTCAATTCTTCTTCCTGATAATGACTGTACCAGGTACCAATGAGCAATTTCTTGTGTAGATCAATCCACTGCTTCTGTTGAATGAGGGAATCCTGAGCCGGGCAGAAAAATCGAAGGAGACAGAAAAGAAGCAGGAAAAAGCTTTTCATCCTCCCAAATTAAGCTTTTATTCTAAAAAACTGTTTAACGTTACCAATCTTATGATTTCTTTAAATATCTTCTCCATTTGCACTCCGTTTCATCTTTCTTCCTACATTCGTTTCTCAATCAAAACATACGCTTATGGATGTCCTAAAAGAATCCCCTATTTTCGTTGTACTTGCACTCTTCCTCATCGTCATCATTAAATCCTTTGTTACCGTAAATCAAGGTACAATTGCGGTGATCACGGTATTCGGAAAATTTCGCCGGGTCATGATGCCGGGTCTGAACTTCAAGATCCCTTTCATTGAAGCCATCTACAAAAAGATTTCCATCCAGAACCGCTCTGTGGAGCTTGAATTCCAGGCCACCACCATCGACCAGGCCAATGTCTATTTCAAAGCCATGCTGCTCTACTCTGTGCTTGACCAGAAAGAAGAGACCATGAAAAACGTGGCCTTTAAATTTGTGGATGAAAAGAACCTCATGCAGGCCCTCATCCGCACCGTTGAAGGAAGTATCCGTTCGTTTGTGGCCACCCGCAAACAGGCCGAAGTGCTTTCCCTGCGCCGCGATATTGTGGAATATGTAAAGGAACAAATCGACAAGACTCTCGAAACATGGGGATATCACCTGCAGGATCTTCAGCTCAACGACATCACCTTCGACGAAGTGATCATGAAATCCATGAGCCAGGTCGTTGCTTCCAACAACCTGAAAGCGGCTGCCGAAAATGAAGGTCAGGCCCTGCTCATCACCAAGACAAAAGCTGCACAGGCTGAAGGTAATGCCATCAAAATTGCTGCCGAAGCCGAACGGGAAGCGGCACAGATGCGCGGACAAGGTGTTGCGCTTTTCCGCGAAGAAGTGGCCAAAGGTATGTCTATGGCTGCTAAAGAAATGCAACAGGCCAATCTCGACTCTTCCATGATCATGTTCTCGATGTGGACCGAAGCCATCAAGCATTTTTCTGAAAACAGCAAAGGCAATGTCATCTTCCTCGACGGCTCTGCCGAAGGCATGCAGAAATCAATGAACCAATTGATGGGAATGACCAAACTGAATGAACAAAACCGGAAATAAGATTCCTGAATTTTCCTTCTCCTTTTCATGAAACAAAGAAGCTCATCCGCCTTGTGCCGATGAGCTTCTTTGTTTTATAGAAATCTCTGGATTCAAATCTGGCTTATTTGCCTCACCTCCTTTTCTTTGGAAAAACAACCGCTTTGCCCCTGATGATAAATTTGATTTCGGCCATATAAACCGAATAGGGTGAAGAAGAAGCTCCTCCGATAATATTCTGGGGCATGTTATACTCCCAGCCCAAACCAAAGGCCCAGGAATGTACGGAATAGGTAACTGGCACTGCAAACTGATAATTCAACACTTCGAATTTGGCCAGTTGTTTGGGATATTCGGTCAGACTGATTGATGCCGGATCAAGAGGTATCCCTCTGGTATAAGTGAGATAAAAACGCTGTGTCCCTGCTACCATAGTGATCCTGGGTTCTATCCTGAAATCAGCGGATGCGCCAATCGGTATTTCGAATTCGTGTGAAAGCACGCCGGTAAGAAAATAATCTCTCCCCTTCCCCAATTTCGATTTCACACCGTGATCCAGATCACCCGAAACAGCAGCGGTTATATAATCCCAATCGCCCAGCATACCCAAATTGAAATCATTGTCAATCACCGACCTCACCTTGGCGCTTTTGGAATCGAAATAGGAATGTATATTGGAAACCGAGGTGGCAAAATGCTCACCAAAGTCATGATCCCAGCCCACCTGTCCATCCAACTCATCCAATAAAGGAGTCTTTGCAACTCTACCCAAATTGCCCTTCTTCTTTTTTCCGGGAGGAAGCTCCTCGTGTGATGCGATCAGAGATCCGTTCCATCCGTTTATTCCCATATAGGATATGGAAGGATTCACAACATCATGTGAAACACTGTCTCTTCGCCCCATGAATGTACTGTTGCTTGAATAGCTTACACCGGGAACAAGTTGACGGCGTTTAACAGCCAAGGTATCGGCAGAATCTCTTCTTGCCGCGGAAGTGTCTCTGCTTATGCGGTAAGGTTTCGTTAAGGAATGCCTTCCCGGTCCGGAGCTGTTCAGCGCTGAAGATTTGACAGGAATAAAAAGCCCTGTACCTGCAAAAAAAAGAATCAAAGCGACGTTCCTCAAGAGGCTGGTTGGTGTTGGGAAATGAAAAGCGGAATGCAAATTTAAGAGGTAAACTGTATCTGACAAAAAAAGACAGAACCCAATGCGCTATAAAGAAAAGAAACGCTGCAGGATTCAAACCGGCAGCGTTTCCCTTTATTCAATCAAAAACAATTAATGACTTACCACAAACCGTCTGGATTCAAAACTATTTCCGGCGCGAAGTTCCAGAATATACATGCCCGAAGAAACATCTTTCAGGTCCAGAGTCTGTACTTGTTTACCCGCAGGCTTTTCCTTAAAGATTATGCCCGGAACAACTTCCCTGCCCTGAAGATTGTAAATCTTTACAGATACTGCCGATGGCGCTGACAGTTCATAATTCAAAGACAACTGATCTGTTACAGGGTTTGGATATACGGTCACATCGAGCTTTCCTCCATTCATTTCCTGGATGCCAAGCGAGTTATTCACCCGAATCTCATCCAGATACAGGTTGTTTTCATAAGCATTGATGTTGACAAATTTGAATATGGCATTGGTAGCTGTTTTGTAGAAGCCCAGATCAATGAATTCGAATCTCCACTGTGCAGCAGTGGGCACAAAGTTGGATGTGTTAATCGTAGGTGTGGTTGTTGCGAGCGCCGCCCCGAATTTTTTATAGAGCTGCGACCAGGTGTTTCCGCAATCAATAGACACGGCGATAACAAGTGTATCCGAACTCACATTGTCATAGGTGCAATAGGCGTGCTGGAAAGTAAGCACCGGAGTTGTGAGCGTGGACAAATTGAAAGACGGGCTTATCAATTCATCAATGGCACCTGGATTGTTATACAGATAGTTGTCGATGAATGCACTTCCGGTCCCTGAATGAAAAGCTGAGGAACGTCTCCATGTCGTGTCGTTATTGGGGTTATTGATGACCCAGCCCGGAGGAGGGAAAACAATGGTATCAAATCCTTCAGAATAAGGAGTTGCAACCGGGATGAGTCTTGCTTCAAAAGATGAAGTATGGCTGTCGTTCACAGTTATGGTATCAGCAACAGAATTGGGAAGCGAAGTTGCCGCGGTAAAAGTATGTTGTCCGTTGGTCACAGTCATTGCAGGAAGGCTCACATTTTGCGAAGCATTGGTAGCAAGGGTTCCGGTCCATGCCAGGCTCTGGGGAGTATTCGCGTCCAGATGATAACTGATGGTTGCCGAAGTCAGGGTGGTGGTTCCATAATTGCTGATTTTAACCACGGGAGATACCGAATTGCTGCAACCAAACAAAGTTGGAGAAAGAACAGACTGGATGCCGGCATCTACACCCGGGCTGGGCGCTTCGTTCACAGCAAGTGTTGAAGTATAGATCAGGTCGCCTGTCTGGGATGCATTTCCGTTTGCGGCGTTGAAAGATCCGTAAAAAGTAAGGGGACCGCTGCCGTATGCCGGAGCCGTCCAGTTGAAAGTCCAGGATAAGCTGTCAGTTGCAGTATTGCTGGTTTTGCGGTGCGTGATCCAGGCTCCAAACAAAACCTGTGTTGTTGCGCCAACAGGAGTCATCGTACCGAGTGCATTACCCGAAAGATCCTGCGGAGAGATTTCAAAGCCAAATTTACTTCGGCCCACATACACACATTTAGCCGTGATGGTATAGGTTTTTAAAGGGGTGTATCCGCCGGCAGGTATATTGGAGGTGATCCATCCGCTTATGGGTGTCACTGCAGATCCTGTGTGACAACCGCTGCGGGCACATGTGGTGCCATCAGAAGGAGATCCCGAACATCCGGCTGGTGCACCGGCAGCATTGCTGTACACATTTCTGTTGGCATCAATAAGAACAGCTCCGGTACAGATAACCGCGAAAGCAAGAAGTAATTTGTATTTCATGTGTGTGTATAATTTATTATTGAGTCAAGGGCATTTCATTTGTAAAATTTAAGTCGCAAGATAAGATATATTATTTATTTCCCTCAACCTGAGCAGGACTGTGGTTTTTACTTGCCTGAAAGGTATTCATCAGCAGGGAAGCGATGGTCATCGGCCCTACTCCTCCCGGCACAGGAGTGATGAACGAACATTTGGCGGCGACTTCATCAAATTTCACATCGCCCAAAAGCTTCCATCCGCTTTTTGTATGCGCGCTTTCCACACGGGTAATCCCCACATCAATGACAACAGCGCCTTCCTTCACCATGCCGGCGGTCAGGAACTCTGGTTTGCCCAGGGCGGCAACGATGATATCCGCCTGCAGGCACAATTCTTTCAGGTTTTTGGTTTTGCTGTGCGTGAGCGTCACGGTGCAATTTCCAGGATACGCGTTGCGGGCCATCAGAATGCTCATGGGCGAACCTACGATGTGACTTCTGCCGATAACCACACAATGCTTGCCCGAAGTTTCCACTTTATATCTTTCAAGCAGCTGAAGAATGCCATAGGGAGTTGCCGGCAGATAGGTGGGCAGATTGAGTGCCATACGGCCAATGCTTGAGGGATGAAAGCCGTCCACATCTTTGGAAGGAGCGATCCGCTCAATGACTTTTTGTTCTGAAATGTGTTTGGGGAGCGGTAGTTGTACGATGAAGCCATCTATATCCTTATCGGCATTCAGCAAATCAATTTTATCCAGCACTTCTTTCTCTGTTGCAGAACCAGATAGCCGAATGAGTGTAGAACCAAAACCGATACGTTCGCATGCTTTTACTTTCGAAGCCACATAGGTTTCACTGGCACCGTCGTTTCCTACCAGGATGGCAGCCAGATGAGGAATTTTACCGCCTTCTGCCTTTATCTTCAAGACTTCCTGCGCCAATTCATCCTGTATGTCCAGCGAGGTCTTTTTTCCATCCAGTATTATCATGTGTTGACGTATTGACGTGTTGAGGTATTGACGTGTTGGTGTATTGGAGTGTTGATATATCAATGAATGCGCCTGTTGTTTTCTTCAACACTTCAACACATCAACACCAATTATTGCTTTCTTCAACACCTCCGCACTCCAACACCTCAACACTTTTTATCTTCCCTGTTTTGGCAGATTGCGCATCATCTTGGCCATCTGATCCTTGTTGCTCATCATCTTCATCATTTTGCGGGTATCTTCAAACTGCTTCATGAGCTTATTCACTTCCTGGATATTTGTTCCGCTTCCTTTTGCGATTCTCAGTTTCCGGTTTCCATTGATCGAATCCGGATTCTCGCGTTCGAAGGGAGTCATGGAGTGGATGATGGCTTCGATATTCTTAAATGCATTTTCGTTGATATCCACATCTTTCAGCGCCTTTCCGACTCCCGGAATCATCCCCACCAGGTCTTTGATATTTCCCATCTTCTTGATCTGTTCGAGCTGGGAAAGAAAATCGTTGAATGAAAAAGTGTTTTTGGCAATTTTTTTCTGGAGGCGCTTGGCTTCCACATCATCATACTGTTCCTGGGCGCGTTCAACAAGTGTGACCACATCTCCCATTCCAAGTATCCGGTCGGCCATCCGTTCGGGATAGAACACATCCAGGGCCTCCATCTTCTCTCCGGTTCCGACAAACTTGATCGGCTTATTGACAACAGATCGAATCGAAAGAGCAGCACCTCCACGGGTGTCGCCATCGAGTTTGGTGAGTATCACACCATCGAAATCCAGCCGTTCGTTGAATGTCTTTGCCGTATTGACCGCATCCTGACCGGTCATGGCATCCACAACAAAAAGAATTTCATCCGGATTGACCGCTTTTTTAACTGCAGCAATCTCATTCATCATCTGCTCATCCACCGCCAAACGACCCGCAGTATCGATGATCACAACTGTGTTCCCGTTATCCCGGGCATGCTGAATCCCTTTTTTGGCAATGGAAACGGCATCTTTGTTCTCGCGGTCTGAAAACACATCGACACCAATCTGCTCGCCCAGAATATGCAACTGGTCAATCGCAGCCGGTCTGTATATATCGCAGGCGACGAGCAAGGGCTTTTTACCTTTCTTGGTTTTCAGGTAATGTCCGAGCTTTCCGGTAAATGTCGTTTTACCAGAGCCTTGAAGTCCGCTCATGAGAATGACCGTAGGATTGCCTGTGAGTTTGATATCCGACTTCTCTCCACCCATCAGGTTCACCAGCTCGGCATGGGTGATTTTGATGAGCAATTGCCCGGGAGAAATGGAAGTGAGTACATTCTGCCCCAAAGCTTTTTGCTTCACTTCATCGGTAAAAGTCTTTGCCACCTTGAAGTTTACATCGGCATCAAGCAGGGCTTTGCGCACTTCCTTGAGGGTTTCTGAAACGTTTACTTCAGTTATTTTCCCCTGGCCTTTCAGAACCTTGAAAGCCCTGTCCAGCTTGTCTGATAAATTTTCGAACATTTCTTATCGTTGTATTAAACTCTGTGAATAAGCACAATCTTTGCTGTTCCGAATGGCTTTTTAATCCGGCCATTGCTCTTTTTTTGAAAGAGGGCAAAGGTAGAAAAAAATGGAGAAAGGCCGGTCTCCGGCATTGAAAGATGGGCTGAAATCAGGCCGAATGCAGGAAGAAGCTCAAAGTCCGCAATCTTGATTAAATTTGCCGCATTCTGAAAGAACCGGGTATTCCTTATTATTGAAAACGCTCTTGAAAAACCTTTCCAAAATTACCATTGTTGTTATCCTGCTCATCAGCGCCTGGTTTGTAAAGACAGCCAGATGGGAAGGCTATGGCGGAGAAAACTGGAAGGAACAGTTCTCGAGCGACGATGCCAAAGGGTATTATTCCTACCTGCCCCAGTTCTTTATCAGGCACGACCTCAACAAGCAGAATCCGGATCTGCCTTATGTGAACAAGACTGAGAAAGGGTATGTAAACAAGTATTTCATAGGTACGCCCATCTTCTGGTCGCCATTCTTCGGGGCGGCTTATACCTATACCAAACTCCGCGGGCAGCCCAGCGACGGCTATTCGGCTCCGTTTAAAAAAATGATCAGCATCGCTGCCTTGTTCTGGCTTTGCATTTCGCTTATCTGTCTTTCTGAGACATTGCGGATGCTTGGTTTCTCAGATGCCGTGAGCGCATTTACACTTCTTTTGATCACGCTGGGCACCAATCTGTTTTATTATGCCGTGCTGGAGCCAACCATGTCGCACCTTTATTCGTTCACCGCTCTCAGTGCCCTGCTTTGTTTTGGTATGAAATACTTTTCGACCGGACGAAAACTGTTTCTTGTCATCAGCACCCTGGCCTTTGTTCTTGGTGTGCTGATCCGTCCGACCAATATAGTCTGGATGGTTTGTCTGCTCCCTTTTCTGGCAGGAAGCTTTTCTGCCTTCCGCGAAAAAATGCTGAATCGATCGGTGCTCCTGATTGTGATACCTATCACGCTCTTATTTATATTTTTCCAGTGCGGGGTTTATTATCTGGAAACAGGCCATTGGTTCCTCAGAACCTATGCAGGAGAAGGATTCTATTTCTTCCATCCGCATTTCCTCAAGGTACTTTTCGGTTTTCAGAAAGGCTGGTATATCTATACCCCCCTGGCTGCAGTGGCCATGACCGGTTTGATTCCGCTTTACAGACAAAACAAAACGGCATTCTGGTCGTTCCTTGCTGTTTTAGTTTTATTCACTTACACCATCGCAGCCTGGTGGAGCTGGGTTTTTGCAGACAGCTTCGGGCACCGGGCCTTTATCGATCTGTATCCGATGGTCGCTATTCTCCTCGCCTATGCGCTCACTTTCATTCCCGGAATAATTATCCGCAAAGTAAAGTTCCTGAGCGAAATAGACAGCCGCTTTCTTTTGCGGGCAGCCTGCTGTCTCTGCCTGGGAATAAACATGATCCAGACCTATCAGTTCTATCAGCATATCCTCCATTACAACAGTATGGACTGGAACCGCTATAAATATGTGTTTCTGAAAACGGCTCCCAGATATGTCAACAGCCTGGGAGGTTGTGTAGATATCCAGCCTTACAGTACCCAGACACCACAACCGATCTACCATTCAGAAAACTCTTTCGGTAACAGCCTGCCGGGATGGACCACCCTTGCGGTCACGTCCTTCAACGGCAAACCAGCTCTTCATTTCAGGGGAGAAGAATATGGGGCATCCCTGGAAATTCCTGCGGATACAACATTGAGTGCAAGCAAAAAACTATTCGCACGGATTTCTTTGACCCGCTATGAAGCCGAACGAAACAGTTCTTCCGGAGTTCTTCTGGTTGCAAATATCCAGAATGCAAAAAATGCGCATGAGTTTTACAATGCCTTTCCGATCAACGATGAACCTGCCGACAGGGAAGGTGATCTAACCACGTTTCATTATACGCTTGAAATTCCCGGATTTAAAGACAAATCAAGCAAACTGATTCTGTATATCTGGAATCAGAAAATGCAGGATTTTTACATCACGGATATGAAAGTGGAGATTGACAGGATTTTTCCCTGATACGACATTCCTCTGAAGAATAGATGCTTGATCTCGCCTTTTGAACAAACCCTAAATAGAATCTTTTCTACATCCGTTCCGGAACAGCTATTCCAAGCAAAGACATGGTGTTTTTAATCACCCGGCCTGTTAATTGAGAAAGCCCAAGACGAAACAAAACGAGCTCTTTATTTTCTTCCTTCAGAATATTGACCGTCTGATAATAGGTACTGTATTCTTTGGCCAGCTCATAAGCGTAGTTAGCCATCACTCCCGGATTGTACTCGGCAGCCGAAGATTTCAATGTTTCCGGGAAACGGTAGATAATCTTGAGCAGCTCTTTTTCTATCGGAAGCAGGTCCGCGCCAGGCAAAGGAGCTAAGAAAGAATCAACAGAAAGTTCCTTTCGGGCCTTCCCGAGTAAGGAATTGATTCGCGCATAAGTGTATTGGATAAAAGGGCCTGTATTGCCATTGAAGTCGATCGACTCTTTGGGATCAAATACCATTTTCTTCTTGGGGTCAACCTTCAGAATGAAATACTTGAGAGCTGCCAACCCTATCTCCTTGTAAAGCGCTTCAGCTTCGCTTTCGTTGAAACTATCGGCTTTGCCAAGCTCAAGGGTCATTGATTTGGCTGTTCCGACCATCTCCGCAATCAAATCATCCGCGTCAACAACAGTTCCCTCTCTGGATTTCATTTTGCCTTCGGGCAACTCCACCATGCCATAAGAAAGATGGTAACAGTTCTTTGCCTGCGGATAACCCATCTTATCCAGAATGAGGAAGAGTACCCTGAAGTGATAGTCCTGCTCGTTCCCGACAGTATAAATCAACTGGCTTAAAGCCGGATATTCCCTGAATCTTTCAGCAGCAGTGCCCAGATCCTGGGTCATATAAACAGAAGTTCCATCGGCCCTCAGCAGAACCTTGTGGTCCAGTTTGTCCTGAGTCAGGTCAATCCATACCGATCCGTCCTCTTTCCTGTAAAAAACCTTTTTCTCCAATCCTTCGGCAACAATCTTCTTGCCCAGGAGGTAAGTATCTGATTCATAATATATCTTGTCGAATTCTACCCCAAGAGTCTTATAGGTTACATCAAATCCGCAGTAAACCCAGGAATTCATCATTTTCCACAATCTGATCGTTTCAGGCTCTCCGGATTCCCAATTCAACAACATTTTCTGAATCTCCAGCATCAGAGGAGCTTGTTTTTCAGCCTCTTCCTTTGTTTTACCGGCCGCTTCAAGAGCCTTTATCTCAGCTTTGTAATGCTCGTCAAACTCGACATAGTACTTTCCAACCAAATGGTCACCTTTCATCCCGCTTGATTCGGGAGTTTCGCCATTACCCCATTTGGTCCAGGCC
>Ga0207022_10228_pt1 | contig 14534 bp, 19 predicted proteins | sample Alteio_BWMinCont_46_FD_153307 | JGI IMG/M metagenome (GOLD analysis project Ga0207022, IMG submission 153307) | Enriched cells from forest soil in Barre Woods Harvard Forest LTER site, Petersham, Massachusetts, United States -... | ecosystem: Environmental > Terrestrial > Soil > Temperate forest >... | reverse complement strand
AGTGGGTGCCAGCTTTCGCTGGCATGACAACTAAACGGAGTTAACTATGGCATTGAAAGATATCATCGTACCGGCGATGGGCGAATCAGTCTCCGAAGCCACCATATCCAAGTGGTTCAAGAAGATCGGCGACAGCGTGAGGGCGGACGAGGCGGTAGCCGAGCTTGAGACCGACAAGGTGACGCTTGAAGTCAATGCGCCGGCGGCGGGTATGCTCAAGGAAATTATCGCCAGGGAAGGCAGCACCGTGCAAGTTGGCGCACTGCTCGGCAGGATTGAGGAAGGTGTTACAGGAGTTGCAAGCAGCACGTTGCAGGTTGCAAGCAGTGACGAAAGCGCAAAGCCGCAAATACAGGCAACAACGGTATCTTCTGCGCAAGATAAATCAGGTCCGGCAGTACGCAAGATTGCAGATGAATCCGGGATTAATCTGGCAAATGTGCAAGGCACTGGCAAGGATGGAAGAGCCACAAAAGGTGATGTATTAAGCGCGACAGCCTCGCCGTCGCTCGCAGCTCGCAACTTGCAACCTGCAACCGGACGCGAGGAGCGCGTGAAAATGAGCAAGCTGCGCCAGACCATCGCCCGGCGTCTGAAGGATTCACAGAATACCGCCGCAATTCTCACCACCTTCAACGAAATCGACATGAGCAACGTGATGGCGCTGCGCAACGAATACAAGGAAGCGTTTGAGAAAAAGTACGGCGTCCGGCTCGGATTCATGTCGTTCTTCGTCAAGGCCGCGGTCGCCGCACTCAAGGAGATTCCGGAAGTAAACGCCAGCATTGAAGGCGACGAACTTGTCTATAAGCGCTTTTATGACATTGGCGTCGCCGTCGGCGGGGCGCAGGGGCTGGTAGTTCCGGTCGTGCGCAATGCCGACGAGCTTTCGATTGCCGAGATCGAAGCGGAAATCGCCCGCCTTGCGCAAAAAGCCAAAGACGGGACGCTGGCGATGGATGACATGACGGGCGGCACGTTCACCGTGAGCAACGGCGGCGTGTATGGTTCGCTGTTTGCGACGCCGATAATAAATCCGCCGCAATCGGCCATTCTTGGAATGGCCAAGACTGAAGAGCGTCCGATAGCTCTCAAAGGCCAAGTCGTCATCCGCCCGATGATGTATGTGGCGTTGTCCTATGATCACCGCATCATTGATGGCCGCGAGTCAGTCACGTTTCTGGTGAAAATCAAGGAAGCCGTCGAGGATCCGCGCCGCCTGCTGCTCGGGGTCTGATTTATTTACAAAAAACCGCCAGCGTTTCCGCTGGCGGCGGGGCTTAAGAAAACCTACTTTGTAAGTGGTTCGCACGTGCCTTTAGGCTTGCGCCCTGTACATAACACGTGCACCCCGCCTTACGCGGGGTGAATTTTCACGATTACACTAAACCGTACAAAGTAAGGAGGTTCTTAAGCCCCGTGAACGCCACTGCGCGCTCACAACGTCAATATAAAGGGTAATAGGGAATGGTCAATGGGTATTGGAACCGGTAAAACAATCTCGTCCCAAGAAGGAAACAAAATATTGAAGGTGGGTGTCATCCTGCGACTTGATCGCAGGATCTACCGTGCCACTGGTTCGGTGGATCCTGTGGTCGCGCTATGCTTGCCACAGGATGATAATAACCTTAATAAATCTGCAATTGACTATACCTTGTTTTTTTAATATATGATGTGGAGCTTCTCATATGAGAATATGATAAGTATGAATCATGCCTTGCTGTGGTTTTGTTTATGAATTTTGGCAGTTCTTTGTTTCTGTCATAGATATTGTGCCAACATGAAATATGGGGTGTATTGATGACAGTTGGAAAAAATTTAATTAGACCTACCCCCCCCCCCAGAGCGGACGGACCTACACATTCTCCCCCAGCAGTCCCGCCAAGAGATCCGGCAAAACCGCCCATACCGACAAGGCCGCCAAATAAGCCGCCAGGGCCAGGGCCGCAACCTTATGGTCCTCCCAGAGGGCCTAAGCCTAAGCCCGAACCCAAACCTTCCAGGACGCGATAACACCATTGAGAACGCGCAGGATGGTCGTTGCAAAGATGCAAGCCTCAAAGACATTTCTGCCTTATATAGACAGAATCATCCGACATCCGGGTACGGACGCGCCTTGAGCCAATGATCGCTACCCAGCTGACAATTGCGTAGCGTATGCCGGATAGAGTCGGCAATGCCCCGTGCATATAACGGTTATCTGATGGGAAAATCACGAGCATTCCGGATTTGGGCTTGATTGTATAGAGCTGTCTGGAAAATTGAATCTCGCCACCTTCATATTCATCATTCAAATATAATAGGATGCTGTAGTCCCGATCCAGCACTCTCATCCATTTCCGCCGATTTTTCAGCCATCGTTCGGAGTCTGTGTGGCTGTCATAGCGGCCACCGGATGAATAACGAAGAAGCTGTGGGCGTTCGTACCATTCAACATTGACATCATAAAAAGGCGTCAGTATGAAGCGGCATATTTCATTGAAAATACTAATTATTTCATATGCCTTACCATCAATCTCGATGTGGTTGCTAATTCGCCCTTCGTCCATTGTGGTCTCAATTTTATATTTGTTAGATTTTTTGAAATCAACTACGCCAAGATCGGTATAATCCTGCGAATCAGCGTATTTTTTGAGCATATCGCAGGTTTTGCCGTCAATAAAATCATTTATTACCAAAATACCTTCCGGGCTACCTCGATCTATATTCGGTTTTTTCCTGCCATGATTGGCATTCATCAGACGTTTAAAGCCCAAATTCTGATCAAATTTCCCCTTTGGATTATAAGAAATATTTTCAGGAAAAACCTTCCCCATCACTTCGCGGATTTCCGAAAGTCCAAAACCGGCATCAATCATTATCCAGACCATTCCATGAGGATTGCTTTTTCTTTTAATATTTTTGTTTACCCATTGTTGCCAGTTTTTTTCCATGACTTTTCTCTGAACTTACTCAGGCATTACCAGCAGTCTATTTAAAATACTTCCCTATTGATTGCCACAGAATTTACCGCAATATCATTTTATTGTTCAACCGCCTCACCAGGCAAAAATTTCCCGGTGGCGGCAAAAAATTCGCTTTTTATTAACTATTTCCCTGACCGCTGAAACCCGGCAAAAATGCCACTCAATCCGGCTGATTTCCTGGCTTAAGAGAATTCCCTGTACACAGGCTGATCGCGTGGCATAGAAATTGCGTGGTTATATGCAAACTATTTTTTGGGACATAAATGGATACCGGCATATATGTGGCCATGTCGAAGGAGCTTGGCATCCTTCGCGACATGGAAGTTACGGCAAATAATCTGGCCAACGTGGATACGACGGGCTTCAACAGCGAAGATCTCCTGTTCAAGAACTACCTGGCGCCCGGAGCCGGCGGGGAAGGTAAAGTTGCCTATGCCGATGATTATGCGACTTTCCGCGATACCATGCAGGGCGCACTGCGGGTGACGGGCAACCCGCTCGACGCCGCCATCGAAGGCAGCGGTTATTTCGCCGTCCAGACCCCGCTCGGCACCCGCTACACCCGCAGCGGAAATTTCCGCATCAACCCCAACGGCACGCTGGTGACGCCGGAAGGTTACCATGTGCTCGATACCGCCAACCAGGACATCACCTTTGATACAACCGACCGCGTCATCCAGATACGCGACGACGGCACCATCAACGTCGACAACAGCGAACGCGCCACGCTTAACGTGGTGCAGTTTAACAACGAGCAGCTCATGGAGCGGGTCGGCGACAACCTCTACAAATCGGACGCCAAGCCTAAGCCGGCGGAGAATTTCACCGTCACGGGCGGCATGCTGGAAAGTTCGAACGTAAAGCCGGTCATGGCACTTACCCACATGATATATGTTTCGCGCAGCATTAACGACACGGCCAGTTACATGAGCACCGTCGACGCGCTGATACGCAAGGCTTCCGACACGCTGGCGAAGGTTTACGCATAATAATATAGGAAATGACATCCCATGTTCTCTGCTCTCGATATTGCCGCCAGCGGCATACAGGCCCAACAGACCAGCGTTGACGTCGTTTCCAACAACCTGGCCAACGTCAGCACCACCGGTTATAAGCGCGAGTTCGCGCAATTCAGCGATCTGCTGTACCAGAACCTGACCCGCGTCGGCACGACGTCAAGCGACACCGGCACGATCATTCCGTCCGGCATCCAGCTGGGCCTGGGCACGCAACTCAAATCCATCAGCCGCGACTTGAGCCAGGGCATTCCGCAATCCACGGCCGCCCCCCTTGATCTGGCGGTAAGCGGACTCGGCTATTTCCAGATTACCCTCCCGAACGGCAGTACTGCCTATACCCGCGACGGCACGTTCCAGGTATCCCCCACGGGCGAAATCGTTACGGCGGACGGCTACCCGCTGACCCCCAACATCACCATCCCGCAGGACGCCATCAGCGTCAGCATCAATACGTCGGGTGTCGTCGAGGCGACGATTCCTGCCCAGATCGACCCCAGCACGCTCGGGCAGATACAGCTGGCCTCCTTCATCAATCCGAACGGCCTGCAGGCGACCGGAAGCAACCTGTTGCTAGAAACGCAGGCTTCGGGCGCGCCGGTAACCGGAACGCCGGGCATCGATCAGTTCGGCACGATACAGCAAGGGTTTCTTGAAACGTCAAACGTCAATCCGGTTACGGAAATAACCAGCCTTATTACGGCGCAGCGTGCGTATGAAATGAATACGAAAGTATTGACCGCACAGGATCAAATGATGCAGACACTGAATCAGGTAGGTTAATAACATGAGGAAATCGTAAGTGTTTGCCGTGAATAAACGGTATTATGTATGAATGTAAGATATAGATATGTAACGTTATTGTTGTTTCTGCTGTTTCCCGTTCATTCCGCATTTGCAGATAACCCTGATATATTCACCGCTGGCAACGCGAGTGCCGAGGAGGCGCAGATTCCCGTGCTTAAGCACCCGGTACGTGCCGGCGAGACTATCACTGCGGAAGATATTGATTTCAAGAAGGAGCCCGCCCGGCAGGCATATGGAAATATCATCATCGATTCCAAAGACCTGATCGGAAAAGCGCCGAAGCGCACCATCGCCCAGGGGCGCCCGATCCGGCAGGACGAGATATCCAATCCGGCAATTCTGCTTAAAGGCGCACGCGTCACCATGATATACCGCTCTAACAACCTTGAAATCAGGACACTGGGCGAAGCGCTTGACAGCGGTGCAAAAGGGGATGTCATCCGCGTGAAGAACCTGGCAAGCAAAACGATCGTAGACGGCGTAGTGGAAAGCGGTAACATTGTTCACACCTCGTCGCCGGAAAGCAATGCAGCGGAGGCCATGTGACAAAAAGCACCCGTTTACGCTACGCCATTTTATGTTCCTGTTCGCTAGTCCCTTCTGCTCTGGGATTGACGGGATGCTCTGACTTTTTTGACCGGCTTGAAGGTATCGGCAAACCGCCGGTGCTCTCGCAAGTCAAGGATCCCACCGCCCAACCGGATTACAAAGCCATGACCTGGCCGCTGCCGGAAAACCCAACGCCGGTGGCGCAGGCGAATTCGCTCTGGCAGCCGGGTGCGCGCGCGTTCTACCGCGACGGCCGCGCAGCGCGCGTAGGAGATCTTCTGCGCGTAAAAATCAACATCACCGACCAGGCGGAATTCGACAATAACACCACCAGCACCCGCGTGACTGCGGAAAATGTCGCTGCGCCCTCTTTATTTGGCCTGGAGAAGAAACTCACCACCCTGCCTCTGCCAGCAGTTCCCAATGCAGCAAACCTTGCAAGCGTCACCGGCAACAGCAATCATCAGGGCAATGTAACCGCCAAGCGCAAGGAAACCGTGCAGACCGAGGTCGCAGCCATGATCGTGCAGGTGTTGCCTAATGGCAATTTCGTCATCAGCGGCAAGCAGGAATTCCTGATGAATTACGACATACGCGAAGTATCCATCAAGGGGGTGGTAAGGCCGCAGGACATCGATTCGACTAACACCATCGATTCCACCCAGGTCGCCGAGGCGCGCATCACTTACGGCGGACACGGCCAGAACATGGATATACAGCAGAGCCGCTGGGGCAGTCAGGCTCTTGAAGCCATATCGCCGTTTTAAGAGATATTCGGTTTACATGCTCTGGTCGGCTACATGCTTTTCCGCATTTATCTGTTTATCCATGCGTTCGTGGAAATACTGGATAATCGTTGCCGCGGTTTCTTCCACCGAGCGTCGCGTGACGTCAATCACCGGCCATTTATGCTTTTGGTAAAGTCGCCGTGACTCCAGAATTTCCTGTGCGACTTTTTCTTCCTCGACATAGTTGGTGGTCATTTCCTGCTTGAGCGACTGCAGGCGGGTTTTTCGGATTTGTATCAGGCGATCCGGACTTATAGTCAGGCCGACAATCAGTGGCTTCGTAAGCTCATCAAGTTCCGGGGGTAAAGGGCATCCGCTGACGTACGGCACGTTTGCCGTCTTGAATCCCCGGTGGGCAAGATACACGCTCGTGGGTGACTTTGAGGTTCGCGATACACCGACTAAAATAATGTCGGCATTTTCCAGATCCCAGGTTGCCTGCCCATCGTCATGGGAAAGCGTAAAATTAATAGCTTCCACCCGCGAAAAATATTTTTCATCAAGTTCATGCTGGCGTCCGGGAATAAGCGAGCTTTCTATCCCGAGATAGGAAGACAATTCTAATATGATCTGCGCAAGCACCGGAATACACGGCACGGATAGTTTCAGGCATTCCGCCTTGAGTGTATCCCGCAATGTCTTGTCCACCAGCGTGTACATCACCACACCGGGATTTTCACGTATTCCGACAATGACTTTTTCAAGCTGGTTTTTAGTGCGTACCAACGACCATATATGCTCGCTGACTTCCACATCGTCAAACTGAGCAATGGCTGCACGTGAAACGCTACTGACGGTTTCACCTGTAGAATCAGATACTAAATGCAGATTAAATTCTTTCATCCACACCCCTGTGCATAAATAGCGGTTTTTGTTGATAAGAGGGTATTTATAGGTTCCATAAAATTCTTATGCACGTTTCCCCTATTTTTATAAAACAGTTATCCGACTGTTTATAATTTTTCTGCTATATTTAATAAAAGCGTTATATCTTACATAATAATATATAATCAACGTGATTAATATTTATATAAAATATTTATATTATAAACAGTTATAAAAATTATCCACTTACTTATCCCTATACGTGAATTTTATCCATTCCTGTGAATAAGATTGTGAATAAATAAGAATAGAAAATAATCCCCGTCACTCCTATAGATAATCTACCACTACCATCTTTATTATATCTTTATATTTATGAATATCCCTCTTATACACCGTGCCATAAGAAACGAAAAAGATACACCAGTTCCCATATGGCTCATGCGCCAAGCAGGAAGGTATTTACCTGAATACCGTGAAGTGCGCTCGAAAGCAGGAGGTTTTTTAAATCTCTGTTATAACCCGGAACTGGCGGCAGAGGTGACGCTGCAGCCGATAAAGAGATTTGATCTGGATGCCGCCATCATATTTTCCGACATTCTTGTCCTACCGCATGCGATGGGAATGGATGTAAGATTTGAGCAGGGGGAAGGTCCAAGGCTTTCGCCTGTGCGCGATTACATATCTGCCGGAAAACTTGACACGGATATAAAAGAACATGTAAATCCGGTTTGTGAAGCGATTAAAAGAGTAAGAGAGGCATTGCCGGAAGAAAAGTCGCTTATCGGTTTCTGCGGTGCGCCTTGGACGGTGGCGTGCTATATGGTGGAAGGGGGAAGCAGCAAGGATTACGAACTTGCCAGAATATTTTCCTTAAGAGAGGAAAAAACATTTTCCCTGATAATAGATAAAATAGTGGAAACCTCCATTCATTACCTTTCCATGCAGGTAGAAGCGGGGGCTGACGTCATCCAGATTTTTGATTCATGGGCGGGATTGCTTTCGGAAAAGGAGTATGAAAAAAGGGTGATAGTTCCGACAAAGGCATTGGTTGGAGCGTTAAAAAAAATGCATCCGCAGGTTCCGATTATCGGATTTCCGCGCGGTTCCGGGGTGAAGTATAAAGATTACGCTGAAGCAACGGGAATAGACGTGGTAAGCATTGATTCACAAACGCCGCTTGGATGGGCAGGGGATGCGCTTGGTATGCCTTTGCAGGGCAATCTTGACCCGGTATTACTTGTCGGTGATAAAGATGCAGCGGTAACGGAAACCAGACGTATAATGGATGTCATGCGGGGAAAGCCATTTATCTTTAACCTGGGCCACGGGATATTACCGGAAACGCCAATAGAAAATGTCCAGGCAGTGTGTAACACGGTGAGGGGATATTAATCTCTACATCCTAAGAAGCTATTCTCCATACCAGCATCAGCAGGGATAGACCGTAAAGCAGTAGATTGGCGGCAATTATCCAGCCCAGATACAGAACATCAAAAGCCGGAAACCCAATCCAAAGTATGGTAGCAAGTATCAGAGTAATTACGCCGGAAAACAGCATCCAGCTCCAGTTCTTAAGAGGCTGGAACTGGAAAGCGAGAAACAGCTCGCAGATACCTTCCACTGTCATGAAAATGGCAAGCAGCGCTACGAACATGTGCAGTACCGGAAATGGTTTCCACAACATCAAGATGCCTGTGACAATGGACAGCAGTGCGGATAAGGCCGACCACCAGTGCATCCGTGATTGTATTGTCAGCACCATCTGGAATACACCGGTCAGCAGAATGATGACGCCCAGCAGTAACTCAGCATTTAGCGCCGCCGCTGCCGGCATGGCCGCCGCCAGAACTCCAGCCATGACAAACGTCGTTCCCTGAAAGATATATTTGGCCTTGTGGCTGCGCAGCTCCTGCTCCAGACGCTCAGCGAGCGTTCCGACATCCAGTGTCGCAGCCGTTTTGGTAAATAACATGATAGTCTCCTTTATTAAAATTAACCCCGATGCACGGCGAAGGCGGAAAACGCTTGGTTGACCGGCATCATTTCAATACAGTTTACATTCACGTGCTCAGGGCAGGTAAGACAAAAAAGCACAGTATTTGCTATGTCATCGGCGGAAAGCGGCTTGATGCCGCTATAGACGGTTTTTGCTTTCTGTTCATCGCCGCTGAAACGCACCAGCGAGAATTCAGTTTCCGCCATGCCCGGCTCGATGTTGGTGACGCGCACGTTCCTGCCGAGCAGGTCGGCGCGCAGGTTGAGGGAAAACTGCTTCACGAACGCTTTGGTCGCGCCGTAGACATTACCGCCGGGATAAGGATAGTTTCCGGCGGTTGAGCCTATGTTAATGATATGTCCGCTGCCGCGTTCAATCATGCCGGGCAGGATGGCGTGAGTGCAGTACAGCACGCCCTTGATGTTGGTGTCGACCATCTGTTCCCACTGCTCAGGCGATATGTCGGGAGCAAGGCCAATTCCAAGCGCAAGGCCGGCGTTATTGATCAGCACATTGATATCGGAAAAGCCCGCGGGCAGGTCGGCGATGGTTTCCTCCACCGCCTGCCGGTTGCGCACATCGAGTGTAACGGTGTAGAGGTTCTCGCTGTCGAGCGAGTCCTGCAGTTCTTCCAGGCGCTCGCCGCGCCTGCCGCTGGCGATGACCTTTGCGCCTTTTTCAACAAACTTCCCGGCAAATGCCCGGCCAAACCCGGACGTTGCGCCGGTGATGAATATCACCCTGCCTTGAAGGGGCAGATCAGCGCTCATACCTTGCGCTCAACCATCAGTTTCTTGATTTCGCCTATGGCTTTCGCCGGGTTCAGGCCTTTGGGACAGGTATTGGTGCAGTTCATGATGGTATGGCAGCGGTAAAGCCGGAACGGATCTTCGAGATTATCCAGCCGCTCGCCGGTGGTTTCGTCGCGCGAGTCGACGATCCAGCGGTACGACTGCAGCAGCACGGCGGGGCCGAGGTAACGATCGCTGTTCCACCAGTAGCTCGGGCAGCTGGTCGAACAGCAGGCGCATAATATGCACTCGTAAAGCCCATCAAGTTTCGCGCGGTCTTCCGGCGACTGCAGGCGCTCCCGCCCTGCCGGGGCCGGGGATTGGGTTTGAATCCAGGGCTTTATCGACTCGTACTGCGCATAAAAGTGGCTTAAATCCGCCACCAGATCCTTGATGACCGGCATGTGCGGCAGCGGATGTATGCTTACGTCGCCTTCCATGTCGCCTATCGGTTTGGTGCAGGCGAGCGTATTGGTGCCCTTGCCGTCGCCGATATTCATCGCGCAGCTGCCGCAGATACCTTCGCGGCAGGAACGGCGGAACGTGAGCGTGGAGTCGATCTCGTCCTTGATTTTCAGCAGCGCGTCAAGCACCATCGGGCCGCAAGCTTCCAGATCAACCTCATACGTATCAATGCGGGGGTTTTTCGGTTTGCCGTCGTCGTTGCGGTCTTCCGGATCGTAGCGGTAGATATGAAAGCGTTTCACGTGCTTGGCGTTTGCGGATTTGTATTCCCTGCCTTTGGTGACTTTGGAGTGTGCCGGTAATGCGAATTCAACCATAATACAATCCATGAAGAATTAGTTATTGTTTGCTTATTTAATATAATATAGTGCGGATAAATTAAAGACAATTTATGTGGATCTCCAAATGAAAAAAATCTCCGGTGCCATGCTTCTCGCCTTTCTGGCTCTGCCGTCTATCGCAAGCGCTGCGGCGGATAAATATGAGTTTGACAAGTCCCATACCCATATTATCTTTCTAGTAAGCCATTTAGGCTATTCCAATACCATAGGCAGAATCAGGGATTACGACGGCTATTTTGCATTCGATGAAAAGGAACCGGAAAAAAGCTCCATTGATGTGACACTCAAGCCGGGCAGCATCGACACCAACGTTCCGGCGCTCAACAAGGAACTCTACGGCAAGGACTTTTTTAACGTGGAAAAATTTCCGGAAATCCATTTTAAAAGCGCGCATGTCGCTGTCACCGGAAAAAATACCGGCGATGTCACTGGCGATGTGACCATGCTGGGCGCGACCATGCCCGTAGTGCTGCACGTCGTTTACAACAAATCCGGCATTCATCCTTTTTCCAATAACTATGTTTCGGGCTTTACCGCCGACGCGGTCGTGAAGCGCTCCGACTTCGGCATGAATGCGTTTGAGCCTGCCGTAGGCGATGACGTGCGCGTGCACATCGAAGTGGAAGGCAGCGATCCGCTCAGGCATCCGGGAAATACCAAGACGCCGAATTAGAGCAGAATACGGGAAGTCGGGAATTTCCCGTGTTCCCGACTTCCTCGACTTCCAAATTCTATATCGGCATCTGCATGATTTGCTGATAGGCGCTGATAACCTTGTCGCGCACGGTGGATACGGTATTGAGCGCCAGTTCGGCGTTGCTCACCGCGATGGAAAGCTGGGTGATGTCGGCCTTGCCCATCAGCGCAAGCGTGCTCATCTCTTCAGCCTTGTTGCCAGCGTCCACTGCGCCTGAGAGCGACTTCATCACCATATCGGAAAAAGACGGCGAGGCCTCTTCCGTCAGGTTTCCAGGATTAACGGGAGGGTTATTCTGTGTTATTCCGGCAATGGAACCGTATGCCGCCGCTGCCTGTTTTACATCCATATGCTACATCCCTAACCGGTTATTTCATTAAGTTAATGGCCTGCGAAATCATGCTTTTCGATACGTCAATAACGTTCAGATTGGCTTCGTAATTGCGCTGCGCCTCATGCATATCCACCAACTCCACCACCGAATCGACGTTGGGGTAGAGCACGTATCCCTGCGCGTCCGCGGCCGGGTGGCCGGGCGCGTATTTCTTTTTGAAAGGCACCGTGTCGACGCCATAACCTGCGGTGCCGATTTTGTTGATGCCAAGCTCCTGATCGAGGACATTCCTGAACGTAATGATCTTGCGCTGGTAAGGTGCGGCGCCGGGGGTGTTGCCGGTGGAATCGACGTTGGCAAGGTTTTCCGCTACCACCCGCAGGCGGTTACCCTGCGCTTCCATCCCTGCGCCCGCTACAAACAGCGTATCGGTTATTCCGGTCATATTAATCCTCCCGGTAAAAAGTCCCTCGGCCTTTGGCCTCAGTGTACTTTTTACCGAGCTATATTGTCAAATCCTTGCTTGAAGCGGTTCTGCGCTCGGATTTGAGTTGTTATCCTATAGTTCTCATACAGCACGCTGTATGAGAACTATAGGCAAAAATAATAAAAATTTGGCGACGAGCCGCCTCTAGCCAAATTTTTTCTTTATTCCATTGTTCAAAAGTACACTGAGCGAGAGCTGCGGACTTTTGAACAATGATTATGAGGAGGACGGCTGGATGCCGAGCGCCTCCTTGAAGAGGTTGCTTATTTTCTTGTACAGCGTGGACGACATCTGGAAATCCATGGCATTCTGTGTAACTTTCATCATCTGTTGCTCAATGGACACATTGCCGCCGGTCAGATTGACGTCGAAGCTGTCCTTTTGCCTGGTGCTGACAAACGTCTGCGTGCCGGGTTTCATGCCGGTAAAATGCGCAGGCGACGTCACCGCGAGGCTGATCTTGCTGGTCTGCGCCGTCAGGACATTCTTGAAATCCAGCGGCGCGAGGTCATGCGCCTGAAACCCCGGGATGTCCTTGCTGGCAATATTTTCGGCAAGCACACGCTGGCGCTCGCCATCATAGTGCATCTTGAGTTCCAGCATGTCATTAATATTCAGCGGCGCAACACTCATTCGTTCCTCACAAACCGTAGGAAATCATAGTATCTCACACTTTTTTTACTACAGAAAAGTTATATTCTGTCCCATTTTCACTAGAAACAGTATATTCTTTGCCACAATTCTGTTATAGCCAGTAATTATATCAGAGAGATATTCAGGGTGCAGGCCGGTGTTATACCTTACGCGCAAAATTGGCGAATCCATCATTATTAACAATACGATAGAACTGACCGTCGTGGAGATTAAAGGGCGTACGGCGAAGATAGGCTTCAGCTTCCCGCCGGAAGCCAGTATCATGCGCAAGGAACTGCATGACCGGATTATGCAGCAGAACATTGCGGCGTCGCAATACGGAGATGCGGAGGAATTTATGGACGCGGTCGGAGGATTCAAACCGGACGAAAATAATTAACGAACGATTGTATGGCCGAGGGAACAAGCGAAAAGAAAAACATACCTGTCGCCGTCGCGCTTAAGTACGAGACCGGCAAGGATGAAGCGCCGAAAGTCGCAGCCAAGGGGAAAGGAGCTATCGCCGAGCAGATCATTAAAGTCGCGGAAGAACACGGCGTTGCAATACGCAGGGATGAAAGCCTGGTGGAAATTCTTGCCAAGCTTGATATTGATACGATCATCCCGCTGGAAGCCTATAGCGCCGTCGCCGAGATTCTTAACTATGTTTACAGGAGCAACGCAAACGCCAAGAAAAGAAAGGCAATGCCATGACAGGTAAGTCAACCGAGCCCGAAACATTGAAGAAATCCGTATTCGACCTGATAAGCGAATGCAGGAACAACCTTAAATCCGGCAGCGTGGACATGTCGCAGATTGAAAGCCGGGTGCGCGCCTACTGCGAATCAGTTTCCGCCCTCCCGGCGGAGGAGGGGAAAAGCCATAAGGAAGATCTGAAGGAACTGATGCAGCTTATCAGCGAACTTGGCGAAGAGCTTACGGTCGAGCGCGACACGGTGCTGCGGGAACTCAGCAAGCTCGATCGCATGCGCAAGGCGAACGTTGCCTACAAAACGTCCGACGGCATCGTCGTCGTTAAAAACGAGGACAGCGAGGATGTGGAGTAGGATCTATCCCTATACATAACGTGAGGTACTGTTTGAATAAGGAAGCGGAATGCAAGAAAGCGAGCGCAGGCGTAGTGGTTCTTACGTCAAGCGAAGCTGACGTAGCAGTCCGCTTCCTTATTCAAACCCTCTGGGCGCGGCGTAAAACGCGACCGGCTTCCTCAAAGTCCTTGCCCGTAGTGCCGCTACGCGCTACTGACTTTTCGTCGCCGGATCGCGTTTTACGCCAGCGCAGAACCCACGTTATGTATAGGGATAGATCCTAATGGACGCCGAGGCGTTTACATACTTTCATGCCGTTGTCGCGCTGGCTTTTGTCACCGGGCTGATTTTCCTGTTCGCGGCAGTGGTCAGAAAAACCGGGCTGGATAAAAGGCTTGCCGGCGGCAAAAACGTTGTGAAAAAGCTTGTCGTTATGGAAACCTTGTATCTCGATCCGAAGACGCGCCTTGTCCTGGTAAGATTTGAAAACAGGGAGCATCTGCTATTGCTTGGCGTGTCCGGAAACGTGCTTATCGAATCGCGGGCGAACGGAGAAAATCCATGAAATTTAAGTGTATTGTCATTCCCGCGCAGGCAGGAATCCTAGCCAAGATCCCAGCCTTTGCGGAGGTGACGGTTGTGCTGCTCATTCTTGCCGTGTTCTTCAGCGTTACAATGTTCTTCCTGCCCGCCGAGGCGCTCGCGCAGAAAATTACGCTCGATCTTGGAGATAATGGCGCGGCGGTCTCAGGCAACGGCAATTCCTCCATAACCTCGCGCATCGTCC
>Ga0207022_10227_pt1 | contig 14564 bp, 15 predicted proteins | sample Alteio_BWMinCont_46_FD_153307 | JGI IMG/M metagenome (GOLD analysis project Ga0207022, IMG submission 153307) | Enriched cells from forest soil in Barre Woods Harvard Forest LTER site, Petersham, Massachusetts, United States -... | ecosystem: Environmental > Terrestrial > Soil > Temperate forest >... | reverse complement strand
GAAATACTCACCGAAGGCAGCGGACCGGGAATAGGGTTCCTGGCAGGGGTCGTGCGCGAATGGGAAGCGGCGGCAGAACCGGCGCGAAAGGCCGGAATCCGCGGTTGGGAGTCGGTGGGCGAATTGGGAGTGGAAAACAATGGATGAGCTGGATCACAATCGATGATCTGGTTCGCATCATCACTTTTGCGATGGAGATAGAAACTGTTTCAGGGATATTGAATGCAGTTGCTCCAGAACCTGTCACGAATGATCGATTCACACGATCGTTGGCAGAAGTGTTGCATCGACCCGCGTTCCTGCCGGTTCCAGTTTTCGTTCTGCGAGTATTGTTCGGTGAATTCGCCGAAGAAGCCATGGCGGTGAGCGAGCGTATAGTCCCAGCAAAATTATCGGAGCTGGGTTTTCAGTTCGAACATAGGAATTTGACCACGGCGCTGCAATCGATTCTGCAGAAATGAATTTACAGTTTGTGGACGGCTAATCGAGTGTCACGGGTTCCCAGCTGCTTCGGTCTTTCAATAACCGCGAGACCAATGCCGTATGCATGGCATGGCCGGCACGGTCAGCCACCACGCGCCCCAAGATAGGATGGCCGAGTAGTGCCAGGTCGCCGATCAGGTCCAAGACTTTGTGGCGGACGAACTCATCCTCAAAACGTAGTGGGCCATTCTGCACGCCGGTGCGCGTCACAATGATGGCGTTCTGGTCTGAGACTCCGCGGATCAACCCCAAGTTGCGCATCATTGGCTCCTCATGCAGAAATCCGAACGTGCGTGCGGGAGCAATGTCATCACGATATCCGTGGTTGATGCCATTGTGCGAGTGGCCGTTGGAAGGAATGGAGACATGTCCATTCTGCGGATGCTTTCCGGACATCAGGTCCACTGCAAACGTGGAGTCGCCGATCGGCGTCGGGAAATCAATGTGATAACTCACCGAGTATCCTGACCACGGATGCACCGCGATGCTCTTCAATCCATCGCGTACTTCCACTGACTCTTTGATGCGCATGTACATACGCTTCTTGCGCAACGGACGCAGACCAGCTTTCATGACCAGGTCCACGAATGGTTTTGCTGAGCCATCCAAAATGGGAACTTCAAGGTTGTCGAGTTCCACAATGGCATTGTCGAGCCCGATTCCAATGAAGGCGCTGAGCAGATGTTCCGTTGTGGAAATCAGCACGCCTTTTTTCATCAAGCTCGTGGCGTAGCTGACTTTGGCCACGTTGCGTCCCGTTGCTTCCACGGTGAAACCGTCAAGGTCTGTGCGGCGGAAGACGATCCCGGTATCGACCGGCGCGGGTAGCACCTTCAAATTCACAGTAGCCCCGGAATGCAGGCCGACTCCGGTGCAACTCACGGCCGAACTGATTGTGTTTTGAAAAGACATGAAGGATTGGTGTAAACCCTTATATTACTATGTTTTACGGATTACGGCATGTGGCAAAAAGTATACAGTTTGTGGATGCAGACAACAAAACATAATGAACATGACCGGTTGTTGACCCGATGTGACCGGTTCAGTATTTCTTCATACGGTCAAAATCTACGGCGTGGGGAGTGAATAACTTGTCCTCCAAGCCCGGGTTATAGACCACAGTCTGGATGAAGCGTTCGCTGGTGATATCGCCGTTCCTGGTGCGGGTTATGACATGTGCTGCCATCACTCCCTGCTCATTGCGGTATTTGTCATACAGTTCGGCTTCTTCCTGAATGTCTTTGAAGACCTTGTCGCGATACGAGAAGGTCTTCTTGATGGGCAGGAAAGTCTTACGGTCCACATATAAGGTGACATTCAGGTTCTGCGCGCTGAGCAGGTTCACTTTATAGACTTCGCGCGTGGCCTCGATGGTCTGGCCTTCGAAGAAGAAGGTGGTCTTCGGGTCAGGCACCCATTTACGCAGCACGAGATCAAGATCGTATTGCCGGCGGCGGTTGTAGTCCTCATTCTCTTTCTCCGTCAGAACGCGCGTGCCTTTATAAGTGGTCTCCCAGCCAGTGTCACCGAGATGGATGATGAACCATGACTCCGGTTTGAGGATCTGCATGTCATCGCGCTGAAAGCCGTATTCCAAACGGTCACTGTCCGGAAAGCGGATGAAACGCGTGAATTTATTGCCAACGCCTTGCGCTTCATTATGGTAGAAACCATAGCCTCGTCCGGTCATCTTCATTTCCGTGACATTCAGATACGTGTTCCCGCCCAGGGCGTCGATGGTACGCTGTAGAACATATTTCGCCTGCGCGGCGTTGGTGGCGGAGTCAACGGCGGGCTTGGTAAGGTCAGGGGCGGTTGGTGTCTGTGCTGGGGATTTGATAATGGTGCTGCAGAGTACTAACAGTAGCAACAAGGGTCTGATTGGCAGCGTTGTTTTCATTTTATCTACTCGAGTTTAGATGCTGAGTGGACGAATTTTGATGTTTTAAGTGCGCCAGCTGTCAATTATATTCATATGCCAACGGTAGGCATGAAGTCTATTCTATGAATTATTTTCTTATTTTCGCGTTGGCATGTTCAGTTATTGCCCTTTTGATCATGGTTTCAGACAGGGACAGGTCAAGAGTTGAGCTCGGACGAAACAACTTCAAGTTCACTTCCAATCCTGGCATTAGATTGCTTTGGTTCGTGTATGAGGCGGTTATTTGTTTTCTGTGGTATTTGGTGCTCGTCGAATCGGGAATCGATTCCATTGACCTGGTAACTGGTTGCGGTATGGCGTTGATGATAATGCTTGGGGTAGAAATGTATCCGGGGGATATCACAATCGATGATCAAGGAATCAGGCAACGGAGAATTTGGGGTGGGTCGCGGTATATCCCATGGAATCAGTTTTCAGGAGTAGTCGAAGATAGGCTGAATTTGGACTACGGTCTCAGTACAAACGATCTGTATATTTGTGGAATAAATGGTTATCGTATCTGGGCATCGCGATTTTTTTATGATGCCTATGGTATTCGAGAAACAATCAACTCAGCAAAGCCAGAGGAAGCGCTTCCACCATTGGAATCAATTCATGATGAAACAAGAATTCTTCCGATTGAGTATTGATTCATCCCACCAACACCGCTCCACCGTTCACATTCATGATCTCGCCGGTGATGAAACCTGCGTGTGGAGTGCACAGGAACAGTGCGCTGGCGGCGATCTCTTCTGGTTTGCCTACACGTCCGAGTGGAATGGTGCGGAAGATCTTCGCGCGTCCATCACCGGACGCAAGCGCTGGCGCAGCCATATCGGTTGAGACCCAGCCGGGTGCAACGCAGTTCACATAGATGCCATCAGGCGCGAGCTCGGTGGAGAGTCCCTTCACCATGCTGATGACCGCTCCTTTGGTGGCGGCGTAATCCGCGTGGAAGGCTTCGCCGCGTTGTCCGGCGGTGGAGCTGATGAGCACGATGTGTCCGCGGATCGCGCGCGATTCCACCGGGGTTCCTGCGCCTGCTGCAGCCGTGTGTGGAGATCGCGATTTCATCTTTGCGACCGTGTACTTCACCAATCCGAAGACGCTATCTAGGTTGATGGCGAGTGTGCGTCGCCATTGTTCTTCTGTCATCTGGTCGATCGGCGCGTCGTGCGGTGGCCAGATGCCATGATTGGCAATGAGGATATCGATCCGCCCGAACTTCGCTACAGCTTCAGTGACCAGCTTATCTGCGCTGGCGGCAGAATCAAGCTCTGCCTGGATTGCGTGGCAATTCTCCGCTCCACACTCTTTGACCAGCGAATCCGCTTGTTCTTTCGACTTCTGATAATTGAAGACCACACGCGCGCCAGCGGCAACAAACGACCGCACGCATGCCGCGCCGATGCCGCGCGAGCCTCCGGTGATGAGTGCGGTGCGTCCAGTAAGGTCGAGTTTGAAAGAGGATGACATGATCTTTTGGAATCGTCAGTTAATTCTAAATGCATCGGTAGAGACGCAGCATGCTGCGTCTCTACATTCCAAACGAACATCACTTCTTCGGCAAGTTCGCTCGAAGGAAATCCATCACATTATCCCCCATCACTTTATGGATCACTTCCGGCGATAAACCTTCATCAAGCAGCGCCTGGGTTAATTGCACCATGTTCCCTGCGTCGAATGGAACAGTTGTCGCTCCGTCGAAATCAGATCCGAGGGCGACATGGTCCTCGCCAACGACGTTCACCGCATAGTGGATGGTTTTGGCGATGGCGCGCGCATCAGAGCCGCAGACTGCTGCCTCCCAGAACCCGATGCCGATGAGCCCACCCTTAGCTGCAATTGCGCGCGCGCGGTCGTCAGAAAGATTGCGTTGGTTGTCACAATTGCCTCGCAACCCAGTGTGTGAGACCAGCAGCGGACGCGTTGCCATAGCGATCACCTCGTCCACCGTTTGTGGTGAAGAATGTGCCAGGTCGATGATCATGTTGCGAGCTTCAAGCTGCTTCACCAAGTCGCGGCCGAACGGCGTCAGCCCTCCTTTGATCTCGCCATGCGCCGAGCCGGCGACATCATTATCGAAGAAATGAACCAAGCCGATGTAGCGGTATCCCGCGTCATACATCGTTTGCACATTCTCGATCTTGCCTTCGAATGGATGTGCGCCTTCCATACCCAGCCATCCGGCAAGGAGTTCAGGGTCTTTTACTCTGCGTTTCTTGAAATCATCAAGATCGGCCACTGAGCGCACCATCATGAAGTGATGATCGGGGTCATCGGCCAAATGTTGTAATCTGCCCGCTTGGTACAGTGCTCGCTCGCGCAAACAGAACCATGTGCGCGGAGGCCATAATCCGAAGAACGCGACCAGCGTGATGTTGTCTGAGTCAGAAGAGTTCTTTTCGTAATTCAAGCCACGCGGCGTCTTGGTCACTACCGAAAAAGCCTGTAAATCTATGCCACCGCGACGCATACGCGGAAGGTCAAGATGTCCGCGGTATCCGCGAACAGTCAGATTGCGGCCGAAGAGCAGAGAATCGGCGTGCAGGTCAGAGATGATCAGGTCGTAATGAAGTAGTTGGGCGGCATCCGTAACGGGGATGAGTTTGTCCTGCGCAACACGGTTCATCCACATTTCCGAGGCGCGCGGCAAAACTCCGAACAGAAGAAAAAGAAGAATGAAAATCGAGATGACCGACCACTTCATTCGTTTGGATAGGGCGAATGCTGGCATATTGTTTTGAATAACTTTTGGACATCATGATCTACGTACAGGCAAGTAGGCTGGATCTTGCAGCTATTCTAACCCTGACACAAGACATACACTGAGGGTCATGCAACATTCTGCATATCTTTCGTTGGGGTCGAATCTAGGCGATCGCGCGGCAAACTTGCGAACTGCATTGAACGGATTGCGCTCATTCGGTGTATTGCAAGCGGTCTCATCATTCTATGAGACCGCTCCAGTGGAGAACACCGATCAACCGATGTTCATCAACTGCGCGGCGGAGTTACACACTTCTCTCGCACCTTTGGATCTGTTACAAGCAGTTCTTACCATTGAACGAAGTATGGGAAGAGTGCGAGGTGATGGTTCCGCAACAAAGGGCCCGCGCATCATTGATATCGATATCCTGCTGATAGATGGGCTGGTTTTGGATACACCGGAATTGACCTTGCCGCATCCTGCGATACAGGCACGGCGGTTCGTTCTGGCGCCACTTGTGGAAATCGCGCCGGAGATCTGCCATCCCATCCTTAAACAGAATGTTCGGGAAATGTTGGAAGCGCTGCACGAAAACGAGGGCAAAGTATGCCGTTTGAGCATGGGCGATGGGACTGGAAATCGTTGAAAACACTGGTTTTATAAGGGTTTTTCCAATGCCCGGCATCGGAAAACAATAGTGGAACAAGATGTTTGAACGTTGTCAAGCAGGTTCCATGCGGGTGCCCCGCAGGGGGCTGTGGAAAAACCCTGTATTCATGCGGGAAAATGCTTGCGTATCCCTACGAATCGTGTACACTGCTTGATGTGCATCCGGCGCGCGCGAGCAGACCGGCACTTCAAGGAGGAATACACCATGGCAGCAGGCATGACAAAAACACAACTCGTCCGCCACTTGGCGGAGAAGAATGCAATGAGCAATAAGGCCGCAGCGGCATTCCTGGAATCACTCAGCGAGACAGCGCTGTCGCAGACGAAGAAGTCCGGCATGTTCGTATTGCCCGGCATCGGCAAACTGGTGAAGGCGCACCGCAAGGCTCGCCTCGGACGCAACCCACAGACTGGCGAAGAGATCAAGATCAAAGCCAAGACGGTGGTGAAGTTCCGCGTGGCCAAAGCCGCCAAGGACGCAATCGCCCCCAAGTAAACCGGGCCCCAATCGAGTCCGCTGATGATAATGGCCGTTCCGCACTGCGGAGCGGCCTGATTCTTTGGCGCGGATTTGTCCGATCATGAAAAAGCTTTGCGGATCTTCTGCCAGCTGGATTCAAGCGCTTCGGGCAGCACGCGGGTCTCGCCGATGGTGGTCATGAAGTTGGCGTCGGCTCCCCAGCGCGGCAGCATATGCATGTGGATGTGTCCGGCGACGCCGGCGCCCGCTGCTTTGCCGATGTTCATTCCCATGTTGATGCCTTCGGGTTGATAGAGATTGCGCAATACGCCTTCCATGCGCTGGCAGAGTGCGGTCATCTCTTGCGCGGCTTCCGGCGATAGCTTTTGCAGTTCGTCTGTGTGATTGAAGGGAACGATCATCACGTGTCCGTTCGTGTAGGGGTACGCGTTGAGGATGATGTAGTTGTGTTTTGCACGGTGCACGATGAAGGCTTTGTGGTCGTCGCCGAGTTGGGGCAGCGAGCAGAAGATGCATCCGGTGGCGGAGTTGGCTTCTTTGATATAAGAGTAGCGCCACGGGCTGAAGAGGAAATCCATCAAGGCAGGTTAGCAGAGGCGGTTGCCGGATTCCAGCGAAAGCCGGCCACGTGATTCATTCTCTCGTATCAGCGGTCATTTGTTAGGTGCGTAGAAGTAATATGTCGCCGTATAGTGTGAGCGCGATTTTTCGCCCTTGCGGGACAAGTCACATCCGGTTGCAGGAGGCTTGCCTCCCTTGGTTGAAAGCCGTTGGATGTACGTGACCTGCTTCATTACGCCGTTACCCTGATGATCAGTGGCCTTCAACAACAACCATGGTATCGAGTCAGGATCTGGAGTCGCACTCTCCATCTTGCTGCCGGCGACGCGACTGCCATCGACTGACTCCCATGTTGGCCCGGCATAATGCGTGCCAATTTGTTTTCCGCTCTCATCGAAGAGTTTGGCGTCTGGACCGACGAGCGCCCAACTGGAACCGTCACAACTGTAAACCTGATCGCCTTCGGCATGCACGTGGAGAACCAACTTCTCCGTAGCCGGAGGTTTGAGATTGTCTGGAACGGACGAGCCACTTTGCACGCTACCGAAGAGAACAGCCATCACGAGTACTCCGAGAAAGAATCGCATACGAGCGAGTCTATCAGCGTGCTTTGCATTTGTGAACCAAGAGTGCAATTGGTATGTACCGTTGTGGTGTGAACATACTATGTGCAACCTATCAGCATTCTCCCAGAAAAATTAAGGACGGGCTACTCGCCCAATTTTTCATGAACCCGAAATTACAGGAGCTCCATCTAAAGCTGTGGAAGCCATCTCAGGTTCGGCCCACCAGGAAACAAGGATCGTATTGCACAGGCTGGATCACACATTCTGCCCTTTTAACCGTTGTTCAAGCGAGGAAATTCGAGCCATGTTCAAAGCAAAAGCCTACTCCGCCAAATCACACACATCACCGTTGGCCTCGACAACAATAAATCGGCGCGATCCCACGGAACACGACGTGCAGATCGAGATACTTTTCTGCGGCGTTTGCCACTCCGACCTGCACCAAGTGCGAAATGAATGGAGCGGGTTCCTGCCCACGGTCTATCCCTGCGTGCCCGGGCACGAGATCGTGGGCCGCGTGGTGAAGGTCGGCCCGGCCGTGACGAAGTTCAAGACCGGCGACCTGGCTGCGGTCGGTTGCATGGTGGATTCAGACGGCACATGTGCGGAATGTCTGGCGGGTTTTGAACAGTTCTGCGTGAATTGCACGTTCACCTACAATCTGCCGGACAAACACCTGGGCGGAGTCACCTACGGCGGATACTCTGACAGCATTGTGGTCGATCAAAGGTTCGTGCTGCATGTGCCCGCGAGCCTCGACCTCGCCGGAGCCGCTCCGCTGCTCTGTGCCGGGATCACTACGTATTCGCCCATGCGCCACTGGGGCGTAACTAAAGGGAAAAAGGTAGGCATCGTCGGCCTTGGTGGATTGGGCCACATGGGTGTGAAGTTCGCCCACGCGCTCGGTGCGCACGTTGTGGTGTTCACGACCTCTCCCGGGAAAAAGGAAGACGCACTGCGGTTGGGTGCGGATGAAGTGGTCATCTCAAAGAACGCTGACGAGATGACAAAACACGCCGGTAGTTTCGATTTCATCCTTGACGCGGTCTCTGCGGACCATGACATCAACGCCTATATCGCCCTTCTGCGCCGTGACGGCAACATCACACTCGTGGGCGCACCGGAGAAACCGCTGCCGGTTTCCGCATTCAACTTGATCATGGGACGCCGCAGCCTCTCCGGTTCGCCCATCGGCGGCATCGCCGAGACGCAGGAGATGCTCGACTTCTGCGGCAAGCACAACATCCTCTCGGATGTGGAGGTCATTCCCATCCAGAAGATCAATGAAGCTTATGGGCGTCTGCTCAAGTCGGATGTGAAGTACCGCTTCTCGATCGATATGGCATCACTCAGGAATGAGTGAATGTAGATTCTGGAGTTCCTACCCCTGCGTAAAAACCGCGCAGGAGTGGGGCGCCCCTTGTCCGCTTAAGGTAAGAAAATAGTCAGTGATGGCCACACGCATGAATGATCGATGTCAGCCAATGAATCCTGTTCACAATAACTTCACAATTCGTGACACTCTGGTTTGACACCCCTTACGGCACTGGCTAGACTTAATACAGCCCGTTTACGTCCAGCGTAGCGGGTGCGGCAGCCGGGTTCGTCGCAGTCTGTCTTACCATTCAGCAGGACACTCCGCAGAGCCACTCGCAGCCACCACTCCGTACCTCATCCGTACGTCTGAGCGCCAATCACCATCCTTCGAGCATCCAAAGAAGGAAGGGATGCCGCTCCGCCGCCGGAGTGATGTCCGGCAAATCAAAAAAGGATAACGCCACCTCCCATCATGAGCACTGAAACCACCGAAAACAACACACAAGAAACCACACAGACCACGCCCCCTGACTCCACTTCCGTCCCGACCTCCGTGATGGACATTCCATCCACGGGCGCGCGGGCCATCGCTGTTCCTGCGGAAAGTACCCACGCGGATGAACACAAATCTGAAGCAAAGCCAGAAGTGAAGGTCGAGCCGAAAAAAGAAGTGAAGTCCGAGCCGGCTGCAGAGCATAAAGCCGAAGCCCATGACGGAGAAGCCTCTTCTGAGGATTTTGCTTCCGCACTCGAGCAGTTTGAAGCCGAGCAGAAATCCACCACCGAAGCCGCACCCAGCGAACAGAACGTGATCAAAGGAACGCTGGTGAGCTTCACGGAGAAGTATGCCGTGGTGGACATCGGCAACAAGAGCGACGGCATGGTGCCGATCGCCGAGGTGATGGACGCCGAGGGCAAGCCCACGTTCAAACCGGGCGACCCGATCGATGTGATGGTGAGTGGACGCGACCACGAAGAGCATTACCTGATCTTGAGCCATACCAAGGCCAAGCGTGCGCGCGTCTGGGACGACCTTGAAGCTGCCTATAACTCAAAGGCCAGCGTGAAAGGTGTGGTGGTTGATCGCGTAAAAGGTGGATTGCAGGTTGAGATCCAGGGCATCCGAGCATTCATGCCGGGATCGCAGGCGGAAGAGCGTCCGGCTCGCAACCTGGATGTGTATAAGGGACGCGAGATGGAAGTCCGCGTGATCAAGCTGAACAAGCGCCGCGGCAACATCGTGGTCAGTGCCAAAGCCATCACCGATGAGACCAACGCGGTCAAACGCGAAGAGACACTCAAGCACCTGGAAGAAGGGTCGATCATCACGGGCACCGTGAAGAGCCTCACCGAGTACGGCGCGTTCGTTGATCTTGGCGGCATGGACGGTTTGTTACACATCACAGACATGAGCTGGGGACGCCTGACTCATCCACGCGACCTCGTGCATGTGAACGATGAGATCCAAGTCAAAGTTTTGAAGTTCGATAAAGAGAAGCTGCGCGTTTCGCTCGGTTTCAAACAGCTCTCGCCTGATCCGTGGCTCGATGCTGCGGAGCGTTACCCGATCGGGGCGCGCGTGAAGGGACGCATCCTCAGCGTGACCGACTACGGATGCTTCGTGGAACTCGAGCAGGGCGTGGAAGGTCTGGTACACATCAGCGAACTGAGCTGGTCCAAACGAACCAAGCACCCCAAGCACATCGTGCATCCTGGCATGGAAGTGGAGTGCATGGTGTTGAACGTGAACCCAACGGAACGCCGCATCTCGCTCGGGATGAAGCAGCTGGAGCCGAATCCGTGGGAGACGTTGCACCTGAAGTATCCCGTGGGCATGAATGTGGAAGGCAAGGTCCGCAACCTGACCGAGTTCGGCGCGTTCATCGAGATCGAGGACGGAATTGATGGGCTCATCCATGTGAGCAACATGAGCCAGAACAAACGCATCAAGCACCCGAGTGAAGTCTTGAAAAAGGGTGACAAGGTCAGCGCGCAGGTGTTGGCCATCGATCCGGACAATCGCCGCCTCTCACTCGGCATCAAGCAATTGCAGCCGAGCGCATGGGAGCAGTTCTTTGAGAGCCACAAAGTGGGCGATGTGGTTCACGGAAAAGTACTGCGTGTGGCGCAGTTCGGCGCCTTCGTGCAGATCACCGACGGCATCGAAGGACTGTGCCATGTTTCAGAAGCGACCGATGCTCAAGGCAAGCCGGTGAAGCTCGAAGCCAACAGTGAACACGATTTCAAGATCGTGAAGATGAATCCCGAGGAGAAGAAGATCGGGCTCAGCTTGCGCGCTGTGGGCGACGAAGCCAACAAGGCTGAAGTTGCAGCGTACAAGCCGGAATCAAAAGGTGGCGGTTCGACCATTGGCGAGATGCTGCAATGGAAGCAGAAGAAAGAAAAATAAATTCCAGCTATCGGAATGAAGAAGCCGCCTCAACGGGCGGCTTTTTCATGGATGAAACCGTTGCCATACAGGAACGCCAATTTGGAGATCGGCGTTCCCACGCTCATTGGTCGATCTTGAGCGTGAAGTCCACCTGCTTGCGGCTGTCGAAGACGCTATAGGTCTTGGTGGCGCTGCGTTTGCCCCTTGATTCCGCATAGATCTCGAAATCCGCATTGGGACTGAGGCCGGTGAAACGGTATGTACCTTTGGCTTCTGTGATGTAACTCTTCACGGCCAGATTGCGTGTGTTCTTCAGGTACACAACGGCGCCGCTGATGGGATTCTGCTGGCCGTCCACAACGGTGCCTGTGATCACACGGTTGGGGTCTTTTTTATCGTCGGGGAGTAACGCACCCGCGAACGCGCTGAAACAAGCCGCCACGAGTACGACGGAAATAAAACTTCGGAGAAAGATTTTTTGTTGGACCACCATGATCGATACACCTTCACTTATCAGTCTAGATGCAGACTAACGTCCTGTCTCTCATTGTTTTCAATGTTGACCTTGACCTCGGACCTTTTTGCCGCGGCCTTGTCTTTGAGGTCGGCCCATATGATGTACTCCATCTTGCCTACGGGCACACGTTGTGCGAATTCACCGCGATGGTCTGAGTATCCCTCCCAGCGCGATCTCTTCTCCTGCGACCGTCTTATCTTGACCGGCACGCCGTAGAGACTGAGGCCTTTGCCGTCGAACACGCTGATGAAGATCAGTGCATAGTCGTTTTTCTTCGGAATACTTTCACCTTGTGGTGCGGACTGTGCTGCCGACTGAGCCACCGTCCCTTGTGCGTACAGGGAAGCCGCGCAACCAAGCAAGATGAGCGCTGCAACGGCAGCCAGCCGTTTACTCATCCTCATCTTCATCCTCGTCATCATCCTTCTCATCGTCTTCATCGTATTCATCATCCTCTTCCGCCTCCAGCTTGGCCAATTCAAGCGGTTCGGTGATAACGACCTCGAAGCGACTGTCACATTCATAGCATGTGACGATATCGCCTTCCTCGATCTCGTCGCGGTCCAAGTCAAGATCGCTTTCGCACTCCGGACACAACGCCATGGCCCCTGCCTCTCTTTCGTGAACTGTGGTCCGCCGCACGGACATTATTCTCCGCTGCGGGGATGATAACCTAGTTCTTATATTGAAAGCCTTCGCGTCCGCCGTCAAGGGGGCAAAGGTAAATGGAGAAGACCATGGTCAAGGCCGGGCGAGTTTTTCCTATCACAGTATTGGTCTGTTCAACATTAATAACTTGCGTCAACTCATTTGCACAAGATACGCAAAGAAGTGCGCGGCCTGCGCGGACACCTGTATCGAACCCGGCACAGCCTGAGCAAGATACCACCAAAGTGCCGGTGGATGTTTCCGGCGCCAGCGCACAGAACATCCAGCGCATCATCGAGAAGCTGGTGAGCTTCGGAAACCGCAGTACGCTCTCCGCCCAGGATGATGATGCCATCGCCAAAGGGCAGGGCATCGGCGCGGCGCGCGAATGGCTCAAGTCAGAGTTCGAAACGATCTCAAAAGATTGTGGCGGATGCCTCGAAGTGAAGACCGATGAGTTCATCAACCCCGTGGCGTCGCGCATCCCCCAGCCGACCAAGCTCGTCAATGTGTATGCGGTCCTGCGCGGTACCGATCCCGAGAACGCCAAACGCATCTATCTTGTCAGCGGTCATTATGATTCGCGCAACAGCGTCAACGAGAACATCACCGACCCGGCACCCGGCGCCAACGATGACGCGAGCGGCACAGCCGTGAGCCTAGAGAGCGCTCGTCTGCTCAGCAAATTCAAATTCCCCGCCACCATTATTTTCCTCACCGTGCCCGGCGAAGAACAGGGGCTGAACGGCTCGAAACATTTCGCGCAGATGGCGAAAGAAAAAGGCTGGGACATTGAAGGAGTGCTGAACAATGACATTGTTGGCGGAGACATGTCCCCCGGTCAGAACCCAAATGTGGTGCGTGTGTTCTCAGAAGGCATACCCACAATCGATGTACCACCCAACCCGCCTGCGCCCACAGCGAACCAAGGTGGCGGCGAAGGCGGTGGTGCACGCACGGAAAGACCGGCGCGCCAGCCTGCAGTGACTCCTCCACCAGCCACTGGATGTGCATTGCCTCCGCCCAACCCGGCGATGACCCCCGGTGCAACTCCAGCTGCCGCGCCGAGTGCAACGCCACCGACGCAACCAACAGATGTGGAACTGCGGCGCATGTACACCGATTTGCGCAACATCCGATCGATCGGGCTCGAGAATGATTCACCCTCGCGTCAACTCGCACGGTTTGTTGCGGACGTTGCCCGTTCGCTCGGCAATCCAACAGTGCAACCACTGCTGGTGTACCGACAGGACCGCTACCTGCGCGGTGGCGACCATACTTCGTTCAACGAATCCGGATTTGCAGCCGTGCGCTTCACCGAATACCGGGAGAACTTCGACCACCAGCACCAGACTCCGCGCTCGGAGAACGGCACCGAATGCGGCGACTACCTCAAGTTCGTGGATTTCAACTACGTGGCAAGGGTCGCGAAACTCAACGCCGCGGTGCTGGCATCGCTCGCGACAGCGCCTGCGCCGCCCGCGCGCGTGCGCATGAACACACGCCGCTTGGACAACGACTCTGAGATCACATGGGACCCTTCACCCGGCGGGCTCGCGACCGATTATGAAGTAGTGTGGCGCACCACCGATTCGCCTAACTGGACGAATGCGGAAAAAACCGACGGCAAAACAACGCTTGTGTTGCAGGTCAGCAAAGACAATGTGATCTTCGGCGTCCGCGCGGTGGATGCGAAAGGCAACCGCAGCGTGCCGGTCGTTCCCTCGGCGCAGCGGTAAGGCTGCATGATGGAGATTTCATAGCTACAAGAAACAAAGAGGTACAAACTTGGGTGGTGGACAAGTCACATTAAATATCCCTCCGTTCCGCGGAGTGGTGAAGACGATCATCATCGTCTGCATTGCAGTATTCATTGCGCAATCTCTGCTGGAGCTGGCTTCACCCAATCTTTTCCGGATCAGCGAATTCGGCCTAGCGCTGGTGCCCAACCTCGTTGTACATAAATTCTTTCTTTGGCAGTTGGTCACTTACACATTCCTGCATGCTAGCACTTCGCACATCCTCTTCAATATGCTTGCGCTTTGGATGTTCGGCTCAGCGATGGAAAGTTACTGGGGCAGCCGGCATTTCACGGCCTTCTTCTTCGCTTGTGCAGTCGGCGGAGCGATACTCACGGTCATCATGTCAGTGTTCTCGCCATTCGGTGGCGCGAATATTCCTTGTGTGGGTGAATCTGGTGCTGGAATGGGGATCTTGGTCGCCTACGCGCTGATTTTCGGCAACAACATGATCTACCTCATTCCCTTGCCATTCCCGATCAAGGCGAAATATCTGGTCG
>Ga0207022_10225_pt1 | contig 14638 bp, 6 predicted proteins | sample Alteio_BWMinCont_46_FD_153307 | JGI IMG/M metagenome (GOLD analysis project Ga0207022, IMG submission 153307) | Enriched cells from forest soil in Barre Woods Harvard Forest LTER site, Petersham, Massachusetts, United States -... | ecosystem: Environmental > Terrestrial > Soil > Temperate forest >... | reverse complement strand
GATATTCTTGAAGCGGCTTATGCATCGCATGGCGACACCAAACATGTACTGCTCATCCCCTCGACACCCAAAGAGTGTTTTGACATGACAGCCGATGCCTTTGACCTGGCAGAGCAACTGCAGACACCCGTCATACTGATGACCGACCTTGATCTTGGAATGAATGATCATGTATCACCTGCATTGGAATGGGATGATAAACGCAGCTATAAAAGAGGGAAAGTATTGAATGCGGAAGATCTTGACAAGATTGAAAAATTCGGACGCTATCTGGATGTGGATAATGATGGTATTACTTATAGAACATACCCAGGAACGCACCCCTCAAAGGGTTCATTCTTTACCCGGGGCACTTCCAGGGACGAGTACGCAACCTATACCGAGGACGGAGCAGCTTACCAGAGAAACATGGACCGCCTGATAAAAAAATGGAACACCGCCAAAGGAATGGTTCCGGCTCCGCAATTGTACCAGGAGAAGAATGCGTTTGATCATGCTCTTCTTTTTTTCGGCACCTCCCAGTATGCTGCCGAAGAGGCCATGGATTTGCTGAAGGAACAACAAATTTTTGTCGACGCCATCCGCATCCGGTCTTTCCCGTTTAACAAGACTGTTGAAGATTTTATTTCTTCTCACAAAAAAGTATTTGTTATCGAACAAAACCGGGATGCTCAGATGAAAAGCCTGCTGATGATTGAATTGGGTATTGACCCGAAAAAACTGGTTTCCGTTCTCAATTATGACGGAATGCCAATCACGGCAGACATCATTCTGAAACATGTGGTAAAAAACCTTTCTCATTCATCCACTTTAAACGAGGCTATTTAATATGACATACGTTCGCCCGAAATTCCGTCACCCTGATCTGCCTAAAAACAAACTGGGTTTCACCGTCAGTGAGTATGAAGGTGCATTATCTACCCTGTGTGCCGGATGTGGTCACGATTCTATCAGTGCCGGTGTCATTCAGGCGTGTTATGAAATGAATATTGAGCCGCACAGGCTTGCCAAACTTTCTGGTATTGGCTGTTCGTCCAAAACACCAGCCTATTTTTTAAGTAATTCGCATGGATTCAATTCTGTTCATGGCCGGATGCCTTCTGTAGCCACCGGCGCCAATCTGGCTAACAGAGACCTGATCTATTTTGGTGTTTCCGGAGATGGAGACACGGCGTCTATCGGTATGGGCCAGTTTGTACATGTGATCAGGCGCAATCTGAACATGATTTATATTGTCATGAACAATGGTTGTTACGGGCTTACGAAAGGACAGGATTCGGCAACAGCCGACGCAGGTTCCAAAAATAAATCAGGCGCCGTTAATTTATTTCAGTCTATAGATCTGTCAAGTCTGGCCATTGAACTGGGAGCAACCTTTGTGGCCCAAAGTTTTTCGGGAGACAAAGCGCAGTTGGTTCCGCTTATCAAAGCAGCGATGAAACATCAGGGCTTTGCATTTATCAATGTGATTTCGCCCTGTGTGACTTTTAATAATAATGTGGGATCCACAAAATCTTATGATTACGTCCGCCAGCATGTTGAAGCCACCTCAACTCTGGATTTTGTTCCTGAGATGAAAGAAATTACAACCAGCTACAAAGAAGGAAGCACAGAAAATGTAAAAATGCACGATGGTTCGTTTATCCAGTTGCATAAGCTCGCTCAGGGATGGGATCCGGGAAACAGATTGTCGGCCATCAATGCGGTGCAGAATGCAAGAGCTAAAAACGAGATTTTGACCGGACTTCTTTATGTGGAGTCGGAAGGCAAGGAACTCCATCATTTGCTGCAGACATCCGACAGACCATTGAATTCCCTCACCAAAGAGGAACTTTGTCCGGGTTCTGACATTCTCAAAGAAATCAATGCCGATATGCGGTAAGCATTGGTTTATTAAAGCAACAAATTTACCACGGAGACACGAGAACAAAGAGGGCCACGGAGAAAAAAGAGGATCCTTTTTCTTCGTGTTTTTCCCCATGCCCTCCATTTCCGTGGTAAATTTGTTGTTGTTTCGGCTCATCGATTCGACTGAAAATTCAGGTAACCCAGGGTTTCTGTGCTTTTTGACCGGTTCGTCTCCCAACCTCATCCGTCTTTCCAATTTTCTCCTGCCTGGAAGCAGAATTGCTTGTCACCCTTTCGGCCTGTTTCGGCCCATTTTCGCTGAAATTTCCGTAAATTTGCATTCGAAAAAATAATCACATACTATAACCTGATTAATCAGAATCCCTATGGCCACCGGAAAGATAAATGTTCAAACAGAAAATATTTTCCCCATCATCAAGAAGTTTTTGTACTCGGATCATGAAATTTTCCTTCGTGAACTCGTTTCCAATGCTGTTGATGCCACGCAGAAACTTAAAGTGTTGTCTTCCATCGGCGAGTTTAAAGGAGAACTCGGCAACCTGACGATTGAGGTGAAACTGGACAAAGAAAAAAAGACACTCACAATCAGCGATCGCGGCATCGGCATGACTTCATCGGATGTGGAAAACTATATAACCCAGGTTGCCTTTTCAGGTGCAGAAGAATTCGTGAACAAATACAAGGATAAAACAGATGCAGTGAACAGCATTATAGGTCATTTCGGACTGGGATTTTATTCGGCCTTTATGGTTTCATCCAGGGTGGAAATTATCACTAAGAATTTCAAGGAAGATTCGCAGGCGGTTCGCTGGGAGTGTGACGGAAGCCCGGAATATACGCTTGTAGATGCTGAGAAAACATCACGCGGAACGGACATCGTACTCCACATTGCCGATGATTCTGTTGAATTCCTGGAAGAACAGCGGATTGCTTCCATTCTTAACAAATACTGCAAATTTTTACCGGTAGAAATTAAGTTTGGCGAATCGGAAGTGGACGAGAAGGATGCAGAAGGAAAGGACATTAAAGTGAAGGAAGACCGGATCATCAACAATCCGCATCCGGCCTGGACAAAGAAACCCGCAGAACTCAGTGCAGAAGATTACAAATCCTTTTACCGCGAACTTTATCCTGCGGTATTCGAAGAACCTTTGTTCTGGATCCATCTGAATGTGGATTATCCCTTTAACCTGACAGGTATCCTGTATTTCCCGCATTTAAAAAAGAACTTTGAAGTTCAGAAAGACCGGATTCATCTCTATTGCAACCAGGTATTCGTTACCGATGCGGTAGGTGAAATTGTTCCTGATTTTCTTACTTTGCTGCAGGGGGTGATCGACTCGCCCGATATTCCGCTGAATGTGTCGCGCTCTTATTTGCAAAGCGATTCCAATGTGAAAAAAATCAGTGCCCACATCAGCAAGAAAGTGGCAGATAAACTGGAAGAGATTTTCAAGCAGGACAGAACCGATTTTGAAAGTAAATGGGAAGACATCCGCATGTTTGTTCAATACGGTATGTTGAGTGACGAGAAATTTTATGAGAAGGCAAAAAACTTTGCGCTTTTCAGAAATACCGAGGGGAAATCATTCACTTTTGACGAATACGAAAATCACATCAAGCCGCTGCAAACAGATAAGGACAAACGCCTTGTTTATCTCTATACCACCAATCCCGAGGAGCAGCACAGTTTTGTAGTTGCCTGTAAAAACAGGGGATATGATGTACTGGTGATGAATAACTCAATCGATGTTCACTATCTGAATTTCCTGGAATCAAAACTCAAAGAGGTTTCGTTTGTCAGAGTTGATGCAGACAGCATAGAACGATTGATTAAGAAAGACGATGCGGCTCCCTCTAAGCTGAGTGAAGAGGAACAAAAAGGGCTTCAGTCAATTATTGAAGAGCAAATACCGAAGGAGAAATTCAAGGTTGAATTTGAATCACTCAGGGAAACAGATCAGCCCATGCTGATTACCCGTCCTGAATTTATGCGAAGGATGAAGGATATGAGTGCCTTGGGCGGAGGTGCTGGTTTTTACGGGACACTTCCCGATATGCACAACCTGGTTGTGAATACCAACCATCCGCTTATCGTGAAGATTGTTCATGAAAGTGATCCGGCGGTTAAAAAGAAACTCATCAGGCAATCGACCGACCTGGCTTTGCTTTCTCAGGGTCTTCTGAAAGGAGAAAGTCTTTCGACATTTATTAAGAGAAGTGTAGAACTGATAGGCTGAACAGAGCCTCTCTGTAAACACTGAATGGCAAACTGGTATATTTGATCCGATCAAAGAAATGGTTACAGGGCCTTTGACATTAATATAAAATGACAGGGTTGAGTAGAGAGGCCTTCTTTTGGAAAGGGAGCTGTTCCTGTTTCTTTGTATCCAAGTTTTCGGTAAAAAGGAGGAAGTTCTGTTCGGAGATTTACAACTTCCAGATCCATGAAATGGCAGTTTGCAGCACGTGCATAATCCTCTGCAGCATTCACAAGCTTGCGGCCCAGACCTTTACTTTGTTTGGAGGGATCCACAGAAAGCAATCCAAAAAGGGCACGCTCTTCATTCAGCTTCACGTAAACAGTTCCTGCCAGCCTTGAACCATCTTCCGCGATCAAAAAAGTGCCCTTCTCAAAATACACTTCTGCTTCCTGCAAGTTGAGCCTGTCGCGGTTCTTGAAAAACCGTTCCACTTCATAAGCCGCATTGATGACTTCAATCAGTGCAGGAGTGTCAGCTTTTGTTGCCGGTCTTATGTTCATCTTATTTTGATGCAAAGTTCTTGTGGATGAAAAGCAGATTGTTCACATTTACCGTTCTTAGTCAATTAAGCCAAGGCAATTTGGAATTTTTCCTTCTTAATTGAATAGAACGGAATATGCCAAAGGACATGATCTTTCTTCTCCTGTTCCTTTGGCATAGTTACAAATAATTTGCTTGAATTTGTCTCAGGCATAAAAAAACCGCCCGGATAAGGGCGGTTAAATATGTTTCAAGCAATGCAAGCAGCTAGTTTTTGCAATATTTCAGCAACAGTTCAGGTTTATCCGGGTGCTTCAGTGAAGTGATTCTTTTATAATCATCACAGGCTCCTGATTTATCGCCAAGTCTGACCTTACACAAACAACGGTAAAAGAGGATATTTACATCCGAAGAGTTGCTGTCCAGTGCATCGCTGAAATAAAACAAGGCGTTCAGATAGTCTTTGTTTTTTGAGCTGGCCATCCCTTTATTGAAATTGTATTCATCGGTGCCATATACGGCATGCCCGTCTTTATCCTTGTCATAGGGTGGGATGAAGGAAATAGCCAAACTGTATTCTGCGGCAACTGGTTTTCTGTTTAGTGTTCCTGGCTTCCAACTGTTTTTGAGCAGAGAAGCAATCCGAAGCGCTTCCTGATCCAGCTCAGGGTCAACGCTGTGAACGATCTTCATGCTGTCTGTAATTGTGCCTTTGGGGCCAACAGTAATGTTGATCAAAACGGTTCCGCGAATTCTTTTAGCAAGGGCCTGTTCCGGATAGTGAATGTTTTTATCGATGAATTGGTAGAGGGCCTGATTGCCTCCTTTGTATTCGGGCATGGTCTCGGTGTTCCGTCCTGAAGATTGTGCCTGAAGCACAGTTGTAAGAAGAATGCCGGACAAAAAAGTCAAAAAGAGTTTGTTTTTCATGACATCGCTTTTTCAAATATAAAAAATATTATAGATGATATACAGGATCATGCTTGTAAATATATCAGTTAGGAGAACTGAAGTGGATCTATACAGAAAGGTCTTTCAACAAGATCAGGCCTTGCTGGGTATCGTTTAATGATGGAATGAAACAGACCAATACATCCTTTTCAAGATCAGCCTTTCAGGACCGAAATCCCATAAAGATTCATTTTTCTTCGTTGAATGAGTCATCTGATATGACCGAAATCTGGTTTATGAAAGAGGTATTCAAAATGGATGAGGTTCTGGATTACTTTTCAAGACCGTATTATTGGTTAATTTAGCTTTCTGATTGAATAAATTCCAGAAATAAGGGCGGCGAAATAGTATGTAAGTGGCTGATTGTGAGGGCATATAAAAAACATTCCGGATTGCTTAGTCAACAAAAAGACAGGTGTTTCACCGTCATCCTAATTGTGTTGTTTTTTCTTTTTTCCGATACGTCATTCGGCCAGCAGCCTGTATTTAAAAATTTCAGCGTGAAAGACGGACTTCCCAGCTCGGAGGTTTACAGCGTCATGCAGGATTCGAAAGGGTATATGTGGTTTTGTACGGATGCCGGTGTAAGCCGGTATGATGGTTATGTTTTTCGGAACTATTCGAATCGCGATGGTTTGACTGATAATACGGTCTTTGGCAGTTATGAAGACAATAAAGGGAGAATCTGGTTCAGAACAATGTCAGGGAAGCTGTTTTATCTTCGGGGCGACAGTATTTGCGGAATTGGTGCGAACCCACGCATTACTGAAATTTTGCGCAATGGAATCGTTTCTTCCCTCTATGTAGATGCTGCAGACACAATCTGGTGTGGAATGATTATCGGAAAAGGCTTTTTTAAGATAGCGCCACCTTACAGGAGCTCTGATTTTACCTTTTTCGAGCTGAAGCAGTGCGCTTATATTATTGAGATAGATAAAAAGGGCTTTATATGGGGAGCCCTTCATCACCATTTGGACAATAAGGATCTCTATCCGGGACAAGAATCTTTTTTAATGAAATGCAGCAAGAGCGGAGAACTTCTTACTAAACTCAGCGATGATGGCATGCCTCCGGGGTCAACATTTCTGAAGAGGAGGTCTGGCAAATACATGACCGTTTGCCTCAAAGGCATTCTCTCAATAGAGGCGCGTGAAATTTTTAATATCCCGGGAACCCACTTTATTTCATTGTTTGAAGACAAATCTTCAGGCATCTGGACCGGAACCGGAAAGAATGGAATGTATTATTTTCCGGATGGAATGAAAATGCGCAAGCCATTGCATTATCTCAAAAATGTTTCTGTTTCTTCCATTGCGCAGGATTCAGAAGGTGGCTTTTGGTTTGCCACCCTTGAGAATGGTGTCTATTACATGGCTTCTCCTGGTTTTCTGTACTATGACAAAGAGAATGGCTTGAGTGAAAACAAGGTTTTTGCCATTGTTGGCACAGACAGCACCCATGTAGCAGCTGGTATGGCTAACGGAGACATTTGCATCTTGTCGAAAGACACGATCCGATTTTTAAAGGAGAATCAGAAGCATCTTGGGGAAAACCCGATCTATCGGTTTTATAAATATCCCGGCAACAAAGAAGTGATTGCCGGCGCACATTATTCATTCAGCTTTTCGTTTCAGCAGAAACATTTTCGTGAATACTTCTATAAGGCAAAAGATTTCAACTCTTTCAAATGTTTTACCAGCGATCGTACAGGTTATCTGTGGGGCGGAAATTATTTGTTCCTCGCCAAACTGGACCCGGTAAAAAAGGTGGTGATCGAAAGTTACGTGTCTGAGTCGAGGATTCTTTCCTTATATGCAGATTCGGAAAATACAATCTGGGCGGGATGTGTCAATGGCCTGTGGTCATTCAGGAACGGAAAATTTAAATATCATGGTGCAGATAACCCTCTTTTTAAAAACAGGATCGATGACATTAAAGTATCTGCAGATGGCACCCGGTGGTTTGCTACTAAAGGAAGCGGGCTAATTGCTCAAAAAGAAAAAAAACTTTTGACCATTGATGAACACGCGGGATTGTCCAGCAATATTTGCAGAAGCCTGTACATCGAACCGGACGGCACCGTATGGGTTGGCACCAATAACGGAATCAACAGAATCACCATGAAGACATGGGGCAGCCCTGTGGTGGAAGTGTTTTCTTCGGATGACGGATTGTTGTCGAACGAGATCAATGAAGTTGTTAAAACGGGGAATTTGGTTTGGGCAGCTACGAACCTGGGTGTCGTTGAATTCAATGCCAGGACCGCATTTTCCAATCAAACACCTCCACCCGTTTATATCACTTCTCTGGAAATCAATTCTGTTAAAAGAACAATTTCAGACTCTTTCCGTCTTAAATATTTTGAAAATTACCTGAAAATCAATTTTACTGGGATTTCATACAAGAGGAGTTCGAAAATGAAATACCAATACATGCTTGAAGGCATTGATTCTGCCTGGAGTTATACATCGAGCAACAATCTTCAGTACACCACCCTCCCGCCTGGGGCATACACCTTTATCGTATATGCCCTGAACAACGATGGAATCAGGAGCACGAAACCGGCCAGTTTTTATTTTGTCATTGCAAAGCCATTTTGGAAAACCTGGTGGTTTGTTTCTCTGGTTCTGGTTTTATTTTTTGGTTCTGTGATTGGAGGGGTAAGCTACCGGATTGAATTTCTAAAAAGAAGAGCGATCGAGAAGTCGGAGATCAGCCGGAAGATAGCTGATCTTAAACTCATGGCCCTGAAAGCGCAAATGAATCCTCATTTTATTTTTAACTGTATCGCTTCCATTCAGCATTTTATCTGGAAAAACAACCCGGAAGAAGCAGACCGCTTTCTTTCCAAATTTTCCAAACTGATTAGAAATGTACTCATGAATTCAACGCACGAATACATAACCCTGGAAGTTGAAATGCAGACACTGGGACTCTACATTGAACTTGAACGGCTCCGGTTTTCCTCCAAATTCGAATACAACTTTATAATCGACGAAGGAATCGACAGTCTGTCGTTGCTGGTGCCGCCACTAATTATTCAGCCATATGTCGAGAATGCTATCTGGCATGGGCTCATGCATCTTCAGGATAAGCAAGGTGAACTTCTGATCCGGATCGGGACGGCAAACGGCTTTTTGAAATGTGTCATTGATGACAACGGGATTGGGCGGAAAAAATCAATGGAAATAAAGGGTGAAAGAAAACACCGGTCTGTTGGGCTCTCCATTACCAAAGAAAGACTGGAAAATTTAAACGCGCTTTACCAAAGCAAATTGAGTGTGCAATTGATAGATAAATATGATGACTTCGGCAATGGAACGGGTACAACGGTAGAGATTTATATACCTTTGAATATTAACACTTGAATTCAGAAATTTTTTGATCAGTTGTGCCTGTAAATCTCAAAGCCAGACTAAACCGAATACACATTCATGTACAAATGCGGATCAGTGTTCGGAGCATTTAAGGGGAGGAATTTTTTATTCCTGCTTTCCGCCTTTTTTTTCTTTCTCAGCCATCCTGCTTCAGCACAACAGCCTGTATTTAAAAACTATGGTGTAAAAGACGGTCTGCCAAGCTCGGAGGTTTACCATGTCTTGCAGGATTCGAAAGGATATATGTGGTTTTGTACCGATGCCGGTATAAGCAGATATGATGGTTATTCTTTTCACAATTTTTCTACTCGGGAAGGCTTGAAAGACAATACCGTATTTGGCAGTTTTGAAGACCGCAAAGGGAAAATCTGGTTCCGGACGATGTCTGGAAAACTTTATTATTTTGAGCGCGACAGCATACATGGAATAGAGGCCAACCAGAGAATAGCTGAGAACTTGCAGAGCGGGCTCGTTTCATCTTTATACGTCGATTCTGCAGATTCAGTCTGGTGTGGAGAAATAGTTGATAAAGGTTTTTTGAAAATCGCCCCACCTTACAAAAGTTCAGATGTCACCTTTTTTACCCCTCTGGTGCAGGCACCCTGCGCCTTTATTGTGGAGATTGAGAAATCGGGTTTTATCTGGGGCACACTGCATGAATCGGGTGACAGAAATACCGCTTACGAACCTCAGGGCGGCATTCTTGTTAAGTTTAGCAAGCAGGGAATCCGACTAGGCAACTTTGAAAGCATTAGTCTTGCTCCCAGTCCGGCGATCCTTAAATTACGTTCAGGAAATTATATTGTTACAGGCACGAAAGGCATTAGTACTATTGGCAAACCGGAGAAATATTTTCTTCCTGGAGTCCGGTTCAATTGTTTGTATGAAGACAGGTCTTCTGATTTATGGGTAGGGACTGGAAAAGATGGCGTTTATTGTTTTGAGAAAGGTGATTTGAAATCGAGGAGACCCAGGCATTATCTGAAAGGATTATCGGTCTCTTCTATCACCGAGGATTCTGAAGGAGGCTTCTGGCTCACTACTTTGGAAAATGGTGTTTTTTATATGGCTTCATCCGGGTTTCTTTATTACAATAAAGAGAATGGGTTAAGCGATAATAAAATTCTTACTATTATTAAGAAGGACAGCGCAAGTATCATGGCAGGAATGGCAAATGGAGATATTTGCCTGCTTTCGAAGGATACTCTTGTCCTTAGCAAAGGAAAGAAAATCTGGCCGGGAGAAAACCCGATTTATCGCTTTTTTGGAGGATTTTCGGATGGTAAAATTATTGCCGGGGCCTATTGTTCTTTTTGGTTTTCACCTGAAAAAGACTACATGCGCGAGTATTTATCAGAGGGGAAACTGATAAATGCATATAAATGTTTTACCAGAGATGCATCAGGCGACATTTGGGGTGGGAATCACCTTTTACTATCAAAACTGGATGTGACCAACAAACAAGTGCTCGAAAGTTATCCTTCAAAATCAAGAATCCTTTCTCTTTGTTGCGACGCAAACAATACCATCTGGGCCGGATGTGTCAATGGCTTATGGTCATTCAAAAACGGGAAATTCAAATACTATGGGGCTGATAACCCCTTTTTTGAAAACAGAATAGATGATATAAAGCTGTCGGCCGACAGCACCTGGTGGTTTGCAACAAAAGGAAGCGGGTTGATTGTCAAAAGGAAAAATAAATTTCTGAAGATCGACCAAAGCAACGGCTTGTCCAGCAACATTTGCCGGAGTATTTTTATCGATCAGGATGGGACCGTGTGGGTAGGTACAAACAATGGGATAGACCGAATAATAATGAAAACATGGGGTAGCCCTGTTGTCGAGGTGTATTCTTCTGATGACGGTCTTTTGTCCAACGAAATTAATGAAGTCATCAAGACGGGGAATCAGATCTGGGCCGCCACCAATATGGGAGTTGTGGAGTTTGATGCCAAGACGGCTTTCTCGAATAAAACCGCCCCCCCCATATATATTACATCGATTGAGATCAATTCTGTTCAGAAGGCGCTTCAGGACTCCTTTCATTTAAAATATTTTGAAAATTATCTGAAAATTAATTTCACTGGTATTTCTTACAAGCGGAACTCGAAAATGAAATATCAGTTCATGCTTGAGGGAATTGATTCGAAATGGAATTATACAACCAACAATAATATACAGTACACCACCCTTCCTCCCGGGGCCTACACTTTTCTGGTTTATGCAATGAACAATGATGGGGTAAAAAGCAGGAAGCCCGGGACTTTCTATTTTGTTATCGCCAAACCGTTTTGGAAGGAATGGTGGTTTATTGGCATGCTTATGATAACGATTATCGGTGCTGTGATTGGCGGAATGACTTATCGCTTCGGGGTACTTAGAAAAAGGGCAAGTGACAAATCAGAAGTCAACCGGAAGATGGCTGATCTGAAACTCATGGCTCTCCGGGCGCAGATGAATCCCCATTTCATTTTCAATGCCATCAACTCGATCCAGCTTTTCATTTTGAAAAATGATTCTGAATCAGCTCACAAGCATTTGTCACGATTTTCCCGGCTTATTCGGAACGTTCTTGAAAATTCCAAACACGAATACATCAGTTTGGGTGTGGAAATAGAAACTCTGGAACATTATATTGAGCTCGAGCGGCTGCGTTTTTCATCCAAGTTCAGCTATAAAATAACGGTCGATGAGAAGATTGATGTGAATACGATTTTAATTTCCCCCTTACTGATTCAACCCTATGTCGAAAATGCAATCTGGCACGGATTGATGCATTTGAAGGACAGACCCGGAAAGTTGCGGATCAAATTGGAACTTCAAGATGCTTTGCTGAAGTGCATTGTTGATGACAATGGAATTGGAAGGGCAAACTCGGCCGGATTCAGAAAGGGCGAAGGACACAAGTCGACAGGCCTGTCGCTGAATAAGGAGCGGGTTGATATAATCAATACCTTGCACCAAAGCACAGGGAGTGTCAAATTCATAGATAAAAAAGATGAAAATGGACAACCCTGCGGAACACAGGTGGAAATATTTATTCCGATGAACATAAATTACAGTGACTATATTTAAGACCATATTCCTCAAGGCTCTCCAATAGAGATTCTAAGGAATGATCACTGTAATTTCAATCCGGTAGCCTGTCACGCGGAACGTTGACCATCCATTTTAGAATAGAATTAAACTACAACTGATTGTTACTCTCACAAAAAGACGGCTATTTTTTAATCATACTGGTAACCCTGCTTTTTTCTGCCATTAGGCCGGTTTCCGCCCAGCAGCCTGTATTTAAAAATTACAGTGTAAAAGACGGACTTCCAAGTTCGGAGGTTTATCAAGTAATGCAGGATTCAAAGGGATATATGTGGTTTTGTACGGACGCCGGAGTCAGCAGGTATGATGGATATTCTTTTCGCAATTTTTCTTCCCAGGAAGGATTGAAAGACAATACGGTATTTGGTTGTGTGGAGGATAAGAAAGAAAGGGTCTGGTTCAGAACAATGTCGGGTAAACTTTTTTATTTTAAGAATGACAGTATTTATGGAATTGACGCCAATGAACGCATCGGTGAAAAATTGCGCAATGGCCTCATTTCCTCTATTTATGTAGATGAGACCGACACTATCTGGTGCGGTGCAATTTTCGGGGAAGGTTTTTTCAGAATTGCCCCACCTTACAAGGCTGAGAACATTACTTTAATCAAGCCTAAAAAATGCGGTTTTATTGTGGAAATGGATAAATCCGGATTGATTTGGGGCCACATGCGTCAGCGGGAGGACAAAACGAATGCATACCAGGAAGGTGCAGTGGCGATGAAGTGCAACAAGCAAGGTCAATGGATTGAAATGTTGCCAAGTGTTGGCGGTCCGACTCCGGGCATAGAGTCTTTGAAAACGCCTTCAGGAGATTTAATTGTGATCGGCCCTGACCGGGTGTATTCAATCAATAAACAAAGCAGTTTCTGTCTTAAAGGGGCCAATTCCCATTCTTTTTATCGCTTCATTTCCCTGTATGAAGATAAATCGTCTGATCTATGGGTAGGCACAACCAAAGATGGTGTCTATTGTTTTGAAAATGGCAATCTGAATGCCCCGAAGCCAAGGCATTATCTCAATGGACTCTCTGTAAGTTCCATCAGGGAGGATGCGGAAGGCGGATTTTGGTTCACGACTTTGGAAAACGGAGTGTTTTATATGATTTCGAATAGTTTTCTGTATTACAGTAAGCAAAACGGATTGAGTGATAACAAAGTGTTGACAATAATTGGAAAAGACAGCACAAACATTCTTGCTGGAATGTCAAATGGGGATATTTGCCTGCTGGCGAAAGGCAATGACACGGCAATACTTTATAAAGACAAGAACAGTTGGCCGGGAGAAAACCCAATCTATCGGCTTTTTAAAAGCCCCGATCATGGCAAGATTATGGCAGGCGCAAATTGCTCATTCCTTTTTTCCCCTTTCGGAAAATATGCAAGGGAATATCAATCCAAAGCAAAGGGTCTAAATGTATACAAGTGCTTTACCAGCGACAAGTCAGGCTTTCTATGGGCAGGAAACCACCTTTTTTTATCAAAGCTTGATCTTAAGGAAAGAGCCGTACTCGAAACTTATGTTGCTGAGTCCCGTATCCTCTGCCTTTATTGTGATGCGAGCAATACCATTTGGGCCGGTTGCGTAAATGGATTATGGTCGTTCAGGGACGGAAAGTTCAGTTATCACGGGAACGACAACCCCCTTTGGAAAAGCAGAATAGAGGATGTAAAGGTATCCGCAGACAGTACCTGGTGGTTTGCCACAAAAGGAAGCGGAATAATTGTAAGAAAAGGAAATGCTTTTTTTACCATTGATAAGAATAAAGGTTTGTCTAGTAATCTTTGCAGAAGCATATATATCGATAGGGATAATGTGGTATGGGCAGGAACAAATAACGGAATCAACAGAATCACGATGAAAAAATGGGGCAACCCCGACATTGAACTTTTTTCTTCAGAAGATGGGCTTGTTTCTAATGAAATAAATGAAGTGGTTGCAACTGGAAACCTAGTCTGGGCCGCTACGAATCAGGGCATCGTGACATTTGATTCCAAAACGGCATTTTCGAATCAAACACCTCCGCCTGTATATATTACTTCGCTTGAAATCAATTCGGTTAAAAAGACGCTTCAGGATTCTTTCCAGTTGAAATATTTTGAAAACTATCTGAAAATCAATTTCACAGGGATTTCATACAAGCGAAATTCAAAGATGAAATACCAGTACATGCTGGAAGGTGTTGACTCGAAATGGAGCTATACAACAAGCAATAATCTACAATATACCACCCTGCCTCCGGGTGCATATACATTCAAAGTCTACGCGCTAAACAACGATTTGGTCAAAAGCACAAAACCAGCCAGTTTTTATTTTATAATTGCAAAGCCGTTCTGGAAAGAATGGTGGTTCACCGGCCTTGTTCTCCTGGTTCTGTTAGGTTCTGTTATCGGTGCAATGACTTACCGTTTTGAACTCCTGAAAAAGAGAACAGCAGAAAAATCAGAAGTGACCCGAAAAATGGCCGACCTTAAACTGATGGCGCTGCGTGCCCAGATGAATCCGCATTTTATTTTCAATGCCATCAATTCGATCCAGCTTTTTATTTTAAAAAACGATTCAGATTCAGCACACAAGCATCTTTCCCGGTTTTCAAGACTCA